>Ga0172373_10005090_pt1 | contig 18181 bp, 12 predicted proteins | sample Lak10m_2_FD_114546 | JGI IMG/M metagenome (GOLD analysis project Ga0172373, IMG submission 114546) | Freshwater microbial communities from Kabuno Bay, South-Kivu, Congo - kab_092012_10m | ecosystem: Environmental > Aquatic > Freshwater > Lake | place: Democratic Republic of the Congo...
CTCCTTCTCCATCGCAATGGGGGTGATGAGGTGCCCCTCGATGGAGACATTGTCTCCCGGCATCACCATCTCAACCCCTTCCGGCAGCTGGATCACCCCGGTCACGTCCGTGGTACGGAAGTAGAACTGGGGCCGGTACCCGTTGAAGAAGGGGGTATGGCGACCGCCTTCCTCCTTGTTGAGGATGTACGTCTCCGCCTTGAACTTCGTATGGGGGGTGATGGATGCCGGGGCTGCCACCACCTGGCCCCGCTCCACCTCGTCGCGCTTGATGCCGCGCAGGAGCAGGCCCACGTTGTCGCCCGCCTCGCCCGAGTCCAGCACCTTGCGGAACATCTCCACACCCGTGCAGACCGTCTTGCGGGTCGGCTTGAACCCCACGATCTCCACTTCCTCGTTCACCTTGATCTTGCCCCGCTCCACGCGGCCCGTCACCACCGTGCCCCGGCCCGAGATGCTGAACACGTCTTCGATGGGCATCAGGAACGGCTTGTCCGTGTCCCGTACCGGCACCGGCACGTACGAGTCCACCGCCTCCATGAGCTCCAACACACTCTTGGCATCCGGATGCTTCGGGTCGCCTGCTTCCAGGGCCTTGAGCGCACTGCCCCGGATGATGGGAATATCGTCGCCCGGAAATTCGTACGAGCTCAAAAGCTCTCTGAGCTCCAGCTCCACCAGTTCGATGAGCTCCGGGTCGTCCACCATGTCCACCTTGTTGAGGTACACCACGATGTACGGCACACCCACCTGCCGGGCGAGCAGAATATGCTCACGGGTCTGGGGCATGGGCCCGTCGTTGGCCCCCACCACCAGGATCGCTCCGTCCATCTGCGCTGCTCCCGTGATCATGTTCTTGATGTAGTCCGCATGACCCGGGCAGTCCACGTGCGCATAGTGTCGGTTCTTCGTCTGATACTCCACGTGCGCGGTGGCTATGGTAATACCCCGTTCCTTCTCCTCCGGGGCCTTGTCGATCTCCTCGAACGGTACATACGCGGCCTGACCGAGCTTGGACAGAATCAGCGTGATCGCAGCCGTCAACGTCGTCTTCCCGTGGTCGATGTGACCGATCGTCCCTACGTTCACGTGAGGCTTCGTCCGTTCAAACTTCGCCTTGGCCATGGGTCCCTCCAGCTTGCCTTGCCTCGGCAACCACCTTCTCCGCAAGAGACTGAGGCGCCGGTTCATAGTGGGAAAAGCGCATGGTAAATGTGGCTCGGCCCTGCGTCAGACTCCTCAGATCGGTGGCGTACCCGAACATCCGTTCGAGCGGCACGCGCACTCCGATGATCTGGATGCCGGACCGACTCTCCATCCCGAGTATCTTGCCTCGACGAGCAGTCAGGTCGCCGAGTACATCGCCGAGAAACTCGCCCGGTGAAACCACTTCCACGTCCATGATCGGCTCAAGAAGGATGCTCTTGCCCTTCCGGGCCGCTTCCTTGAACGCCATGAAGCCTGCGGTGCGGAAAGCCATTTCCGAGGAGTCCACTTCGTGAAATTTGCCGTCTAGGAGGGTCACCTTCACGTCTACGACGGGAAAACCGGCAACCACGCCGGACTCCATCGCTTTCCGGATCCCCTCTTCCACTGGTTTGATATATTCTTTGGGAATCACCCCGCGGGTGATTTTGTCTTCGAATGTCAGGCCGGGTGATGCGGGGGCGGGTTCGACTTCCATTACAACTTCAGCGAATTGGCCCTTGCCGCCGGTCTGTTTAACGTGTCGATAGTGAATCTTCGACGGAGCGGTGATCGTCTCTCGGAATGCCACCTGGGGCGCCCCGACCGCGGCCTCCACCTGAAACTCCCGAACGAGTCTATCCGCAACGATTTCCAGGTGCAGCTCACCCATCCCCGAGAGGATGGTTTCATTCGTTTCCGGATCGTTCTTCACCCGCAAGGACGGGTCTTCTCGGAGGAGTCTGGAAAGTGCCTTGGAGAGTTTCTCCGCGTCGTCTCTGGTCTTGGGTGCGACGGCCACCGAGATCACCGGCTCGGGGAATTCCATTGATTCCAACATCACCGGATGGTCCGGGTCGCAGATGGTATCGCCGGTCCTGGTGTGTTTGAGGCCGACCGCGGCCACGATGTCGCCCGCTCCTACCTCTTTGACTTCTTCCCGCTGGTCCGCGTGCATCTTCACCAGCCGGCCGATGCGTTCCTTCTTGTCCGAAGATGCGTTCAGCACTCCCGAGCCGGCAGTGAGCGCGCCGGAGTATACTCGAAGGAACGTAAGGCTTCCCGTGAAGGGGTCGTTCATAATTTTGAACGCGAGGGCCGCCAACGGACCGTCTGCCGGCCGAGGTTCGGCCTCACCCTTGGCGTTCTTGCCTTCCACCGGTGGCATATCGAGCGGAGACGGGAGGTAGTCAACTACCGCGTCAAGGAGTTGCTGAATGCCCTTGTTCTTGAACGCGGCCCCGAGAAGCACAGGAGTAATCTTGAGGCTCAGTGTTCCTTTGCGGAGAGTCCCGCGGATTTGTTCTACGGGGATGTCCGTGTCACCCTCGAGATATTTTTCCAGCAATTCGTCATCGAGTTCGCAGATGCTCTCAACAAGGATCCGACGAGCCGCGAGGGCTTCGTCCCGAAACTCGGTGGGGACTTCACCGACGTCAAACCTCATCCCCATGGACGCGTCGTCGAAGACGACCGCCTTCATGGAGACCAGGTCGATAACGCCCCTGAAGTCGTCCTCACCGCCCAGCGGAAGTTGCAGGAGGGCGGGAGTTGTACCGAGTCGGTCTTTCATCATTTCAATAACCCTACGGTAGTCTGCGCCGGAGCGATCGAGTTTGTTGATGAAGGCGACCCTCGGAATGCCGTACCGGTCGGCTTGCTTCCAGACCGTTTCGGACTGAGGTTCGACTCCACCCACGGCGCAGAATATCGCTACAGCTCCGTCCAACACCCGGAGGCACCGTTCCACCTCAATGGTGAAATCTACGTGGCCCGGGGTGTCGATGATGTTGATCTTGTGTCCCCGCCAATTGCATGCCGTGGCGGCGGACGTGATCGTTATGCCTCGTTCTTGTTCCTGCTCCATCCAATCCATAACGGCCTGGCCGTCATGGACTTCACCCATCCGATGGGAAACGCCCGTGTAATAAAGCACCCGTTCGGTGGTCGTAGTCTTCCCGGCATCGATGTGGGCCATGATGCCGATATTGCGGGTCTTATTGAGCGCTTCTCCTTTCATAGGAACAAATCTTTCCGCGAACGACTACCACCGATAATGTGCGAAAGCCTTGTTTGCTTCCGCCATGCGGTGCGTGTCTTCCTTTTTCTTGACCGCGCTGCCCTTGTTTGAGGCAGCGTCGAGTAGTTCTGAAGCAAGCTTATGCTTCATGCTTTTTTCCCCGCGGCCGCGCGCGTAGTTAATGAGCCAACGAATGGCCAATGACTGGCGGCGCTCGGGACGGATCTCGACCGGTACCTGGTAGGTGCTGCCGCCAACACGGCGGGAGCGGACCTCGAGTACGGGTCTGGCATTGTCGAGGGCCCTTTCGAAGACCTTGAGCGGATCTTCGCCGGTTCTGTCGGCCATGATCTCCAGTGCGTCATAGACGATGGACTCCGCAATCGACCTTTTGCCCTGCCACATGATGGCGTTGATGAACTTGGCCACCAGTTTGCTGTGGAATTTCGGGTCGGGCAGTATCTCTCTCTTGGGGACTTTCCCTTTTCTGGGCATCTCTTTTCGCTCTCCACTCGCCGGGTCGTTCCCAAAACGTTGAGGCGGGGCCAGAACAAGCTCCGCCTGTGTGCGTCTAGGTTGGATAGGTCCGGGACTTTCGGGCTGCATTGCGGCCGCTTCCCACCAGAGGTGGCGTAACTTGTCCGAACCTTCCCCGTCGTTTCCGACGGTTTACCCTGACTCCCTGGCCTTTCTTATCCCGATCAATCGCTGTGTAGTTGCGCCGACATGCCCTGTCGGGGCCGTCGCATCATCAGCAAGTTACTTGGGTCTCTTTGTCCCGTACTTTGATCTGCCCTGCTTTCTATCTTGGACTCCGTAAGCATCCTGGGTGCCGCGGATAATGTGATAGCGGACACCAGGCAGGTCCTTGACGCGGCCTCCGCGTATCAAGACCACGGAGTGTTCCTGCAGGTTGTGACCGATGCCGGGAATATAGGAGGTAACTTCGTATCCGTTGGTAAGCCGAACCCTGGCGACCTTTCTCAGCGCTGAATTGGGCTTTTTGGGCGTGGTGGTGTAGACTCTCACACAGACGCCTCTGCGCTGGGGGCAATTAGTCAGGGCTGGGGCCGAGGTTTTTCTTCGTGGCCGTTCTCGACCTTTCCTGACCAATTGGCTTATCGTGGGCATACGTTACAACCTCCCTTAATGTATCCACACATTATGATCAAATTCCGGTCAGCTTGTCAAACGTTTTTTCAACCAAATTGCAATGCGCCCCTTGCCAACCGTAATACCCTGATTACTGTTCCAGAGCACGCCTCCCGTCCGCTCGCACCGCTCCTGCCCATCACTAGGATCGAAACACTGTCAAAAAAAACCGACAAGACCGGTAGCCCGTCCGAGCCCCGCCAGTATCCGGGCGACCGGCCGGTCGCCCCTACAGCTGATCTTGGAATCTCGATGCGATTTTGGGGCGGACACGCGGGTCCGCCCCTTCTCTACGCGTAGCGTCGCAACGTGACCCTAAGTACACCTTTTCGCAAGTATGGTGTCGTATGAGCCACATGCCGAAGTCCGTCATCGTCATTCCGGCGGAAGCCGGAATCCAGGGATTCTGGACCCCGGCTTTCGCCGGGGTGACGTCCTCGAAATCTCGGGTTCCGGTGGGACAGGCGTCTCGCCTGTCATGACTTTCGGAGCTGACTGGGCAATAGACAGGCGAGACGCCTGTCCCACCGCGCATCTCCAAATTGCGTAACCCCATTTGCGAGAAGGAGCACTAGGAGCCTTCCAGCCTGAACCTACGCGCTCACCTTCAAGTCGCCTCGAGCCGCGGCTCGCGCTTCCGCTTCTTCTTCCTCTTCGTCCGTGTGGGCCAATCTGAGGTTCTTATAGCGCGTTACGCCCGTGCCAGCGGGAATCAGACGGCCCATGATCACGTTTTCCTTCAGGCCTCGCAGATAGTCGATCTTGCCCTGGAGGGACGCTTCCGTGAGCACCTTGGTGGTCTCCTGGAAGCTCGCGGCGCTGATGAACGAGTCAGTGGAGAGCGACGCCTTAGTGATACCCAACAGAAGGGGCTCACCGACTGCGGGCTTGCCGCCGGCGGCCATAGCGCGCCGGTTTTCAGCTTCGAAGACGGATCGCTCGATCTGCTCACCCACGAGAAAGTCGGTATCGCCGACTTCCTTGACGCGCACCCGGCGAAGCATCTGACGCACAATGACCTCGATGTGTTTGTCGTTGATCTTCACGCCCTGGAGGCGGTAAACCTCCTGCACCTCGTCCACGAGGTACTTGGCGAGGTCCTTTTCGCCCTTGATTCCCAGGAGGTCGTGCGGGTTGGTGGATCCTTCCATGAGGGCTTCGCCCGCCTGAACCCAGTCTCCGGGGTGCACCGAGATGTGCTTGCCCTTGGGGATGAGGTATTCCTTGGGATCGCCCACTTCAGGGGTCACCACGACTTTCCGTTTGCCTTTGGTATCCTTGCCGAAGCTCACCAGACCGTCGATCTCGGAGATGATCGCGAACTCCTTGGGTTTGCGCGCTTCGAAGAGTTCGGCCACGCGCGGGAGGCCGCCCGTGATGTCCTTGGTCTTCGTGGTGCCTCGACCGATCTTGGCGATGATATCGCCGGCGTGAACCGGGTCGCCTTCTTTGACCATGATATTGGCGCCCACCGGCAAGAGGTAGCGCGCTTCTGAGTCGCCGATCTTGATCGTGCGGCCCTGATCGTCTTTGATGGACACACGCGGTCTGATTTCCGCGTCCTTGTCCTTCTCGCGGTACTCCACGATCACTTTACGGGAGAGACCGGTCACTTCATCGACTTGCTCCGACATGGTGAGCCCTTCGATGATGTCGCCGAACTTCACCTTGCCTGAGACCTCGGTGATGATAGGAATTGCGTACGGGTCCCACTCGGCCAATAGCGTTTCACGGTTGACCATCTCGCCTTCCGCGACCCTGAGGGTAGCGCCATAGATCACTTTGTTGCGTTCCCGCTCTCGGCCCTTGTCATCGGTTACCGCCAGCGAGCCGTTGCGGTTCATGACAACGAGCTGGCCGTCGCGGTTGCGCACCGTCCGAAGGTCGATGAACTTCACGCGGCCTTCGTTGCGGGAGAAGAGTTCGGAGGAGCCGGAACCCAACCACTCAAGGAGCACCTGGCCTTCATTGGAGATCACGTCCCCGTCCTGAACCTTGACGTTCATATAGTCCAGCACCGGATACCGCTCGAAAAGCTGAATGCGAACCTTGCCGTCACGAGTCCCCAGCTTCTGGAAGATTCCGCCGCGCTTTTCCGGTTCCAGCATGCGCTGATCCCCGCGGCTCGTCTCATAGATATACGAGTGGGGCGAAACCCGCTCGCCGTGCTTCACCACGAGTCGATGAGCTTCGGGAATGGGGTAATTGGTTTTGACGCCGTCGTCGCCGACCAGGAAAAACGACTTGCGGTCCAGTGACAGCTCAAGCTTGCCGCCGGTCATCTCCGGCTCCGCAAGACGATGATTGGGGCCCTCGAACAGGAAGGAGTTCTCCCTGAGGGTCTCACCGTCATTCACCAGCCACTTTTCCACTTCGTCTTTGTCTACGGTGAATTCCTGTGCAACGATGATGGCCTTGATCTTCTCGTTTTCTCGCTCAAAGGAGACCGCGCCTCGTTTACGTGCGGATATGATGTTACGCTTCAGAGACGCGGTGCCTCCGATGTGGAAGGTCCTCATCGTGAGCTGCGTGCCCGGTTCACCGATGGATTGGGCGGCGATGATGCCCACTGCTTCGCCGATATTTACCATTCGGCCGTGGGCGAGATCCCGCCCGTAGCAGAGGCCGCAGATTCCTCGCGCGGCCTGGCAGGTGAGCACAGATCGGATTTTGACCCGGTCGATTCCCGCGTCCTGTATCTTTTCGCGGTGTTCTTCAGTGATCTCCTCGTTGGCCGCGACGATGATCTCGCCGGTAAACGGATGTTCGATGTCTTCCAGTGCAACCCGTCCCAGGACGCGGTCGGCCACGTGCTCGATGATTTCGCCGCCTTCTTCCAGAGAGGCCATTTCCACGCCATCGAGCGTCCCGCAGTCAGGTTCCACGATGATGGCTTCCTGAGCCACGTCAACGAGGCGACGCGTAAGGTAACCGGAGTTTGCGGTCTTCAGAGCGGTGTCCGCGAGGCCCTTGCGAGCACCGTGGGTCGAAATGAAGTACTGCAACACCGTGAGGCCTTCGCGGAAGTTCGCCTCAATGGGGGTCTCGATAATTTCGCCGGTAGGTTTTGCCATGAGACCGCGCATACCGGCGAGCTGCCGAATCTGCTGGGTGCTTCCACGAGCGCCCGAATCGGCCATCATGTAGATCGGGTTGAAGCTTTCGACGCTTCGCAGGCCGCCGTCGCGCGCCTCGACAGTCTTGGCGCGCAGCCCGCTCATCATCTTTTCGGAAATATCCTCGTTGGCGCGGGCCCAGATGTCGATGACCTTGTTGTACCGCTCACCATCGGTGATAAGTCCTTCTTTGAACTGATTCTGGATTTCAAGGACCTCCTGCCGCGCCTTTTCGATGATCTCTCGTTTCGACTCGGGAATGATCATGTCTTCGACGCAGATGGAGAGGCCTGCCTTTGTGGCGTAGTAATATCCGAGGTCTTTGAGCCGGTCGGCGAGGATGACGGTCTTCTTGTCACCGCACCGGCGGTACGCCTCGTCGATGAGGTTGGCCAGTTCCTTCTTCTTCATCACTCGGTTGATGACCGAGAAAGGAATCTCCTCGGGGACGATTTCATGGAGGAGCACCCGACCGACGGTGGTCTGAAGGCGCTCGGTCCCGTCTCGGAGCAGGATCCTTTCATGGAGGTCAACCACGCCCGAGTCATAGGCAACCCGTACTTCCGCCGCGTCGCTGAAGATGCGCTGTCTGATGTCCAAGTCCGGGTCGGCGGATTCGCGGGTGAGGTAGTACAGTCCGAGCACGATATCCTGCGTGGGCACGATGATCGGCTTGCCGTGCGCCGGCGACAGGATGTTATTGGTGCTCATCATGAGCACCCGTGCTTCCACCTGAGCTTCGATGGAGAGCGGGATATGAACCGCCATCTGGTCGCCGTCGAAGTCTGCGTTGAACGCGGTACAAACCAACGGGTGGAGCTGGATGGCCTTGCCCTCGATCAGCACCGGCTCGAACGCCTGGATGCCGAGCCTGTGAAGCGTCGGAGCGCGGTTGAGCAGGATCGGATATTCCTGGACCACTTCCTCGAGGATGTCCCAAACTTCGGGCGTCTCTTTTTCCACCAGCTTCTTGGCGCTCTTAATGGTCGTGACGTACCCGCGCTCTTCGAGCTTGTTGTAGATAAACGGCTTGAAGAGCTCCAGAGCCATGCGCTTGGGAAGGCCGCACTGGTGGAGGCGCAGATCCGGTCCTACGACGATAACTGAACGACCCGAGTAGTCCACGCGCTTGCCCAGGAGGTTCTGGCGAAAACGGCCCTGTTTGCCCTTAAGCATGTCGGAAAGGGACTTGAGGGGCCGCTTGTTGGGGCCGGTAATCACGCGGCCTCGCCGGCCGTTATCGAAGAGCACGTCCACCGCTTCCTGAAGCATTCGCTTCTCGTTGCGGAGGATGATTTCCGGCGCGTTGAGTTCCTTGAGCCGCTTCAGCCGGTTATTTCGGTTGATAACTCGGCGATAGAGATCATTGAGGTCGGATGTGGCAAACCGGCCGCCGTCGAGAGGCACCAGGGGCCGCAGGTCCGGCGGGATGACCGGCACGGTGGTGAGAATCATCCACGCGGGGTTCTGCCACTGACGGAACTTGCCCAGGTCGTCGGTGGAAATCACGCGGGAGCGCACGAGCCGATCGATAACGTTGTTGACTTCAACGAATGCGAGCTGCTTACGCACTTCCCAATCTTCGGATTCTTCCCATTTGACCAGAATGTCTCGGGCGCTGCGGAGCGTTTCCTCGAGGAATTTGGCGGTTTCGGTCTCCGGATCGGTCTGCCGCTCATAGAGCGCAGACAGGTCGTTCACGAGGACTTCCGGCTCGATCCCTTTGAGGGATTCAATGACCCGGAGCCTCTTGGACAGCTTCTTGCGCTTCGCCTCAGAGGTCGAGTCCTTCATATCGTCACGGAGCTTGGTGCTCTCCTTGACGAGATCGAGCCGTTCCAGCATGTCCCGAACCGCTTCTCCTCCCATGCGGGCCTCGAAGGACTCAGGACCGTACTTTTCCAGGTATTCCCGGTACTTCTCTTCGTTGAGGAGCGTTCCTCGCTCGAGGTCTGTTTGGCCCGCGTGGAGCACGAGGAAGGATTCGAAATAGAGCACACGTTCCACTTCTTTGAGCGTCAGGTCAAGCAGGGTGCCGATACGGCTCGGGAGACTCTTAAGGAACCATATATGAGCGACCGGCGTGGCGAGTTCGATGTGGCCCATGCGTTCCCGGCGCACCTTCGACTGAATGACTTCCACGCCGCATTTCTCGCAGATAGTGCCCCGATGTTTCATACGCTTATATTTGCCGCAATTGCACTCGTAGTCCTTAACCGGCCCGAAAATCTTGGCGCAAAACAGACCGTCCCTCTCGGGCTTGAACGTGCGATAATTAATAGTTTCGGGCTTCTTGACTTCGCCATGCGACCACGATCGGATCTTCTCGGGCGAAGCAAGAGAGATCTTGACCGCACTGAAGTTCACCGGGTCTTTGGGCTTCTCGAAAAAGCTGAAATATACGTCTTCCAAGGGTCCCTCCTCAGGTTGTCGGCCGGGGACGGTCCCCGGACCAGGAGGATTGATCCGGACCGCACGCGGCGGCCCGGGATGGTTTCATAAGGGCACTTGTTTGAAAGCGCATTGGCATCACTATGGTCACATCGCGTGTGCCGGCTCACCCTCGAGGAGTTCCACATCGAGGCCGAGCGACTTCATTTCCTTCACTAGGACGTTGAACGACTCGGGAAGGCCGGGTTCGAGAATATTCGTTCCTTTGACGATGCTTTCGTACATTCTCGTGCGGCCCGTCACGTCGTCGGACTTGACCGTGAGGAACTCCTGCAGCGAATAAGCGGCTCCGTAGGCTTCCATAGCCCACACTTCCATTTCGCCGAGCCGCTGGCCGCCGAACTGAGCCTTACCGCCGAGCGGTTGCTGCGTAACAAGAGAGTATGGCCCGATCGCGCGGGCATGGATCTTATCGTCCACCAAATGGTGGAGCTTCATCATATATATAATTCCGACAGTGACCCTGGTGTCGAACGGAGTGCCGGTCCTGCCATCATGCAGCACCGTCTGTCCCGTCGGAGGGAGCCCCGCGGAATCGAGCAGTTCCTTGATCTGGGTTTCGCTCGCGCCGTCGAAGACCGGTGTGGCAATGGGGAGCCCGTCTTTGAGCGACGCCACGAAGCGCTTCACCTGATCGTCATCCATTTCGTCAATGATATCCCGAACTCGGCCCCACCGGTCAGGCTCATCGCCGACGAACAGATCGTAGATCCGTTTGCGAAGAGCATCGGGAGAATAGTTCTCCTCGATGATACGATTGAGCGAGTCGCCCAGGCCCTTGGCCGCCCATCCCAGATGGGTTTCGAGGATCTGCCCGACATTCATACGAGAAGGAACACCGAGCGGGTTGAGCACGATCTCCACCGGAGTGCCGTCTTCGAAGTACGGCATATCTTCCTCGGGCAGGATACGCGAAAGGACGCCCTTGTTGCCGTGACGGCCGGCCATCTTGTCGCCCACGGAGAGCTTGCGTTTGATGGCGATGTACACTTTCACGAGCTTGATCACGCCGGGCGGCAGTTCGTCGCCCTTCTTCAGACGGCTCATACGCTCATCGTAGTGCATCTTCCAAAAGTGTTTCTGGTCGCTGAGCCGTTCGAGTATGCGGGTCAGCTCATCTTCTGTCTGAGGATCGCCCTTCAGAGAAAGCTCACGGAGAAGGTCCACGGGCACTACGTCCACGATCTCGTCAGTGATGGTGGCGCCTTTCTTGATGTGAACCTTACCGGTCGAAGGGTCCGTCAGCGCGGACGCAACCGCTTTGCCGACAATCATGCGGCGGACACGCTCGCGAGCGCCTTCTTCCACGATGCGCAGCTCGTCGTCACGGTCCTTTGTGAGCTTGGCGATCTCCTCGTTCTCGATTGAGATGGAGCGGGTGTCTTTCTCCGTGCCTTTGCGAGAGAAAATCCTCGCGCCGATCACGGTGCCTTCCACTCCGGGCGGGACTCGCAATGACGTGTCTTTGACGTCGCCGGCTTTCTCACCGAAGATGGCTCGCAGGAGCTTTTCTTCCGGGCTGAGCTGGTTCTCACCCTTCGGGGTGATTTTGCCCACGAGAATATCGCCGGGTTTGACCTCTGCACCGATGCGAATGACGCCCGATTCGTCGAGATTGGCGAGAGCCTCTTCGCCGACGTTCGGAATATCTCGAGTGATTTCTTCCTTGCCGAGCTTGGTGTCGCGAGACATCACCTCGAATTCCTCGATGTGAATCGAAGTGAAGATGTCCTCCTTTACGATCTTCTCGCTGACCAGGATCGAGTCTTCGTAGTTGTAGCCGCCCCAAGCCATGAACGCGACGAGCACGTTCCTGCCGAGCGCAAGTTCACCGCGATCGGTGGCCGGCCCGTCTGCAATGACCTGGCCTTTGGCGACCTTATCGCCCCGCTTCACGATGGGCTTCTGGTTGATGCAGGTATTCTGGTTCGACCGGTGGTACTTGATCAGGTTGTAGATGTCTACTCCCGGATCCAGATCGCTGGCCTTGAGGTCAGATGCCTTGATAACGAGGCGTGTGGCGTCGACCGAGTCGCCGACGCCTTCCCGTCGGGCAATCACTGCGACGCCGGAATCCGTTGCCACGACCGGCTCCATACCGGTGCCGACGAGCGGAGCCTGGGTGGTGAGCAGCGGGACCGCCTGGCGCTGCATATTCGAGCCCATGAGCGCACGGTTCGCGTCGTCATGCTCCAGGAAAGGAATGAGCGACGCGGCGACCGACACCAGCTGGTTCGGCGATACGTCCATGAGATCTGCGTCGGACGCCGGAACCAGTGCGAATTCACCTTCCTTGTGGCGCACGGAAACGAGCTCGGAGGCAAGAAGTCCGTGCTCGTCGAGCTGAGCGTTCGCCTGGACGATGGTGTGGTTTTCCTCGTCGAGTGCGGTGAGAAAACGAATCTCCTCGCCCACCTGTCGGTCGGCCACGGGCCGGTACGGTGTCTCGATGAACCCGAACTCGTTAACCCTGGCGTACGTGGACAGCGAGACAATCAGGCCGATGTTCGGACCTTCCGGGGTCTCAATGGGGCAGATACGGCCGTAATGCGTCGGATGGACGTCTCGAACCTCAAAGCCTGCTCGCTCTCGAGTCAAGCCGCCGGGGCCGAGCGCGGACAGGCGCCGTTTGTGCGTGATCTCGCTGAGAGGGTTGGTCTGGTCCATGAACTGCGACAACTGGGAGGAGCCGAAAAACTCCTTCACCACCGCGGTCACGGGTTTGGCATTGATCAGGTCGTGCGGCATGAGCGTCTCCACGTCCTGGAGGCTCATCCGCTCTTTGATCGCTCGCTCCATACGCACGAGGCCGATCCGGTACTGGTTTTCCAAAAGCTCGCCCACAGAGCGCACACGGCGGTTTCCCATGTGGTCGATATCGTCGATATCGCGGCCGGGACGGCCTTCTTTGAGTTCAAGCAGGTACTTCACCGCCAACATGATGTCGTCCCGCCGAAGAGTCCTCAGTCCGAGCGGCGCTTCGGTCATGGGCATATTGAGCTTGCGATTGAGCTTGAGACGACCCACCTTCGAGAGGTCGTAATACTCGGTCTTGAAGAACAGGTTGTCGAAGAAGTTCTTGGCGATCTCGACTGTGGCCGGGTTCGAAGGCCGAAGCCGGCGGTAGATTTCAATCTGCGCGTTGAGGGTTTCATTGCTGGTCGGATCGTCTGCGTTTTGCTTGCGATAGTCGTCGATGACGCGCGTCGGCCGATCGTCGATCTTGTCCTCAAGGAGGGTATTGCGCAGAGACGGCGATACAACACGCTCCTCGATAAACAGCGCGTCAAAGCTCGTGATATTTGCGGCGGAAAGCCGTTGGAGGAGAGAATCCACATCGTCGGGCATGATCTCCTTATTACAGGGAGCGATCACTTCACCCGTGCTCTGGTCAATGATGTCACGCGCGATGACCTTGCCCGCGAGTTCTTCTTTCTTCATGGCAAGAGGTGCGATCTGCCGCTCGCCGAGACGCTTCAACGCTGCACGCGTCACCTTCTTGTTTTTTCGAACGAGCACTTCGTCCGCGCCGTCCACGTAAATGTCCGTGGGAACCGCGGTGCCGATGAGGAGTTGGAGACCGACCCTGCGGTGAAGCGAACCGTCCTTACCAATGAGTATGGTCTGCTTGTCATAAAAATAATTGAGGATCTGCTCGCTTGAATAGCCCAGGGCCTTGAGCAGGACCGTCACAGGCAGCTTGCGTCTTCGATCGATCCGGACATAGAGCCGGTCTTTGGGGTCGAATTCAAAGTCGATCCACGAGCCTCGCAGAGGGATGATGCGCGCTGAGTACAGGAGCTTGCCGCTGGCGTGGGTCTTGCCTTTGTCATGGTCGAAGAAGATGCCCGGCGAACGATGGAGCTGAGATACGATGACCCGCTCGGTGCCGTTGATGATGAACGTGCCGTTCGACGTCATGAGTGGAATTTCGCCGAAATAGACCTCCTGTTCCTTCACGTCGCGGATGGTTCGCGAGTTGGTCTCCGGGTCCACGTCCCAAACGATGAGCTGCACGGTTATCTTCAAGGGGACCGCGTAGGTCACACCTTTCTGCAGGCATTCCTCGACGTTGTACTTCTCTTCCCCGAGAGTGTATTTGATGAACTCAAGCGACGCGGTGTCCGAGAAGTCCCGTATGGGGAAAACGGACTTGAACACGGCCTGTAGCCCGGTATCCTCCCGCGCCTCGGGCGGCACGTCCGCCTGGAGGAACCGTTCATAGGACTGGTTCTGAATCTCGATGAGATTCGGGATACCCGCGATCTGCGGGATGCGCGCGAAGTTCTTCCTGAGCCTCTGAGAGTGCACGGAAAAAGGACTCATAGTTTCCCTCTGGTCTCTGGTCTAGGTGATCTCGAACGGGGGGATATGGCGGATTGTTCCTATGGAGTCGGGTCCGGGGATACCGGACACGGAAACAAGCGTTCCCCGGACCCGAAACTAACTTCGGGCGGGCTGTCAGACGATCTCCGCGGTGCCGCCGGACTCTTCGAGTACGGCCTTGGCCTTTTCCGCTTCTTCTTTGGAGACTGCCTGCTTCACCGGCTTGGGAACGCCTTCCACCAGATCCTTGGCTTCTTTGAGACCCAGGTCGGTCAAGGACCGGACGGCCTTGATCACTTGGATCTTCTTGTCGCCGAAGTCTTTCAAGATCACGTCAAATTCGGTTTTCTCTTCTACCGGGGCCGCCTCTGCGGGACCTGCAGCGGCAAATCCGGCAGCCATCGCCATGGGCGCGGCCGCGGAAACCCCGAACTCTTCTTCCAACTCGTGTACGAGTTGGCTCAGCTCCAACACTGACATATTGCGGATGAATTCTTTCACATCCTCTTTGGTGATTTCAGCCATGATTTCCTCCTCGATTCGCTGTTAAGACCTTGAAAAACGTAAAGAACTCCTCGCTTCTCGAACCCTAAGCTGCGGGCTCTTCGGCGGGGCCGCTCTTCTTGTCTTCGATCGCTTTGAGCACGTTCAGGAAAGACCTGGGGACGGCAGCCAAAACATTGACAAAGCTCGATACAGGCGCTATCATTGTGCCCAACAAGCGCCCCCGAAGCTCTGCTTTTCCAGGCAGCTTAGCGAGTTGATCGATCTGATCGGGGTCAACGAGCGTGCCGCCGACTACGCCCCGGACCAACTCCAACTTCGGGTGGGCCTTTGCAAAGTCAATCAGTGTTTTGGCAAGAACAGGGCTCTTGTCCTCGTCAGCGGTCCAGGCGGCGCCGCGCGGGCCTGCAATGGCATCGGCCAGGCGAGCGACGTTCGTATCCGGATACGCCAGTCGGGCAAGCGTGTTCTTGAGAACCTTATATTTTACCCCAATCTTTCTCAGATCTTCCCTGAGAGCATTCGTCTCCGCGACGGTAAGGCCCTGGTAGTTTGTCAGGATCATGGTCCTGACTTCCAGGAATTCTTCGCGGAGCCATGCCACCTCTTTCTCTTTCTCTTTTCTCGTCAAGCTTCGGACTCCCCTCTGCAGTCGAACGAGAAACAGCGAATCGAGGATTGTGGACCCTAACTAGTCTGCTCTCCCCTTTCCGGCCCGTCTTGGCTGGCTCGATTAAGTGCCTACAGGCACGCCCGCTGTCTCTGACTCGGCCACGGTATATGGTTGAGTTAGTTCGCTATCGGATACCTCTGCGCGCACCGCTTCGCGGTGATTTACTTCGTCAGCGCTCGAATCTCTTGAGGATCGAGCTTAATGCCGGGGCCCATCGTGGTCGAGATGGAAACCCCGCGTAAATACACTCCCTTGGATGCAGATGGCTTGAGGCGGATGATCGTCTCCATAAGAGCCACCACGTTTTCGGTCAGTTTCTCGGTGCCGAAGGAAACGCGTCCGACAGGCACATGCACGATGCCGGCCTTCTCGACGCGGAATTCAACCTTCCCGCCCTTGAGTTCCGAAACTGCTTTGCCGATGTCGAACGTCACCGTGCCCACCTTGGGGTTGGGCATCATGCCGCGCGGCCCAAGGATTTTGCCCAGCCGACCTACAACGCCCATCATGTCGGGCGTGGCCACCGCCTTATCGAAGTCGAGCCACCCGTCCTGGATCTGCTTGGCCAGTTCTTCGCCGCCGACGTAGTCTGCACCGGCTTCCTGGGCTTCCTTTTCCTTGTCGCCTTTGACGAAGGCCAGCACTCGGACGGAACGGCCGGTTCCATGCGGAAGTACGCACGTGCCGCGCACCATCTGGTCCGCATGACGAGGGTCAACACCGAGCTTCACCGCAACGTCCACGGACTCGTCAAATTTGGCGTACTTCGTTTCGAGGACTGTCTTGAGTCCTTCCTCGAGCGTATACTTCCGGGTCCGATCGACCTTGGTTCTCGCATCCAGCTTTTTCTTGGCTACATGAGGCATGTCGTTCCTCTACTCAACCTCTATTCCAAGGCTCCTGGCGGACCCCATGATGGTCCGGACCGCGCCTTCCACGTCCTTGGCATTCAGGTCGGTCATCTTAAATTTGGCGATCTCTTCGACCTGGGCCATGGTGAGCTTGGCCACCTTGTCCCGGTTCGGTTCCTTGGAGCCCTTTTCAATGCCGGCGGCCTTCTTGAGCAGGTAGGACGCGGGCGGCGTCTTGAGTTCGAACGTGAAGGAACGATCCTGGTAGATCGTGATCAGGACAGGGATGATCACCCCCGGCTGATTCTGAGTTTGGGCATTGAACGCCTTGCAGAACTCCATGATGTTCACGCCGTGCTGGCCGAGGGCCGGCCCCACCGGCGGAGAAGGCTTCGCCTCTCCTCCCGATATCTGGAGTTTGACCTTCGCCATCACTTTCTTCGCCATATCTCGTCTCCACCCGGCACGGAAACGATCCGAAACTCCGACACTTCGCCGGGTCCCCGATCGTCTTCCCTGGGGCCTGTGCTGTTCAGCGCTTAGTTCTTGGTGACCTGGATGAAATCCAGCTCCACCGGAGTCGGTCTCCCGAAAATACTCACAAGTACCCGCAGTTTACCTTTGTCGGGTTTGACCTCCTCCACCACGCCGTTAAAATTGATGAAAGGACCGTCCACCACGCGGACCGAGTCGCCCTTCTCGAAGGAGTACTTCGGCTTGGGCTTCTCCTTTCCTTCCTCCATCTGCTTCTTGATCTTCTCGACCTCGTCCTCGGGAATAACCGCGGGCTCGGTGCGGGATCCGATAAAGCCGGTCACTTTCGGAGTGTTTTTCACCACATGCCACGTGGTGTCATCCAACTCCATCTGCACGAGCACATATCCGGGGAAAAATTTTCGATTCGAGGTCTTCTTTTCTCCTTTGACAAGCTCAACCACGGCTTCCGAAGGGATAAGCACATCGGTTATTCTCCCTTCGAGTCCCATCGCGCGCACCTTTTCCTGGAGAGCCAGCTTAACCTTATTTTCGTACCCGGAATAGGTGTGGACAACGTACCATCGGAGCGCCACGGGACCGCCTCCTGTCGATTTCGGCGTTACTAGACGCCTAACCGACTTGCAAGATTATTTTTACCAGTTTCGCCAGGACCCAGTCGCTCAATCCAAGGTAGGCTCCCATAATAACGGTAAGCACCAGCACGACGACCGTCGAGCCGAACGCTTCCTGTCTCGTGGGAAAAGTCACCTTTTGCAGCTCGACCTTCACTTCCCTAAAGAATTGAGCTGCGTCAGCGAGAAAAGCCTTGATCTTGTCCATGCGTCCTTGTCTTTCGTTGCAGGTCCTCGGCGATGGTACGGACCCAGCGTCACGCCTCACGATGTGGCAGGCCAGAAGGGATTCGAACCCCCAACCCCCGGTTTTGGAGACCGGTGCTCTAGCCGTTGAGCTACTGGCCTACCGTTGGCCACGCCTGAGCGCATGCCTCACCTGGTTTCTCGATGGGCGGTATGACGGCGACAGAATCTGCAATATTTCTTGAACTCCAGCTTCTCCGGCGTAGTTTTCTTGTTCTTCGTCGTCGTATAATTGCGCCGCTTGCACTCAGTGCAGGCCAGCGTGATGATATCTCGCATACTCTTCCTCCCGTGCGGCCCCGGCTCACCTCGAGTCGGTCACCCGTCCTTTCGGACGCGGCCGACGAGCGCCATGCCTACTCGATGATTTCCGAAACGACGCCCGCGCCGACGGTGCGCCCGCCCTCACGGATCGCAAACCTCAACTCCTTCTCCATCGCAATGGGGGTGATGAGGTGCCCCTCGATGGAGACATTGTCTCCCGGCATCACCATCTCAACCCCTTCCGGCAGCTGGATCACCCCGGTCACGTCCGTGGTACGGAAGTA
>Ga0172373_10005092_pt1 | contig 18179 bp, 14 predicted proteins | sample Lak10m_2_FD_114546 | JGI IMG/M metagenome (GOLD analysis project Ga0172373, IMG submission 114546) | Freshwater microbial communities from Kabuno Bay, South-Kivu, Congo - kab_092012_10m | ecosystem: Environmental > Aquatic > Freshwater > Lake | place: Democratic Republic of the Congo...
ACCTTAAACTCAGGGCTATGTCGTTTTCGCTGCATAGTCTTCAGTATCCTCCGTATAATTGATTAAACCGGTTGCAGCGAGATTATCTTATCAAACTGTCTGAAATCCTGGGAGTATTATACTCCCTGATGAACCCAAGACTATAGCCCTTTGCCTATCCTACGCAGCTGAGAGGAAGGGAGTCAGGGGTCAGAAGCTGGCTAGGCCAGTAGCTCCTAAATTCTGAGCTCTGACGCCTAATCCGCCCTTAAGGACAATGGTGTAGACAGTAGGCCTTAAAAAGGAGAACAAAGCCGTAGGTTCTGTATCACTAGGGACCGGGGGAATTTAAAGTGAACCAAGTCTGTATCTCACTGTATCGAGAGCCGCTCCATAGCCACCGGGGGCGCTCTAGACTGATCGTGCTTTGATGATTCATCACCAACTATCGATAGTGAGCGACGATCCTTTGATGATCAGCGACGATCCTTTGATGATCCATCGCTAACCCTCGATGATCAACGACAAACCTTTGAACGTTCATTACGAACCTTGAAGCATTCGTTACATACCTTCAACGGTTAGCGATGAACCTTCAAGCATTCGTAACAAACCTTTGAACGTTTATTGCGAACCTTGAAGCGTTCGTTGCAAACCTTCAACGGTTAGCGATGAACCGTTGAGCTGCATAACCCGATGGTTATGGATCCGTGGCAAAACCTTCAGCAAATGTCGTTAAAGTTTGAGTTACATCACCAAATGGTTATACAGCACTCCTTGTCCCTCACCCCAAGGCCGGTCAAGACTCCCCCCTAACCCCCTCGGATCAATGGCTGGGGAGCAAAACCTGAAGGGTCTTCATCTTTGGTGTGGCGATCGCTCCCTGGGGCATCTTTACAAGAAACTAGAGGTGCAAACCCGCCTGGGGGCGGTGATGACTGCCCTGGAACGGTTGGGGCTCCTGCGGGCATAGGTTGTGGCAATTGAGCCAGTGGTGGAGATTCGCTGCCATGAACCTGACAATCACTCCAGGGGGAGTATGGCGTGGGGGAGAAACCACAACAGGATAGGACAGGATAGGATTAGAAATCGTACAGGTTGCCATGGAGCAGCCGCGATCGGTGAGGGCGCAGCCATGCCATACAGCAGTTTTACGTTGGCGAAAGTCAAGAAAGAGTTTGGCTTAACCACGGTGGAAGCCGGACGGTTCTTGCCGCCAATTGAGCCGATCGCTCCCAGTTCTCGCTTGCAAGCCGTGTTGGAAGACTTACCCTGGGCGATCGCGGTGGGCTCGGAAAAGGCAAAGTCTGAGGGGATTATTTACCCCGTTTTGCAGGAAGTCAGGAGAATTACGAATCAGCCGGTGAGTCTCTTTTCCGGTCGAGATTTTACCGTGGATGTGGACAAAGGGTTGACGGGATATGTGGATTACCTGATGAGCCGTTCTTCAGAACAACTGGAAATTGAAGCGCCCGTCATTATTGTCGGGGAAGCCAAACGGGATAACCTGAACGAAGGGTTGGGGCAATGTATTGCCGAAATGGTAGCTGCTCAATTGTTTAATCAAGCGAACCAGGTGAATATTCCCAGGATTTATGGGGCGGTGAGTAATGGCACCCAATGGCGCTTTTTGAAATTGGATGGATCCACGGTGGCGATCGACTTGATGGATTACGCTTTACCGCCGGTGGATCAAATTTTGGGCTTTCTGGTCTGGATGGTGCAAGAGGGTTGAACCTTGCCGGGGGAATCACCTTGAACTCAGCCCTATTCAGCAATATCGTGTTCTGACCACTGAATTCCACCCCCCCCTTGCGGGATCGCCCCATCTACCCCACCTCTGACTAGCCATCCTCCTGGAGATTTTTCATCACCCCGGCTAACCCCCCGTAGGGCATCAAGCGGGTTAGCCAGGCCAGGGCCTGGTTGGTGGTGCCATGCACCGCGATCGCCTGGCCCTGTTCCATGGCGGCGTAACCATAGGCCGCCACCTCAGCGGCCCTGGGCAACTGCCCCTGGAACATCTTGCCGCTGGAAATCGCCGCCCGCTCTTGAAACTCCGACTGGGTGGGGCCGGGGCAGAGGGTGGTGGCGGTGACCCCGGTACCCTGGACCTCGCTGGCGATCGCCGTGGTAAAGGACCGCACAAAGGCCTTAGAGGCGAAATACACCGCCATGTAGGGCCCGGGCAAAAAGGCGGCGGTGGAGGCCACATTCAAAATTCGCCCCTGCCCCTGGGCGATCAGCCCCGGCAGGTAGAGCCGGGTGAGGTGGGTGAGGGCGACGATATTCAGCTGCACCATGGCATTTTGGGTTTCCCAGTCGGCCTCCGCCAGGGGGGCCTGGTAGCCAAAGCCCGCATTGTTGACCAGGCCATAAAGCGATACCCCCAGGGATTCGGTCCAGTCAAACAGATCCTGGCGAACCTGGGCCAGGGTGAGGTCGGCGTCGTAGGTCCAAACCTGGATCGGGTGGCTGGCCCGCAGCTGATCCGCCAGGGCCTGGAGGCGATCGCCACGCCGCGCCACCAGCACCAGATCGTGGTGGTGCCTGGCACAGACCCTGGCCAGTTCGTAGCCAATGCCACTGGAGGCGCCGGTAATCAAAATCGGTTTAGCCATGGGTTATGGGGGTGATCAGAATTTCCCCCATTGTCAGGCATAACCGTCTCCTCCCATCTGTGGTAGATTCCCCTCTGTGGTAGATTCCCCTCTGTGGTAGATTCCCCTCTGTGGTAGATTCCCCTCTGTGGTAGATTATTGACGCTATTCTAGGGGTTCCCCATGGTTGCTATCCGCTCCACTGCTCTACTGGTCATTTCCGGGGTGTTGTTAGGTACCACCGCCTGTACCGCTCCGGTAGAATTAGAAAATTCCTCCACCCTGGTGGGGCCGGTGTGGCACCTCCAGACCCTGCAGCGCCAAGGGGGCGAACCCCTGGTGATTGAGTCTCCAGAAAACTACACCGTAGAGTTTTCTGAAACGGGTCAGGTGGCGGTGCGGGCCGATTGCAACCGGGCTATTGGCGAATTTACCGAAGTGACGGGGGGGGTAGAGATCACCCTGGGAGCCACCACCCTGGCGGCCTGCCCCCCGGGCTCCCTCGGCCAGGAATTTATCGATACCCTTAACCAGGTGAGTTTCTACTTTTTCAAGGATCAAGATCTGGTGATGGATTTGCCCATGAATGGCGGCAGTATGGAATTTTCAGCGGTTGCCCCTACGCCCCAACTGGTGGGTACGGTGTGGCAACTCCAGGATATTCAATTTAGTGATGGCACCCTGGCGGCGGCTAACCCCCCCGAGAGCTACACGGTGGAGTTTCTTGCCGACGGTGCCCTGGTGGTGCAGGCGGATTGTAATCGGGGACGGGGCCAATTTACCACCGACCAGGCCCAGGGTTTGACCGTTAGCAACCTGGCCACCACCCGCGCCGCCTGTCCCCCTGGGTCCTTGAGCAATGAGTTCCTCAGGGCTCTACAGGACGCTGCCACCTACTCCTTCCAAGATGGTCAGTTATTTATTAAACCCAGCGGTGACACCGGTACCCTGCGCCTTACCGCCAAGCCCGGAAATTCCTAGTAGCCCCCGGCGTAAATAGGCCCGCTGCTCCTAACTCCTGATGACTGCCTCCCCTTCTAAGGGTCGCCGGGCCCATGTTGTCAGGCACTAGTCCCGCGACCGGTTACTCAGTCGAATCAGCTGACGACGCATCAGGGGAGAGGCCTCGACCGCTGGAACCTCAACGATGTCCACTTGGGAATCCAGGGTTTCCACGAACTCGTCGTTGCCGTAGGAGAAGGCATCCATTAATAGTTCTAACAGGTGTTCTCGATTATTAATCACCTGACTCTCCTCAAGCAGACGAAACTTTAGGGTGATTTCGCACTCGTACACGCCCAACTGGGGAGAAAGGGAGGATTTAGGTAGAAAATCTGCCATATATAGAGGTTTTCTTATTTCTTAATTGATATCAACTTAGTCCAGGGAAGCCTAGGATTTAAAGCCTATCTAACGTCGCCTGTCATTGTTCAGATTAGGATTTAAGGCTAGAGACAGGAAGGCTAGAGACAGGAAGGGTAGGGACAGACACCCTCAGGTTTGAAATAATAGTAACTATACGGGACTGAATACTTATCATGAAAACAAATCGTGGTGGCAAAGGGGGTTATTTCTAAGTCATTTTCACAGGATTAATATGGTTTTGTAAGATCTAGATTAACTGTTTTGGTGATCGGTACGCTAGGGGAAAGCCCTGGCCGGTTGCCCACAGGCCCCGCTATTGTGTTTTCCCCGTCCTAGCTATGGGCTATGCTTTCTCCCCCGGCGATCGCCCCCTGGTGATTACCGGAGCCAGCGGCTTCCTGGGCTGGCACCTGTGCCGTCGAGCCAGCCAGCGCTGGCCCGTCCACGGTCTCTACCACCGCCATGTCCCGGAGTTGCCTGGTCTGGCCCTGAGTCGGTTAGACCTGACCGATGCCGCCGCCCTGGAGGCCTGGCTGCGGGAGATCAGACCGGCGGCGGTGATCCACACAGCGGCCCTCTCCCAGCCCAACCGCTGTGAGCAGGAGCCCGATCACTCCGTCGCCATCAATATCGCAGCCACCCGCCGGCTGGCGGAGTACTGCGCCGCCCAGGCCATTCCCCTGGTCTTCACCTCCACCGATCAGGTGTTTGATGGCACCGCCGCCCCCTACGACGAGACCAGCCTGCCCACTCCGATCAATACCTATGGTCGCCATAAGCTGGCGGCAGAACAGCTGCTGCGCCAGATCCATCCCACCGCCACCATCTGCCGCTTGCCCCTCCTCTACGGCCCGGCCTCCCCCACGGCGGAGTGCTTTCTACAGGGGTTTCTGCGCACCCTGGCGGCGGGCCAACCCCTGCAACTGTTTATGGACGAGTTTCGCAGCCCCGCCTACGTGGAGGATGTGGCGGAGGGGCTGCTGCTGGCCCTGGAGCGACCGGGGGATCTTTTGCACCTGGGGGGGGCGGAGCGCATTAACCGCTATGACTTTGGCCTGGCCATGGCGGCTATTTTTGGCCTGGATGCAACCCTGATTCTCCCCAGCTATCAGCGGCAGGTAGTGATGCCGGCCCAGCGCCCTGCGGATGTCTCCACCGATAGTCGGCGGGCCGCGGCCTTGGGCTATCAGCCTCGGGGAGTGAGGGCGGGATTAATCGCTGTGCGGGACTGGCAGCCAGGGCCTATTCCCGTAGAATAAAGGGGGCGATGGCAGCGAAGTCCCCCCTGCGGGGGAGGGAAAGTAGGTGAATGGTCAGGGATAGACAGCGGTATGGCTGGGGTATGGCCTTGTCGTTGAGCTTGGTCAGCGGCGCCTGTGGCCAGGCCCCCGCGGAGATCACCGCAGGGCCAGGGCCGGCCCCCTTGCCCGTGGTCTTGGTCGGGACAGTCAACCCCCAGGGCCAGGGGGATCGAATTTACACTGGCAGGACTCAGCCCCAGCGACAGGTGACCCTGCGATCGCAGGTGGAGGGTCAACTGTTGAGCCTGGCGGTGGCGGTGGGAGACCCTGTGCAAACCGGCCAAACCCTGGGCCAGTTGGATGGTCGCCTGCTGGTCACCGCCGTGGAGGAGGCCCAGGCGGAGTTGGCGGCCCGTCAGTTTGAAGTGGCTCGGGCGGAGGCGGAGCTAGCGGATATGCGGACCGCCGTAGCTACCGCTGCGGTGCGGCTACAGCAGGCCCGTAACGATGCCCAACGCCTGGCCCAACTGGCGGTGCAGGGGGCGGTGGCGGCCCAACTGGCGGAGCAGGCAGAAACCACCCTACGCACCGCCGAGCAGGCCTTCCAGGCAACCCAGGAACAGGTGCGGACCCGGCAACAGGGGGTGGCGGCGGCCCAACAGCGGGTGGTGGCCCAGCGATCGCTGCTGCGGGAAGCTGAGCAGCGCCTCACCCTCACCCGACTCCAGTCCCCCCTCAGCGGCACCGTGCTGGACCAACAGGTGGAACCGGGAGATCTGGTCCGCCCCGGCGAAGCCATCTTCACCCTGGGGGATCTGGCCAATCTGAAGGTAGCCATTGAGGTGGCCGATCTCCACCTGGCCAAGTTCCGCCTGGGTCAGCCCCTGACCGTCCGTTTCGATGCTCTCCCCGGTGAAGCATTCAGCGCTACGGTTGGCCAGATTGCCCCCCTGGCCGATGCCCGCTCTCGCCTGGTGCCGATTCAGCTAACGCTGCCCAATCCTGATCGGCGCCTGGGGAGTGGCCTGCTGGCCCGAGTCGCGGTGCCTACCCCGGGTCCTGAGCTGGTATTACCCCAGACCGCCCTAGAGGCGGGGGAGACCCAGGAGGGGACTGAGCAGGTATTCCTGGTCGAGCCGCAGGGGGATGGCTGGGTGGTCACCGCCCGTCCGGTCCAAATCAGGCCCCGATCGGATGGCCAGGTGGCGGTCTTGGCGGGCCTCAGGGCTGGCGATCGCTATGTGCAGCGCAGTAGCGAACCCCTGCAGACCGGCCAGCGGGTGCAGATCAGCCTGGCCTCCGATCCCTAGGGGAAGATCATTATGGGTATCAGCGGCCTCGCCATTAGACGGCACATCGGCACCCTGGTGCTGGGGTTGGCGGTGTTGGTGCTGGGGCTGTTTGTCGCCCAGGCCCTGCCGGTGGACCTGCTACCGGCCATCACCTATCCTCGCATTGGTTTACGGGCCCAGCTCCCCGGCGTAGACCCCCAGGTGTTGGTAAATGAGGTTACCCGCCCCCTGGAGGAGGCCCTATCCACCACCGAAGGGGTGGCGCAGGTTTTCTCCCAAACCCGGGAGGGCAATGTCAGTATTGATCTGTTCTTCCAACCCGGCGGCAACCTTGACCAGGCCCTCAACGATGCCACCGCCACCCTGAACCGGGCCCGAGCTAGCCTGCCAGCGGATCTGGAGCCCCCCCGCCTGTTTAAGATTGACCCCTCCCAACTGCCGGTTTACGAGCTGGCCGTCACCTCCAGCCAACTGAGCCCCCGGGAATTACGGATCTTTGCGGAACAGGAACTGGGTCGCCAGCTCCAGCAGGTGACCGGCGTGGCCAATACGGATATTTCCGGGGGAGAGGTGGAGCAGGTCCAGGTGAATCTTGATCTAACCCGGCTGCAGGCCCTGGGGCTGGGTCTACAGGAGGTGATCCAGGCCCTGGCAGACCGCAACCAGGACTATGCCGGCGGCCGGCTGCGGGGGGGCAACCAGGAACCCCTAACTCGCCTGCTAGGCCAGTTCCAGTCCGTGGCGGAGCTAGGGGATCTGGTCCTGACCGTGCCGGGCACCAACCCACCCCAGCAGGTGCCCCTGACCGACCTGGCCAGGGTGGTGGATGGTGAAGCGGAGCAACGACTGTTTGTCAGTTTAAATGGCCGGCCCGCCGTCAAGGTCAGTGTCCAGAAACAACCCGAGGCTAACACCGTCGAGGTGGTGGATGGTATCCGGGCCCAGCTGGCGGCTATGCAGGCCGGCGGTAGTTGGCCGACGGACCTGGAGCTCACCCCCACCCTGGATGAGTCCCGGTTTATTCGCACCGCTATTCAGAATGTGCTGGTGGCCGGCCTGAGTGGGGCCGGTCTGGCGGCCCTGGTGGTATTCCTGTTTCTGGGCTCCCTGGGGCAAACCCTGATTATTGTGCTGGCCATTCCCCTGGCCAGTCTGGTCGCCCTGGTACTGATGGGGTGGTTTGGCCTGTCCTTGAATGTGTTTAGCCTGGGGGGGCTGGCCCTGGGGGTGGGCATTGTGGTAGATAACGCCATTGTTATGCTAGAAAACCTCACCCGGCGACTACAGAGCCTAGAGGATCCGTCGCCGCCCCCTGAACAGGTGCTGGCGGTGGCCCAGGCCGCCAGCCAGGAACTGGAGTCGGCCCTGGTGGCCGCCACCGCCACTAATCTGGTGGCAGTGGTGCCCTTTTTGCTATTTGGCGGCTTCATTTCGCTGATTTTTAACCCCCTGGTGTTGACGGTGAGCTTCGCCGTGGCCGCCTCCCTGGGGGTAGCCCTGACCATCGTTCCTACCCTAGCGGCCCGGCTGGGAGTGGGAGCACGGCAATCCAGCGACTTCGGTGAATTGAACCGGGCCCTGGCAGGACTCACCCAGGCATATGGCCGGGCCCTGGATCGGCTACTGCGTCGCCGCGGCTGGGTAATTATCCTGAGCGTGCTGGTGCTGGGTGGTGGCAGCCTGGCCCTGGGCAGTCAGTTACAACAGGAAATTCTGCCCCCTATCAACACGGGTCTGGCCCGGGTTAATGTTCGCTTCCCCGCTGGTACCACCCTGGCGGCTAACCGGCGGGTGATGGCAGCGGTGGACGAGGTGGTGCTAGCCCAACCCCAGGTCACCTATGCCTTTACCACCGCCGGAGGATCCTTGTTTGCTAGCAACACTAACGAAAACCCCCTGCGGGGCACTAGCACCCTTACCCTAAGGCCAGGCACTGACCTGGGGGCCTTTAGTGAAGGGCTGGAGGAGGAACTGCGTCGCCTACCGCTGATCGATACCCGCCTCAGTGTCAGCCCGGAGCGACTCAGGGGATTGATTTTGAGTAACTCACCGGTGCGGTCAGACCTCGATCTGGGGTTGCAGGCAGAGGATCCTGAGGTTCTGCGCCAGGCAGGTCGGCAACTCCTGGCGGCCCTGGCGGATCGGGCTCGTCTGGCTCGCTACCGCCCCGATGCCGATCCCCCCCAGGAGGAGGTACAGATTCAGCCGGATTGGTCCAGGGTCAAGTCTCTGGACTTGACCAGCCCGGCCTTGGGCGCCACCCTGCAAACCGCCCTCAGGGGGACGGTGGCCACCTACCTGCAGCGGGGCGATCGACGGGTACCGGTGCAGGTCCAGCTGGCTCCCGGCACGGTGCAGCAGCCAGATCAACTGCTGGATATTCCCCTATTTAACCGGGACGGGGATCTGATCAAATTGGGGGATCTGGCCCAGCTACAGTTGGCCCCTACCCCCGGTGAAATTCAGCGCATTAACCGCCGTCCAGTGTTTCTGATCGCGGGAGACCTGGCGGAGGGGGCCAGGTTGGGGGCGGCGATCGCCGAGGCGGAGGCCATTCTCCAGAGCCTGGAACTACCAGATGGGGTGACTCCCCTGCCCAGCGCCGCCGCCGCCACGAATCGGCAGTTGCAGCGATCGCTGGTCAGCCTGGCCGCCCTGGCTAGCTTTGCCGTCTTTGTGGTGATGGCGCTGCAGTACAACTCCCTGATCGACCCCCTGGTGATCATGGTGACCATTCCCCTGGCCCTGAGCGGCGCGATTTTGGGTCTATTTGTGACCCAAACCGGCGTGGGGGCCATGGTGATCGTTGGGGCGGTGTTGCTGGTGGGGATTGTGGTCAACAACGCGATTTTAATGGTAGAACTGGCCAACCAGATCTACACGGCCAACCACTGTTCCCGTCGCCAGGCGATCCGACAGGCGGCCCCCCAACGACTGCGACCAATCTTGATGACCACCCTGACCACGGTGCTGGGCCTGTTTCCCCTGGCCCTGGGGGTCGGGGAGGGGGGAGAGTTTCTCCAACCCCTGGGAATTGTGGTATTTTCAGGGCTTTCCCTGGCCACCCTGCTGACCCTGTTTTTAGTGCCCTGCCTGTATACCCTCCTCCATGAACGGTTGAAACCATGACCGCCGCCGCCCTGCCTGAGCTTGACCTGCCCTACCTGCGCCAGCAGTTTCCCGCCCTGGAGAGGGGGTGGGTGTTCTTCGACAATGCCGGCGGTTCCCAGGTGCTCAGGGGGGTGGTGGATCGGATTGGGGAGTTTCTCTACGGCTCCAACGTCCAGTTGGGGGCCTCCTACGCCCTCTCCCAACTGGCGACGGAGCGGGTTGCCGCCGGGGCCCAGGCCATGGCCACCCTGATTAACGCCGCTGACCCCAGCGAGGTGGTGCTGGGCCCCAGCACCAGTGCCCTGCTGCGCATGCTGGCCCAATGCCTGGGGGCGACCCTGGCGGCGGGGGATGAAATTATCGTGACCAATACGGACCATGAGGCCAACCTCAGCCCCTGGCGGGACCTGGCCGCCAGGGGCATCGTGGTGAAAACCTGGGCCGTCAACCCCACCACCCTGGAGCTGGATCTGGCGAACCTGGAGCCCCTGCTCAGCCGCCGCACCCGCCTGGTGACGGTGACCCATACCTCCAATGTCCTGGGCAACCTGAATCCGATTCGGGCCATTGCCGACCGGGTCCACGCCCAGGGGGCCCTGATCTGCGTCGACGGGGTGGCCTTTGCCCCCCACCGCCAGGTGGACGTGCAGGCCCTGGATGTAGATTTCTACTGCTTTAGCCTCTATAAGGTCTACGGCCCCCACATCGCCCTGCTCTACGGCCAACGCGATCGCCTGCTGGCCCTGCCGGGCTACAACCATGATTTCATCGCCCCCACCGCCATTCCCTACAAGTTTCAGCCCGGGGGCAGTTGCTACGAGCTGAGCTACAGCCTGGTGGCGATCACCGAGTATTTGCAGCAACTGGCCCAACACCACTGGGGGGCGGCCACCGGTGCCACCCCTGCCAAACAGCTGGGCCAGGCCTTTGCCCTGATCGAGGCCCACGAAGCCCAACTGGCGGAGCGGCTGCTGGGGTTTCTGCGCTCCCGACCGCGGGTGCGGGTGATTGGCAACCCAGAGGCCGGGGCCAGCCAACGAGTGCCCACCATCTCCTTTGTGGTTCAGGACCTGGGCAGTGATCAGATTCCCCCCCACCTGGATAGCCAGCGGATTGGCCTGCGATCCGGCCACTTCTACGCCCCTCAATTAATCGAAGCCCTGGGCCTCGAGTCGCACCAGGGGGTGGTGCGGGTTAGCATGGTACACTACAACACCTTGGAGGAGTGCGATCGCCTGATTGACCACCTGAGCCGTCTCTTTTAAGCCCTTTTCTGACGTCCTTGCCCATGTCCCTAGCCCTTTTACAAGCCCAGCTGGATGGTTACTACCACCAGGTCAAAACCACCATCCTATCGCGGCAGCACCCGATTAGTGGCCTGATGCCCGCCAGTACGGCGGTGAATAGCCACGGGGATTACACCGATGCCTGGGTGCGGGACAATGTCTACAGCATTTTGGCGGTGTGGGGCCTGGCCCTGGCCTATCGCCGCCTGGAGGACGATCAGGGCCGCACCGTGGAGCTGGAGCAAAGCGTGGTCAAGCTGATGCGCGGCCTGCTGCTGGCCATGCTGCGCCAGGCCGCCAAGGTGGAGCGCTTTAAAGACCGGCAGGACCCCCTGGAGGCCCTCCACGCCAAGTACGACACCGCCACCGGCAACCCGGTGGTGGGGGATGGGGAGTGGGGTCACCTGCAGCTTGACGCCACCTCGATTTTCCTACTGATGCTGGCCCAGATGACCGCCTCCGGGCTGCAGATTATCTATACCCAGGACGAAGTCAACTTCATCCAAAACCTGGTGTACTACATCGGTCGGGCCTACCGTACCCCCGACTACGGTATTTGGGAGCGGGGTAACAAAATCAACCATGGCAAGCCGGAGTTGAACGCCAGCTCCGTGGGTATGGCCAAGGCGGCCCTGGAGGCCATGCGAGGCATGAATCTGTTTGGCATGCGGGGGGGGCAGGCGGCTAAGATCCATGTGCTGCCCGATGAAATTGCCCGGGCCCGCATCACCCTGGAGTCCCTGCTGCCCCGGGAGTCGGGGTCCAAGGAGGTGGATGCCGCCCTGCTGAGTGTGATTGGCTTTCCCGCCTTTGCGGTGGAAAATGCCGATCTGGTGCGCCAGACCCGCCAAAAGATTATCGATAAGCTCCAGGGCCCCTACGGCTGCAAGCGCTTTCTGCGGGATGGTCACCAGACCGTGATTGAAGACACCAGCCGCCTCCACTACGAACCGGAGGAACTGAAACAGTTTGAGCACATCGAGTGCGAGTGGCCCCTGTTTTTCACCTACCTCTGGTTAGATGCCTGGTTTCGGGGCGATCGGGAGGCCATCGCCGACTATCGAGACCGGCTGGCGGCCCTGGCGATCACGGTCGACGGTCAAGCCCTCCTACCGGAGCTGTACTACGTTCCCGCCCAGGCCCTGGCCCAGGAACGGCAACAGCCCGGCAGTCAAGGGCGTCAGCCCAACGATAACCTCCCCCTGGTGTGGGCCCAAAGCCTCTACCTGCTGGGTCAACTGCTAGAGGAGGGGCTGCTCAAACCGGAGGATTTGGACCCCCTGGGCCGCCACCACCGGGTGGGAGAGGAACGCTACCCAGTGGTCCAACTGGCGCTGCTGGCAGAGGATCGGGCCCTGCGGGAGGAACTCAGCACCTACGGGGTGACCACCCAAACCCTGGCGGATATTGAGCCGGTGCAGGTGTTTCCGGCCACGGAGCTCTCCGCCATCTATGCTGAAATTGGCAAAAATGCCCCCCTGGGGCTGACCGGTCGGCCCATCCGCCGCCTGCGCAGCCTGACCACCTCCCGCATCTTTCGCATTCAAGGCCATCAGGTGGTGTTTTTACCCTCCTTCCTAGCCCAGGAGCGGTTTTACCTCACCCTTGACTACCACTTTCTGGTGGCCCAGGTCCGCAGCGAGCTGGCCTACATCTACGATCACTGGCGGGAACCGGGACGTCCCACCCTCACCCTGCTGCTTACCCATGCCATGTTTCAACTGGGCCAGCGGCCCATCCATGAATCCCCCCTGCTGGCCCTGATGCAGGAACTGATCACCGGCCGCTGTGACCACGTACCGGTCAAGCTTGCCCCCCTGCACCAGCTGATCATGACCTCCAGCCTGGAGCGGGTGGACAATCTCAACAGCTACCAGCTGGGCAGCAGCGCCGCCATCTATCCCTCCCCCTGGACCGACTACCTGGGCTTTGAACCCCAGCGGGACGGCCCCCTGTCGGTGGTCGAGGAGTTCGACCTGGAGCAGGAAACCAACCTGGAACGGCTGCTGGCCCAACTTCAGTCCTCCAATAACGTCTATGAACAGGTGGAATTGCTCAGCACCCTGAAACACCTCAAGGGCCTGGGCTTTGATACGGGGCTGGGGGGTCCCCAGAGCCGGGTCACCGTCAGGGATCTGCTGGATGAGATCTACGCCCGGGCTAGCCAGCTCGAACAGTGGGATATCCTGCGGCGGGTGGCGGGGCTGTTGGGCAAAACCGATATCAGCCTGTCGGATGCCGTCACCGAATTGTTGGTGAGACAGAAGCAACTGGCGGTAGGCAAGGCCTACAGCGAAGACTCCCTGATTACCGAGCCCATGGGCCACGGCGAAATCGTCGAGAAGATTCGCACCTTCTGTGGCGAGGATGGGCGGGACCACGTGCTCACCCAGGAGGTGTTGATCGATTTAAGTCTGCTGATGAAGGCGGAGCCCAGTCTCTTTAACGGTCTCCTCACCCTGCGGGTGGGCTACCTACTACTGCTGATCACCAGCGAACTGGCCCGGGAACGCCACCTGCCCCAGGATGAGGCCTACGGCGAGCTGCTCAGCCTCAGCCCCTTTGAGTTGAAAACTCGCCTACGGCAGGTGCTGGCCGGGTTTAGCGGCTTTAACCAATCCATCTTCCAGCGGGAGTCCCTCCACCTCAAGGCTCCTACGGATGTCAACTGGGAGGTGATTCCGGTGGAGGTGGCGGTCACCCCGGCGGAGACCACCACCAGCCCCCAGGACTGGTGGCGCAAGCGGGTGATTGACGGGGAAATCACCCGGATTCCACCGGAGTTCTATACCCAGGTGTGGGGAGTGCTGAAGCACTGCCAGGGTATTGTGATTGGCAATAAGTTGGACCGGAAAAATCGCCTGGATAGCGATCGCCTACTCTCGGAAATGACCCCGGGGGAGCAAAATTTTGAGCGGGGCATTACCCACCTGCTCAGTAAAATTGAGGCCCCCGAGTATCGCCACGTGAACCTGGAGGCCCTGCGGGAAATGGGGGAAATCTTTAAAGTCAATCCCAACCTGTACTTTGAGGACTACATCTACCTGGATGTGTTGATTGGCCATGCGGTACGCCTGGGCTGGCTGGATCGTCAACCGGAGCGGGAACCCACCTACGAGGCAGACAAGGCATCGGCCTGGCAGTCCTTCTACCGGCTCTCCCCTGGCCAATGCGCTACCTACATTGCCAAAGCCCTGGAGTTCCTCACCCAGCTAGGCCGGTCTGGGACGGCCTAGAGGACGGGACGGCCTGGCAGATTTTGCAAGAGCGCCTAATCCTGGAGACAATCCACCCTATCTACCCCAGCCCCCTCAAAGTCATTGATCCATTCTGCTCACCACTCTCAGCAGAAACAGCTCGAACCAGGCTAAGAGGTTGTTTGAAAGCCAAAGAGAGTCTCAAACTATATCTATGGAGTAGGATAATCACCGCAAAATTCAGTATTTTGGCGACCCCCTGGCGGCGAATTATACCTGAGCCCTTTTCAAACAACCTCTAAGTTAGCTTGTACTGATACTTCGCCTTGAGCAGCCTAAGAATAATCTGTGTCTCATGGCGGATAATGCCACTCATGGAGGCGAGCTTGTCATAAAAATTTAACAGTTCTTCGTGCTTACCGAAGCTAACATCAACCACAATGTTATGCCGTCCAGCCGTGACGGCGACGAACTGAACCTCTTCCAGGGCGGCCAGTTGTTCGGCGACCTGGTTAACCCAGCCATTCTCTACAAACAGGTGCATAATGGCTGCATGGGGCACGCCAAAACATTTGGGGTTAGGCCAAGCCTGAATCTGAATTAATTCAGCATGGAGTAGGCGCTGAACTCGGTAACGGGCGGTAGCCTCAGGCACAGCCAGCTTGGTGGAAATTTCCTTGTAGGTAGTACGACCATCCAGTTTTAGCAGGTCAATAATTTTGAGTTCGAGATCGTCAACACTAACGGAGGTAGCTTGGTAATGATCAATGTAGGCCATATCTAGGTCGCCAAGAAGAAATACTCCGGAATGAGTAAAGTTCTATAATTCTATTGCATCTTTACAAAAATGGATCTTTCTCTCCATAGGTAATAGTGTACGCGACCCATTCATCCTACCCCTGTTGATCATCTGATCGAGTAATTGTCGCTCGTCCACGCCCAAGCGAACGACAGTAAAGAAATATTAAGAGAATGGCGTCATGACGTCATGCTGGCTTGACAGCCCCAAGGATCGGGCGCTATGGTAGCTTTACATAAGGGTTAACCCGATTATGAAGTGCATTATGGAAGATGTAAAAGCTACCAAGGTAACGCTATACCTGTCGTCAGACCTTCATCGTCAGTTGAAGATTCGCTCTGCGGTTGAAGGTGAAGCTATGTCTTCCCTAGCCCAGCAGGCTATTAGCTTTTATTTGACCCATTCCGAATTGGTGGCCGAGTATTTTGAAGAGCGTGTAGGTCATACCCACCGAGTCTACGATTGTCCTAGTTGTACTGCCTCCCTGGTCTTTGAAAATCAGAATCTTCTAAAGGTTAGTGAAGTAAATTCCCAATCTTTCCCTCTCCAGTCTTCTCTACATTCAAGTGATGTTTCAGATCTGGTTCTCGATTCCAGTCAACGTGATGAAGGCGAGCTAGTGGTCTGCTAGCTGACCCTAAGACTTTTACTTTTTTTGATGATTAATCCTTGTCCAGTCTGGCTTCCTTGAAGTTATCGATGGGCTTCCTTTGTCGTTCCAGCATCCTGAAGGTATCGGCCATGAAAGAGGATTTAAATGTATTAGTACGATCCCAATATCCTCTGATCTATTTGGTTACCTTTGAGGAGGAACGCGCCGAGCAAACCATTGTTACCGTTGGTCGCCAACTTTCCCGCCACCAAGAGGGCAAGGCTGGCTTCAAGGTTTACACTTGGACTATGACCCGAGGCATGGTAGAACAGGGCACTCCGGGGTCTGCCAGCCACCATAACAATACGGTTTCCCCCGAGGCGGCGATCGAATGGGTGATTCGCCAACGGGATCCCGGCATCTATATTTTCAAAGATCTCCATCCCTTCAAAGATTCCCCAGCGGTAACCCGCTGTCTCCGCGATGCCATCGTACCCCTGAAGGGCAGTGGCAAGACCATTGTGCTGATGTCTCCGGTGCAGGAGGTGCCGGTGGAGTTGGAGAAGGAGGTGGTGGTGCTTGACTTTCCCTTACCCACCATGGCGGAGTTGGACGAGGTCCTATCCCACCACCTCAACCATAATCCTCGGGATACCGGGGCCCTGCAGGATCGGGAAAGGTTACTTAAGGCCGCCCTTGGGCTGACCCGTGACGAGGCGGAGAAGGTTTACCGCAAGGCTCGGGTGATGGCCGGTCGCCTGACCGCTGAGGAGGTAGATATTGTACTGTCTGAAAAGCGGCAGTTGATTCGTCGCAATGGCATTCTTGAGTTCATGGATGTGGATGAGACCATTAACTCCGTGGGCGGCTTAGAGGAGCTCAAGCACTGGTTAACCCAGCGCTCTGATGCCTTTACCGAGCGGGCCCGAGACTATGGCCTGCCCCAACCAAAGGGCATGTTAATTCTAGGGGTACCCGGTTGCGGCAAGTCCCTGATTGCCAAGACTACCTCCCGACTCTGGGGTCTACCCCTACTCCGGTTGGACTTGGGACGGGTTTACGATGGATCGATGGTGGGGCGATCGGAGGCTAACCTGCGCAACGCTCTGAGGACTGCCGAGTCCATTTCTCCCGCCATTCTATTCATTGACGAAATTGATAAGGCCTTCGCCGGTGGGGTCGGTTCCTCCGACTCCGACGGGGGTACCTCCAGTCGAATTTTTGGCACCTTCCTGACCTGGATGCAGGAAAAAACCTCCCCAGTATTTGTGATGGCCACCGCTAATCGAGTTGAGCGCTTACCCAGCGAGTTTTTACGAAAGGGGCGCTTCGATGAAATCTTCTTTGTAGATCTGCCCAACGCCGAGGAGCGCAAGGATATTTTCCGCATCCACCTAAAGAAACGCCGCTCCGACATTGAACGCTTTGACCTGGATCAGTTAACCAAGGTGTGTGAGGGCTTTTCTGGAGCCGAGATCGAGCAGGGTCTGATCTCCGCCATGTACGAGGCCTTTGCCCAGGGGCGGGAGTTTACCCAGTTGGATATCATCGCGGCCATTCGATCCACCTTACCCCTTTCTAAGACCATGAGTGAACAGGTTAGTGCCCTGCGCGATTGGGCACAGCAGCGCGCCCGTCCGGCCGCATCTTCCCTCGCTGCCTATTTGCAGTCCGAGGCGTAACAGGCTTTCTTCCCGGCAGTATCCGGGAGAAGGGCTAGCGTCAGCTAGCAGTTGGTATCCAGACGACCTGCACAGGTTAACTGGTGTTTTTAACTCTCAAACCCCGTTGTCTCTCTCAATTTCTCTACAGGAGGAAACCCTATGTCTCACTTCAGCACCCTTCGCACTAAGGTGACCGATGCTGAAATTCTCAAGCAGTCCCTGACTGACCTGGGTATCGCCACTAAGACTGAAGCCGATGTTCGTGGCTATAACGGCCAGCGGGTTCGGGCCGACATCGTTGCGGTTCTAGACGGTGAATACGATCTGGGTTGGTCTCGCAACGTCGATGGCTCCTTCGACTTAATTGCTGACCTTTGGGGCGTTGCTAAGAAGCATAACCAAACGGAATTAATTAATTCCATTAACCAAAAGTACGCCGTGAATAAGACCCTGGCGGAAGTTAAGCGTCCTGGTCTCCAGAATGCCAACGTGAAGTTAGTACTTCAGTAAGTCGGTAACGCGTTCCCTAAGGGTGGGCTGGGCGACACTGCCCAGCCCATTTTTTTACTTTAAACTCAATTGTGGAGGTTTATCCTCGAAGCAGCCTTCAAGATTTCCCCCGTAATCCGATCCCCAGTTTCCCCATCCGTCTATGCAGAGCAACCTGTTCACCGCTGTTTTATTGCCCCTAGCTTTAGGGCACCTTGAATAAAAGATTTTCTTAAGACAATTTAGTGTACAAGCAATTTAGTGTACAAGGCTCAGATCAGGACTGAGGCGTCATCGATGGATGAATTCTTAACCCCAAATGTCCCGTTTCTTTCTCGAAATTGGCCTTGTTCTTGGTTCAATTCCTCCATTTAGACAGACGAAACCTGTGCAGTAGACCAGGGCTATTTCATTCTAAAAATAGCTTTGAGCGTATCTAGGCCAAACTTACAGAGCCGCTCAGCCTGAGCCATATTGAAGAACTCATTAGAGCGGTAGAGGTTGATCGCGAAGTTACGAGCGACAGCGAAAATTTGCGGCAACTGATGCATGCGAATGCGGGAG
>Ga0172373_10005093_pt1 | contig 18177 bp, 16 predicted proteins | sample Lak10m_2_FD_114546 | JGI IMG/M metagenome (GOLD analysis project Ga0172373, IMG submission 114546) | Freshwater microbial communities from Kabuno Bay, South-Kivu, Congo - kab_092012_10m | ecosystem: Environmental > Aquatic > Freshwater > Lake | place: Democratic Republic of the Congo...
CCCCAGCGGCCAGCCCGCCCTCGTCCTCGGGCCGGGGCTTCCGGTTCCCGAGCTCATCCCGCCGTCGAGCAATCCGTTCTCGGCCGGGCGCTTCCAGCTCGGCCGCGTCTATACCGTCGGGGACACATTCACGATCCGAACCACCGACCTCCTCACGGGCGTCGAGGAAGCGGTCCGCAACCAGCGCGTCTCCAAGGTTGCTGCGGAACAAAACCGGGTTGAGCTCGGCGATGGCAGGTTCGTCCTCGACCTCATGGGCAATCCCCTGCGTACGCCGCAGATCGAATTCGACCCGCCGCTGCAACAGTTTCCTTCGGAACTCCAGATAGGCAGAAGCTGGACCGCCGCGCAGCGCCAAAAGCGGCCGGATGGGCGGACATCTTCGTTCTACTACGATTTCAGGATCGTGAAGAGAGAGATGATCACGGTACCGGCCGGAACATTCGATACGTTCCTCATCGAGGGACTGGGCTTCAACAATGATTTCGGCTCGCGCCTCCAACTGCGGCTCTGGGTCGTTCCCGGCGTCAATCCGTTCATCCGCCGCGAGCACGTGATCACTGACAGCAGGGGCAAATTCCTGCGAACCGAGAAGCAGGAGCTCGTCTCCCTGCGCCAGCACGCGCGCGGCAGGATCACCTGAACCGGACCAAGGGTTCGCCGCACAGCACCAAGGCGGCGCCGCCTGCGCCTGATGTTAAGATGCGCCGCCAAAACCGGCGCCCGTGCGCACGACCCGAGTTCATGCTTCAGCTTTTCGCCTTCTTCTCCCTCGCCTTCCTGATCCTCGCTCCGGCCAGTGCCGAGCAGGCGGGCCTGCAGTTGAGCCCGGACCTCAGCATTGGCCTGCCCGGGAGCTATGAGCCGCCGGCCGCGGCGGTGCCCGTGCCGGAGGCAGTGCGCGCGCCCGATGCGTCGCAGGAAGTCCGAGACGAGTTGCCGCCAATCCCGACCATCGACCTGACCACGCCGCCCGACAGCCTCTGGCAGCGCATGCGCAACGGCTTCTCGATGCCCGACCTCGACAGCCCGATGGTCGCCGACCGCCAGGCCTGGTACCTGAACCGGCCGGACCTCCTGCGGCGCATCTTCGAGCGCAGCCGGCGCTACCTGCACCACATCGTCGAGCAACTCGAAGCGCGCGGCATGCCGACCGAACTGGCACTGCTGCCGGTGGTCGAGAGTTCCTTCAACCCGCTGGCCTATTCCTCGGCGCGCGCGCTGGGCATGTGGCAGTTCATCCCGGCCACGGGCAAGACCTACAACCTGAAACAGAACGCCTGGTTCGACCAGCGCCGCGACATCGTCGCCTCGACCGATGCCGCGCTCGACTACCTGCAGACCATCTACGAAATGCACGGCGACTGGCACCTGGCGCTTGCCTCCTACAACTGGGGCGAGAACGCCGTCGCGCGCGCCGTGGCGAAGAACCGGTCAAAGGGCCTGCCGACCGACTACAGCAGCCTCAAGATGCCGCCGGAAACGGCGCAATACGTGCCCAAGCTGCAGGCGATCAAGAACATTGTGGCCCAACCCCAGCTCTTCGGCGTCTCACTGGATCCCATCCCCAACCGTCCCTACTTCGCCACCGTCGAGCGCAACGAGAACATGGACATCGCCCTCGCGGCGAGGCTCGCCGAGACGCCGCTTGAGGAGTTCATTGCGCTGAACCCGGCCTACAGCCGCCCGGTGATGCCGGGCGATGCCAACAGCCCGCTGGTGATTCCGGCCGATAAGGTGCAGACCTATCTCAGCAATCTGCAGGACCACGAAGCCCAGGACAAGCCGCTGTCGGCGTGGCTCACCCACACGCTGAAAAAAGGTGAATCGCTGGACAGGGTGGCCAAGCGCCATGGCATCAGCACGGCACGCCTGAAGCAGCTCAACGGCATTACGCGCCGTACCCGCATCGGTCCGGGTTTTGCGCTGCTGGTGCCGGGCAAGGATGCCATCGGCTACGAAGCGCTGGCCGCCCGCCTGCCGCAAACGCCGGAAAAGCCGCCGAAGGCGACCAAGTGGAAAAAGGGCAAGGCAACAAAGGGCAAGGCCGCCAAGGGCTCGACGCGGGCCAAGGCGGTGGCCAAGGCACGCCAGCCGGCGGCAAAAGCGAAGAAACGCTGAGCGCCCTCAGCCGGCCTTGAAGCAGCGCACCACCTGTGTTGCGCCGATGCGGGTTTCGCCCGGATAGTCGCGCCGGCATTCCTCACCGGCGACCGGGCAGCGCGGATGAAAGTGGCAGCCCACCGGCGGCTTTGCCGCCGAGGGCATGTCGCCTTCCAGCTTGACGGTCTCGCGGCCGGCACCATCGATGCGTGGCACGGCCGCGAGCAGCGCCCTGGTGTAGGGATGGCGCGGACTGCGCAGCACCTCGTCGGCACTGCCGTGCTCGACGATGCGGCCGAGGTACATCACCGCCACGTCATGGGCGAGGTAGTCCACCACCGCGATGTTGTGGGTGATGAAGAGATAGCCCAGGCCGAGTTCGCGCTGCAGGTCGGACAGCAGGTTGAGGATCTGCGCCTGCACCGAAACATCGAGCGCCGAGGTCGGCTCGTCGCAGATCAGCACCTGCGGATTCACCGCCAGGGCGCGGGCGATGGCGATGCGCTGGCGCTGGCCGCCGGAAAACTCGTGCGGGTAGCGCGCCGCCATTTCCGGGCGCAGACCGACCTTTTCCAGCAGTCCGGCGACGCGCAGCGGGATGTCGCCACCCGCTGCGCCCAATGCGCGCATGCCCTCGGCGATGATCTCGCCGATGCGCAGGCGCGGGTTGAGCGAGGCAAACGGATCCTGAAATACCATTTGCATCTTCGCGCGCAACGGCCGCAGTTCGGCGGTCGAGCGGGTGGTGATTTCCAGCCCGTCGAGTTGCACGCTGCCGGAAGTGGGCCGGATCAGCTGCAGCATGGCCTTGCCGGCCGTGGTCTTGCCGCAGCCGGATTCGCCGACCAGCGCCAGCGTGCGCCCCGGCAGCAGGCGCAGCGATACGCCATCGACGGCGCGCACGGCCCCGACCTGGCGTTGCAGGATGCCGCGCCGGATGGGGAAATGCACCTGGAGACCGTCCACGGCAAGCAGGGGCGGTGCGTCGGCGAAATTCGCCGTAGCGTCAGCGCCGACTTTTGCCTCGACCGCGGGCGCCGCCGTCGCCAGCACGCAGCGCAGGCGCTGCCCGTTGCCGAGATCGCGCCAGGGGGGCGGCGCGTTGCGGCACTCGTCGCGTGCCTCGCCGCAACGCTCGGCAAAACGGCAACCCGTGTGCACGGCGTCGGCCGGCGGCACGCTGCCTGGAATGGTGGCCAGCCGGCCGCCACGCCGCTCGGCTTCGGGCAGGGCGGCAAACAGGCGCACCGAGTAGGGATGCGCCGGCCGGGCAAAGAATTCCGCCCGCGGCGCTTCCTCCACCATCTGCCCGGCATACATGACGCCGATGCGGTCGGCCATGCGCGCCACCACGCCCAGGTCGTGCGTGATCAGCAGCAGCGCCATGCCCTGCGTACGCCGCAGCTCGTCGAGCAGGTCCAGCACCTGCGCCTGGATGGTGACATCCAGCGCCGTGGTCGGTTCGTCGGCAATCAGCAGGCGCGGCGCTCCGGCCAGGGCAATCGCGATCATCACCCGTTGCCGCAGGCCGCCGGAAAGCTGGAAGGGAAACTCGTCAAGCCGCCGCGCCGGATCGGGAATGCCGACCTGGTCGAGCAGCTGGGCGGCACGTTCGCGCGCCGCCTCGCCGCGCAGCGCCGAGTGCAGCTCCAGCGCCTCGAAAATCTGGCGGCCGACGGTCAGCACCGGGTTGAGGCTGGTGGCCGGCTCCTGGAAGATCATGCCGATCTGGCCGCCGCGATACTCGCGCATGCTGGCTTCGGGCAGGGCCAGCAGCTCGCGGCCGGCAAAACTGACCGTGCCGCTGGCGGCGCGCGCACCGGGCGGCAGCAGGCGCATCAGGCCCAGCGCGGTCATCGACTTGCCGCAGCCGGATTCGCCGAGCAGGGCATAGCACTCGCCGGGGGCGATGTCGAAACTGACCCCGTCGACCGGCCGGGCGTTGCCTATGTGGATGGCGAGATCTCGAACTGCCAACACGCTCATTTCGCCAGCCTCGGATCAAAGGCGTCGCGCACCGCGTCGGCGAACAGGTTGGCCGCCAGCACCAGCGCGAACATGAAGCCGAAAGCCGCCAGCAACGACCACCAGACCATGGGCTCGCGCGCCAGTTCCATGCGCGCGGTGTTGATCATGGTGCCGAAGGAAATGGTGGTCGGATCGACGCCGACGCCGACATAGGACAGCACGGCCTCGGCCAGCACCAGGCCGGAGAAATCCATCACCAGCGCGATCAGCACGATGTGCATCAGGTTGGGCAGGATGTGGCGCCCCATGATGGCGAAGCGGCCGACACCGAAGGCCTGTGCTGCCTGCACGTACTCCAGTTCGCGCAGCTTCAGCGTCTCGCCGCGCAACAGGCGCGCAACCCCCGTCCAGCTGGTCATGCCAAGGATCAGGCACAGCGCCAGCAGGCGAGCGTCGGCACGTTCGGCCGAAGTCGCGAACCATTGCGGATGGGTATCGATGATCACCTGCATCATCAGCACGGCAGCGGCGATCAGCAGCACGCCGGGGATGGAACTCAGCGTGGTGTATAGGTACTGGATCAGGTCATCAACCCAGCCGCCGACGTAGCCGGCGAGGATCCCGAGCAGCACCGCCAGCGGCAGCATCACCAGCGTGGTCAGGGTGCCGATCAGCAGGCCCGTGCGTATGCTCTTGAGCGACAGGTAGAGCACGTCCTGCCCCACCTTGTCGGTACCCAGCACATGGTAGCCGCCGGCCAGTGCCACGATCGCGCCGCCGGCCACCAGAATCGGCAGCAGGGTCCAGGCGATGGCAGCGGTGGCAAGAGGCGGCGCCGCGGCATCGGCGCCGTCCGCGTCGATACCGCCGGGCACGGCTTTTAGGCGGCGCAGGCCCAGAGCACACAGGAACCACAGCGCCAGCCCGCCCGCCGCGCCCAGCAATGCCCGGCGCGCGATGTCGGCACCGTGGGCATCGAGCTGCCCGCCGAGGTGGGCACCCCCGTGCTTGAGGCGCGGGAAATCACGCTGGCTCGCATCTCCGACCGATTCCTTGGCGAACAGGTGCGTCGCCAGCGGCGCGGAATAGGTTTTCTCGCCGCGCTGGCGCAGGCCGGACAGCAGTGCGTCGAGCACGGAATTCACCTCGACCGCGTAGCGCACCGGTTCTCCGGGAAGGGATTCGAGCTTCTCCCGGTAATGCAGCGAGTCGAGCAGGCCGATGACGACGAACATTGCCAGTACCGTGGCCGCCGCCATCGCCACCCTATCCCGCAGTACCCGACCCCAGGCGGCGCGCAGGTTGTCTTCGTGCCGTGCCCACAACGCGAGGGCGACGATGGCGGCGATCAGCACGAAGAGCAGCGCGTCCGACCACAACAGTACGGGTTGGAAACTCACTGCAGCCTCACCCGCGGATCGGCGACGGTGTATGAAATGTCCGTCAGCAGCAGGCCGACGATATAGAGCACCGAACCGATGAAGACCATCGAGCGCACCACGGCGAAATCCTGGGCGTTGATGGCGTCGATGGTGTAGCTGCCCAGGCCCGGGATGCCGAAGAAGGATTCCATCAGCAGGCTGCCCATGAACAGCGTCGGGATCACCACGACGACGCCCGTCAGGATCGGGATCAGCGCATTGCGCAGCACATGGCGGAACAGCACCACGCGCTCGGGCAGGCCCTTGGCGCGTGCCGTGCGCACGTAGTCGCGCGTGATCTCGTCGAGAAAGATGGTGCGGTACCAGCGCACCGAACTGCCGATGCCGCCAATGACGCCGATGATCACCGGCAGGATGAGGAACTTGCCCGCATCGAGCCCGCTGGCATAACCCGAGATCGGCACCAGATGCCAGACCTTGGACACCAGCCACTGGCCGCCGATGATGTAGAACAGTCCGGAGATCGACATCATCGCCACGCACAGCACGACGCCGGCAAAGTCCAGCGTCGTGGCCCGAAAGAACACCAGCAGCAGCGCAAAGGAAATCGCCGCAAACAGCCCGAGGATGAAGGTGGGCACGGCAATCGCGAGGCTGGGGCCCATGCGTTCGCGGATCTCGCGTGCGATGTCGCGGCCGTCGTCGGCGCGACCGAAGTCGCCGACGAACATGCGCGCCGACTTGGTGAACAGGATGGTATCGGTGACGACGGCGATACCCTGCGCTCCGGCGTTCCACAGCAGGGGCTTGTCATAGCCGCGCTCGGCCTTCCACTTCTCGATCGCTTCGGGTGTCACGCGCTTGACGCCGAGCTGCATGCGCGCCATGTCGTCCGGCGTGTTGACGACGAAGAACAGGGCGAAGGTGAGCAGGTTCACCCCGATCAGGATCGGGATGGCGTAGAGCAGGCGGCGGACGATGTAGGCGAGCATCGGTGCTGATTATCGCGCCGCCGCCGGCGTCATGGGCGGAGGCATGGTCAATTCGCGTCCCAGCAGCATGGCAATGAATTCGCCGCGCATGGCGGGCGTGAACTCGTGCCGGCTGACGAACTCGGTCATCGCGCCCGGCCCCTGCCAGCGCAGACCCCAGATCGGCGCGATGCGCGTTGGCAGCATGGCATAGCGCGCGTCGCCAACGAAGCCGCGCTGGCGGCTGTCTTCAACCAGGAAGCCGCCGGAAAAACCGCGAAAGCGTTCGATGTCCGCCAGGCGCCGCGATTCGCCGGCGGCGATCCCCTGCGCCTGCCGGGCATCGAGCAGCGCCTGCGACTCGCCCGGATAGTGGCGAACGACCGCGCCGACATGGAAGGCGTCGGCGTACACCCGGCCCTCATGGAGGTAGAGCCCGCGCCAAAGCAACAGGTTGGCCAGCGTCGGCTTGACCGAGGCCTGGCTTGCGACATGGCCGCGCGCCTGGGCGGCAGCGAGCAGCGCGGCCTCGGCGCGATGCTGTTGCCAGGCGCCCGCCGCAAGGTAGGCCGCGGCCAGCACGGCTCCCCACACCGCGGCTCGCGAAGCCTCGCGGCGCAGGTAGAAGAACAGGGGCACGGCCAGCAGCAGGGTGAAGCCCGGATCGAACACCGCAATCAGGTTCCATGCCGCCTGCGTCGATGAAAACGGCAACCAGAGATGGGTGCCGTAGCTGGTGCAGGCGTCGAGCAGGGGATGCGGCAGGTAGCCGGCGAGGCAGCACAGGTAGAGCCGGCCGAAGCCGAGGTGGCGGCGCAGCAGCGGCCACAGCAGCAGCGCCGCCACCAGCGCGCCGACGGGAACGAACGCCAGCGCGTGGGTGAAGTGGCGGTGGTAGTCGAGCACCAGCAGCGCATCGCTGCCGCTCTGGATCAGGGCATCGACATCGGGCAGCAACCCGGCCAGCGCGCCGGCCACGGCGGCCCGTCGCCGTATCGCCAGCGCCGACTTTTCGACCGGCACGCGCCAGGCCGCCAGGCCCGCGGCCGCGGTGGCGCCCATCACGGCATGTGTCAGCAGATCCATGGGCGAATGCTAACGCGGTTCTCCGCTTTCATTCTTTGTCCGGAACCGATCCGCCGCGACATCCGCCGGAACACGGCCGTCAATCCGCGTGGCCATGGCATTCCCCTGACGCCCGCCCTACAATCACTGCTATCCTTTCCCCACCCTTGGGAGGCCGATGGAAAACCTGCGCGCAATCCTCTTCGCCGACATCGCGGGCAGCACCGGCCTGTACGAGCAAAGTGGCGACACGGTGGCGATGGCCGCCGTGGTGAGCTGTATCGATGCCCTGCGGGCAGCGACTCTGGCGCAGGACGGGCGCGTGGTCAAGACCATCGGCGACGAAGTGATGGCGGTGTTCGACACCGCCGCACAGGCGATTCTGGCGGCCAATGACATGCACATCCGCTTTGCCGACGCTGCCGGCGACGGCGCCGGCATCAAGCTGCGGGTCGGCCTGCACTTCGGCCCGGTGATCGAGGCCGAGGGCGACTTCTACGGCGACACCGTGAATCTCGCGGCGCGCCTGACCGGGCTGGCCGCGCCTGACCAGATCCTGACCTCGCGCGAAACCCTAGACAGCCTGCCTGACTACCTCAAGGCCACCTGCCGCCGGCTGTATGCCACCTCGGTCAAGGGGCGCAAGGGCTCGGTGACCATCATCGAGGCGCTGTGGAAGCAGGACCAGGGCGAGACCATGGTGTCCGAGAATCCGGCGACCGACGCCGACCCCTGGCGCGAAGCCCGCGTCAGCTATCTCGAACAGGAACTGACGGTGAATGAGGCGCGTCCCGAGCTGAGCATCGGCCGCGACCGTACCTGCGGCCTGGTGGCCGGCGTGGCCACGGCCTCGCGACGGCATGCCAGCGTGGTCCTGCGCAAGGGCAAGATCCTCATCGAGGACCATTCCAGCAACGGTACCTTCGTCACGCTGCAAAACGGCGAGGAACTGCTGTTGCGGCGCGAGGAGCTGGTGCTGGCCGGCCGCGTGCTGGTCGGCCTTGGCGCCTCCCTGGAAGCCACCGGCGCCGAGCCGGTGGTGATCATCGTCGAGAGCTAGTGCAGCCACCGCCGCGCGCGACGTGGCAGCTTGGAGCTACTGCAGGTAGGTGATCTCCATCTGCGAGTCCAGCCCGGTAACCATGTCGAGGATCTCGCCGGTGAAGGCTTCATCCTCGTCGCTCCAGGTCGCGTCGACCGCGCCGGATTCAGTGACCAGAGGGACGATGTCGAAATCGACGAAGCGGTCGCCGATCTTCAGCACCCAGATTCCGGAAGGATGCTCGACCAGTTCCCAGTCGTCAGGGATCTCAAGTTCCGCGTTGAGTACCAGTGACAGCCTTTTCATTTGCGTCTCCGCCGTGGATGGAATGCCTGCCATGCTAAACGATCGGCGCCACATCGCGCGCAAAAGCCTGCCCGCAACCGGCAGGCGGAAAGGCCCGGCGAAGGTCCTGCATCGCGCTCAGTGCGGCTGATCGCCGCCGCCCGCGGCATGGCGCGAACGCTGCCAGGCCAGCACGACCTGGTGGGCGTGGGCGAACATCGGTTCGGAGGTCTCTCGTGGCAGATTCTGGCGCAGGGCGGCAAAAAGGCCGGCATTGACCTCGCGCGCGAGTTCGCTGCCGGCAACGCCTTCGGCCAGGCAAAGCAGCTGGATGTGGGCCAGGGCATCGGCCACCAGGCGCCAGCCCAGCAAGGGCATCGTGTTGACCAGGGCAACCAGCATGCCGCCCAGCGCCGCGCGCAGGGACTCGGCTTCGGCGCGATCCTCGCAGGCCACCATGGCATGCCACAGCCCGAGGTGGATGGAACGCCTCAGTTCCATCTTGAAATCGACGGCATTGCCCTCGGCTGCATCGATGGCCGCGAAAGCACGCTGAAAGCGCGCATCGGCGGCCGCATCAAGCCCGGTGCGCAGATCGCCGAGCAACTGGCTGACGCCGGGAATCGCCGACAGGCGAAAGGCCTGGCACCAGGCCAGCCCCCACTGGTCGATGCCGGCGAGCAGCAGGGCCAGGCGCAGGGCACGTGCTTCGTCGTCGCCGCCCGCCTGCGTCCAGTTGCGCGAGCGGCGCACCAGTTCGGCGATTGCCTCCTGCATGGCAGGCGCATCACCCTCCAGCATCAGACGGAACAGGCGCGTAAACGCATCCTGCGCCATGCGCGCGGCGAGACCCTGCAGCTCGGGGTCGGCCACAGCGGCCAGCGCATCCGGCGGCGGCGTGAATACGTCGCGCTGTTGCTTCTCCATTGCGGCCATCCTGAACAAAAGCGGCATTATGCCGGCCCGCGCATCACGCATGTCGAGCGGCACGCGGAAGCGGGGGCCCTGCCGGCGACTATAATCCGCGCCTCTGCGGAGCCCCCATGACCACTCGGCGTTTCATCCTTCAGGGCGAGTTCATCGAGCTCAATGTCCTCCTCAAGCTGCTTGCGCTGGCATCGTCCGGCGGCGCCGCGAAGGCCTTGATTGCCGGCGGCGCGGTGACGGTGGATGGCGCCACGGAAACCCGTATCAGGCGCAAGCTGCGCGCCGGCGACACGGTTTGCCTGAACGGCATGGAAGTGCTGGTGACCGGGACGGAAGTCGCGCCATGAGCGTCCAGTGGTTCCCCGGCCACATGACCTCGGCGCGACGCAAGGCCGCCGAGACCATGGCGCAGACCGACGTGGTCATCGAGGTGCTCGACGCGCGTCTGCCCGAAGCCAGCAGCAACCCCATGATCCGCGAGCTGCGCCTGGCACGGCAACGCCCCTGCCTCAAACTCCTCAACAAGGCCGACCTTGCCGACCCGGCGGCGACCGCGGCCTGGCTGGCCTTCTACAACGCCCAGGCCGGCGTCAAGGCAGTCGCCATCTCCTGCAGGAAGCCGGGCGACGCAGCGCGCGTGCCCGGCCTGTGCAAGTCGCTGGCGCCGCATCGCAACGACGGCGTCAAGCCCTTGCGCATGATGATCATGGGCATTCCCAACGTCGGCAAGTCGACCCTGATGAACGCCCTGCTCAAGCGCCGCGTCGCCGCCGTCGGCGATGAGCCGGCGGTGACCAAATCACAGATGTCGCTGGATCTTGGCCCGGCCATGACGCTGACCGACACGCCCGGCCTGATGTGGCCGAAGATCGACCACGAGAGCGACGGCTACATGCTGGCGGCCAGCCATGCGATCGGCCGCAACGCGGTGATCGATTCGGAAGTCGCCGCCTTTCTGGGCGAACTGTTGCTGCGCAACTACCCGGCCCTGCTGACAGGGCGTTACGGCGTTGCCATCGCAGGACTCGACGGCATCGGCGTGGTCGAGGCCGTGGCAACCAGACGCGGCTGCGTCACGCGTACGCGCCACGGCAGCGAAGCCGACCTGGAAAAGGCGGCAATGATTCTTTTGACGGATTATCGCGGCGGCAAACTCGGCCGGATCAGCCTGGAGACGCCGCAAAGCCGGGCCGAGATGCTGGCGAAGGACGGCGGTCGGGATACAGGCGAAGAACGGCACCTAAGCTGAGGCAAATGCCTCGCCCCGGATCACGTGCGCCCCGGATTACTTGGCGTGGCAGGTCAGGCAGATCGTGCTGCCCGAGGCCGTTTGCCGCAGGAAGGAAGGCAGGAAGCTGCTGCCCGGCCCGGCAGACTGGACTCCGTGCGGATCATGGCAGGAGCCGCATTCGACTTCGGCGCCCTGACCGGAGTCGTAGAGGCGAATCTCGTTCTTCTGCATCCGCCCATCGCCATCAACATCGAAGAATTTCGTTGAAACACCTGGAACCGATACCGTTCCATTCGGTGTATTCCAGTCCGTGCCGGAGCCGGAAACCGAAGGGAAGGTAACACCCACGGGGTGGTCGTTGCGCAGGTCGGTACCGATGGCGAATACGGTGAAATCGGTTGCAGTTGGTCCGATGATGGCGCCGATTCCTCCCGGCGTATGGCAGACCAGACATTCGCTCGCGCTAAGGCCACCGTGGGCACCGGTTGACGAACCGTTTGGCTTCCAGGTTTCGAGGAAGGCGAAATTCGGGCTTGAACTGTACCTGCCGGCGCCCGGCATGTTCATCACCGCATCCACCGCCTGCTGGCCATCGTGACAGGACAGGCAAACCAGCGAAGAACCGCCCGGCTGCGAATAACTTTGCGACGCAGTGGTGCCGAGGAGGTTGTAGGTTTGATAGGTCGTCGTTGGAATCGCGCGGTTCCACAGCGGTGCGGCGATGGTGGCGTTGGCGCCGTGGGGCGTGTGGCAATAGACGCAAACCTGACCGTAGTCGTTGCGGGTGGTGTCCATCTGCCCTGCACCGCCTGCATTCGGACCGCCACTAAGCAGATCCGTGCCCGTTGCCGAGCGCTGGGTCAGGTTGTGACGGGTATTGATGATGCTGGTCTGGTTGGTGAACTCGGTCGGCCGATCGGGGCCGCCCCAGGCCAAGCCTGCGGCAGCCAGTTGTACCGCCCCCGTCAGTAACACGCGAAACAGACCGCGCCGCATCGCTCCCCCTTGGTTTCTTGTGTACCGAAATATGCCGGGTGAGTCTAGCACGATTTACCTCGAACCTACCATGGATAAACAATATCCCCATGATTTAAATTAATTTCATGCGTGAAATATCTTCTACGTCATTTTTTATTGACATTGAAACCATATTCATCGCAAGCGTTTGGCATGAATATTACGCAGCCCTCTGTATGCTTCGTCGTAGAATCCTGCCCTGCGGAAGACAAAGCCAAGGCGTGCATTCAAGCCGAGGTGCCAGGGGAGGTTGGATGAAGGGTAGCGCCGGATGAGGTCCATGCGTCGTTCTGCCTTGGCAGGTTCGCGGGCGGCGATGCTGCTCGCCTGTCTGACACTGGTGCTCGCCACCGCCGCCTGCGTGCCATCAAAACGACCGGGGGTGAGTGCAACAAAGGCTTCGCAACCAATCCGCGTCTGGCCGCAGCCGCCGGATCCGCCCCGTTTCGAGTTTGAAGCCATCCTGCGCTCCGCCGCCGACATCAGCACCGTCTCTGACGACGAACGCTGGCAACGCGCCCTGCGCGGCCTGGCCGGTGAGGTCAGCGACGCGCCGGTGATCAGCCGGCCAACGGCGATCGCCAGCCGGCACGGCCGCGTCTATGCCGCCGAGCCGGCGGTCAAGGCCATCACGGTATTCGACATTCCACGCCGCAAGATCTTTCGGTTCGGCCTGCGTGAGCCAAATCTGCTGAAGCGCCCGCAGGCCCTGGCCATCGACGAGATGAATCGGGTCTACGTGCTCGATAGCGCGCTGCGCAAGGTGCTGGTGTTCGACGACATCGGGCTGTTTCGCTTCGAGATTCCGCTCGGACCGGAATTGGTGAACCCGGTCGGCATCGCCGCCAGTGGCGACGGTCAGACGATCTACCTCGTCGATCGCGGCAACGTTGATGCGGACGATCACAAGCTACTGGCCCTGGCGCCGGACGGCAAGCGCCGCTTCCGGCTCGGCCGGCGCGGCGGAAAGCCGGGGGAATTCAACATCCCCCTGGCGGCCGCCACCGCGCCCGACGGCACGCTCTATGTAGTGGATTCCGGCAACTTCCGCATCCAGGCCTTCAGTGCCACGGGCGAGTTCAAGTTCGAGTTCGGCGGCATCGGCACCGGGATCGGCAATTTCTCGCGGCCACGCGCGATTGCCGTCGACCGCGACGGCAACATCTATGTTGGCGATGGCGGCTTCAACAACATCCAGATCTTCAATTCCACCGGACAGCTGCTGATGCCGCTTGGCCGGCTCGCCCGCGACGCTGGGCCGGGCCATTTCGCGCTGCTGGCCGGATTGGCCGTCGACGAAACCGGGCGCATTTACGTACTCGACCACTACTTCCGCAAGATCGAGGTCTATCGCCCGGTCGGGCCAGGCGCCGCATCTCCGAAAACACAGGCACCGGAGCAATAGCGCAAGCCGGCGTCAGTCCCCAAACGTCCTGGGATTTTCAAGGGTCAGGGCCGAGTCGACGAAATGAAACAGCACCGTCGGCGGGTTCCAGCCGGGCGCCGGGCGCAGCAGCTTTTGCACTGAGTCATTCATCTGCACGACGATGCGGAACTGCGGCGGGAACGTGCGATCCCAGCGCGGCAGCACCTTCCGGATGTAGTCGAGTTCATGGTCCTCGCGGCGGATATTGCCCATGGTTTCGAGCAGGCTCAGCTTGGGCCAGTGTTCGCCGCCGGGCCGGCCATAGGTGACGATGCCTATGAAGCGCTCGAAGTCCGCATAGAACGGATCCTCAGGTTCAATCAGCTTGCCGTTCGAGTAGATCGCGTCCATCAGGAAGGTGATGGTGTAGTTGCGCGGCGGGCGCTTCGACCATTGGTGGATGATGTCGTGGAGGGCCGCCGACATGCACAGTTCGAGATGGCCCCCGACAATGTAGATATGGGACGTCGTGACCTCGAAACGGATTTCACCCCCTTCCGAGAACACCCAGTGGTCGGGTTCGCAATCCGCCATGAAGTAATACTCGTCTGGGGTGTCGTCCTGGAGATAGACCAGTGGAATCTTGCGATTCTTGGCGAAGCGGGTCGCCATGTCTATGCCGCGCTTGGTCGAGTGGCGTGCGTCGTAGGTCGATGATTGATGCACTACCAGCATCATGGTGTCGCCGACGACACGAAATTTATCCGGCGGCGTCAGTACATGGTTGCGACAGGCGGCGCTGACCGGCAAGGCCAGAATGCTCAGCAGGAAGAGCCACAGACAGCGTTGGAACACGGAATTGTCCGAAGAATGAGCGGAAAAATATTCTAGGCTCGGCCCCGGCGACCACCATCGGGGAAGCCCCTAGAAAGCCCCGAAGATATTCCGCACTGCAGCATGGAAATGCGTCGCGCCGGCCTCTGCCATTCGCCGAAACGATTACATCCGGCATGAAAAAGCGGTTTACAGCCCGTGCGACACGTCGTATAGTCCAGTTTGTGATACAGAACTGTGTTCCGCCTTGCAGAACATTGTACCGGTCGATTCAGGTTGATCAGGCGCAATTCATTCCAATACCCAGAGGAGAACAGCATGAAGCATGGACTTTTCCGCAGCCTCGCCATCGCCGCAGGCCTCGCCGTGATGGGCGGCAGCGCCTTTGCGCAAGTCAAGATTGCCTACATCGACCCGCTGTCGGGCCCCTTCGCCAACGTCGGCGAGGCCGGCCTCAAGGGTTTCAAGGAAGCCGCCGAAATCCTCGTCAACCAGAAGGGTGGCATCAAGGGCCAGAAGCTTGAATTCGTCGGCTTCGACAACAAGGGCAGCCCGCAGGAAAGCCAGATCCAGCTCAAGGCGGCGATCGACCAGGGCTTCCGCTACATCACCCAGGGCAACGGCTCCGGCGCCGCGCACGCGCTGGTCGATGCCGTCAACAAGTGGAATGCGCGCAATCCGGACAAGACCGTGCTGTTCTTCAACTACGCCGCAGTCGACCCCACCCTGACCAACGAAAAGTGCAGCTTCTGGCATTTCCGCTTCGACGCCAACAGCGAGATGAAGATGGAGGCCATCACCAACTTCATGACCAACGACAAGAAGATCAAGAAAGTCTTCATCATCGGCCAGGACTACGCCCACGGCCACCAGGTCTCGAAGTACGCCAAGGCCATGCTTGCCGCCAAGCGCAAGGACGTGAAGATCGTCGGCGACGACCTGCACCCGATCGGCCGCGTCAAGGACTTCGCGCCCTATATCGCCAAGATCAAGGCCTCCGGCGCCGACACGGTGATCACCGGCAACTGGGGCAATGACCTCTCGCTGCTCGTCAAGGCCGCCAAGGACGCGGGCCTGAACGCGCGCTTCTTCTCCTACTACGCTGGCGGCCTGGGCACACCGCAGGCCATGGGAGCATCGGGCGAAGGCAAGGTGCTGCAGCTCACCGAATGGCACATGAACGTACCGACCAAGGACACCGACAAGTTCGCCAACGACTTCAACAAGAAATACCCGGGCGTCTGGTTCTACTACCTGCGCGTGAATAACATGGTGCAGATGGTGGCCAAGGCGATGAACGAGGCCAAGTCGCTCGACCCGAAAGATGTGGCGCTCGCCCTGGAAGACATGCGCTTCAAGGTTGACACCGGCGAAGTCTGGATGCGCAAGAGCGACCACCAGGCCATGCAGCCCCTGTATATCTCGATCTTCAGCAAGGCTGGCGGCAAGGACGTGAAATATGACTCCGAAGGCACGGGTTACGGCTGGAAGACGCTGGCGTCGATCTCGCAGCGAGACTCGCAGCTGCCGACCTCCTGCATCATGGAACGGCCGTAATCAACACGGCGCCCTGATGCACGCCTGGAGGCAGGGCAACGCCCTGCCTCCAGGTCCCATCCATCGCCTATCCATGGCGCTATGACCGCAACGCGGAGGTAAGGTGGAGTTCGTCGTCATTTCGATGCTCAACGGCATCACCTACGGCCTGCTGCTGTTCATGCTCTCCAGCGGCCTGACCCTGATCTTCAGCATGATGGGCGTTCTCAACTTCGCCCATGCCAGCTTCTACATGCTCGGCGCCTACTTCGCCTATCAGGTAAGCGCCTGGATCGGCTTCTGGCCGGGACTCTTGCTGGCTCCCCTGCTGGTGGGCGCCGCAGGTGCACTGGTGGAACGTTACGGCCTGCGCCAGGCACACCGCTTCGGCCACGTCGCGGAGCTGCTATTCACCTTCGGCCTGGCCTTCGTCGTCGAGGAACTGGTGCGCCTGGTCTGGGGCAACAGCTCGGTCGACTACCCGGTCCCGGCCGAACTCGACGGCACGCTGTTCACGCTGTTCTCCACCGATTTCCCGATCTACAAGGGCTTCATGATGCTGATTTCAGTCGGCATGCTGGTCGCCCTGTATACAGTGCTGACGCGTACCCGCGTCGGCCTCATCATCCAGGCCGCGCTGACCAAGCCCGACATGGTCGAGGCACTCGGCCACAATGTGCCACGCATCTTCATGCTGGTCTTCGGCGGCGGTTCGGCGCTGGCGGGCCTCGCCGGGGTCATTGGCGGCAACGCCTTCATTACCGAGCCGGGCATGGCGGCCGCCGTGGGCAGCATCGTATTCGTCATCGTCGTCGTCGGCGGGCTTGGCTCGCTGGGCGGTGCCTTCATCGCCTCGCTGCTGATCGGCTGCATCCAGACCTTTTCCGTCGGCCTGTCGATCTCGATCACCGACGTCTTCGCCCTGTTCGGCATCGCATTGCCGCAGGGCTCGCAGATGGCGCGCCTGACCATTACCCAGCTGGCGCCGGTGCTGCCCTACCTGCTGATGGTGGCAATCCTCATCTTCCGTCCTCGCGGCCTGATGGGCTCGCGCGAGTCATGAACGGCGCACTCCTGCATCGCGGCCGCCTGGCCCTCTGGGGCGGCTTCCTGGCCATGGCCTTCGCCCTGCCCCTGGCACTCAAAAGCGGCTTCTTCATCTCGCTGCTGTGCCAGATCGGCATCATGGCCGTGTTTTCGCTCTCCTACAACATGCTGCTCGGGCAAACCGGGCTTCTGTCATTCGGCCATGCGGTCTACTACGGACTGGGGGCCTTCGCCACGATGCACCTGCTCAATGCCATCGGCAAGGATGGCGGTCCGCTGATCACGGCCCTGCTGCCCATCGCCGGAGGCATCGCCGGCCTGGCCGCCGGCGTGGTGCTTGGCTACGTCACCACGCGCAAGGCCGGCACCACCTTCGCCATGATCACCCTCGGCATCGGCGAGATGGTGGCGGCCTGTTCGCTGATGTTCCCGGCATTTTTTGGCGGCGAAGGCGGCATCTCCGGCAACCGCGTGGTCGGCAAGGAAACCTTCCTCGGCTTCACCTGGGGACCGCAGGTCGAGATGTACGGCCTGATCGTGCTTTGGACCTTCGTTTGCACCGTCGCCATGTTCGCCCTGACGCAGACGCCGCTCGGACGCATGGCCAATGCCGTGCGCGACAATCCGGAACGCGCCGAATTCGTCGGCTACGACACGCAGCGTGTGCGCTTTCTGATGGTGATCCTGTCGGGCTTTTTTGCCGGCATTGCCGGCGGCCTGGCGGCACTCAACTACGAGATCGTCACCGCCGAGACACTCAACGCCCACACTTCCGGGGTGGTGCTGCTGATCGCCTTCGTCGGCGGCATCGGCTTCTTTTACGGCCCGATCATCGGCGCCATCCTCGTCACCGTGATGCAGATCGTGATCGGCGGCATGACCCACGCCTGGCTGCTCTACTTCGGCCTGTTCTTCCTCTTCATGGTGCTGGTCGCGCCGGGCGGCATCGCCAGCCTGGTCCAGGCGCAACGCGCGCTATGGCAGGCGCGCCTGCTCGGCCGCATGCTGCCGCACTACCTTGCCACCCTGCCCCCGGTGGTCGTACTTCTGGCAGGCCTGACCGGACTGATCGAACTCAGCTACGCCCTGCTCGCCGGCGATGCGGCCAACACCGACGGCCCGGTGAAGGTGATGGGCATGCTGCTCAACGTCACTACGCCGCAACCCTGGGCAACCGCCGTCGCCGTCACCGCGGTCGGCATCCTGCTGACGCGCTGGATCGGCGGCCGCATGCGCCGCGAATGGAACGCCACGCTGGCGACGCTGCACGGAGACGCGGCATGAGACACCCTGTGTCAACCCTTGGTAGTTTGGAAGGCCAAACGAGCGCCCGGATGTTGCGCGGGATCGTAGGGTTTGCGATCGGTCCAGGCGCGCCAGAGGATACGCACCCAAGCCCGAGC
>Ga0172373_10005099_pt1 | contig 18168 bp, 15 predicted proteins | sample Lak10m_2_FD_114546 | JGI IMG/M metagenome (GOLD analysis project Ga0172373, IMG submission 114546) | Freshwater microbial communities from Kabuno Bay, South-Kivu, Congo - kab_092012_10m | ecosystem: Environmental > Aquatic > Freshwater > Lake | place: Democratic Republic of the Congo...
CTTGACATCACAAGCAAAGTAATGGCCGTTGCGTCCGGCCTGTCCCTGATTGCCATGGCGCTGATGTCGCTTCGCAGCATTGTGGGGCGATCTTTCTTCGACTCCCCCCTTCTTGGAGACTACGAGCTGGTGCAGATGTTCAGTGCCATTGCAGTCAGCCTGTCTTTGCCCTACGCCAATTGGGTCAAAGGCCATGTGATCGTGGACTTCTTCACGGCCAAAGCCTCCGCCAGCCTCAACCGCTGGCTCGATGTCGTGGCCCAACTGTTGATTGCCGTGTTTTCCGCCGTCCTGTGCTGGAACACTTTACGTGGTCTGGTTGATCTCAAAAGCACAGGTGACGCCTCCATGCTGCTTGAAATCCCGACCTGGTGGACTTATGGTCCTATCGCTGCAGCATTCGCTGTGCTGTGCGCCACAGCCCTTTACGCCATCACCCACCCTGACCGAGGAGAGCAAGCATGACTGGAATTGAATGGGGTGTACTCGTCTTCGTCCTGCTTCTCGTTTTGCTGGCACTTCGCGTTCATATTGGCATTGCCATGCTCCTGGCAGGCTCGATTGGCTACACCGCAGTAGCCGGTCTGGCGCCGATGCTCAACTACTTCAAGACAGCAGCCTATGCGCGTTACTCGGTCTACGACCTGTCAGTGGTGCCCTTGTTTTTGCTGATGGGTCAATTCGCCACCCATGGTGGCCTTTCCCGTGCCCTGTTCAAGGCAGGTAACGCCTTTATTGGCCATTGGCGTGGCGGCATGGCGATGGCCGGCGTCACCGCCTGCGCAGGCTTTGGCGCCATTTGCGGCTCCTCGCTGGCGACTGCAGCCACCATGGGGCAAGTGGCTTTGCCCGAGCTCAAGGCACATGCCTACTCCGAGCGTCTGTCCACAGCTGTGATTGCAGCAGGCGGCACCCTGGGCATTTTGATTCCTCCGTCCGTTCCATTGGTGATCTACGCGATCATGACGGAACAGAACATCGCCAAATTATTTGTTGCAGCCTTCATTCCAGGCATCATTGCCGCCATGGGCTACATGCTGGTCATTGGCATCATTGCTCGTGTCAAACCTATGGATGCACCACGCGGCGATCGCTACACCTGGAGCCAGCGCTTGACAGCCCTGCTCGAGACCTGGCCGGTGCTGTTGATTTTTGCTGTCGTCATTGGCGGCATCTACGGCGGCTTCTTCACCCCGACCGAGGCCGCCTCCATCGGAACTGTGGCCACTGCTTTCGTTGCCTGGACCTCAGGTGGCCTGCGCGGCAAGAGCTTCATGCAATGCATGTACGGCGCTGCAGCTGCCACCGGCATGATCTTTTTGATCCTGCTGGGCGCTGACGTGCTTAACGTGTTCCTGGCGCTGACCCAAATCAATACGGAACTGGCCAAATGGGTGGTCTCGATGAACTGGCCGCCCCTGATGGTTGTGTTTACCATTATCGGGATTTACCTGTTTCTGGGTTGCATCATGGACAGCTTGTCGATGTTGCTTCTGACCATTCCTGTGTTCTTCCCCATCATCATGGGCATTGACATCTGGGGCATGGATGCTGAATCCAAAGCCATCTGGTTCGGCATTCTGGCGCTGATGGTCGTGGAAATTGGCCTGATCACACCCCCTGTGGGCATGAATGTCTTCATCATCAACAGCATGGCCAAGAATGTCCCCATGAAGGAGACTTTCAAATACGTCATGCCCTTCCTCGCCTCAGACATATTGCGTATTGTGGCCCTGGTGTTCTTCCCCAGCATCGCCTTGATCGCTCTTCAATTGCTCAAATGAGTTCAGCTGGCCACTCCACGATCCGGTTTTGCCGCTCGTGCGGTGCGCCCACTGCGCAGGCTTTGCCGGACTATGGAGACACGCGTGAACGCGCCATCTGCACCAGCGCCGGCTGCAAAACCATCCACTACCAGAACCCGCTCAATGTGGTGGGCACCGTCCCACACCTTAATGAGCGCGTCTTGCTTTGCAAACGCAATATCGAGCCTCGTTGGGGCAAGTGGACCTTGCCTGCGGGCTTCATGGAACTGGATGAAACCGTCCAGGAAGGCGCCGCCCGGGAAACCCGGGAAGAAGCCGGTGCCCAGTTCGAGATGGAAGACTTGATCACCGTCATCAGCGTTCCTAAAGTGAGTCAGGTGCATTTGTATTTCCGGGCGCGCCTGACGTCCGACATTTTTGACCCTGGACACGAAACTCTGGAAGCGCGTCTATTTACCCGCGATGAAATCCCCTGGGACGAACTGGCCTTTCAAACCGTTCGCGAAACGCTCAAGCGTTTTTACGAGGACATGGACCGTCAGCAACGCGCGACGCATCACTTGAATTTGAGCTGATTTTTTTGCGCCACCATGCGCACACATGCCTTGGCAGACTCATAATGAGCTCTCCATTACCTTTAAGCAAAGATCATGAAAAAACAGATCGCTTTCATTCTGGCCAGCCTGATTGCAGCCGCAACCCAGGCACAAACTGCGCCTGCCGTGGCACCCATGCCCGCAGTAGCTCCCACAGTGCAAACAGCACCTGCACCGGCCCCTGAACAAGCAGCCCCCGCTGCAACCAGCAAGAAAAAGGCTCACGCAGTCAAGAAGGCCAAGAAGATGAGCCACAAAGTCAAGAAGCACAAAGCCAAGAAACACAAGGCTGCTGCACAATAAATCTGAACCCGCTGCTCAGCGGGTTTTTTATTGTTCATCGCCTAGTTCTGGCGCTTACAGATAGGGGAAAATAGGCTGTGGCCATTCCCCAATCGTTCATTCAGGAGCTTTTATCCCGCGTCGATGTGGTCGATGTGGTGGGCAAGTACGTACAGCTCAAAAAGGGCGGTGCCAACTTCATGGGCCTTTGCCCTTTTCATGGCGAAAAATCCCCCAGCTTTACGGTCAGCCCCAGCAAGCAGTTTTTCCACTGCTTTGGTTGCGGCAAGAACGGCAATGCCATCGGCTTCCTGATGGAGCACACCGGCATGACCTTTGTCGAGGCCGTCAAAGACCTGGCCCAGCAAGTGGGCATGCAAGTGCCCGATGAACAGCAGTCGCCTGAAGACCGCGCCCGCGCCGCCGCCCAAAAAGCACGTCAGGACACCCTGACCGACATCCTGGAAAAAGCGGGCGAGTCCTGGCGCAAACACCTCAAGGACGCACCACGCGCCGTGGCCTACCTCAAGGGCCGAGGCCTGTCTGGCCAGATCGCCAAGCGTTTTGGCCTGGGCTATGCACCCGACGGCTGGCGCAACCTAGCCAGCGTGTTCCCCAAATACGACGACCCATTGCTGGCCGAAAGCGGTCTGGTCATTCAAGGCGATGACGATAAGCGCTACGACCGCTTTCGCGATCGCATCATGTTCCCCATTCGCAATGTCAAAGGCGAATGCATTGGCTTTGGCGGCCGAGTGCTGGGTGATGGCACGCCCAAATATTTGAATTCACCCGAAACCCCTGTCTTTCACAAAGGTCGCGAGCTCTACGGTCTGTTTGAAGCCCGCGAGGCCCTGCACAGCGCCGGCTATGTGCTGGTGACTGAAGGCTATATGGATGTGGTGGCCCTGGCTCAATTAGGCTTTCCAAATGCCGTGGCTACACTGGGCACCGCCTGCACACCCGACCATGTCCAAAAACTATTCAAGTTCACCGATGCGGTGGTCTTCAGTTTTGATGGCGACGCGGCTGGGCGTCGGGCCGCGCGCAAGGCCCTGGAAGGCGCTCTGCCCTATGCCACAGATACACGCAGCATCAAGTTTTTGTTTCTACCTGCCGAGCACGACCCGGACAGCTACATTCGCGCCCATGGCCGCGAGGGCTTTGCCGAACAAATCCGCCAGGCCGAACCCTTGTCACGCTTCCTGATCGAAGCAGCCAGCGCGGACTGCGACCTGCGCACTGCCGAAGGCCGTGCCCGCCTGTCCAGCCAGGCCCGCCCTTTGTGGGCCCTGTTGCCCGACGGTGCACTCAAACGCCAGCTGCTGGCCGAACTGGCGCAGCATATTCAGCTGCCCACCGAGGAGCTGGACAAGCTCTGGCGCCAACAGCTACAACGTGATATTCCCCCTGCACCGCAAGCCGCCCCGGAGCGTCATGCACAAGAGCATCCTGGCATGGAGGCCACCAATTACGCGGCACCAACACAAACTTACCCAAGCAAAGCACGCAAACCCTGGGGCAACAAACCTTTCAGCAAACCGGCAACGCCCTGGCGCTCCAGTGGTCCCAGAAGCCTGCCCGCCAGCCGCGCCGACCATGCCGCGCGCTTGCTGTTGACCAATATGTCCTTGTGGGACGGCCTGGCCAGCGAAGACCAGGCCATGCTGTGCGCCCTGCCTGACCCGCATGGCCCCTTGTTCGCCTGGATGGAGTCGCAGTTTCATGAGCACGGCCCCTTGGGCGTATCCGCCTTGCTGGAACTGATGCAGGATCAGCCCTTTGCCGAGACAGCCCAGACCTGGGCACAGGTGGCCAGCTTGCCCGCCGATGTGTCCAAAGCTATCGTGCCCCAGGAAGCGCAACAGGAACTGCGTCGCCTGCTCAATCTGATGCACATCGACCGGCTCAAACAGCTGGAAACCGAAGCGCTTGAGCAAGCCCAGATTGCGCAAGACCCCGAGGCGCTGGCACGTTGGCGCAGCCTGCACGAGCGTCGCCGCGAACTGATGGCTCAAACCACCAGCATCGCCGCAAGTTAACGCCGCTTACTTACCCACCAGATCATTGAGCTTGCTGGCTTCAAAGGTCTCGTGGGTATGCGCCTCGCCGGGCACCTTCACCTTTTGGGCGCAGCCCAATTGCTCCAGGGCTTTCCAGAGCAAGGCGATCTGATGCTCCTGAGATGCAGCGTTGTCGATCAAGCCGCGCATGGCTTGCGACAAGGGGTCGTCTTCCTGCGTAATGCCATAGGCATTGAATTTGGGCTGCGCATCGGTCACATCTGCGCTTTCACCCGATTTGGACGGAATGATGCGCGCAGGAATGCCCACGGCAGTCGCACCTGGCGGAACGGGTTTGATGACCACCGCATTGCTGCCAATCTTGGCGTTATCGCCCACTTCAAAACCACCCAGGACCTTGGCGCCTGCGCTAACGACCACGTTTTTGCCCAATGTCGGATGGCGCTTGGCGCCTTTGTAGAGCGAGGTGCCGCCCAAGGTCACACCCTGATAAATGGTGCAGCCGTCACCAATTTCGGCAGTCTCACCTACGACCACGCCCATGGCGTGGTCAAAAAACACCCGCTCACCGATCTTGGCGCCAGGGTGAATTTCGATACCGGTTAGCCAGCGCGAGATGTGCGAAACAAAACGTCCCAGCCATTTGAAGCCACGTATCCAGCAGGAATGCGCCAGCCGATGCAGCACCAAGGCATGCAAGCCGGGGTAGCACGTCAGCACTTCCCAGGTGCTGCGGGCAGCCGGGTCGCGCTCAAGAATGCACTGGATATCGGATCGGAGTCGGGCAAACATGTTTGTAGTCTAGCGCTTGTCTCGGGCGGCCTCGATCATGGCCTTGGCCACCCCGCGCAGAATGTGGACTTCTTCTTGCTGAACGCCTGCGCGGTTGAACAACTGGTTCAGGCGCGGCATCAGCTTTTTGGGCGCTGCCGGGTCCAGAAAACCAATGTTGGTCAAGGCTTGCTCCCAATGCGTCAACATGCCAGCCACTTGTTGAGCATCAGCCGCTTGGGGTTCTGATGTGGCGGGTTGGACACCAAAGCCCCCCAAGGCCTGACGCCATTCATAAGCAATGACCTGAATGGCGGCCCCCAGGTTCAAAGAGCCAAAGTCGGGCGCGGTGGGAATGGACAGCGCCACATGGCAGCGGTACACGTCCTCGTTTTTCATGCCAAAGCGCTCGGAACCGAACAAAAAACCGATACAGCCTTCGCTTGTGTCCAGTTGCTCGAAGTGCGCACGAGGGCTGCGCGTGGGCGGACCAAAGTCGCGCGGCGTCATGGCTGTTGCGCACAGGTGGGTCACACCCTCCAGGGCTTCGTCCAGGGTGTTGACCACACGGGCATGGTCCAGCACATTGTTGGCACCACTGGCACGCTGGATGGTTTCTTCCTTGCGCAGCACATTAGGCCAACGGGGGTTGACCAACACCAGGTCATCAAAGCCCATGACTTTCATGGCGCGGGCGGCTGCGCCCACATTGCCGGCGTGGCTGGTTTCTATCAGGATGAATCGGGTACGCATGGCACCGATTTTCCCACCTGCCAAGGGCCGTTCCAGCGGTGGCCGGCGATTCATGAGAAAATAGTCTCCATTGCCCGGGTGATCGTGCCTTGGCGTTCAACGGTTCTTAACAATTCATGTCCTCCTCACTCCACCCCATGCTAAACGTGGCCATCAAGGCCGCACGCGCCGCAGGCGCCATCATCAACCGCGCTGCGCTCGACGTCGAAGCGGTGCGCATTTCGCAAAAGCAGGTCAACGACTTCGTGACCGAAGTGGACCACGCGAGTGAGGCGGCCATCATCGACACCCTGCTGACCGCCTACCCCGACCATGGCATCCTGGCCGAAGAGTCCGGCAGCCAGCACGGCAACCCCAACGCCGACCACATCTGGATCATCGATCCGCTGGACGGCACCACCAACTTCATTCACGGCTTCCCTGTGTACTGCGTCAGCATCGCTCTGCAAGTGCGCGGGCGCATCGAGCAGGCCGTGGTGTACGACCCATCCCGCAACGACCTCTTCACGTCCACCCGCGGCCGTGGTGCCTTTCTTAACGAGCGCCGCATCCGCGTGAGCAAGCGCGTGCGTTTGCAGGAATCCCTCATTTCCACCGGTTTCCCTTTCCGCAAGGGCGACAACTTCAACCAGTACCTGGTGATGATGGGCGACGTCATGCAAAAAACCGCCGGCCTGCGCCGCCCCGGTTCTGCCGCCTTGGACCTGGCCTATGTGGCCGCTGGCTTTACCGAAGGCTTCTTTGAAACCGGCCTGTCCCCATGGGACGTGGCTGCCGGCTCGCTGCTGGTCACCGAGGCCGGCGGCCTGGTGGGCAACTTTACCGGTGAGTCCGACTTCCTGGAACAACGTGAAATGCTGGCTGGCACGCCCCGTGTTTATGGCCAGCTGGTGACCATTTTGAGCAAGTACAGCAAGTTTGCCAGTGCCGGCGACAAAGCCACCGTACGCGAGTCTTCACGCAAACTCGGCGCACTCAAGCGCTCGGACGACGGCGGCGAAGAAGCTGCAGAAACCAACGCTGAGTCCACCCAAGCAGGCGATCAAGCCCCCTTCTAAATCAAGCCCACAGCGCCCGGCATGAGCAGCACCCCCGTCAGCGCCCACACCCCCATGATGGCCCAGTATCTGGCCATCAAGGCGGAGTTCCCGGAAACACTCGTCTTTTACCGGATGGGCGATTTTTACGAGCTGTTTTACGACGATGCTGAAAAAGCCTCGCGCCTGCTCGACATCACCATCACCACACGAGGCAAGTCTGCAGGCGCCCCGGTGCGGATGGCGGGTGTGCCCTTCCACTCGGTCGAGGGCTATCTGGCGCGACTGATCAAGCTGGGCGAGTCGGTCGCCATCTGCGAGCAAGTCGGCGATGTGGCCACAGCCAAGGGCCCGGTGGAGCGCAAGGTGGTGCGCGTGGTCACCCCCGGCACGCTGACCGACAGCGAGCTGCTGAGCGAAAAATCCGAAGCCCTGCTGCTGGCCGTGCACCAGGGCAAGAAGGCCCGCTGCGGCCTGGCCTGGCTGAGCGTCACACAAGGCGTGGTGCATCTTGCCGAATGCACCCACGACGAGCTGGCCGACTGGATCGACCGCATCGCCCCGGCCGAGCTGCTGGCCAGCGCGGGCATGACCCAGGCCTTTGAAGAGCGTCTGCGCCAGATCCGCGCCCAGCACCGGGGCGTGGGCCTATCGCTGGCCTTGCGGCCGGACTTCCAGTTTGACGCGGGTCTGGGCCAGCGCAAGCTGCAAGAGCAAATGCAAGTCGCCAGCCTGGCCGCCTGGAGCGCCGACACCCTGCACGATGCGCATGCCGCCGCCAGCGCGCTGCTGACCTATGCCGAACACACCCAGGGCCGCAGCCTGCCCCATGTGCAGAGCATCCGCGTGCAGCGCTCGGACACGCTGATCGACCTGCCTGCCGCCACGCGCCGCAACCTGGAGCTGGTGCAGACCCTGCGCGGCGAGGATTCACCCACCCTGTTTTCGCTGCTGGACACCTGCATGACCGGCATGGGCAGCCGCATGCTCAAGGGCTGGCTGCTCAGCCCCCAGCGCGACCGTGCGCAGGCGCAGGAGCGGCTGGCCGCGAATGTGCAGTTGCAGACCAGCGGAGCCTGGAGCACGCTGCGTGAACAGTTCAAAGGGGCCAGTGATGTGGAGCGCATCACCGCCCGCACCGCGCTGCGCCAGGTGCGTCCGCGTGAGCTGGTGGCGCTACGCTACGGCCTGGAACGCGCTGACGGCCTGGCCCGGACCCTGCAAAACCTGGCCCCGCAAGAAGGCACGCTGCTGGCGCGCTTGGCCCGTTGGCTCACACCACCTGCCGACTGCGAAGCGCTGCTGGCGCAATCGCTGCTCGAAGAACCTGCCGCGCTGGTGCGCGACGGTGGCGTGATCGCCCCCGGTCTGGACGCCGAACTCGACGAGTTGCGCGCCATCCAGACCAACTGCGACAGCTTTTTGCTCGACCTCGAAACCCGCGAAAGAGCCCGCACCGGCATTGCCAACCTGCGCGTGCAGTTCAACAAGGTGCACGGTTTCTACATCGAGGTCACGCAGGGCCAGCTGGACAAAGTGCCTGACGACTATCGCCGCCGCCAGACGCTGAAGAACGCCGAGCGCTTCATCACACCCGAGCTCAAAGCTTTTGAAGACAAGGCCCTGTCAGCACAGGAGCGGGCACTGGCCCGCGAGAAGTGGCTCTTCGAAGGCCTGCTCGACCAATTGCAGAGCTTTGTGCCCGCCCTCACCGCCCTGGCCCAGGCCATGGCCGGGCTTGACGCTTTGTGCACCTTAAGCGAGCGCGCCATCACCCTAAACTGGTGCGCGCCTGAGTTCACCCGCGAGCCCTGCATCGACATCCGCGCCGGCCGCCACCCGGTGGTGGAAGCACGCCTGGCCGAACTGTCGGGCGGCAGTTTCATCGCCAACGACACGTTGATGGGTCCGCGCCAGCGGCTGCAGATCATCACCGGCCCCAACATGGGCGGTAAATCGACCTACATGCGTCAGGTGGCATTGATCGTGCTGCTGGCAGGCATCGGCAGCCACGTGCCCGCCAGCAGCTGCCGTCTGGGGCCCATCGATGCGATCCACACCCGCATCGGTGCCGCCGACGACCTGGCCAATGCCCAATCGACCTTCATGCTGGAGATGACCGAAGCCGCCCAAATTCTGCACAGCGCCACGCCCTACAGCCTGGTGCTGATGGACGAGATCGGGCGCGGCACCTCCACCTTTGACGGTCTGGCCCTGGCCAGCGGCATCGCTACCCACCTGCACAACAAGGTGCAGTGCTTTGGCCTGTTCGCCACTCACTATTTCGAATTGACCGAGTTCCCGGCCACGCACACCGCCGCTGTCAACATGCACGTGAGCGCGGCCGAGTCGGGCAGCGACATTGTGTTTTTGCACGAAATCCAGCCCGGACCCGCCAGCCGCAGCTACGGCGTGCAAGTCGCCCGCCTGGCGGGCATGCCTGCGGCCGTGCTGAACCACGCACGCCACACCCTTCAGGCGCTTGAATCGGGCGCGCAAGACGCCCGCGCTCAAGTGGACCTGTTTGCGCCACCGCCCGAAGCCGAAGTCACTGGCCCCACGGCTGTAGAAGCCGCTTTGGCCCAGATCAACCCCGACGCATTGAGCCCACGTGAAGCGCTCGATGCCCTGTACAGTCTGCAGCGCTTGCTGCCCAAGAAATCCACATGACCTACTGCGTTGCCATCAAAACCCGCGCCGGCCTGGTGTTCCTGTCCGACTCCCGCACCAATGCGGGCCTCGACCAGATCAGCACTTTCCGCAAAATGATCATTTACGAGAAACCAGGCGAGCGCTTCATGACGCTGCTGTCTGCTGGCAACCTGAGCATTTCGCAGTCGGTGCGCGAAGTGCTGCAAATCGAAAAACTGGTCGAACCTGGCCAGGACGAGCCCCTGACCATCTGGAACGCCACAAGCATGTTCGACGCCTGTCGCGTTCTGGGCTCAGCCATACGCCGTGTCTACGAGCGCGATGCAGCGGCCTTGCGTGCCTCCGGCGTCGAGTTCAATGTCTCCATGATCTTTGGTGGGCAGATCGGCACCGAGGGCATGCGCCTGTTCCAGGTGTATTCGCCCGGCAACTTCATCGAAGCCACCGACGAGACGCCCTACTTCCAGATCGGTGAATCCAAATACGGCAAGCCTGTACTCGACCGCGTCATCACCCCGGGCACCCCTTTGGACGAAGCAGCCAAGTGCGCCCTCGTGTCGATGGACTCCACCCTAAAGTCCAACCTATCGGTGGGTCTGCCCCTGGACATGGTGGTGTACGAAGCGGGCAGTCTGCACACCGACCGCATCATGTGCATCGACGAAAACAACCCGTACTTCAAAATGCTGCGCAGCAGCTGGGGCGACAAACTCCGCCAGATGTTCGACAGCATTGAAGACCCCATGTGGCATGGCGAAAGCACAGCCGTGCCACTGATGGTGCCTGCTGCCCGCAACACCTTGCTCAAAAAAATCAGCACTCCCGACGAAAAACTGATTTGAGCGCCATGCCTACGCCCATTGTTTTTTCTCACGGCAACAGTTTTCCGGCCTGCACCTACCGACAGGTGTTCAACAGCCTGCACTCACGCGGCTTTGACGTTCAGGCGGTGGAAAAATTTGGTCACGACAGCCAATACCCCGTCAGCGACAACTGGCCCCACCTTGTGCAGCAACTGGCCGACTTTGTTCGCACCCACCAAGGTGAGGGGCCTGCCCCCTTTTTGGTGGGCCACTCCTTGGGCGGCATCCTGAGCCTGATGTGCGCCGCCAAACACCCCGATCTGGCCCGCGGCGTATTGCTGCTGGACTCACCCATTCTGGCCGGCTGGAAAGCCACCACGCTGGGTCTGGCCAAACGCACGGCACTGGTGGGATCGCTCTCACCCGGGCGCATCAGCAGCAAACGCCGCAACCACTGGGCCAGTCGGGAACTGGCGCTCGAACACTTTCAGCATAAAAAAGCGTTCGCGCAATGGGAGCCACTGGTGCTGCAAGACTATATTGAGCACGGCACGACTGAACGCGATGGACAGTTTTATTTGAACTTCGATCGTGATGTGGAAACGCGTATCTACAACACCCTTCCACACAACCTAGGGGAGTTGCTTCGCAAACATCCCCTGCAATGTCCTGTGGCTTTCATCGGTGGAACACACTCTGTGGAAATGCGTCAAGTCGGCATGGAACTGACCCAACGCATCACCAAAGGTCGAGTCATGATGCTCGATGGATCGCACCTCTTCCCGATGGAAAAACCCCTGGCCACAGCAGCGGCCATCGAAGCTGCACTGCGCAACCTCGAGGCCTGATCAGTCCACCCAGTGCAACAGTCCCCAATGGCTGGTGGCCAGTACCACCAGACCAAATACGATCCGGTACCAGGCAAAGACCTCAAAACTGTGGCTGGAGATGAACTTGAGCAACCAGCGCACACACACCCATGCACTGATGAAAGACACCACCAGGCCCACACTGAACAAAGGCACATCTGCCATGCTGAGCAGAGCACGCTCTTTGTAAAGGCTGTAGGCGCCTGCACCGATCAAGGTCGGGATCGCAAGAAAGAAAGAGAAGTCTGTCGCCGCCTTGCGCGACAGGCCCAAAAGCATGCCACCGATGATGGTGGCACCACTGCGGCTGGTGCCGGGAATCATGGCCAGACATTGCACCAACCCCACCTTGAGTGCATCACGGCCTCGCATGTCTTCCACGGCACGAATGCGGACAGTCGATGGCGGGCGCCGTTCAGCCCACAAAATAATCAATCCGCCCAGAATAAAGGTGGTTGCGACGACCTCGGGCGTAAACAGGTGCGCCTTGATGGCCTTGCCGAACAGCAATCCCAGCAACACTGCCGGGAAAAAACCGATGGCAACGTTCATGGCAAAGCGCTGCGCCTCTTCCTTGTAGGGCAGCTGACGCAAGGTGCTGCGGATCTTGTCCCAATAGACCAAGATGACTGCAAAAATTGCCCCGGTCTGGATGGCGATCTCAAACACTTTGGCTTTGTCATCGTGAAAACCCAAGAGGCTGCCCGTAAGGATCAGATGCCCGGTTGACGAAATCGGCAAAAACTCGGTCAAACCCTCGACCACTCCCATGATCGCTGCTTTGGCCAACAACAAGGCATCCATGCAAACTCCTGCTTTAACTCAGGCAGCATTATCGCCTCCGCCCTTCGACCGAAGACATCAGCCAGCAAAAGCGGGGTGGCCATTTAAAAAGCCGTCTCACCGCCTAAAATCAACACATGAACTCCCCTGCCAACATACCTGCCGCATCAGCACCCACAAACAACAGCGGCGAGCACAAAGTCAGCAATTTCCTGCGCCAGATCATCGAAAGAGACCTGGAGCAAGGCACCTACGCCAGCCGCCACTGGGCAGGCACGCCAGGTGACGCCGCCCACCACGCAGCAGGCGAGCCTGACCCGGCCAAAATCCGCACACGCTTTCCGCCCGAGCCCAACGGCTACCTGCACGTGGGCCACGCCAAAAGCATCTGCCTGAACTTTGGCTTGGCGCGCGATTACGGCGGTGTGTGCCACCTGCGCTTTGACGACACCAACCCCGAAAAAGAAGACCAGGAATTCGTCAACAGCATCATCGACGCCGTGAAATGGCTCGGCTTTGACTGGGCGCAGATCGGTCAGCCCCCTGGCAGCGCCGCGCCCTACCAGGCCAGCGACTACTTTGGCTTCATGTACCGAGCCGCCGAACACCTGATTGAAGCAGGCCTCGCCTACGTGGACGAGCAGACACCGGAAGAAATGCGCGCCAACCGCGGCGACTTCGGCAAACCCGGCGTGGACAGCCCGTTTCGTAGCCGCACACCGGCGGAGAACCTTTTGCGCTTTCGCGAGATGCGTGACGGCAAGCACCCCGACGGCGCCATGGTGTTGCGTGCCAAGATCGACATGGCTTCGCCCAACATCAACCTGCGCGACCCGGCCATCTACCGCATCCGCCACGCCGAGCATCACCTGACCGGCAACACCTGGTGCGTGTACCCGATGTACACCTTCGCGCACCCGATCGAAGATGCTCTGGAGCGAATCACCCACAGCATCTGCACGCTGGAATTTGAAGACCAGCGCCCCTTCTACGATTGGCTCATGGAACGCTTGATTGAAGGCGGTATGCTGGCCAGCCCGCCCCCCAAGCAGTATGAATTCGCCCGCCTGAACCTGACCTATGTGATCACCAGCAAACGCAAGCTGGCGCAACTGGTCAATGAAGGCAAAGTCTGCGGCTGGGACGACCCACGCATGCCGACCATCGTCGGCCTGCGCCGCCGTGGCTACACACCCGAGAGCCTGCAACTGTTTGCCGAACGCATCGGCGTGACCAAGAGCGACAGCTGGATCGACTACAGCACGCTTGAAGGCTGCCTGCGCGAAGACCTGGAAAACAAGGCCCACCGCGGTATGGCCGTGCTCGACCCCGTCAAGCTGGTGCTAACCAACTGGGCTGAAGCCTTTGGCAGCGATGGCTACACCGAGGACTGCACCCAACCCGCCCTGCCTCACAGCGCAATTGCCGAGGGCCAGACCCCGCCCACAGAGCGCGTCTTTAAGATTGGCAAAGAGGTGTGGATCGAGCGCGAAGACTTTGAAGAAGTGCCGCCCAAGGGCTACAAACGCTTGTTCCCCGGCAACGTGGTGCGTCTCAAAGGCGGCTACGTCATCGAATGCACTGGCTGCGCACGCGACGCGGCAGGCCGAGTAACCGAGGTACACGCCAAAGTGATCCCCGGCACCAAGAGCGGCACGCCCGGCGCCGACAGCGTCAAGGCCAAGGCCGCCATCACATGGGTGGGCGTGATGGATGGCGTGCAAGCCGAGGTGCGCATGTACGACCGCCTGTTTGCCGATGCCCATCCTGACGCTGGCGGCAAGGACTTTTTGCAGTCGCTCAACCCGGACAGCCTGAAGGTCGTCACCGCTTATGTGGAACCATCGCTGGCCGCAGCGCAGCCAGATCAGAAGTTTCAGTTTGAGCGCTTCGGCTACTTTGTAGCCGATCGCATCGACCACACTCAAGACAAACCGGTATTTAACCGTGCAGTGGGTCTCAAGGACAGCTGGGGCAAATGAGTCCCGAGGAACTGGCAGCCCAACTGGTCGTGCACAAGGACGAGCACTTTCTGGTGCTCAACAAGCCAAGCGGCTTGCTGTCCGTGCCCGGTCGCGGGCCAGACAAGCAAGACTGCCTGTCCAAGCGGATTCAGGCGGTATACCCTGAGACGTTGATTGTCCACCGCCTGGACCAGGACACCTCAGGTCTGCTGCTCATGGCGCGCAGCCTGGAGGCGCAGCGTCGCTTGAGCCGACTCTTTGAAACCCGTCAGGTCCACAAACGCTACCTGGCCATGGTGGTTGGCCAGCCCCAACAATCGCCGTTGGCCAGTACCCCCGATACCGATGGTTGGTACACGATTGACGGCCCCATCCTGCTCGATTGGGAGCGTCGCCCCATTCACATCATCCACCCGGACGGCAAACCCAGCCGCAGTCGCTGGCGTGTGATGCAAGCGGAGGTAGCCAACACCTTGATCGAGCTCGAACCCGTGACCGGGCGTACCCATCAATTGCGGGTGCACATGCAAAGCATCGGCCACCCCATGCTGGGAGACAGCTTGTACGCACCACCTGAAATTGTGGCCATGAGCTCCCGACTGATGCTCCATGCCCATGCGCTTTCTTTTGCGCACCCTTTCAGTCAGAAAGACATGGCTTTTTCAGCCCCTGTCGACCGGCAATTCAAAGCGCTTTCCTGACACCTACAACTGCAGGCCCTGCCTGAAAGATCGGCCTTTGGCCAGTACAGTCACAGACCGTGTATTCAAAGGCACTTAATTTAATTTCACAAATTAAACCTGATAATTTATTAAAAATATAAGAACTGTTTTCCCACAAAATTCAATATTTTTTGTGGTTTATTGATGATTGGGAGTGGTACCGCACAAGCATCCCCACAGGAAGAAATTATCAAGAACCTGCGCCCGGGTCAGCTCACTCACAGCTCATGAGGCAGCCCCTGTGCAAGTGACATCTGCAGTGCTCTGGAAGGATCAGGAAGAGCTTGCTGTGGCCACTTTCAGACACTCCAAGCACCCAGCTTAGGGCAACTCGGAATTCAGGAGCACCTATTGGGTGCATGAAAACGGAGCCTGGAAAAAATTTTTTGAAGGTCCTGCCTGAGAGGCTCAGGCAAATGACCCTCAGTCCTCCAAGCCCAGCTCCTGTATCTTACGTGTGATGGTGTTGCGACCAATGCCAAGCTTCAAGGCCGCTTCGATGCGTCGGCCGCGAGTGCTTGAAAGTGCCGCGAGAATCAGCCGTGCCTCAAAGCGCTTGTTCAGCACATCCCAGACATCCTGACGATTTGTCCCAAGCAACGCAAGCGCCTCTTTTTCCAGACCCGCCTCCCAATCCGCCGAGAGCGTTGGCGAGCTCGCTACAACTGCGGCAGTCAAGCCTGCACTGGAGTCGGAAAGCGAGGAAGACAATTGATCAGCAGAGGCGCCCTCCTCGCCCAATACCGATGCGGCCTGAAGGGGTACAACTTCAGGTGGCAGGTCTTTGAGATCAATCACCTGCGCTGGCGCCATCACGGTCAACCAGTGACAAATATTTTCCAGCTGACGCACATTGCCGGGGTACTGGAATTGCGAGAGCAACTGCATGGCAGCATCTGCGATGCGTTTAGGCTCAACGCCCAGCTGAGCTGCGCTGCGCTGCAGGAAGTAACGCGTGAGCATGGGAATATCCTCACGGCGCTCGCGCAATGCCGGCAAACGCAGGCGAATCACATTCAAGCGGTGGAACAAGTCCTCCCGGAACCCACCTTCTCTGACGCGTTGCTCAAGATTTTGATGGGTGGCTGCGATGACGCGGACGTTGGCTTTGACAGCACTGTGCCCGCCCACGCGGTAGAAGTGTCCGTCCGACAACACACGTAACAAACGGGTTTGCAGATCAAACGGCATGTCTCCAATTTCATCCAGAAACAGCGTCCCCCCATCGGCTTGCTCAAAGCGCCCGCGACGCGTGGCCTGCGCCCCTGTAAACGCCCCACGCTCATGCCCGAACAACTCGCTTTCCAGCAAATCCTTAGGAATCGCGGCCGTGTTGATCGCGACAAACGGCCCATGCGCACGTGGCGAGTGCTTATGCAGGGCTCGAGCCACAAGCTCTTTGCCAGCACCAGATTCGCCGGTGATCAATACCGTCACCTGACTTTGGGACAAACGGCCAATCGCACGGAAAACATCCTGCATCGCAGGTGCCTGCCCCAGCATTTCGGGTGTATCGTCGAGTTTTTCCTCAGCCACCTCTTCGCGCAAGCTTTCATCCACAGCGCGTCGAATCAACTCGATGGCCTTGGGCAAGTCAAAGGGTTTGGGAAGGTACTCAAACGCTCCGCCCTGAAAAGCCGATACCGCACTGTCCAGATCGGAAAACGCCGTCATGATGATGACCGGCAAGCCAGGCAAGCGCTTCTTGACCTCGCCCAGCAAATCCAGGCCTGAGCCTCCAGGCATGCGAATGTCACTCACCAGAATCTGCGGGCCCTCGTGTTCAGCCGCCTCACTCAAGGCCTTGAGGACCTCACGCGGCGTTGTGAAGCTGCGGGTCGGCAAGCCCTCGCGCAGCAAGGCCTTCTCCAGCACAAAGCGGATAGATTGGTCATCGTCAACGATCCAGATCGGTTTCATGGGCGAGCTTTCGACTGCGTATCAATAGGCCTTCAGGGCAAAGGGATCAGGATCTTGAAATCCGTACGTCCCGGCTCACTCTCGCACTCGATCAAGCCATGGTGCTGTTGCACAAAAGTTTGTGCCAGTGTCAGCCCCAGACCTGATCCACCATCCCGCCCAGAAACCAGCGGGAAGAAGATCCGGTCCTTGATCGACTCAGGAATGCCCGGGCCGTTGTCCATGACATGCAATTCCAATGCCAACCTGTAGCGGTGCTTACCGAAAGTGACCTGCCTCAGAATCCGTGTACGCAACACAATCTCACCATCACCCTCGGCAATGCGCTCATGCAGGGCTTGCGAAGCGTTATGGGCAATGTTGAGCACTGCTTGAATCAGCTGCTCACGATCACCTCTGAACTCCGGAATGGAAATATCGTAATCACGGCGCACCTTGAGCCCCCGAGGAAACTCCGCCAGAATCAAGGAGCGCACTCGCTCGCAGACCTCATGGATGTTCACATCCGAGACCACATGGGGTTTGCGATGCGGGGCGAGCAAACGGTCCACCAAAGTTTGCAGGCGATCTGCCTCATGGATGATGACGCGGGTGTACTCCTTGAGCTCGCGACTCTCTAGCTCCATCTCCAGCAGCTGCGCAGCACCACGAATCCCGCCCAACGGGTTCTTGATTTCGTGCGCCAGATTACGAATGAGTTCTTTGTTAGCCTGCGTCTGCTCGAGCAGTCGCTCTTCTTTTTCCTGCCGGGTTTGCTGCTCCACCGGCAACAACTCCACTATCACTTCATCGGCCTGGTCCGATGGCGCCACAATCACGTGCACTGGTAATGCATCCTGATGGTGCGGTCGCCGCAAAAGCGCCTCATAACGCAATGCTGCAAACTCCTGCGCTCGAGCTCCATCCAAGGCATTGAGCAAGGGTTTGGCATCTGCAAACTGATCGGGCAGTCGCAATCCACGCAAAATTCGACGCGATAACCCGGTCACATCTTCAAATGCTCCATTGACGAAACGGATATGTCCATCCATCTCCACCACAACAATCGGGGTAGCCAGTAAATCCAGGGCACCAAACCGGTCAGTCATCACCACTCCAACACTAAAAAAAAGGACGGCCGAAGCCGTCCTTTCGAGAGCACTTTCGCGCTGTACGATCACAGCGAATAGTACATGTCGTACTCGACCGGGGAGACTTCCACGCGCGAGCGATTGACTTCCTGCATC
>Ga0172373_10005104_pt1 | contig 18160 bp, 18 predicted proteins | sample Lak10m_2_FD_114546 | JGI IMG/M metagenome (GOLD analysis project Ga0172373, IMG submission 114546) | Freshwater microbial communities from Kabuno Bay, South-Kivu, Congo - kab_092012_10m | ecosystem: Environmental > Aquatic > Freshwater > Lake | place: Democratic Republic of the Congo...
ACTACTATAATACATATATCCGTTAAGTCATTTGATTGTATCTGACCCAATATAGGTTTTCCTGCGGTGTTTGATGGTTCGCCGTCGTCGTTTGCTCTCACATTTAGTTTATCTGCTCCTAGTCGGTAGGCATAGCAATGATGATTGGCGGTGTGGTGTTCTTTTTTTAAGCGCTGTAAAATTTCTTTTACCTGTTGTTCGTTGGTTATCGGATAGGCAAAGGCTAAAAACTTACTGCCTTTGTCTTTAAAAGTGGCTTGGCTTGTTTGTGCAATGGTTAAGTAGGTATCCGAAAATAAGCTCATGTAATAATGCATTAATTGTGGGAGTAATCCTAAAATTAAAATGGCTAACAAACTTAAACCTATTCCAATCCAGTTTTTGATTGATAATTTTTCTTTGAAACATAACACCGAAAATAGGGTAGATAGGGTAAGAATACTTAAATTATTGATGGGAAAAAGTACAGATGGTTCTAGAATATTAGCATTTAATGCGCAGACAATAAAATACATAGTACCAAAATTAATAGTACCTAGTATTATACCTGCCGGTACAGCTTTTGGTTGAAATCTTTCTTTTTTGATAAGGAGTTGGTATAGTAAAACCATAGAGCCAATGATAAAAGCTGTAGAAAAAATAGTAGACAAAAAAGCATCAAAATCGTTGTTACTTAGCAAAACACGTTGTGCATAGTTAATAGATGAGTCTATAATACCACTACATATAAATATAACGAGTGGAAATAACCACCACCATTTTTGAGGATTTTTAGAACTTTCTTCCTTATGAGAAACTAAATATACTGCTAAAATAGCGAGTAGTATGCCAATGGCTTTAGATACAGTGAAAGGGTCGTTATAACACAAAATGGCAATCGAAATAGGTACAACCACAGCCATGCGGTTAGCTACCTGAGCTACTGAAATACCTTGTTTGGCTGTAGTTTCGGCAATGACAAACAAACTGCTAATAAATATAATGCCTAAGCTTACTGCCAAATAAAACCAGGTTTGTGCATGGATATTTAAAGGCGTAACAGCAGAAGAGGTGGTTATAAATCCTAAAGTGCCTGCCATCAAGTAATTAACAATAATTGCTTGTAAGGGATGAATGCGTTTAACGGCAATAATTTTGAAAGAAATGCCAAATAAGGTTGAAACTAAAATGGAGAGTACTAAAAATACCATGCTATGTGTTTTGGAGTGTATATAACCAATCTTGTCCTACAGTAGTTGGTGTTAAGTTAGCCAAATTTATTGCCGGTGCTTTAATTCCATTAACAAATGTTTGGTTGGGGTTAACAAATAGGCGTGCTTCATCCCATGTATTTGTTTGCATAAACTGTTCAATGGTTTGGGTGCCACCTTCTACAATGACGCTTGAAATTCCTTTTTCAAAACAGTAGCGCATAACTTCTTGTACGCGTTTAGTCCAATCTATTTTTACAAATTCTGTATACTCGTTCGTTTTTTGTTGTATGGTATTAAACACCACGGTTGGTGCATCTTGATTAAACACATTTAGGTTAGAATCCAAATCTAAGTATTTGGATAATACCATACGTATAGGATTTTTTCCTTTCGCCAAACGGGCTGTTAATAATGGATTATCGGCTACTAATGTATTGTGTCCAATTAAAATGGCTTGTTCCTGAGTACGCCAAGAATGAACCAATTGTTTACTTTCGTTTCCGGTTATCCAGTTTTCAGTTTTGTTTTCGGGTATTGGCCAACGGCTAATGTAACCATCTAGGGTTTGAGCCCATTTTAAAATCACATAAGGCCGTTTTTGTTCATGAAATGTAAAAAAACGTTTGTTTAATTCGCGGCATTCCTTATCCAATATGCCATATTCTACGGTTATTCCTGAGTCTCTTAATTTTTGTACCCCTTTGCCCGATACCAAAGGGTTTGAATCAAGATTCCCAATAACGACATGTTTAATACCTTTATCAATAATTAAATCGGCGCATGGGGGCGTTTTTCCGAAGTGGGAGCAAGGTTCTAAGGTTACATATAACGTACAGTCTTTTAGCAACTCATCATTTACTTGCCTGATGGCATTGGGTTCAGCATGAGCACTTCCGTATACCTCGTGGTAACCTTCTGCAATAATTTGGTTTTGATAAACGAGCACACAGCCCACCATAGGGTTGGGAGCCACCTTGCCTAGGCCTTGAGCTGCTAATTCAAGGCAGCGTTTCATATAGGTTTCGTGAGACTGAATGGACATAAATATCTACCGCAATATTAATGAATCATTTGCTTGTATGCGCATAAGAAGACGTTTTCTATTCAAAAACCAATTGTTATTTACTTCATAAATTTGTTACTTTTAACCCATGCTAAAATCCATGACAGGCTTTGGAAAAGCCACAAAAGAGTTTGAACACAAAACTGTAAGCGTAGAGATTCGTTCACTTAATAGTAAAAATATTGACTTAAACTTGCGTTTATCATCTATATATAGAGATAAAGAACACGAATTGAAAAGTGAAATAACTAAATTACTGGAACGAGGAAAAATAGATTTGTCAATTTATGTAGAGTCTAAAACAGTGGAGACGCCTGTGGAAGTGAATACCGAATTGGCTAAGTCTTATTATAATAAAATAAAACAACTGGCTATTGAGTTAAATGAGCCACAAACTAATTTATTATCCTATGTCTTAAAAATGCCTGATGTATTGAAGGCTGAGCGAAAAGAACCAAACGAAGAGGATTGGAAAGATATTTTAGAAGTTATCTATTCAGCCATTGTATCTTTAAATCAGTTTAGGGAAGACGAAGGAAGGTCTATTGAAAAAGATTTTATGGATCGTCTCAGTATAATTGCAGACTCTTTAGAAAAAATAAAAGAACATGATATCGCTCGAATTCAAAGTATTAGAGATAGGATCCGTAAAAATTTAGAGGAGGTTGTGGGGAGAGACAAAATAGACCATAATCGTTTTGAACAGGAGTTGATTTACTACATCGAAAAGTTAGATATAAACGAAGAGAAAGTACGCTTAAAAACTCACCTCGATTATTTTATGAAAACGATGAAAGAACCGGCAGGTGGTCGTAAATTAAATTTTATTGGACAAGAAATAGGCCGAGAAATTAATACCATTGGTTCGAAAGCCAACGATGCAGAAATGCAAAAATTGGTAGTGTTGATGAAGGATGAATTGGAAAAAATAAAAGAACAAACCAATAACGTGTTATAAAATGAATTTATTCAAATTATCCGGAATAGCCTCTGTTTTTTTTGGTGTATTATGTTGCTTGTCGCTTATTAATCCTACCTATCTGAGGTTCGGTTTTTTATTTGCCATTTTAGGATTTATTAGTTCTACGGCTAATATTTACCTGAATGCTAAGTATGAGATTACCAAAAGTTCTTTCAGTTTAGGGTACATTGGTATGATTTTATCTTCTGTGCCTGTTATTTTTATTTTGGTGCTTATTATAAAAAACAGTTAATATGTCAAGTGTCAAGCAGTATTTATCTCTTGTAAAATTTAGTCACACCATATTTGCTTTGCCTTTTGCTTGCATAGGCTTTGCTTTGGCATTGCATCAGGGGTTTTCATTTTCGCCCAAATTGTTTTTATTAGTATTAGTGTGTATGGTTACAGCGCGAAATTCAGCGATGGCATTTAATCGTTACATCGATCGAAAATTTGATGCGTTGAATCCTCGAACAGCCATTCGTGAAATTCCGGCAGGCGTTATACAACCTAAAAATGCTTTTTATTTTATTGTGGTGAATTGTTTGTTGTTTATGATTGCCACGTTCTTCATCAATTCTATATGTTTTTATTTATCGCCGGTAGCCTTGTTTGTAGTATTGTTTTATAGTTATACCAAACGCTTTACACCTTTGTGTCATTTGGTGTTAGGTTGTGGTTTGGCATTAGCGCCAATCGGTGCTTATTTGGCGGTAACCGGTGTATTTGCATGGTTACCTTTATTGTTTTCGTTTACAGTATTAACTTGGGTAAGTGGTTTTGATATTATATATGCTCTTCAAGATGAGGAGTTTGACAGAGAGCAGCATCTAAATTCAATACCTGTGTTGTTAGGGACTAAGGGCGCTTTGCGTTTTTCAGAAATTTTACATGCCCTATCAATAGCATGTGTTGTTTTAGCAGGTTTTGTAGGTCATTTTAACATCCTATATTGGATAGGAGTAAGTTTATTTTCGGGGCTTGTAATTTATCAGCACACTATTGTCAAACCCCATGATTTATCGAGGGTTAATTTGGCGTTTGGTACAACCAATGGTGTAGCAAGTGTTGTGTTTGCTGTTTTTACAATTGTGTCGTTTTTTGTATAGTGTTTAATTTCCCAATATTTAGATTGTTATTGTTGAGGTGTTTTGTCTATATTTAATTTTTTGATTCTTTCTAACTCATCCTCCAACATTTTGATGTATTTATCTTTGTATTCATCTAAGTAATGATTATGTTGATCTTTTGCGATAACATTAGCAATTTGATTATTTGTTACGTTAAAAACCTGAGAAGCATCAAAATTTAAAATTTGAGAAACATCTACCTGCAAAATATCTGAAATTCTATATAACTTACTAATCGTTAATTCAACTTCACCTCGTTCTAATTTTGCGTATCCAGATACACTCATTTCTAATTTTTCAGCTACCTCATCTCTTGTTAGATTTTTTAGTTCACGAAATTTTTTGATATTTTCTATAATCTGATTCATGGTCTTAATGTTGCATTATAATCCTTAAAAGTATTAAAATAATTTTAATAAGGACATAAAAGTAATCTTAAAAAAAGCATTTTTTTAGAAAGGCAATATTTTTGTTAAAAAAATATTGTATGAAAAAAAAGTTATACGTCGTTCTAGGAAAATCGAACAGTCATAAATCTTCTGTAATTCGATGTCTTTCTGGTTGTAGAGATACTAGAGGTGACTGGGAAATAAGTATGAAAACATCTAAAGAAATTTTTTATGTCAGTATTACCTCTCCTCAGGAAAGAAATCAACTAGGAGTTAGTCCAACAGATTTTGTTAATATCCTTTTAAAAAGAAAGGAATCAAATATTCTTTTAGCGCTGCAAAGCATAAGTAATACCAGACAGCCAAACGGAGATGTTTATTTTAAAGCTTTCATAAAAGCTGGTTTTAAAATTGAAACAATTGCTTGTTTTGATGATACAGCAAATATGTGTGGTTTGGCGTTTGAAAGTTTTAACACGAATGATATCCCATCTAATGTAACAGCTGGATATGTAAGAAAATTGTGGCAATTTATATAAACTTTAAAAAAATAGAATTCATGAAAAAGATACAACAATTTTTACTAGTCTTTACAATTACAATTAATTTAGGTTTTGCAAAAAACAACAACACTCTTTTTGGAAAAGAATTAATTGTTTCTATGCAGAATATAAAAGAAATGAAAAATGGAAAATGTAAGATATACTATGAAGTAGAAGAGTATATTTTTTATGAGAACACAAATTTAATTGATTGGAAAAAAACTCTTAAAAAAATAGAAAAACCTATTGACCCAGATCCTAGAAAAAAATATTTTGTTGAAAAATGTAAGTTAGTCAACGGTCTAAAACAAGGAAGTTTTTCTATTTCCGTTTGTGATGTAAATTCATTTGAGACTTCACAAGGTACTCAATATTACATATCAAAAAATAAAGTCGCTGTAACAGGAAATTACTCTAATGATGAATTTGATGGTACAATCAAAGCGTTAAATTTTATTGAAATAAAAGGAAAAAGTATTAGAGAGCGAGTAGCAGATTATCTTACAATTGAATATGAGAATGGTAAGTTTAAAGATCAGAATATACAATATCCTATTGTAATAACTAGTGCCAATGGGTTTGAATTTACTCCATTTGTCACATTTAAAGATGGGAAATTAAGTGAGATCTTAAGATTTGACTTTGAAAATAATTTACCCTTCTATCAAAAATATGAGGGTAGTACATCTTTCGTTATGCGTTATACAAAAAAGCCATATTGTTCAAATCACTTTTCTTATTTGAATAAAGGTAAAGTGATGCAAAACAGGATTTTTAATATGCTCAATGATGATGATTTAAATCTAGAAGTTTATACTAGTAAATTAGATGATAGAAACGGAACATATTTAGTTAATGGTAACTATAAATTGTTTCATACTCGAAGTAAGTTGTTTGATACTACAGAGATAAATCTTACAGCTACTTTTAATTTTTTTGATGGAAAAAGAAACGGCGTCGCTACAATTTGGTATATAAGCAAATTAAGAGAATCTGTTCGTTATCCATTAGTTCAATTGACATACAAAAATGATTTGTTACACGGTAAATGTGACATGTTTTTTTCTAATGGAAAGCTCGCGGTTACAGCAACCTTTTTTGAAGGATTACCAATCGGCGAGGCAATATCTTATGCTAATCCAGATAAATATGAATCTTATTTGTTAATTGAAAAAGTTATGAATAAAAAAATAAGTTATTCTGAATGGAAGCAAGCGGATGTTCATAAAACGATTGATATGATTGATGAAATTGTTGATATTGGAGGTTCTGATTATAAAGTTTTTTGCAATAAAATAAAAAAGCATGGTGGTGAAATTTCTGATTTGATAGATTATCAGATTTACAGTAAAATAAACTATAAAATAGATTCTATTAAATTAGAAAATGCTGGTTGGATAAAATTAAGTGTACCAGCTGAAAATTATTCATTGTTCAACAATAACAAGCCAATGGTGACTTTTCAAATAAAAAAAACAAGGGAAGAATCTTGGTTTATAAATATAGTGGAAGATATATTTTATTTTGACAAAAATGAGAAAATTGTATATTCTTTAAAAAAACAAGAAAAAGAAAAAGCTGCTAATGAAGAAAAAGTGAAAAAAGAGCTTCAACCTTATTCTATTGTTAAGTGCTCTTGGTGCAAAAATGTTGAGTTTGAATATAAGGATGGAATTATCTGTAATGTTTGCAGGTGTGTTGATTCAGAAGGAAGATCGACCAGGATTGATTTAGTACCAGCACTTGTTTGTAGCGGTAAATGCAGACACGAAGCAGAAGAGGATTGTTGTCAAAGAAATGGGTATAAATTCGGGAGATAATTTGACTGACGTATTAAGTTAAAATCTTTGAAAAAATACATTTTAGTATTTTTTCAAAGATTTTTTTAGAGTAGTAATTTTTTAAACTACTTTTTTTGCAACCATTTATCCAATTGAAATACCAAAACCGAGGAGCCTATTCCGATGGCCATACCGCCTAGTACATCGCTTGGAAAATGAACACCCAATCGCATACGCGAATACCCAACGGTGCAGGCGTAAGCAAAAGACGGAATAGTTACATACCATTTTTTGGCCGATAAAGATAGGGCGGTAGCCGTGGCAAAAGCGGCTGATGTATGCCCTGAAGGAAATGAATATTTGCCTGTTTCGGTGCGTTTGATAATTTCATCCGGGTATTGAACATAGGGTCTTGGTCTGTTTATGGCGTATTTTAGTCCGGTAGAAAGAGCACCACTTAAACCAATAGCTAAGCCTGTTTTTAAACCGTTGCGCATCATTGGCTTGTCATTTTGTAAATATCCCGACAAAAGCAAAGAACTCGGAGTGATAACCATAGCCGGATAAATGGAATGAGAAGTTATTTTCATCGTTTTATCCCACTGAGGATAATCGTTTTGATTGATTGTTTTTAGAATACTCACATCCGCTTTTTGTGCAAAAACTGAAATACTTAATAGACTAAACCAAATTAGGTAAGATGTTTTCACGGCAAATTATCTAATATTTTCATTAAAAAATAACAACTCGGCAAAACAACCAAAAATAAGATGTACGCAACCATGATGGCTATTTTGCCAAACAAATTGACATCTTTTATAAAGGGTGTTTTTAAGATAGCAATGACATGTTGAATAATTCCACCTTCCAACATGCTGTATTTTTCAATGCCGGCTTCTACACCTGCATAGCGTTTTTGAAAGGATAAAAGAACGCAATCTCTGATAGTCCAATAATCCTTATCGGGTAAATCAGCATAATCAGTAGTGTAATTGATATTTTCTTGTACAAGGTATTCTCTGATTTTTTGATTTTTAATTTCCATCATTAAGTCAAAAGCCATTGATACAGGGATGATTAAAAAAATGAGACTTTTGGTAATGAGGGCTAGTATAGCAAGAATAACGATTGAAATAATGGTAAAAATCACGCGGATGGTGTGGTTATGATTGATAAAAAGTGTTTCTAATAAACGACCGCCATCTAAAGGCATAAATGGTAATAAATTAAATAGGTTGAGGAATAAGAAAATATTTCCTAACATTTCAAATCGTTCGTTTGGATAATAAAAAGTACTCATCAATAAACAAAAGCCAATGATGATGCCCGGAACCGGGCCAGCTAAAATAACCAGACTCATTTGACGCTGCGAAATGATGGATTTTTTACCGGTAACGTACGCCCCTAGTAATGGTAATACAAATAATTTTACATTGGAATAGTTAAACAGTTTCATAGCAAAAAAATGCCCAAACTCGTGTATAAGTAATACAACTAATACAGCAGCAATGTATACCAAGTCTTGATCAAAAATAAGATAGAAAAACACCGCATAAATTAATAAGCTGATGAGTGATTTTCTGACCCAATTTTTTTTATCCTGCATTAAAATGGGTTTGGGTAAAACAGACATATTTCCATCAAGAGATGCGTTAGATGTCGTTTCGGGATTAGTGTATTCTGGTTCTAATGGTTCCACTGATTTAAAAATTGATGTTGTAAAATATAAACAAAAAATCCTATAAAATATCCAACAACGGCAAGCCATGAAATGTTTTTGAAATACCAACTAAAACTGATAGATTCTATGCCCATAACAGCTACGCCCGCTGCACTTCCTATAATTAGACAACTTCCGCCGGTGCCAGTACAATAGGCCATCATTTGCCAAAAACTATTATCCGTCGGAAAATCGTACATAGCCATCGTAGCAGCAAGCAAGGGCACATTGTCAACAATGGCAGATAATAAACCAATAACAATTGAAATGAGTTTTAAATTCCCTAAATGTTGATTCAATAATGAACCGACGTGACTTAAAACACCTATTTCTTGTAAGCAGGCCACTGCCAATAAAATACCGGTAAAAAATAATACACTAGGCACATCGGTTTTGGTAATGGCATTAACCACTGAAAATTTTCCTTTCTCCTGCTCGTCTTTTCGTTTATGTAATAATTCGGTTACAATCCACATTACCCCCAATCCAAATAAAATACCCATGTAAGGTGGTAAATGTGTAATAGTTTTGAAAATGGGTACAAATAACAAAACAGATAATCCTAGAATAAACATCATGTTTTTTTCTTTAACATATACACGACTTAATCTTTGATCTGTTTCTAAAACGGGTATATGCCCTTTTATTTTCATCATGCTCAATGTAAGTGGTACTAACATACAAACAATGCTGGGGAACACCAATTTACTTAAAATAGTAGTAGGTGTGAGTTTATTAGCGACCCAGAGCATGGTAGTTGTTACATCTCCAATAGGACTAAAACAGCCACCCGCATTGGCTGAAATAATAATTAATCCTAAAAAATAATAACGGTCTGTTTTATCAGGAATCAATTTTCTGGCAACTGTTGCCATTACAATGGCTGTAGTAAGATTGTCGAGTACAGCAGATAATAAAAAAGTAATGACAGATATGATGATTAATAAAAAACGTTTATTAGTTGTTTTTATTTTTTCGGTAATAAAATCAAATCCGTCGTGAGCATCTATCAATTCTACAATGGTCATGGCGCCCAATAAAAAGAAAACGATTTCTGAAATTTCTGCTAAATGATGATTTAAGGCCAACACAACTTGATCGCCATCTTTAGAAAACAAAGCAAATATACCCCAACAAAGTACTCCGGATAAAAGAGCTGTGCCGGCCTTGTTAATTTGTAGGTTGTGTTCGAGGGTAATAACCAAATAACCCACAATAAAAAGTATGACAATAGATAAAATCATTCGGACCGCAAAGATAACAGATTATCTTTGGTAAGTATCAATCTATTTGGATTTTGCCTTGCTGTGGTTGGCTTTTAAATTGTGTTAAAAAAGTATTGATTTCACTTTACAAAAATCTAATTGTATTGTATTTTGAATATTTTCGTGATAAATAGGGTATTGCGTTTTTTTAACTATATAAACAATGAAAAATAAAATGTGTTATTAAAATTTTATAAGCTACTTTTTTAACTAAAAAAATGTAAATTTGACTATAATGAAAAAAGAAGTAAACAAAGAACAAATTTTAAAGTCTGTAACCAAAATGTTAGCAGATAAAGAATTAGTGCGTTCTTACATGAAAGGTAAGACTTCAAAACAATCTTTGACATCAAAAGGAATTAAGTTTGCAAAACCGTTATAATTTCGTCTTCGACGATCTAACCAATACGTATAATTTTGCTACTAAGAATGATGTACTCTATAGAGTAGCTTTCATAAACGATGAAACATTTTCTACTATTTCAGGAGAAGAAATTCCCAATGTTTTTCAACTCATTGTAGAAAAATCAAATGATGGCATAGAACCTTATGATTCTAAAGTCTCTAAAACCATCGAAGATATTATTGAGCGTTTTTTTAACAAAATTGAAAATTCTCTAATTTTTGTATGCTCTGATGAAAATGAGAAAGCTGAAAAAAGGCATGAAATATTTAACAGATGGTATAAAAAATCGAAATATCGGGAAATAATAATTAAAATAGATAATGTCATTTCTGTTAAAACAGAAGATAATACCACACAAAAAATTTACACGTCTTTTATGTTTCATAAGCACAATTCAAATTTTCAAAAATTACTAGAAATATATAGTCAATTTGAAAAAATGCTAAATGATGAAAAATAATCTTTATTTACATTCATAAAAATATAATCCCATTATTTAGTTTGTGGGATTACATTGAATTATTGAAGTGTTTTGTATTATCTGATAGTTTTTTTACATCTTCTTTTTAAAGCGTTAATCTAACTTATTGAAGCATTTAGAATTGAATATGAAATTGTTATCAATGTAAAACGAGTTTTCCTTGGCTAACTCTATTATTCTTGTCCGTTATTCTATAAAAATAAATACCTTGTGATACATCTAAATTTAGTGTATGGTTATCAGTGAAGGTTTTTTCTGTAAGTAATACCCTGCCTGCAATATCAATAATCTGAATAATATTTTCTCCTACCATTCCCTTAAAATTTAATTCCCCAGAGCTTGGGTTTGGAGATATGTTAATAATATTTGTATGATTGTTTTCATTAAGCATGGTTGTGCTACAGTTTGTATATTTTGCGAAAAATGATCCGGTGCTTGAATTTAATGAAATTACACCGGCATTTGGATCAAAATCGTTTATGGAGCCTAATAAATTTCCATATAAGTAGACATTGCCAGATTTATCAATGAAACTGTTTGAAGATGGCAGATTTGGAAAATTATCTATATCTACAATTGATGGAGTATTCAAATTACCACCTACACTTTTTGCCCATTGAATTCCACCATTAGAAGTATTGTAAGATGCAACAAATGCAAAAGAACTACCAGTAGATAATCCAGTAGTTGAGTTAAAATTTGGAGTACAAGTGTACGTTCCCCCCAATGGATCATAATTTTGTCTATTGAGGTAGTATGAGTCGTTGACATAACCAGTCACAATCAACTCATTATTACAAGAAATTGAAATATCAGTACATCCGTTTCCTGAAATTGTTTGCACTTGATCATGAAAAAAATTTTTAATAAAAATAAAATGATAACCATCATGTTTATCGTTAGATAATGTACTTTTGTTACCAGTCATTATTATAACTATTTATGAGGCATTATTTTTATTTTTTATTGATTTTAGGAGCTTTTAGTCAAGCTATTTCACAAAATCAAAAAGATGTTAGTGGCAAAAAACAAGGCTATTGGAAGAAAAAAGATGAAAAAACAGATAAACTCATCTATGAAGGTCTTTTTAAAGATGATAAACCACAAGGATTATTTAAATATTATTACCCTCATGACACTATCAGGGCTATTACAAATTTTAAGTTAGATGGTAAGATGGCATATTCTACTTTATTTCATCCCAACGGAAAAAAAATGGCATCAGGTAAATATATCGGAGAAGAAAGAGATTCAGTGTGGAGTTTTTTTGATGAGAGTGGAACTTTAATTTCAAAAGAAACCTACATAATAGGCAAAAAAGAAGGAATTCAATATGTGTATTTACCAAATGGTGTTGTGAGTGAGGAGAGACAATTTAAAAATGGGAAAATGCACGGTCCATATAAATTGTATTACGATAAAAATCTTTTGAAAACGGAAGGAAATTATATTGACGGCGAAATTGACGGCAAAAATGTGTTTTATTTTCCCAATGGTGTTATAGCTGCAGAAGGAACGTATAGAAAAGGATTGAAACAAGGTGTATGGCTTTACAGAGAAAATAATGGCAAATTGAAAGAAAAAGAGCTGTATAAACCGGGTGGAATTTTAGCGTCTAAAAAAGAAGCAGAAGAATTTTTCAATAAAAACAAGGTAACTGAAACTAAAACAGATTCAATTATAAAAAAACAAGTTGATGTAAAACCAAAAGTTTCGGGTACAAAATCAACTCAAACAACCAAACAAAAACCTTAAATAAAGTTTTATTATCTAAAAAATAAAAACACATGAGTAAACACGGAAAAGTTTTAGTGGCGATGAGTGGAGGTATTGATAGTTCAGTAGCAGCAATGATGTTGCATGAACAAGGATATGAAGTGATTGGCATTACCATGAAGACTTGGGATTATGAATCATCCGGAAGTAGTAAAAAAGAAACCGGATGCTGTAGTTTAGATAGTATTAATGATGCCAGAGCAATGGCTGTGTCGTTTGGCTTTCCACACTATATTTTAGATATACGCGGTGAATTTGGCGATCATATCATCAATAATTTTGTTGAGGAGTACTTGGCAGGACGTACACCTAATCCTTGTGTGCTGTGTAATACACATATTAAATGGGAAGCGTTATTAAAAAGAGCAGATATGTTAGACTGCGAATACATAGCTACTGGTCACTATGCGCAATTAAGATACGAAAATAATCGGAAGGTTATTTTTAAGGGAATTGATCAAAGTAAAGACCAAACGTATGTTTTATGGGGATTGTCGCAGGAGAGTTTGAAAAGAACTATGTTTCCACTAGGTGGTTATAAAAAAGCAGATATCAAACAAATGGCAAAGGATGCCGGCTTTATTGATTTGGCAAATAAAAGTGAAAGTTATGATATTTGTTTTGTTCCAGATAACGATTATCGTGCTTTTTTAAAACATCGTTTGCCAAACTTGGAAGCTAGTGTGGAAGGCGGAACATATTTATATAAAGGAAAAAAAGTTGGTATTCATCGTGGATACCCATTTTACACCATAGGTCAACGTAAGGGTTTAGATATTGCCATGGGCGAACCTGTATTTGTGAAAGAAATTATACCCGAAACCAATACGGTTGTATTAGGCGATTTAGATGATTTGAAAGAAATGGAAATTAATGTGAGGGATTTTAACATCATAAAATATGCTACTTTACCTCCAGATTATGTGGCTCTGACAAAAATTAGATATAAAGATGCCGGACGTTTAAGCACTATCAACATGGTGAACGATAAATTGAATATTATTTTTCATGAATCGGCTACAGGAATAGCTCCAGGTCAAAGTGCTGTTATATACGAAGGAGATGATTTAATTGGGGGAGGTTTTATTGATAGAAAACCTTTTGGACTGGAATAACTGGCGGCTAGTATATATTGATTTTTATTTCATATTAACTTTCTTTAAAATACGATTTTATCTTGGAATTATTATGAATAGGGATTGGACTTTTTACAGATGTAAATTATCAACCATTTTCAATATTTTTGATTTTGACGTTTTATTCTTTAAATAAAATACGAACTAAAATTTCATTTTCACGGTTAAAAAAATCCCAAGGAGCATTATATCCTAAGAAACGGAATGAATCTATAGTCTGATAACCAAACTGTTCGACAAGTTTTTTCAATTTCTCTTTCTTTTGTTCAATAATTTTATCGTTGGCATAACCTCCAAATTTTAAAGCTGCGAAGTAACCTTCATCAGAATAGTGAAGTTTAACCGATGAGTCATTTGGCGTTGGTAATTGCTCCATTTTATAAGAAGAAGGCATTACAAAACTCATTTCATTATTGTTCCCTTTTTTTTGTATGTGCACAGGGGCTGTCATCGATATTTTATTTTGGTTTTCATTATTCCCGAAAATATAGCCGGCAAGTCGTCTAAAGTTTGAATTACTTGATTCCATATAGGTATTATCATTAGATGTGACGGTGGCCATAATAGAAGTAGGATAAAACCTAATTTCAAAATCTTCAAATTGCCTTACAAGACGATACGATTGGCGCTCTGTTTTTTTTATACGAAAAGACATAAATAGAGAAATAGTTAAAATTATAATGATGGCTGTAAAGAATGTTTTTAATAATGGCATGACTTTGAATATGTATATTAAAGATAAACCAAAATGATTGCATTTGGTTTTGTTTAAGATAATTTATTAAATCCGGACAGCATCAATTCTTAACAGATATTTATAAAAAACAAAAACCTCCGAATATTTTTTATTCGGAGGTCTCTAACTCAAATTATAAAATTAAGCTGTAACAGTTGATAATACGCTGTTCATGTTTCTAACAGCATCAGCACTTTTTGCAAACAACGCTTTTTCTTCATCATTTAAATTGAAATCCACAATTTTTTCCCAACCGTTTTTTCCAATGATTACAGGTACACCAAGACAAATATCTGATTGACCATATTCTCCCTCTAATAAAACACTGCAAGGAATTAATTTTTTCTGATCATTTAAGATACTGTCTACAATAGTTGCAACAGCAGCACCTGGTGCATACCAAGCAGAGGTACCTAACATACCGGTTAATGTAGCTCCACCAACCATAGTGTCAGCTGCAACTTTTTTCAAGGTTTCAGCACTTAAAGTTTGAGAAACCGGAACGCCATTGTAAGTTGCCAAACGAGTTAAAGGAATCATTGTTGTATCACCATGCCCACCAATAACAACACCTTGGACATCGCTAGCAGGTGCGTTTAATGCTTGAGATAAATAACAATTGAAACGAGCACTGTCTAATGCGCCACCCATACCAATAATACGGTTTTTTGGTAATTTACTTCCTTTTAACGCTAAATAAGTCATTGTATCCATAGGATTAGATACAATGATAATTACTGCATTAGGTGAATGTTTTAAGACGTTTTCAGTTACAGTTTTAACAATTCCTGCATTAATACCGATTAATTCTTCACGAGTCATGCCGGGTTTACGAGGAATACCAGAGGTAACTACTACGACATCACTACCTGCAGTTTTAGAATAATCATTTGTACTGCCAGAAATACGAGTGTCAAATCCGTTTAATGAAGCTGTTTGCATTAAATCTAATGCTTTACCCTCAGCAAAATTTTCTTTAATGTCTAAAATTACAACCTCACTTGCAATTCTTCTTTGTGCAATATATTCTGCACAAGTTGCGCCTACATTTCCAGCGCCGATAACTGATACTTTTGTCATTTTCTGTCTGTTTTGTGTTTTATAATTATTTTTATTTACTCTCTTTTACTCTATCATGAAATAATCACAGATAAAATAGTTTTAGTATTACGCATCAATTTTTGCATATTTTGCGTTTTGTTCGATAAACTCTCTACGCGGAGGTACTTCATCGCCCATTAACATCGCAAAAACACGGTCTGCTTCAGCAGCACTGTCAATTGAAACCTGTCTTAAGGTGCGTGTTTCAGGGTTTAATGTTGTTTCCCACAATTGAATTGCATTCATTTCTCCTAAACCTTTATAACGCTGAATGTTGACACTTTCTGGTTTATCACCTCCTAAAATTTTAACTTGTTCAGCACGTTCTGTTTCATTCCAACAGTATACCTGATCTTTTCCTTTTTTTACTAAATATAGTGGAGGGGTTGCAATATATACATGCCCTTTCTCAACTAACTCACGCATGTGACGATAAAAGAAGGTTAAGATTAAAGTAGTAATATGAGATCCATCAACGTCAGCATCACACATAATTACCACTTTATGATAGCGGAGTTTGTCCATGTTTAACGCTCGGTCATCTTCTTTAGTACCCCTGAACACTCCAAGTGCGGTAAAAATATTTTTGATTTCTTCGTTTTCGTAAATTTTGTACTCCAATGCTTTTTCAACATTTAAAATTTTTCCACGTAAGGGAAGAATGGCTTGAAAATCGCGATTACGCCCTTGTTTAGCAGTTCCTCCGGCCGAATCCCCCTCTACTAAAAATAACTCACATGCTTCAGGGTCATTATTGGCGCAATCAGCTAATTTCCCGGGTAAGCCCGAACCGGTCATTACTGATTTTCTTTGAACCATTTCTCTTGCTTTACGAGCAGCATGTCGGGCAGTGGCAGCTAATACCACCTTATCTACAATCATCTTAGCTTGCTTAGGATGTTCTTCTAAGTAGTTGCTAAGAGCTTCGCTGATGGCTTGGTCTACAGCTCCAATAACTTCATTATTTCCTAATTTAGTTTTGGTTTGTCCCTCAAATTGAGGTTCTTGAACTTTTACAGAAACGACGGCGGTTAACCCTTCTCTAAAGTCATCGCCACTAATTTCGAATTTAATATTTTTGAATAGACCATTTTTTTCAGCATAATTTTTTAAAGTACGCGTTAACCCTCTTCTAAAACCTGATAGATGTGTTCCTCCTTCATGGGTATTAATGTTATTTACATAGCTTTGAATGCTTTCGCTATAAGAGTTATTGTAAAGCATAGCTACTTCTACAGGAATACCGGCTTTTTCACCTTCAATGTGAATAACGTCATCCATTAATTTTTCTTTCCCACCATCAATGTACTGAACAAATTCTTTTAATCCACCATCGCTATGAAACGTTTCGCTGTATGAAATGCCATCTTCATTTTTATTTCGATCATCGACCAAAGTAATTGAAATGCCTTTATTAAGAAAGGCTAGTTCTCTCATTCGATTAGCTAAAGTGCCGTAATTATATTCTCCTACGGTAAAAATACTTAAATCGGGAGTAAACGTCACTATCGTACCTCTGTATTCGGTCGTTCCTGTTTCTTTAGCGGCATATAAAGGTTTGCCTTTTGAAAATTCTTGTTTCGTAATTTTTCCGTCTCTGTGAACTTCTGCTACTAAAAGGTCAGATAATGCGTTCACACAACTTACACCAACTCCATGCAATCCACCCGAAACCTTGTAGGTATCTTTATCAAATTTTCCACCGGCATGCAAAACCGTCATTACAACTTCTAAAGCACTAACACCTAGTTTGGGGTGAATACCGGTAGGGATACCGCGACCATTATCTTTTACTCTAATAGAGTTATTTTCTAATATCGTTACTGTAATGTCATTACAATGACCAGCTAAAGCTTCATCAATGGAATTATCAACCACTTCATATACCAGATGATGTAATCCTTTTACTCCAATGTCTCCAATGTACATTGCAGGTCGTTTTCTAACTGCTTCTAAACCTTCTAATACCTGTATATTATCAGCACCATAATTTGCTTTTTGAGTCGCTGTTGTTTCTTCCATAAATGTAATTAGTGTCAATTTTAAATAATTCTTAAATATACGATTTTGTTGGTTTTTTAGCCAATTTTAAGGAGCATTTTACTAACAAATGTTGATAAACTTAGATCGTTGCAGGGAAACTATTTAGCTGTAAATATGGAAAAAGTTGTTCGGTTTGAAATTTCTGAGAATATGTTTTTAGAAGGTTTTTGTCTAAAATTAAAAAAACAACGTTACAAAAAACGGTTAAATAAAAATTAGTTCTTTTAGTATTGCTTGTTTTTTACTTAAATCCAAATGATAATTTGGATAACGTCACCAATATCGATTTTTTCTTTTTTTCTTATAACTGCTTTTAAAGGGAGTAAGTAGGTTTCACATTTTGTATCGAACCAGATAGCTGTGTCCCATTTATTATTTCCTATTTCTGCTATTATTTTTAAACGCCCCCACCTTTCTTCCTGCCATTTTAAATGTTC
>Ga0172373_10005105_pt1 | contig 18158 bp, 13 predicted proteins | sample Lak10m_2_FD_114546 | JGI IMG/M metagenome (GOLD analysis project Ga0172373, IMG submission 114546) | Freshwater microbial communities from Kabuno Bay, South-Kivu, Congo - kab_092012_10m | ecosystem: Environmental > Aquatic > Freshwater > Lake | place: Democratic Republic of the Congo...
TCCCCGCGCGGCTGGCAGGCAGCCGCGGCCACGACGTCGCCGCGCTGACGCTGACGCACGTGAACTACCGCAGCGGCCGCATCTACGACATGGCGGGGCTGAGCCGGCTGGCCCACGAAGCCGGCGCGCTCACCGTCTGGGACCTCGCCCACACCGCCGGCGCGCTGCCGGTGGACTTGAAGGCCGCCGGCGCCGACTTCGCCATCGGCTGTGGCTACAAATTCCTCAACGGCGGCCCGGGCGCGCCAGCCTTCGTGTGGACCCACCCCGATCTCGTCGACCAGACGCAGCAGCCGCTGGCGGGCTGGATCGGCCACGCCGCGCCCTTCGAGTTCTCCAACGACTATCGCCCGGCCCCGGGCATCGCGCGCTACCTCTGCGGCACGCCCCCGATCCTGGCCGTGGCTGCGCTGGAGTGCGGCGTCGACACCCTGCTCGCGGCCGAGCCGCTGGGCGGCATGGCGGCGCTGCGCGCGAAATCGCTGGCCCTGACGAGGCTGTTCGCGCGGCTGGTGCGCGAGCGTTGCGCCGGGCACGGCCTGCGCATCGTCACGCCCGACGACGATGCGCTGCGTGGCAGCCAGGTGAGCCTGGCGCGCAACGAAGGCGCCTACGCCATCGTGCAGGCGCTGATCGAACGCGGCGTCGTCGGCGACTTCCGCACGCCCGACGTGCTGCGCTTCGGCTTCACACCGCTGACCCTGCGCCACGTCGACGTCTGGAACGCGGCCGAGCACCTGCGCGAGGTGCTGGCCAGCGGCCAGTGGCGAGAGCCCCGCTTCCACCAACGCCGGCAGGTGACCTGATGGGATGCCCCTACGGACACGGCGCTGAGGGAGCGCCCGAGGACGACGACCCCGACCCCCGTGCCGAACCCGACCACCTGCAGGCCACGAAAGGGGCGCCTGCCGCGGCTGGCCTGCGCCCAGGGACAGCACCCGCTGAAGCAGGCCCGACACCCGCGGCGCCCGTGCACGCCGCGCTGGCCGAAGGCGCCAAGACCGACTTCTCGCGCGACATGAGCTACGGCGACTACCTGCGCCTGGACCAGGTGCTGAACGCCCAGCACCCGCTGTCGCCCGACCACAACGAGATGCTCTTCATCATCCAGCACCAGACCAGCGAGCTGTGGATGAAGCTGATGCTGCACGAGCTGCAGGCCGCCATCGCAGCCGTCGCGCGCGACGAGTTGCCGGGGGCCTTCAAGATGCTGGCGCGGGTGAGCCGCATCATGGAGCAGCTTGTTCACGCCTGGGACGTGCTCGCGACAATGACACCGCCCGAGTACAGCGCGATCCGCGGCTACCTCGCCAACTCCAGCGGCTTCCAGAGCTGGCAGTACCGCTGCATCGAGTTCGCGCTGGGCAACAAGAAAGCGGCCATGCTCAAGCCGCACGCGCACCGGCCCGACCTGCTGGCGCGCGTGCAGGCCGTCCACGAGGCGCCCTCGCTGTACGACGAGAGCCTGCGCCTGCTGGCCCGCCGCGGCCTGCCCGTGCCGGCCAGCCATGTGCAGCGCGACTGGCGCGAGCCCTACCCCGCCAGCGACGCGGTCGAGCAGGCCTGGCTCGTCGTCTACCGCGACCCGGCCCGCCACTGGGACCTCTACCAGCTCGGCGAGGAGCTCACCGACCTCGAGGACGCCTTCCGGCTGTGGCGCTTCCGCCACCTCACCACGGTCGAGCGTGTGATCGGCTTCAAGCGCGGCACCGGCGGCACCAGCGGCGTGGGCTACCTGCGCAAGATGCTCGACGTCGTGCTGTTCCCGGAGATCTGGCGCTTGCGGACGGACCTCTGATCCGGGACGGCACAGCCGCGCGGAGGACGAACGGCTGGCGACGGTGCCGCTGTGGGGCGTTACAGGCGCGTTGGTCGCGGTGGTCGCGGTGGCGCGTTGGGCTCGCTGGCGCGGTGGGCGCTGCAGCCCGATCGGCGATGATCCGGCGCCATGTCCGCCTTCCCTGATCAGACCACCACACCCGCCGCCGCCACCCCTGTCGCCTCCACCATCGACACCCCGGCCGCGCGCCCACGCACCCGCGTGCTGTCCGTCATCTCGCCGATGACGCAGCTGAACACGCCCTACCCGTCCACGGCCTACCTCACCGGCTTCCTGCGCTCGCGCGGGGTCCAGGCGCAGCAGGTCGATCTGGCGCTGGCGCTGACCCTGGAGTTGCTGTCCCCGGAAGGCCTGCGTGCGCTGGAAGAGGTCATCCAGGCGCTGCCGGCGGGCTCCCGCAGCCCGGCGGTGCGGGCCTTCGCCGGCCGCTTTGACGCCTACCTGCAGACGCTGGCGCCGACGATGGCCTTCCTACAAGGGCGGGACGCCACGCTCGCGCACCGCATCTGCACCCGTCGCTTCCTGCCCGAGGGACCGCGCTTCGCCTCGCTGGACGTCTACGTCGACCCCGACGGCGGGGACCCGATGGCCTGGGCCTTCGGCGCGCTGGGCGTGCAGGACCGCGCACGGCATCTGGCCACGCTGTATCTGAACGACATCGCTGATGTGCTGCGCGAGGCCGCCGACCCGCGCTTCGAGTTCGTCCGCTACGCCGAGAAGCTGGCCAGCAGCCAGCCCAGCTTCGATCCGCTGGCGCAGGCGCTGGCCGCACCCGCCACCCTGGTGGACCGCACCTTGCAGCGCCTGACGCTGCAGGCGGTCGAGCAGCACCAGCCCACGCTGCTGCTGGTGTCGGTGCCCTTCCCCGGCACCGTCTACGCGGCCTTCCGCATCGCGCAGACGGTCAAGGCGCACCACCCGCACATCGTCACCGCGCTCGGCGGTGGCTTCGTCAACACCGAGCTGCGCGAGCTCGCCGAGCCGCGGGTGTTCGACCACTTCGACTTCGTGACGCTCGACGCGGGCGAGCGCCCGCTGCTGGCGCTGATCGAGCACCTCGAGGGCCTGCGTTCAGCCAGCCGCCTCGTGCGGACCTACCGGCGCGACGCCGAAACCGGCGCCGTGCGCTACGTGAACTTCGTCGAGCCCGAGGTGCCGTTCGAAGACGTCGGCACGCCGACCTGGGACGGGTTGCCGCTGGAGCGCTACCTGTCGCTGCTCGACATGCTCAACCCGATGAACCGCCTGTGGAGCGACGGGCGGTGGAACAAGCTGACGGTCGCCCACGGCTGCTACTGGAAGAAGTGCAGCTTTTGCGACGTCAGCCTGGACTACATCTCGCGCTACGACGCCGCGTCGGCCACCACGCTGGTCGACCGCATCGAGGCCATCGTCGCCGAGACCGGGCACACCGGCTTCCACTTCGTCGACGAGGCCGCGCCGCCGAAGTCGCTGAAGGCCCTGGCGGCTGAGTTGCAGCGCCGGCGCGTGGCCATCTCCTGGTGGGGCAACATCCGCTTCGAGAAGTCCTTCACGCCCGAGCTGTGCGAGCAGCTCGCCGCCAGCGGCTGCATCGCCATCTCCGGCGGGCTCGAGGTGGCCTCGGACCGCTTACTGGCGCTGATGAAGAAGGGGGTCTCGGTCGAGCAGGTGGCGCGCGTGACGCGCGGTTTCACCGATGCCGGCATCCTCGTGCACGCCTACCTGATGTACGGCTTTCCCACCCAGACGGTGCAGGACACGGTGGACGCGCTCGAGTACGTGCGTCAGCTCTTCGCAGCCGGCTGCATCCAGTCGGGCTTCTTCCACCGCTTCGCCTGCACCGTGCACTCGCCGGTGGGCCGCGCGCCGCAGGACTACGGCGTGACCCTGCAGCCGCTGCCGCCAGGCCACTTCGCGAAGAACGACATCGGCTTCGTCGACCCGACGGGCACCGACCACGACGCGCTGGGCGTCGGGCTGAAGAAGGCGCTGTACAACTACATGCACGGCATCGGGCTGGACGAGGACGTGCGGCAGTGGTTCGACTTCCCCGTGCCCAAGGCCCGCGTGCCGCGCCACCGGATCGAACGTGCGCTGGCCGCGCAAGCCCGCTGAGCAGATGGCGAACACCGCGTCGCAGGGCTTGACCGCTGCCGCCAGAAGTTTGGTGGGGCCGGCGAATCCGACCTCATCGTGAAATCTGGCAAGAAAGTATTCAAAACCCAAGTTTCTGACAATAATTCCTGACGCCTGAGGATTTTTCCACCGACATCCCCTGAACTGGTGCACTGGCTCTGACATGAGCGACATCGGCTACGCCTGGATGCTGAACGCGCTGCGAGCGCCCGATTTCCTCGGGCCACGGCGCGCCCGACTGGCGTCGGTCAGCCGGATCGAACGGCTGGAAGACGGGCTGCTGCTGGTTCCGCACAAACTCGCACCGGGGTCCACCCTGCTGCAGCAGGCTTTGTTCGCCATCAAGCACGAAGGCGTTCGGCTGGACCTCTTGATGAGCGCACTGCGGCAGGTCCCGCCGCAGGAGTTGGCGGCGCTGGTCCACGCAGCACCCAACGGGGTGTACGTCCGCAAGCTTGGGCATCTGTGGGAAAGGTGGCATCGGCAGCGTCTGCCAGGGCTCGAACACCTGAAGGTGGCTTCCGGCTATGCGCCGCTGTTCGATCCTGAGGACTGTTTCGTGGGGCCCACCCGGCGCGACAGCCGCTGGCGCATCGAGTTCAATGGGCTGGGAGACCTGGACTTCTGCCCCGTGGTGCGCAAGACGCCCGGCTTGAGGGACCGGATGGCACGGGACACCCTGGGTCAGGCCAGGCAGTTTGCCGAATCCGTGGGCACCGCCATGCTGGAACGCGCGCTGGCCTGGGCCTACCTCAGCGAAACCGAGGGGTCGTTCGCCATCGAGGGCGAGGCACCGACGCAGGACAAGGCTGCGCGATATGCAGCACTGCTGCGGCAGGCCCACCAGCCACATCCTCTGACCGAAGACCTGCTGGTGGCGCTGCAGAACGCCACCATCACCAACCCCCTGGATCAGGCAGTGCAGTTCCGCACCCAGCAGAACCGCCTGCAGCGCGATCGGCCTGGGGCCGCCGGCATCACCTATGTGCCCCCGGCGCCCGATCTGGCAGTGGAATTGATGACGGGTCTGATGCGCTTGGGCAATGACCGGCCTGCGGGCCTGGATGCACTGGTGCATGCGGCAGTGGTGTCGTTCGCTTTCGTGTTCATCCATCCCTTCATGGACGGCAACGGCCGTCTGTCGCGCTTTCTCATCCACCACTGCCTGGGCCAGTCGGGCCTGCTGCCCCCGCAGTTCCTGCTGCCGGTGTCGGTGGCCATGAAGAGGCACGAAGCCGACTATCTGCAGGCACTGACCTCCTTCAGCAAGCCGGCCCGCCAGCTGTGCCAGGTGACCTGGGCGGGTGACGAGCACTACCTGTACGACTGGACACAGGGGGCCGACGTCTGGTTCCGCTACATGGACCTGACCGACGCCGTGGCCTTCACGCTGGACATGGCACAGGCCGCGCTCGACATCCACATGCGCCAGGAGGTCGCTTTCCTGGTCCTGCATGACCGAGTCAAACGCCACATCGATGAGCGGTACGACCTGCGCGGCAGTGATCTGGCCACACTGATCGTGACCATCTTCCAGAACGGTGGCGCCTTGTCCAACAACCGCCGAAAGCGCTACGCCGACCGGGTGCAGCCCCAAGTGCTGGACGCCATCGAGGAGGCGGTAAGGAAAGCCATGGAAGGGCGGTTGCCGGACGAAGATCCGGTCTGAGGCTCCTGGATCGACGCGTTCCAGGTGGCCCACCCGAAGTGCCCGCGCCGGGCTTGCTACGATCCACCGCGCGCCGTCATCGCCAACCGCAGACCGCTGACGTCCGAGCCCTGCGCCGCGTCGACCGCATGCCCAGCCATCCGACCCCATCCACCCCCGACCGCCGACCGCCGACCCATGGACACCTCCACCTCCCCCTACCGCCTGCGCGTGGACGCGCTGCGTGATGCGATGGCCCAGGCCGGCGTGCATGCCGTACTCGTGCCCAGCGCCGACCCGCACCTGAGCGAGTACCTGCCCGAGCGCTGGCAGGCGCGGCGCTGGCTGTCGGGCTTCACCGGCTCGATGGGCACGCTGGCGGTCACGCGCGAGAGTGCGGCGCTGTTCGCCGACAGCCGCTACTGGACGCAGGCCGAGGCCGAACTCGCCGGCAGCGGCATCGCGCTGGAGCGCATCGGGGGCGGCTCGTCGGCGCTGCACCTGGAGTGGCTGGCTGCGCATCTGGCGCCCGGGCAGTCGGTGGCGGTCGACGGCGCCGTGCTCGGCTTGGCGGCGGCACAGGCGCTGAAGGCGGCGATGGCGCGCAGCGATATCCAGGTGCGCACCGACCTCGACCTCGTCGACCGGATCTGGCCTGACCGCCCGGGGCTGCCGCCGCAACCGGTGTACGAGCACCGCGCGCCCTACGCACCGCTGCCGCGCAGCGCCAAGCTGGCGCAGGTGCGCGACGCGATGAAACGCCACAGCGCCAGCCACCACCTCGTCAGCACCGTCGACGACATCGCCTGGATCACCAACCTGCGCGGAGCCGACGTCAGCTACAACCCGGTCTTCCTGGCCCACCTGCTGATCGACGCCGCCGGGGCCACGATGTACGTCGCCCAGGGCAAGGTCGATGCCGCGCTGGCGGTCGCGCTGGCCGCCGACGGCGTGACGATCGCCCCCTATGCACAGGCCGCGCAAGGCCTGTCCACCCTGCCCGGCGGCGCGGTGCTGCTGATCGACCCCAAGCGCGTGACCCTGGGCCTGCGCGAGCACGTGCCCGAGGGCGTGCGCGTGGTCGAGGCGATCAACCCGAGCACGCTGCTGAAGAGTCGCAAGACCGCCGAGGAGGCGGTGCACATCCGCGACGCGATGATCGAGGACGGCGTGGCGATGTGCGAGTTCTATGCCTGGTTCGAGGTCGAGCTCGCGCGACGGCAGGCCGGCGCGCCGGGCCCGGCGCCGCTGACCGAGCTGGACGTCGACACCCACCTGAGCGCCGCGCGCGCGCGCCGGCCGGGCTTCGTCGGGCTGAGCTTCCCGGTGATCGCCGGCTTCGCCGCCAACGGTGCAATGCCGCACTACCGCGCCACGCCGCAGTCCTTCGCCACGATCCAGGGCGACGGCCTGCTGCTGATCGATTCCGGCGGGCAGTACCTGGGCGGCACCACCGACATCACCCGCGTGTGGCCCATCGGCACGCCGAGTGCGGCGATGAAGCGCGACTACACGCTGGTGCTCAAGGGCACGATGGCGCTGAGCCGCACGCGCTTCCCGCGCGGCACGCCCGGGCCGATGCTGGACGCCATCGCGCGCGCGCCGCTGTGGCAGGAAGGCCTGGACTTCGGGCACGGCACCGGCCACGGGGTGGGCTACTTCCTCAACGTCCACGAGGGGCCGCAGAGCATCAGCAAGGCCCTTCCCGACGCCACGATGGCGATGGAGCCGGGGATGATCACCTCGGTCGAGCCCGGCCTGTATCGGCCCGGCCAGTGGGGCGTGCGCATCGAGAACCTGGTGATGAACGTGCCGGCAGACACACCCGAGGGCCACACCTTCGCCGAGATGCTCGAGTTCGAGACGCTGACGCTGTGCCCGATCGACACCCGCTGCATCGACCGCACGCTGCTGCGCGCCGACGAGGTGCGGTGGCTCGACAACTACCACGCCACGGTGCGCCAACGCCTGGCGCCCCGACTGGACGGCGCGGCGCTGGCCTGGTTGATCGATCGCACCCGGCCGCTGGACGCCGTTGCCTGAGAGCATCCCCGGGGGCCGGGCTTCGCCCGTCTCGCCTCCCGCGGGAGCGCGCACGTCCAGCACTCGCCGCATCACCGCAAACCCGAAAACACATCAGGAGACCCCCGGACATGACCCGCAAGACGCCCGAGACACTGCGCAGCGCGCGCTGGTTCGCGCCCGACGATCTGCGCAGCATGGGCCACCGCTCGCGCTTCATGCAGATGGGCTACGGCCCCGACGACTGGGTCGGCAAGCCGGTCATCGCCATCGTCAACACCTGGAGCGATGTCAACCAGTGCCACTCGCACTTCAAGCAGCGCGTGGACGACGTCAAGCGCGGCGTGCTGCAGGCCGGCGGCTTCCCGGTGGAACTGCCCGCGATCAGCCTGTCCGAGCCCATCGTCAAACCCACGACGATGATGTACCGCAACTTCCTGGCGATGGAGACCGAGGAGCTGCTGCGCAGCCACCCGGTCGACGGCGCGGTGCTGATGGGCGGGTGCGACAAGACGACGCCCGGGCTGGTCATGGGCGCGCTCAGCATGGGCCTGCCCTTCATCTATCTGCCGGCCGGCCCCATGCTGCGCGGGAACTGGCAGGGGCGCACGCTGGGCTCGGGCTCGGACACCTGGAAGTACTGGGACGACCGACGCGCCGGACGCATCTCGACCGAGGACTGGCAGCAGGTCGAGGCCGGCATCGCACGCAGCCACGGCACCTGCATGACCATGGGCACGGCAGCCACCATGATGGGCATCGCCGAAGCCTGCGGCTTCACGCTGCCCGGGGCGAGTTCCATCCCCGCGGCCGACTCGGGACACATCCGCATGAGCGCGGCCTGCGGCCGGCGCGCGGTGGAGATGGTCTGGGAGGACCTGACCCCAGCGCGCCTGCTCACGCGCGCCAACTTCGACAACGGCATCGCCTGCGCGATGGCCATGGGCTGCTCGACCAACGCCATCATCCACCTCATCGGCATGTCGCGCCGGGCCGGCCTGCCGGTGACGCTGGACGACTTCGACGCCGCCAGCCGCCACATCCCGGTCATCGCCAACATCCGGCCCAGCGGTGAGCGCTACCTGATGGAGGATTTCTACTACGCCGGCGGCCTGCCGGCGATGCTGGAGCGCATCCGCGGCCACCTGCGCGCCGACGCCCTGACCGTCAACGGCCGTACGCTGGGTGAGAACATCGCCGGGGCCCGGGTCTTCGACGACGACGTGATCCGCCCGCTGGACCGCCCGATCTACGCCGAAGGCGCGCTGGCCGTGCTGAGAGGCAACATCGCCCCTGACGGCGTAATCATCAAGCCCAGCGCCTGCGAGCCGCGATTGCTGCGCCACACCGGGCGGGCGCTCGTCTTCGACGACTACCCGAGCCTGAAGGCCGCCTCAGAGGACCCGGACCTGGACGTCACCGCCGACGACATCCTGGTGCTGCGCAACGCCGGCCCCAAGGGCGCGGGCATGCCCGAGTGGGGCATGCTGCCGATCCCGACCAAGCTGCTCAAGCAGGGCGTGCGCGACATGCTGCGCCTGTCGGACGCGCGCATGAGCGGCACCAGCTACGGCGGCTGCCTGCTGCACTGCGCGCCCGAGGCCTACATCGGCGGCCCGCTGGCGCTGGTGCACAGCGGCGACCGCATCCAGGTGGACGTGCCGGCCCGGCGCATCCACCTCGAGGTCAGCGACGCCGAACTCGCTGCGCGCCGCGCCGCCTGGGTGGCCCCGCCCGCGCGCTACGAGCGCGGCTACGGCTGGATGTTCGGCCGCCACATCCTGCAGGCCGACCAGGGCTGCGACTTCGACTTCCTCGAGACCGACTTCGGCGCACCGGTGCCGGAGCCGGCGATCTACTGACCGCGACCCAATGACCCGGGCACCGCCCGTCCCGTCGCCGCCGCGGCGGGAGGGAAGACCGCCGCGGCGCGGCGTCTTCCCGAGAACCCGAACCGAGGAGACTTCGATCATGAAAGACAGCACCCGCGAACAACTCAAAGGCGTGTCGACCGCCACGCTGTGCACCGCGCTGTACAAGCGCGGGCTGCGCAACCAGTTCATCCAGGACGTGCGTCCGCTGAACCCGACGCTGCCCAACATGGTGGGCGAGGCCTTCACGCTGCGCTACATCCCGGCGCGTGAGGACCTCAACCCGGTGTCGGTGTTCCAGGACCGCGCCCACCCGCAGCGCAAGGCGGTCGAGGACTGCCCGCCCGGTTGCGTCTTCGTCATCGACAGCCGCAAGGATGCGCGCGCGGCCTCGGCCGGCGCCATTCTGGTCACACGGCTGGCGGTGCGAGGTGTGGCGGGCGTCGTCACCGACGGCGGCTTCCGTGACAGCCCCGAGATCGCGCGGATGACCATCCCCGCCTACCACCACCGGCCCAGCGCGCCGACCAACATCACGCTGCACCAGGCGCTCGACATCAACGTGCCCATCGGCTGCGGCGACGCACCGGTGTTCCCGGGCGATGTCATCGTCGGCGATGCCGAGGGCGTGGTCGTGATCCCGGCCCACATCGCCGACGAGATCGCCGCCGAGGCCGTCGAGATGACGGCCTTCGAGGACTTCGTGACCGAGCAGGTGCAGGCCGGCCGCAGCATCCTCGGCCTGTACCCGCCCACCGACGAACAAAGCCGCATCGACTTCGCGGCCTGGCGCGCGCAGCGGGGGCGCTGAGTTCTCTCACCCGCCGCGGATGTACAGCGCGCGGAAGTCGTTGACGTTGGTGTAGGTGGGCCCGGGCACCACCAGGTCGCCCAGGGCCTCGAAGTAGCTGCAGCAGTCGTTGCGGTCGAGGAAGTCCTGCGCCTTCAGGCCGAGGGCGGCACCGCGCGCCAGCGTGTCGGGCGTGGCCACGGCGCCGGCGTTGGCCTCCACGCCGTCGATGCCATCGGTGTCGGCCGCGAGCGCGTACACCCCGGGCTGGCCCTGCAACGCGATCGTGCAGCCCAGCAGGAACTCGGTGGCGCGTCCGCCCCTGCCGCCCTTGGTGCGCACCGTCACCGTCGTCTCGCCGCCCGACAGGATCACGCAGGGCGCGGCGAAGGGCTGGCCGCGCCGCGCCACGGCCCGCGCGAGCGCGGCATGCACCTTGCCGACCTCGCGGCTTTCGCCCTCGACCTCGTCGGACAGGATGTGGGCTGCCACCCCGGCGGCCCGCGCGCACGCGGCCGCCGCCTCCAGGCTCTGCTGCGGCGTGGCGATCAGGTGCACCTCGTGCCCGGCGAAGCGGGGATCGCCCGGCTTCGGCGTCTCGAAGGCGCCGCTCTGCAGCCCGGCGCGCGCGGCCGCGGGCAGGTCGATGTCATAGCGGCTGCAGATCGCCAGCGCGTCGGCGCAGGTGGTGTCGTCGGGCACGGTCGGGCCGCTGGCGATCACGCCCGGGGCGTCGCCCGGCACGTCGGAGATCAGCAACGTCACCACTCGGGCCGGCGCACACATCGCCGCCAGACGCCCACCCTTGACGGCCGACAGGTGCTTGCGCACGCAGTTCATCTCGTCGATCGCCGCGCCGCTGCGCAGCAGCGCCCGGTTGACGGCCTGCTTGTCCTCGAGCGTCAGCCCGGCCGCCGGCGCCGACAGCAGCGCTGAGCCACCGCCCGACACCAGGCACAGCACCAGGTCGTCAGACCCCAGACCCTGCACCCTCTGCATCAGCCGCTGCGTGGCTGCCCGGCCCGCCTCGTCCGGCACGGGATGCGCCGCCTCCACGACCTCCAGCCGCCCGGGCGCGGCGCGCCAGGCCGGCGGCACGTGGTCGTAGCGCGTGATCACCAGACCCGACAGCGGGGCGCCGGCCGGCCACAGCGCATCGACCGCCGCCGCCATCGCCCCCCCGGCCTTGCCCGCGCCGACGACCACCGTTCGCCCCTTGGGCGGCGCCGGCAGCCAGGGCCCGATGGTGTGCTCGGGCAGCGCGCGGTGGACGGCGGCGTCGTACAGCGCACGCAGGAAGGCGCGCGGGTCGGCGGGGTCGGGCAAAGGCCTTGAGCTCATGAACCTTCTCTGGGTGCGGACGACAGGACGACAGGCGCCGGCGCAGGCATCCCGGAAAGCTGCTGCGAGATGGTGGCGGCAGCCTGCTTGACGATGGGCTTGAAGTCGGGGATGCGCGGCTCGAAGCGGCCGAGGATGCCCGCCAGCACGACCGCACCGATGAACTCCCGATCGGGGCCGAACACGGGCGCGGCGACGCTTGCGACGTCCGGGTCGCGTTCACCGACCGTCGCGACCACCCCCTCGGTCTCGAGTTGGAGCACGTAAGGGCTGCCACGCCCGGTGAAATGCGCGACGACATGCCCACCCGCGCCCTTGCCGACGGGTGAGGTCTCGCCCTCCTCGACATGGCTGCGGGCGCTGCGCGGTGAATTGACCCGGAACAGGCAGATGCGCTCCTGACCACGAGGGACCCAGAAAGACGCGCTCTCCTGCGTCAGCGCGACCAAGGCCTGCAAGGCGGGCCGCACCGAAGGACCGAGATCGAGATGGCGCCGGAAGGCCATGCCCAGGCGCCACAGGGTGGCCCCGAGCCGAAAGCTGCCATCTCGATCCCGGCTGATGTATCCGTAGCGCTCGAGCGACACCGACAGGCGCAGCACGGTGGGTTTGGACAAACCGGTACGCGCCGCCAAGGCCTTCAGGGAAAGTGCCTCCTCGGCCCGGCCCAAGGTGTCGAGGATGTTCAGCCCACGCTCCAGCGCCGTGACACCGACACGCTCATCGCCAGCGGCGTCCATGCCGTCGCTCCCTTGCGATGGCGGTTGCAAAGTCTGCTCCAAAGTGTCCCCTCGTCTTGTCGGCCTTCCAGGCCCCACCCCCGATCCGAACCCGGAATGCACGCCGGACCGCGCGCAGGGCCACCGGCACGAGTATCGACCAGCCGGGCACGAGCGGCGTACAGCGAAATCGCAACGCTGCCCGAAAGCCACCGATGCCCCTGCCGACGCACGGCGTTCGAGCACAAACCGATCGGGCGTCGAGCACCCCCAAGGATCGGGCGTTACCCATCCCCCCTGACCCCCCGCGGAGGCACAGGAAACCTGGGGCGGCCCGGCGTCTTCCTGTGACTCCCTCGGCGCACATTCAGGGCATGAAATCGACCGCGTCGGACAGGCACTCGAACAGGTGCTGGCGCACGGCCTCCATCAGCAGCCGTGCGGCAATCCTCTCGGACCGCCCGGTCGGGTCCAGCGGCGGGGAGACCTCGACCAGATCGACGCCGCACAGGGGGCCGTTGGACAGCACGGTCAGCAGATCCAGGTACTGCCGAGGGGCCAGTTCGCTGTGCACCACCGAGCCGGTGCCAGGGAGGAAGCCCGAGTCGAGCGCATCGATGTCCAGGCTGAGGTACAGCCGATCGCACCCCCGGCAGGCGTGCGCCAGAGCCTGCCGAGCGACCTCCGCCGCACCGATGCGATGCACCTCCTCGGCCGAGAAGATCCTCCCGCCGAAGGCCTCGATCTCCTCGACGTCCTTGCCGTCGACCCAGCCTGCGATCCCGATCCACACCATGTTGGCGCGCTCGATGTTGGGCAGTTCCGAGACCCTGCGCGCATTCGTCGCGTGGTTGTGCATGCCCCAGGCTGGCAGCCGGTCCCCGAAATCGAGATGTCCGTCGACCTGGATGTAGCCGAAGCGCTCACCGGGGCGCTGGCGTGCAAGCGCACGCGACACGCCCAGGCAGGCAGGGTAGCCGTTGTAGTGGTCCCCGCCCACGGCCACAGGCAACCCGCCGCGGTCGACGACGGCCGCGGTCAGGGCGGCGATCGATTCGGTCGTGGCCTGGACATCCAGCGGGTCGATCGGCGCATCGCCCAGGTCGACCAGGCACTCGGGCGTCACCATCCGAAGGTGTTTTCCCGTGCGAGTGTCGATCAGACCGCCCGGACCGCAAGCACGCAGCCCGCGCGCGAGTCGGGCCGATTCGTGCCGGAGCGCCCGCGGCCCGAAGCGCGTGCCGATTCGGCTGGAATGGGTGGCGTCGGAGGGCATGCCCAGGAAAGCCAGCGCGCCCGGCTGGATCTCGTCCGGTGTGGCAGGTCGGGCGCCGAAGAAGCGTGCTGCGGGCGATTCGAAGGTCGGAAGGCGTTGACGGTCCATGGCAAGGCAGTCGCAGGCAAGGTTTCAGGCAACGTCGATCCGGCCGCTGTCGGGTCCGAGCAGCCCGTACAACAGGTCGAGAACGGCGGTCAGCGCCAGTCGCTGTCCCGTCTTGACGGTCGACAGCCCGCAGCGCGTGGCATCCAGGCCGGTGATGGCCAGACCCGCGATCGACAGGGTCCCGAGCGCCTCCATCAGCCGTCGCACCTCTCGCAGGCCGGGGCCGGTCAAGGGTGCGGCGGCGTGCATCCCGTGCCAGTGGGCAGCGAAGACGGACAGATCGAGGACGACGAAGGCTGGCCATCCCTGCAGCGCCTGTTGCAGGCGCTCGCGCAGCCGCACCGGATCGGCCTGACGCACCCAAGAGATCGTCAGCTCGTCACCACCGGCACCTCGGCCGACGCCGTCCGAGACGCAGCCAGCCGTCGCGGTATGGAACCGCACGCCCGGCGCAGCCGACCACTCGCCCTCCACCACGCCCCCGCCGAGCTGCACCCGGGCGACGCCGCCGGCGCGAAGCGCGGCGGGCGCACCCGCGGCTGCCCCCTGCAGGGCGGCAGGCACGATATCCAGATCGCCGCCGAGCAGCAGGGCCGTGGCGCCACGGCCCGACACCGCGGCCACCGCCTCGCGGATGACAGCCTGCGCCTGCGTCGCGGGCAGGTGCTCCACGGCCAGGTCCCCCAGATCCACCAGCCGTCCGGTCATCATCCCGCCCTGAAGCACGCGGCGGCGGTCGATGTCCATCGCCGCCTTCATGTTGGCACTGAAGTGCGAGCCGAAGTAGGCCGAGGTCTCGCGCAGCGCAGTCGGGCCGAATCGGGTCTGGCCCGCCCACGCCCCGGTGCCGTCGCGCGCCACGCCGAGGGCCGCCACCATGCCCGGTGCCAGATCGGCCAGGACCACACGCGGCGCACGCATGAAGGCCAGATGGCCGGCCATGCGGGGCAATGGATCACGGCGCAAGGGCATCGCGGACTCCACGGACCATGGCCTGGACGAGCTTCTGCAGGATGCGTGCCGCCAGAGCGGTCTCGTGCCGGGCCGACAGATCGAGCTCCGGTGCGAAGCCCGTCAGGTGCGCGACCCGGACCTGCCTCATCGACAAAGCGCCGAGGGCCACCAGCAGCCCGGATGCGGCATGCCGTCCGGCGGCGGGGTCGAACAGGCCTCCAAGATCGACCTCGAGGAAGGCCGCGCCGAGCGCCCCCCGCCGACCCGGGACCGCGCCGAAGCCACTCGATGGCGCCCCGCACCGCGCCGGCGCACCGATCCGCAGCGATGGCAGGCTCGGGGCGGCCACTGGCGGGTCCATCGCTGCCGCCACCACCTCGTGCAGCGACATCGCGCCGCCGACGACCACCACGCGGGCGCCGACCGCCAGCATCGCCGCCAACTGCCCCTGCAGTGCGGCGCACTGGCGCGGTCGCTCGAGCGGGAAGACGTTCAAGTCGCCCAGGTCGAACACCCGGCCCGCCGCATCCGCATCCGCCGTCGGCGCGGTCCGATCGGAATCGACCAGACCGTAGGCCGGACGCGAGGCATAGCGGATCTGGCGCGCAGCGAAGCGAGCACCGAAGCCGATGAAGTCATCGTGGTCGTGGAACAGGCCCACCATCGCGACGTCACCCGGACGCAGGTCCTCCAGATCGCCGATCGGTCGACCAAGGAACGAGGCGATGCCGCGCAGCCGTACCGGCGCCAGTGGATCATGCGGGCTCATCCGACACTCCTGGCGAGGCAGGCTGAACTCGCCGCCCGCGAGACGGGTGAGGTCGCGATCATGCGCGGGCCCAACTCGAGCGCGACGGGCCGGCCATGGCCAGCAGGGACAACAGAGCGCGGGCACCGAGACGCTCGCTGTGGCCGCGGAAATCGCCTTCGGGGTCGAGCTGTACGACGGCGACGCCCGCCAGTCGGGCCTCGCTGCCAATGACCTCGACCACGCGCAGGAACGCCTGCGGATCGAGCCCGCCCACGTTGTCGCCCACCGAGCCCGCCGCATGACCCAGGTCGACGCTGCCCATGTCGATGAGGACGAAGGTCGGCTGCCGAACGTGTTCGGCGTCGCGCAGCCAGTCCCGCAGGCCTTGTGGGTCACTGGCGTCGAAAGCCGTGGCGGTGATGACGACGCCCCGTTGCCGATGCCACAGGCGCCAGTCTTCGGCCGGGACGAGGTCGTGGGCGCCAACGATCAGCTTGGGACCCACCGCCGCGACGGAACAGACACGACGCGCGCAGGCCAGGCTCGCGGAGACGACGACGCACCTCGCCGAAGCTGTGGCACCGCCAGCGAACGCCGCCTCCAAGCTGTCGCAGGCGTCTTCCAGGCCACCGCCGAGCAGCACCGGCACCCCTCCACGGTGGACGATCTCGGCGACGGCCGGGCCCACCGGCCCGTTCGGACCGTCGGCACACAGATGTCCGAGATCCAGCAGTCCCTCCAGGGCGGCAGACGCGCTGGGACGAAAGCTGGCTCCGGGGGCCGCCAACTCCAGGTGCGCGGCGTCGCGCAGTGCGCGCCCGGCTGGCTCGTCCAAGCGGGCCGACGGATCCCGATGGCGCGGGCCCAGACTGAACAAGGCAAGACGGCCGGGCCTGACATCGTCCAGGCCTGCGTCGCGCGCACCCGGGAACGCCAGGTCTGCAACCCCGTAGCGGTGGATCAGGCGCGCCACCATGTTCAACCCCTCCGATTCTGACGCGCGGCCATCACCTGCACCAGCACCAGCGCCAGCACCGACAGGACGATCAGGCAGGTGGAGATCGCAGCGATCGTCGGGTCGATCTGGTCACGCAGCGCATTGAACATGCGCCGCGTGATCGTCGCGTTCTCGCCTCCGGACACCAGCATGGCCACGACCACCTCGTCGAGCGAGGTGATGAAGGCCAGGAAGGCGCCGGTCTGGATCGAGAAGCGCACATGCGGCACGGTGATCGTCAGGAAGGCACGGGCACGTGAGGCACCCAGACTGCGGGCCGCCTGCTCGAGGCTGAAATCGAAGCTGCGCAGTCCAGCCATGACGGTGATGACGACGAAGGGAAGCGCCAGGGCGACGTGGGCGGCCACCACGCCGGTGAGCGTGTAGTTCAGACCGACCAGCGCGTAGAGGTGGAAGACCCCGACGGCCACCAGGATCACCGGCACGACCAAGGGGGTCAGCACCACCAGTTGCAGCAGGGTCCGCCAGCGCGCACCCATCCGGGTCAGGCCGTAGGCTGCCAGCGTGCCCAGCGGCGTGGCGATCAAGGTGGTCAACACGGCCGCCTGCAGCGAGGTCACGGTCGCGTCCATCCACTGCGGTGAGCCGAAGTAGGCCCGATACCAGCGCAGCGACCACTCCTGTGGCGGGAACTCCAGATAGGAGGACGCGGAGAAGGACATCGGGATCACGATCACCGTCGGCAACATCAACAGGAAGAGGACCACGCTGCCGAAGATCGCCAACCACAGTCCCGACCACCAGCGACGCCCGACCGGAAGTTCACTCACCTGGCGTTCCTCCCACCGGTTGCCGGCGCGGTCGAAGGCCCGAGGTGCGGTTTCGAGGATGTCCGGCGCATCGGACTCACCTCGAGAACAGCCTGTCCAGGCCGAAACCCCGGTGCAGCAGCCACACCAGCAGCATCGTGGCGAGCAGCAGCACGACGCCGAGCGCGCTGGCCGCACCCCAGTTGCTGTAGATCGTGATCGTCGACTCGATGCGCTGCGCCATCATCTGCACCCGCCCGCCGCCGAGGAGCGCGGGGGTGACGAAGAAACCCAGCGACAAGACAAAGACCAGCACCACACCAGCGAAGAGCCCCGGCAGCGACATCGGCAGGAAGACATCCCGGAAGGCACGCGCAGGACTGGCGCCCATGCCGATGGCCGCGCGGACCAGATCGGTGTCGATCGCCCGCATCGAGGCATACAAGGGCAGGACCAGGAAGGGCAGCATGATGTGCACCATGCCGATCATGCTGGCGGTCATGTTGAAGGCGAGTTGGATCGGTTGATCGATGACGCCGAGCTTCAGGAGGGTGGAGTTGATGAGGCCGTTGCGCTGAAGAAGCACGAGCCATGCATAGGTGCGGACAAGCACGGCGGTCCAGAATGGCAGGAGGACGCAGATCATCAGGAGATTGGCGGTGCGTGTCGGGCGACGGCTCAGCCAGTACGAGAGCGGATACCCGAGAAGCACGCATAGGGCGGTCACGCCGGCGCTGATCTGGACTGTGACGACGAACGCGTCGACATACAGATCGCCACCGAGGCGGCGATAGTTCTCGAGCGATAGGTCCCCCGCCCGATCGAACAGCGACAGCGACGACAGCCAGAAGACAGGCAGAAACACGAGAACGAGGATGAGCAAAGCCGCCGGCGCTGTAAGGCCGAGGAAGAGCACCCGCTCGTCGCGACGGACGGCGGCGAGCGCCGCCGCA
>Ga0172373_10005107_pt1 | contig 18151 bp, 12 predicted proteins | sample Lak10m_2_FD_114546 | JGI IMG/M metagenome (GOLD analysis project Ga0172373, IMG submission 114546) | Freshwater microbial communities from Kabuno Bay, South-Kivu, Congo - kab_092012_10m | ecosystem: Environmental > Aquatic > Freshwater > Lake | place: Democratic Republic of the Congo...
ATCAACAACCAATGAAGTGATATTTACCGCTTCTGTTGTTGAAGAAGAAATGGTGTAAGAACCAATCTTTTGAGCCGTCTTTGATTCAACCATTGTCTGGTTAGCGTAAGAAGTATTCTTTGCCCCAGTCAATGTTCCTTGATCGATTTCAAGCAAGTTTCCAGAAACAGCACCAGATGGGTATTGAGCATATGATCCTGTTTTTACACGAAGTGTGTTTGTGCTTGATGATGCAGCCATTATTGGAGTAAAGGTGTCTCCATCTGTGGTGTCATCTGTTGAGGTGTTGTCGTAAATATCAGCTCGCAATTCAATTGTTACTGGTGTTCCAGGAACAACAATGAGAGATGAACCAAATGTGTATTCTGTATAAGCTGGAGATAGTGAATCTTCACGCAATGAAGCGGTTGATCCAATTTGAACTCCGTCTGCATACACAGTTCCGTTTCGAAGGGTTTCAATATTTCCATCAGAAGCCGTGTAGGTAAATCGCAATGATTCAACCTTCATGCTTTCTCCGGTTGCCTTCAAATCCCAACGAGCAAGAGGTACATTGGATGAACCAATTGTAACTTTGTTTGAAGGAGAGTCAGTTCGCTTTGTAACTGTCAAAGCGCCTGATCCAATGGTTTGTTGTCCTGCATCTGTTGCAGAGAAAGCGCTTCCGGCTGCCAAGACACGATCGGCTTGTGAATAATCTTCATCAACCAAGATTGCATCACCAGCATTTCGAAGACCAACAGTAACGGTTCGGGTTGTGCCTCCAGTAATGTCTGTTACAACTTTGAAGGTGTGTGTTCCTGTCTTCAAACGAAGAGGGGCTGCACTCAAATCAAATGTAACATATCCGTTTGCATCTTGTTGGGCAACAGCCGTACCAGCTTGTACACCAGCGACATAAAGACGCCAGTTACCAATATCAGACGCACTGATGGATCCAATATTTCGAACACGGAGTGTGTTCAACAAAGCTTCGTTGTTGCTAACGGTTACAACAGATTGCCAGATGGTGAAGTCGGTTTGTGGATCAACATCTGTAGCAGCGGCTGGTGAGTTTGTAGCAGCTCCAAAAGAAACTGAAGTGAATGATGATGGAGCAGCAGCAACTGTGTGAAGAGCACTTGAGATTGGGAAGGTTCCTGTTGCAGCAAAAGCTCCAACAAATCCTACATCAGAAGCGGATGCCAACTTAACACCAACAGTTTGTCCTGTTGAATCCCCAATATCAGCACGAACATAGACTTCACTGCTTCCACCTGCTGGAATGGTGAAGAGTCCCAATGCATCGTTCCATGAAACAACACCGTTTGAAACGGAAGCTGAATCAGACAAACGAACCCATTTGCTAAACAAATAAACGTTAGAAAGGGTTGAATCAGAAGATACACCTGTGCGAGTGAGCTTAAGGCTCTTAACAGCAACAGGAGATGATGTTGGGTTTGTAAATGTAAGGGTTGCAATGTGAGCAACACCTTGGCTGTTCAAAATTGTTGAAGCAGCAGGTGAGCTAGCTGAAAGAGCAACAGTTACGTTTTGTGTTTGAGCATAAACGTCTGTTGTTACTTTTTGTGCAGCGTCGGTCAACTTAGCTGAAGCAGCGGTTACATCAGCACCTGCATTCAATCCAGACTTGGTGAAACCAGTTCCGGAAAGAACAGCGCTTGCCTTGTATCCGTTTGCTGCAAAAGCAGCATCAGACAACTTTTGGTACTTTGTTCCTGCAACAAGGTATTTGCTTGTTCCATCGGTCCAAAGCATTCCATCATATCCAGCAGCTGGAGATGAAAGAGAATCACCCACGGTGTAGTCTACAAAGAAAACATCTGAAACATCGTCGATGTTCTTGTTCCAGTTGTCTCCAGCAAGACCCTTAGCGGTTGCTTCGTTTTCGATCCATCGGATTTTTCCGCTTGTTGAAACGGCATAAACCTTAGCATCGCTTGTAATTTTTACCCATCGTGAACCTGGGCGGTACACAATGTTTCCTGCAAGAGGAATAGCAGCGAGTTCAGCATCAGACATTGTTTTTACGCCTGAAAAGCTTGAGTACCAGCTGTTAAATGTTTTTTCGTTAGGGAAGGCATAGCGTTGTCCGTCTGAACCGTAATAGTAAACGGTTGAGAGCGAAGTTCCTTTGATGAGGTCACCAAAGGTAGCCGCTGATGCAGCGACCGGCAAGAATGCTGTGAGTCCTACAGACCAAAGAATGGTTGTAGCAGCAACAGCTGCCGAAAACGCTTTCTTAAAAGAATTCGTCATAATTTATTCTGTTTGTCCCATACGCCGATTCGCTTAAGTGCAAATTCGGTATGGGAATTTTTCCCTTTTCGGGATGTTATGAATGAAGATGTATTGCAGCATTTCTGCCCCGACCTTTCAGGAAATTGCTAAAAATGAATTTTTAACAATTTCCAGCAATACACATATTGGTCACACAACCCGTCAACACTTGTTAACGAGTGAGCAAAATCCCCTTTCTTAAAGAAAAGAGATTCGGCTCAAGAAGATTATTCTTGAGGAGTGAGCTTTTGCTCGACTTCTTTGAGAAGTTGAAACGATCGTCTATACAAGCCTTGTTCTTGCAATTTTTTTGCAATAGACAATTCTTTTGTAAACTTATTTTGTGCAAGGAGTGACACACGAGCGAATTCTTTTTCAAACGTGGCTTGCAATTCTTTTGCACTTTCCGGCGTAAGACTTTGCTCATGCGCGGTAATCATCACATCAACCGCTTGCTCTTTTGTTTCATCCAAAATGGTTTTGACCTCTTTCACTTTTTGATTGACCTCTTCAGAGTCTGACTTGGTTGAGGCAACCGTATCTGCATACATATCCGCTTTGCGACCAAGTGCCTTTGCCAGTTCTGTTGCTTTTCCACTTTCCAAATCTGTTTGAAGGCTTTCAACATCTTGTTTTAATCGATCAACCGCAAGTGGAAATTCCATGACCGCTTTTCTTTGTGATGAAGCGGAGAGTTCAACCATTTCTTCTAAACGGCGATTGGTAAACTCCAAACGCAACTTGGCTTTTTGACCATCATTGGTGGCAAGGGCGAGTTGCACCTTTTCCATTCCCAATTTCATGGTGTAAAGCTTTTCTCCAGGAAGTGCGCTAATGGACGCATTTGCCACACCAACGAATCCCAAGACCAAAATCGCAACCGAGACAGCCCCTGAAGCCAAAGGCTTGGCAATGGCGTGCGTAAATTCATAAATGTAAAACTCTAACCAATCTCTCCATGCGTGTTGAATGCCGGTTGTATCAGCATCAAACCCACATGTGTCTGCAACCTTTTCCCAACTCTTTTGAAAATCAAAATCGCCACCGAGCGCCTGGTGGTCTTTCATAGAGCCAAGGAGTTGTTCCAATTCTGGATCAAAATCGTACTTGCGCATATGAGTTAGGAATTTTCAATAATGGTTCGCAACTTTTTGAGGGCTCTGTGGAGCAAAACCGATGTTGCGTTTTCTGTTTTTGACATTTGCTCTGCAATCTCTTTAATGGAATGTCCTTCAAGGTATCGCATGGTCACAACCTCTCGACCATCATCATCTAATTGTGCCAAGGCTTGTTTCATGAGCTCGCCGTCTACATATTCGGTTATTTTCTGACCCGAATGTTTTGATTCAATCGGCAGCTCATATTCTTTGGTTTCGATCGCCACTTCTGATGGGTGCCGCGCTCGTATTCGGTAAAATTCTGCAATCACGTTTCGAGCCACGGTAAAGATGAATCCGGAAAAATGATCAACGTAGCCTCTGCATGCATAGTCCCAGGTTCGGATACACACCTCTGAAAAGGCATCATCCGCATCATGCGACGTTGGCATCTTTGTATAGATGAAACGTCTGAGCCCTTGTGCGTGTTCAGACAAAAGGACTTCAAAAGCCTTCTTGTCTTGAAAGGTCCTGATGCGAAAGAGGAGAAATTGTTCCTTTAATGGCTGTAACACAGATAATGCTCTAAATAAAAAAATCTTACAGTCCGGTTCTAAATTGTGTAGATGATACGCTTATTTTAGCAAAAAATCAATACTTTCCTCCCCTATTTTGACAAATCCTTGCATTTTGGCTACACTGGTCTAGACAAAAGTAGTTATACACACCTATCTATGAACCAAGTCATTCGCCTTTCCGTGTCTGAGGCATCAAAGCTGTTTGGCGTGAGCCAACGCACCATCAGACGAGCCATTGCCACTCAACAAGTGACCTATGTTGTGGTTCAAGGGCGCTACAAACTGAATTTTGAATCTCTGCTAAAATGGTCTCAAGACACCACAACGGTTCGTAACAAACGAGACAAACAAGGCATTGGTCAATATGTAGACCAGTGGAAAATGAAGAACAAACTCTACTCTCCGAATCCGCAAGCCCTTACTCAAAAAGAAACCCATTCACCTTAAACCTGTATGCTGAAACATCTTTTCTATTTCTGGCTTGGACTGGCTATCTTGTGCATAAACAAAATTCGTTATGCTGTTTCCGGTTATAAAGAACCTCGCCCGTTTTCTCCAACAGAAATCGAAAAAGCCATTGCCTATGACAAACAGGTTGTCGAAGGTTGGCTTTCTGCTCTCAAAACACATGCGGGCCAAACCATTGAAAACAAAACCGTGTTAGAACTTGGTCCAGGAGCTGATCTTGGTCCGGCTCTCCTGCTTCTTGATCATGGCGCATCTACCTATATCACAATTGATGCCAACCGACTGATCGATCAAACACCCGACCTATTTTACGACGAACTTCTTAAACACGCCAACCACCCAACTGAATTAAAAGCAGAACTCAAAAAAACACAATTCTCTCAAGATGATAAAATAAAGTATGTGGTTGATCCAACGTTTGATCTCACATCATCGCTCAAAAAAGAATCAATCGATGTGGTGGTGAGTCAGGCTGCGTTTGAACATTTTTCAAACATGGAAAAAACCGTGAAGCAACTAAGCGAGGTTGTGAAACCGGGAGGTGTGTTTGTGGCGGAAATCGATTTAATGACACACACAGGCGCCATCCGTTCTCGCGATCCGCTCAACATTTATCGTTTTCCAAATTGGCTCTACAAAGCCCTTGCCTATTCCGGTATTCCAAATCGACTTCGTCCAAACACCTATAAACAGCTGTTTGAACAAAACGGCTGGTCGCAAATTTCCATCATTCCCTTGCAACAACTCTCAGACGAACAAACAAAACAGATCCTTCCCTTTTTAGCATCTGGGTTCAAACAAAAAGACGCACAGATGAACATTTTATCCATGCTATTTGTTGCCACAAAAAACAGATAGATTATGAAACGACTTCTTGCCATTTTGGTTGTTGCGTTGTTTATCGCAAGCAAAGCACCCCTGATTGGCTACACCAAAACTCCGTCAAACAAATACGTCCGAACCGCCAACATTTATTTGATGGGCGGGCCGGTTTTAGATGGCAATCTTGAAACATTGTCCAAGTTTGATGTGTTGGTGCTTCCGGTTGAAGATCAAGTTTACAACAAACCTTTTTTTGAAAAAATCCGCGCCATCAATCCTGACATTATTATTTTGGCATATGTGGCAACCGTGAGCTGGAACGATGCGTTTTGGTCTGATCCGCTTCATCAAGCCATGTATCCAAACATCAAACCGGACTGGTGGCTCACAGACAGCAAAGGCAAAACCGTTTCTGTCTGGCCAAACACGCGCGCCCTCAATTTGAACACAGAATGGAAAACGTATTTGGCAAACCATGTCAAAAACGATGTTCTTTCAACCGGACTGTGGGATGGAATTTTTTATGATGAAGTCCAAGATTCCATCAGCTGGGTTGGAGCCGTGGATGTCAACAAAGATGGAATCGCAGATAGCGCCGCTCAAGCGGATGATCTTTGGGAGTCAAATTATCAATCTTTGTTTGAAACAACTCGGTCACTCATTGGCAAAGACTACATCATGATCACAAACGGCAGTTCAAATCCCGTGTTTGCGCCGTATGTAAACGGTCGTATGTTTGAAACCTTTCCTTCATCAAACAACACGCTAGCAGAGTGGAAAAATGCCACGCGCGATTATTTGAAAGAACAATCAACGGTCGGATATCCGGCTCTTAACATCATCAATGTAAACACCGTGGACACCGGAACACGCGATGATTATAAAAGCATGCGCTTTGGCATCACCACCACCTTGCTTGCGGATGGTTATTTTGGATTTGATTTTGGTACCACTGACCACGCCCAAACCTGGACCTATGATGAATACAACGCCTCACTTGGCGCTCCAAAAAGCACGGTCACGATTGGTGATTTGGTCAAAGGTGTTTTGGATCGACAATTTGAAAACGGGCGTGTGCTTGTTAACGCCACAGATACAGCCCAAACCATTGATCTTGGCGGAGACTTTGAAAAAATCCACGGCGTTCAAGATCCAACCGTGAATGACGGTTCGATTGTGTCGCAAATCACGTTGGCCACAAAAGACGGCATTATTCTTTTGCGTCCAATCGACAAAATCGAAAATGGCGTTTTTCAAAACGGCGCGTTTGCCCGCATTTTTTCCGCAGATGGAAAAACAAAACGAAACGGATTTTTTGCCTATGACAACACCTATCGCGGCGGACAAAACGTGATGTCTGTTGATCTCAATCATGATCGTTTGCTTGAAACCGTGGTTGCTGATCATTCCACCATCACCATTTATAACGCGGACAAAACAAAACTGGTTTCCTTTGCCCCCTACACAGCCGCGTACAACAAAGGGGTTTCATTTGCGGTCGGTGATTTGGAAAATGATGGATCGCTTGAAATCATCACAGGCACACAAAAAGGCGGCGGCCCACAAATTCGCATTTTCAACAAAGATGGCAAACTTATCAATCCCGGATTTTTTGCGTATGATAAAAAATTCCGCGGTGGCGTGAATGTGGCGATTGGTGACTTAAACGGCGATGGCACAAACGAAATCATCACCGGCGCAGGCCCGGGCGGAACATCACACATTCGCGTGTTCAACAAAAACGGCAAACTCATCAATCCCGGCTTTTTTGCCTATGATAAATCCATGACCAGTGGTGTGTTTGTCGGAGCCGGTGATGTGGATCATGACGGAAAAGATGAGATCGTGACCGGACCAGGCAAAGGGAGTTCACCTGAAATTCGAGTTTTTACAAAAGATGGAAAAAAACGTTCATCCTTTTTTGCATCCAAACCATCGGACACAAGCGGCGTTCCCCTTTCCGTCATAGACCTTGATCAAAACGGGGATGCGGAAATCGTGACCTATTCAACAAACGTCTTTACCATAAGCGGAAATTAACCAACCCTATGTTCAAAGAAATCAAAGAAGGTGCCAAATGCGATTCCATCCATGAGTCACACACCATTCTTGGCAAAATGGTTTGTGTCTCGATTCATCCGGGACGATTGCTTTTGTTTCCCTTCAAACACTGGTACGAAACGCGATACAAAGGCAAATACAGATTTGATCGCCTCATGTTTGGATTTCATTTGTTTCTTTTGGGGGTTCTTTCAACCCTTGTGTGTGTGGCCATCTACACCGTGCTGTTTGGGCCATTAACCTTTGCCAAACGCATCCACATGGAAGCAACGGTTGCGCCAAAAGAAGTGATAAGTGGCGATATGTCCACCCTTGTCATCCGCTACACCAACAACACCACAGATGACCTTCGACAAACAACGCTTGATCTCACATTTCCGGACCATTTTCTGTTGCAAGAAATCAAAAATGGCGATATGACAACAGACTCAAAACACATCAATGTGGGAACAATTCCAGTGAATGGTTCAGGTGTCATCCATGTGCGCGGAACCATGTTCGGCGATGTGGGAGAAAAACAACAATTCAAAACCATCATGCAATTTGTGCGTGGAACAAAAAAAGATGTGCAAGGCGAAAAAATTGCCACCTATGCCTTTGCTCCAACAAAATCCGCTTTGCAAACAAGCCTTCACCTTCCTGAACCTTTGTTTGCGTTTCAACCTGTAAGCGGAACCGTTGAAATCACCAATGCCGGATCTGTTGATTTTCCTCAAATTCAACTAAGTCCAACATGGCCAACAGATTTTCGCGTCATAAAGACATCAATTCCTCTTTCAAACAATGGATATGTGTTGCCAGCACTCAAAGCAAAGCAAAGCACAGCCTTTGCGTTTTCCGGAATCCTTGGCAAACCAAACCCGAACGTAAATTTTGTATTTACATCATCATTTGTGTTTGATGCTGTTTCCTACAAACAAGAAACCTATAAAAAATCATTTATCATCAAAACCGCGCCGATTGATGTCACACTGAGCGCTCCATCACCTCTTCATCCGGGAACAAACGAAACCTTTACCATCACCTACAAAAACACAAGCGCAACATCGCTCTATCACATCCAAGTTGGCGTGCAATCTGATTCCCCATTTCTGACTCTCAATAAACCATCAACCACAAAAACATCCGGATTGTTTTTGCCACCCATGGATGAACTCAAACCGGGCGAATCAAAAACCACCACCATCTCTGTTCCGATAAAATCATCTGTTCCTTCAAGTGAACGTTCAAAAACAGAACGCCTTGAAATCACCACACATGCAGTGGTGCAATTTGCTTCATCGATTGATGCAAAGGATCAACAATTTTCCTTCAGCCAAGAACAAACATCAAAACTCACCACGCCCATCAGCTTTGATTGTTTTGCGCGTTATGTGATGCCAAGTGGCGATCAGATCGGACGAGGCAAACTTCCGCCCGTCACCGGAAACGAAACAACCTATTGGATTTTTTGGAACATTGGGAACACGACAAACAGCATCAAAGATGTGCGAATCGAAGCAGGGCTTGCGCCAAACACAACGTTTACTGGTCGACAATCTTCTTCAGAAGACTCAGGGGTTGTTTACAACCTCCAAAACCGCAAAATGATTTGGGAAACAACAAATCTCGACCCAACCTTGGCAAGCGACAACAAAAATGTTGGCATGGCCTTTGAACTTGCCCTTAAACCAACCCAAGACCAAATTGGTACAAAGCCACTTTTGCTCGAAAACATCCAGTTCACAGGCACAGATGGATTTACTGGCGATTTGGTGAGTAAAATGTGTGAAAATATATCAACAAATCTGCCAAATGATGCACGTGCCAAAAACAAAGGATCCGTCATAAAATAGGCCGAAACCGGCCATCATCTCAAAATCAAAAAAGCTCTAAATTGAGAGCTTTTTTTGTTATTTCCCATTGACAAAAACCCTGATTTATGGTATGATTTCGCGTTATGAAAATAGCCATGATTGGACAAAAAGGGATTCCAGCCCGTGCCGGAGGTATTGAACGACACGTGGAGGAACTCTCAAAAGAACTGGTTTTACGAGGACATGAAGTCCTTGTGTATTGTCGTTCATGGTATGTTTGGCCAATCCGAGATGTGGATGGGGTTCGTTGTATCAAAACACCAACCATTGCCTCAAAACATTTGGATGCCATTACCCATACATTGACCTCCATTTTTGCCGCTGCCCGTGAAAACGTAGATGTGTTTCATATTCACGGTGTTGGTCCGGCGCTTTTGTCTTGGTTGCCAAAACTTTTGCGACCAAAAACAAAAGTGATTGTGACGTTTCACTGTATTGACCGTCACCACCAAAAATGGAATTGGTTTGCTCGATTCATGTTGTCTTTGGGTGAAAAAATTGCTTGTTTTGCTCCGGACGCCACCATTGCCGTATCAAAAACATTGGAAGCCTACTGTCGCATGTCATACGGCGTAAATACAAAATACATTCCAAACGGAACCAATATTCCAACGGAAGCATCTGACACTTCCCTTCTCAAACCATTCAACCTTGAACCAAACTCGTATCTCATGATGTGTTCTCGTCTTGTGAAACACAAAGGCGCACACGTTTTGATCGATGCTTGGAAACAGGTTCAAGCCGCTCGCCCAGAATTCAATCACATGAAATTGGCGATTGTTGGTGGAAGTGCGTTTACGGATGAATATGTAAAAGAACTTCAAACCAAAGCAAAAGATGATGCAAACATTGTGCTTACCGGAACTCAAACCGGAGAAACCCTTCATGCTTTGTTTGCAAACGCCTATGCGGTTGTCCATCCGTCTGAATCTGAAGGATTGCCAATTGCTGTGCTTGAAGCCATGAGCTATGGAAAATGTGTACTCTCGTCTGACATTCCTGAAAACCTTGAATTAACAAAGGATCATGGAATTTCCTTCCATGTTGGAAACACAGATGATTTGGCACAAAAAATAATCATGATGCTTGAAGCCCCAACTCATGTGGCACAAGTCGGAAGTGAAGCCCGTGTGCACGTAGCAAAACAATATGATTGGAAAAACATTGCTGAAACAACCGAATACTTGTATGAACTTGTTCAACTTGAACCGGAAATGAAACAGGTAAAGGTATAAACAAAAACGCTCGGGCATTTGCTCCGAGTGTTTTTTTATCCTTTTTGCTATACTACCATCACCATTAACATACATTATATGAGTGAACAAGGTGCGCCAAAAGAAGAAACTCTACACATCGAGCAACAAGAAGAGAATCTTTCGCTACGAAAGGCTTTCTTTAATGAACTTAAACATAAAAGTGAAAATGAGATAGCGGAAGCATTGATTCGATCAGATTCCACCTGGTTTGTAAGATGGAACCTTCATCTTTTTCACAAATTAAGCGGACTTGTTGCGGAAAGTATTATAAAAGAAGGTTATGGTCGTGAAGTTCTATACAATTTGGAAAATTTCAAAATGGATGAAAATGAGATAGCAAAAATATTCGTCGATAATAATCAGTATATCCAGACCTTCATTGCCAACCTATATTGTTTCAAAAATCTCAGATTTGAAACAATAAAATCTCTCGTAGACTCGTACGCGCGTGAACTTGCTCAAAATGTAGAGCATCTATCAGCCCAAGATCATAATCTTCTAGCCCATGCCCTGATCGAATCAAAACATTCCTTATGTATTGTTGATTATTTAGAAAAATTCGTTGGATTGGACAATGAAGTTGCAAAACATCTCCTCACAAAAGGAATGCACGAACACATCATCGATTATCTTGATTCATTTTTAACATTAGATGATGATGTTCTCGAAAAAGCCTGTCTAGGAACATCTTTTAATGATCCAAAATATCGTAGAAACATCAAAAACCGATTTGGGTTATCAAACATGTTCTGTCTTGTTAAAGACTTAAAAGGGCGTCCATTCAGTGTTCAATTTTTACATGAAGATGATCGCGAGATGGTCAATCAAGTTCTAAATGAGGCTCTCAAAGATCAAAATTGGTTTGAAGCCTTTACCCTTTTAGAGATAGCAGACTATCATCATTTGGATCTTGGTCTCTCAGACGAAGAAAAACAAATCATCAGAGAAAAAGGAGAAAAAGAAGAACAAACCAGAATAAATAAAGAACCAAGACGAGAGGTGTATGAACAAGTTTCCTTGTCCAAAGAACTTGTCACGTTTTATGGTCTTCCGTTTATTGAGGGGGACTTAAATCGATTCAAACAATCATTAAAAACGGCGCATGAAAAAGACCAAGCCGTGTCTGTTCAAGAAAAAGATGTTCAAAAACAAATCTTTGGACAAGAACTTTCATTTAAGGACAAAGTTGAGATGCGGGACATAGAAGCCTTAATCCAGATGCGCGTGAAGAAAATATATGAATGGATGAGAATTTATCTTGTGAAAGCCGTGACAAGCGAATTGGGACATCAGGATATGGTTATTAACCAAAGCAAACTTGTCATTCCCAAAAACTACATTGATCTAGATGACTTTATCTCAAAAGGAACCGAAGAAGAAATCCGCACCTATCTTTATTCTGCACAAACAATCTTTTCCATGGAAGGTTGGCTCCAATTTTATGGCGGTACAGCATGGGCAAACATAGCCTCGCATGCTGAACGACTTTGGAAATCAATAAACACCTCTGACATGATTTATGAGATTGATCGTGTTTTTGATCTTGAACACAATACAGGGATGGTATTTGATAAAGATGAAAAAGTGAAAGTTGACGAAGATCGCGAGAAAAAATTATTGGATCAAAAATTTGAAGCTGTGGATTTTGATGACCTTATTCAAAAGTTTCAAACCGAGGTCAGTGATCCGGCTTTATATCAACGGATGACCATCTTGCATGACCGCGTTCAACGATTGAAACAATCGCCAACCAACATTTTGCTTGGCGGCGACTAAGAAAAATCCTCTCGCACGTGCGGGAGGATTTTTTATTTGCTTCGTGCCTCATCGTACATCATGAGGAGTTTTCGATAATGTTCATCCAAAGAAAATCTTCGTTCAATGGTTTCTCTTGCCCCATGAGCAAGCGACTGCTGCAAGGTTTCATCATAAAAAATTCGCATGAGACTTTCCGTCCATCCATACAAATCAAGCGGATTTACCAAATAGCCATTCACCCCATCTTCTACGATTTCCGGCATACCACCCACCCTGCTTCCAATAACCGGCTTACCCATCCCCATGGCCTCAAGCGTGATAAGCGGAAACGTTTCGTGCACGCGCGATGGAATCAAAACAACCGTTGCGCCTTCATACAACTCTTGCAACTCCTCCCCCATCCGGAATCCAACAAACTCCAAATTTTTACATCCATCTCCTTGACGGTGGAGCTTTTCCATTTGCGGACCGCGCCCAACGATTTTGAACAGCACATCAGGCAACACCTTTGCCAATGACACAATCGTTTCAACCCCTTTTTCCTCACTGAGCCGTCCAACAAACAATGCGTATCCTTTGTGGGTATACGTTGGTTGAATACGTTTTGCATCAACCCCATAATGAAGCACGCGCAATTTTTTCTCTGGAAATCCTCCGCGTACCAATTGTTGTTTCATGTACATGGAAGGACACAAAAACAAATCAACATATTTTTCATAGATGTGTAAAAATCGATGGAACTTATAGGCGGCAACTTGGGCAAAGCTCGCAAGCGCAGAATCTTTATGAAATTTTGACAAAGCTCCTTTCCACAATCCAACATTTCGATAATCCGTTCCACATCCATGCGCCCAAATGTTGTATTGCGGCGAAATAAGATGATGGTCATGAACCGTCATCACGCTCGGAACATGTTGATCACGAAGGGTGTGCAAAATCGATGGAGATAGTTGTGTGTAAATATTATGCAAATGACACACATCCGGATGCGTATCCGCAATAAGCGAAGAAAGCTTGCGACGCGCCTCAAGCGAATACATCATGCGTCCAAATGTCTTTGCCGCTCCCCATCCAAACCCAGCCTGTTGCGTATGAACTTCACTTGGAAAATACACAGAATACGGCGTCAGCAAATTTTCCGGGTCCTGCATGGCAAATGGAATGACATCATGACCGTGTTGTGTAAGCCAATCCGAAGTCTCAAGCATGTATCGCTCAGCCCCACCACGAAGATAGTAGTATTTGTTTGCTTGGAGGATGCGCATAGGAAAATGAGGGGGTCAGAGTAGCAAGGTAGCAGAGTAGAAAAGTAGCATGGTGATAAAACATGAAACCGGAAAGTAACTAATGCTGTTTTATCCAACCCTGAAGTAGACGCTGAGCATTCTTGGTTGCTTCAAATATTTCTAAATATGTTTCTTTGTTAAATAATCCAACATCACGCGATAGAACAATTTGACTTTGTAATTCATAAATTGAACTCAGAGCCGTATCATAAAAACGTAATTTATCAGCCTTTCCTCGTCTTCCAAATCCCTCTGCAATATTTGATGAAACAGAGATGGCAGAACGTCTCATTTGTGACGTAAGCCCATATAGTTCACTTTTAGGAAAAGATTCTGTTTTCTTATATATCAAAACAGCGAGTATGTGTGCCTTCTGCCACGCAACAACTTCTGTAAAATCTTTAATCGGTGACATAATTTATGTTACTTTACTACTCTGCTACTCTGCTACTTTACTACTCCCTACTCCCTTCCCCAACACAACCACAAATCCTCCATACAACCATAGATAAAATGCCAAGGTTCTGATTTCAAAGATGGGCGAGGTAAAGGCGTTAAACGAAACCGCCAAAAGGCAAGCGGCAAATCCAAGCGCAAGTGCGCGCGCAAACGGATCCTTTTGCGATCGATAGGTTTGCATAGCAAACAAAAACAATCCAATCATCATCCACACATAACACCCAACACCAATCGTTCCGGTTTCTCCCCAAAGTGAAAACCAGTTGTTATCAATGGATCCTTCGGTTCCAAAAACGCCAAACGGCAATCCCAATCGTTCATACACATGCGTGTTTCCCAAAGCGGCCACAGCCCCACCACCAAATTGGCCAGGCCCTACTCCAAAAAACGGCGCCGAAGCCACGACTGTCAGTGGTGTTTGCACATACCAATACACGCGCCCGATTCCATAATATTCTCCACGCCATCGCGACAAACTAAACGTTTCAAAAAATCGCTCGGCAAAGGTTTGCCCCGGCGCTTCTGTGATATTTCTCACAACCATTCCGGACAACAACAAATAACTTGTCACAGCCAAAATACTAAGTGTGAATCCAAGTGCCACACGTTTATCACGCATGACCCATAATCCGATAAATAAAAATCCAAGCAAGAATGCAAACCAGGATGATCTGGAATAGGTCATGGCAAGCGCTGGAATCGCAAGCATAAAAACCCATGGCACAGATGTTTTGCTGATCTTTTCTTTGAAGACAAACAAAAATCCCGTTGCTATGAGCAAAAAGAAATACAAAAAGTTTCCAAGCCGATCATATCGTCCGAGAGTCGCAAACACACGTGATCCCGGCTCCCAAAATTGGGCAACACCGGATGTGAGCGTGATCTCACCAAGACTTCGAACATCGGATGGAAGCAAAAACAAATCCAAACGATCCCCCAAAAAATGTTGAATGATTCCCAAAACAGACTCAAATAAAACAACACCAAACAAAACCGTTGTGAGTGATTTGATATAGGCTTTGGATGGTTGAAGCTGGATCACCAAAAAGAACACCAAAACAAAACGAATGATTTGCCGCACACCAAGCAAGGCGATGGACGGAGGAACAAAATTGATTAAAACAGACGCAAGAAGCGAAAGACAAAATAAGAAAAATGGAAGATCAATGGGAGAGAAAATCATTTTTTTTGATCGTGTCAGCCACCCAACAAGAACAACAGCCGCAATTAAATAAATGAGTCCTTCTGATGCATAGCGAACAAACACATAGGCATCATTGGGAACAAATTTTAAAACCAATGATTCAAATGGAAAGTACACAGCCAAAACAGCAAGCATCCAAAACGGTCGAAAAATCGTGAGCAATGCCGCAGCGATAAAAACAACAAGTGAGATGGCAAGAACCGGTGAAAAAATCGTTTGCAATAAAATAAAACCACACAGAAGAAAAAACATTCCTCCCATGACTAAATGTTTGTGTGTTTCCGCTTGATGATAAAGGGCTTTGAAATTCAGCATGAAGATAGTATAGCAAAAAAAGGTGGGGATAAGAAGCTGAAGAAGATGTAGAAGATGTAGAAGCTGTAGAAGAAGGCATATATTTAAAATAAAAAAATCCTCGAACCCTTCTCTTGCGAGAAACGATTCGAGGAAAGAGGCACGCGACTAGGGCGTGCAGATGAACTTGACCGTGACCTTGCCGGTCGCGGAAGCCTTGTCGAGCACGACGTAGTCCGTGCCGGCCGTGCCGCCGTTGACCGAAACGCTACCGAACGTCATGCACGTGCCGTTCAAGCCCTTGGTGGGATTGTAGGCCGTGACCTGGTTCGTGCCTTCGTTTGGCGAACAGGTGCCGTGCAAGAGGCTGGCGAGCGCGCCCGTGCCCGTGGTCAGGATCTGGAAGCTGTACTTGGTGCCCGAACCCACATTGGGCGCGAGCATGAACTCGCCGGAGCCGAACTGGGTCGAGATGGTCTTGGCGCCCGCGGCCGTCCAGCAGTTGTAGCTGCTTATGGTCGAGGAGGCCGAGTTGGTGCCGAAATCGAGCGTGAATTCCTGGTTGCACGCGTACTTCTGTACCGTGGGACAGGACTGATCACACTGGTAGACACCGTTGATGTAATCGGTCGCTCCGTCGCAGTCGTCATCGACCTGGTTGCACCCGTCGGTTGCGCCCGGATGAACGCTTGCGGCGCTGTCGTTGCAATCGGTCTTGTCGGCAACGTAGCCTTCGGGTGCCGAGCAGGCCTGGGTGGTCGCGTTGGCATTGCCGTAGGTATCGCCATCGGCGTCGGCGTAGAACGTGGACATCAGGCCTTCATCAGTCTGGCCGTTGCAGTCGTCATCCACGCCGTTGCATGTTTCGGTCGAGGCATTGCCTGCGGTCGAGCAAACGGTATTTGTACCATCCGCCGAGCAGACCATGGTGCCGTTTGCGCAAGCGCCGACGCCGCAGCCGGAGCCGAGGTCGGTGTAACCTTCGTCGGTCTGGCCGTTGCAGTTGTCGTCCACGCTGTTGCAGGTTTCGACCGTTGCTTTGCTTGCGGTCGAACAGACGGTTTTGGAGCCGTCCTGCGAACAAACCATGGTGCCGTTTGCGCAGGCACCAACACCACAGCCGGAACCGAGGTCGGTGTAACCTTCGTCGGTCGAGCCGTCGCAGTTGTCGTCCACGCTGTTGCAGATGTCGCTCATGGCCGGATGAACGTTGGCATTACCATCGTTGCAGTCCATGCTGTTCGCGACATACCCCAACGGGGCCGAACACGACTGAACGGTTGCGTTGGCGTTGCCATAGGCGTCGCCATCGACGTCAGCGTAAAACGTGAGCTTCACGTTCTCGTCGGTCGAGCCGTCGCAGTTGTCGTCCACGCCATTGCAGGTTTCGGTCGCATTCGGGTGAATGCTTCCGTTACCGTCGTTGCAGTCGGTCTTGTCTGCGACGTACCCCTGCGGGGCCGAGCAGGCCTGGGTGGTCGCGTTGGTGTTGCCATACGAGTCCCCGTCCGAGTCGGCGTAGTACGTAGACTTCACGTTCTCGTCGGTCACTCCGTTGCAGTCGTTGTCTTTGCCATCGCAAATCTCGGTCTTGTTCGGGTTGATGCCCGAATCCGAGTCATTGCAGTCCGTGTGGTTGGTCACCCAGCCTTCTGGCTGCAGACAGGTGCACTTGGCAACGCTCGGCTCAGAGCCATAGCTGTCGCCATCGGAATCGACCCAATACTCGGTGCAGCCAACAGCGTCTTGCTCATCAGTCGAGCCATCGCAATCGTTGTCCTTGCCATCGCAGGTTTCGGTGCCGGCGTTCTGCATCTTGGCAGAAACACTGCAGGTGCAGTTGCCGCCGTCGCAGGTGAGCCAGCCCGAGTTCTCGCACGGCGTATCCTTCGCGACCGTGCAGGCCTTGTAAAAATACGCACAGCGTCCGGCGTTCGGAAACGCCTTTGCCGTGTTCTCCGTGACAATGCAGGCACTCACGTAGTTGCCTGCATCTATATTCTGGGTCGCGCAGTACTCGTCGTCTTCTACTGCACCCGAACCCGGGCATGGAATGTACGTGAACGTATTCTGTGTCGTCGGATCGAATGGATCCGCGTAGACCATCGAAGTATCCGTCGAGAAATACTCACACTTGCCCGTGGGCAAGCAGGTGAGCTGATCATTGGGACCGAGCGAAGAACAACTGGGCGCATTGCCCGGCGTGCAGTCTTCCGGCAACTGGGTCGCCGGATTGATCTTCAGGGCACCTTCCTTGGTCTTCTCCCACTTCTGGGGAGCCGACGAGGTATCACTCTTTTTCAGGGCGGAACCGCCGTCGGCCGAGCTGGCCGGCATGTTCTCGACGACGCACGCGCTCACCATGAACGCAAACGCGATGCCGATCAAAAAGGCAAACGTCGTGCTGCTACGGGTCTTCATGGACCTACTCCTTGAACGAACACACACGGGAAACCGCCCGTGCCACGGCATGGAATCACATCGACTCCAACAAGAATGTATGTGTGACACATAAACTCTTGTTGATGTTGATATGAAGAAAAAAGGACGGGTGCGAACGAGGCAGAATAGTATCACCTTGCTCGCACCCTGTCTAGTATTGATCTAGTTGCCTACATTCTAAACTCAATGCACCACCCCAGGTTTCTTGGAAAACACCGCCGACTTGTCCTTTGGGACAAATTCAACGAGGGTTGGAGCCTATGCGTGGAAATCCAATCAATTTATATGAG
>Ga0172373_10005108_pt1 | contig 18151 bp, 13 predicted proteins | sample Lak10m_2_FD_114546 | JGI IMG/M metagenome (GOLD analysis project Ga0172373, IMG submission 114546) | Freshwater microbial communities from Kabuno Bay, South-Kivu, Congo - kab_092012_10m | ecosystem: Environmental > Aquatic > Freshwater > Lake | place: Democratic Republic of the Congo...
ATTACGCGGGGTAACGGTGCAAAATCCCCAGGGGATTGGCCTGGGGGTGTTAGGGGGGGATGGCATGATTCGGGCCTGTCGTTTCCGCCAGTGCGGCGGAGCGGGGCTACAGGTGATGGGGGAGGCCCATCCCCTACTGATCAATCTCCGGGTTGAAGGGGCCGCCGGCAGCGGTATCCGGATGATCGATCAAGCGAAGGGGGAGGTGCGAAACTGCATTCTGCAGCGTTGCAGCCTGGGCCTGGAGTTGCAGGGAACGGCGGCCCCCTTGCTGCGGGGCAATCAATGTTCCGGTAACCAGACCGGACTGCGGTTGGCGGGCCAGGGAAGCCCGGTGCTGCGCCAGAATCGCCTCACCCAAAACCAGCAGGTGGGGCTGTGGATTAGCGACCAGGCCCGGCCCGATCTAGGCCAACCGGCAGACCCGGGGGAAAATATTCTTCGCTATAACGGCCAGTTAGATCTGCGCAATGATACTAGCCTGAGTCTGGTGGCGGTGGGCAATGACCTGATTCCCCAAACCCTTCAGGGAAATATCACCCTGGCCGCCAGCCAACGCCCCGACCCGGCGGCGGTGCCCTCCCCCTTGCTGGATCAACCGGGGCTGGAAACTAAAACGGTGGCCCCTGGGGCAGTGGCAACAGCCCCACCGCCACTGCCCCCAACCCCGGTGGCGGCCCCCAGCAGCCGCTTCCCGGACCTGACCGGCCATTGGACGGCGGCCTACGTGGCGGCCCTGGCGGCTCGGAATTTAGTGAAGGGGTTTGAGGATGGCACCTATCGTCCCGATGCAGGCATTACCCGAGCTCAATTCGCCACCCTGGTGGCCAGCGCCTACGAAGACCTGCCGGGGATACGAGGGCCGGTTACCTTTGTGGATGTGGCGGCTAACTTTTGGGCCTACACCGCCATTGATCGGGCCCAGCGACGAGGCTTTATCGGCGGGTATCCAGACCAAACCTATCGCCCCCAGCAACCCATGACCCGGGTGCAGGCGACATCGGCGGTGGCCACCGGCCTCAGGTTACCGGCGGCGCCGGCCAGTGGGTTGGCTGTCTACCAGGATCGGGCCCAGATCCCCAGTTATGCCGTTAATGCCCTGGCGATCGCTAGTCAGGCTGGCCTGGTGATCAACTATCCTGACCCCGCCCAACTACGGCCCCAGGAACCAATTACCCGGGGGGAAGTGGCGGTAGTAATCTACCAGGGTTTGGTCGCCCTGGGCCAGGCCCCCCGCCTCAGCACCCCAGTGGTGACCCTCAGTCCTGCGGTGCAAGGATCCTTCGCCGATATTCAAAACCATTGGGCCCAGGATGCCATCCAGGCACTGCTGAATGCGAACCTGGTGCGGGGCGAGAGCGATGGTCGGTTTTATCCCGATCGAGCCATGACTCGGGCCCAATTTGCCGCCCTAATTGCCAGTGCCTTTAGTCCTAGCCCCCGCCGTCCCGCCCTCAGCTTTACCGATGTGCCCCCCACCCACTGGGCCGCCGCCGCTATTCAAACCGCCTATCGAGGGGAATTCCTTTCTGGCTTTCCTGACCAGTCCTTTGGGGCGGAGGGCGCTGTCCTGCGGGTACAGATGTGGGTGGCTCTGGTCCATGGTCTAGACTGGCTCAGGGGCCAACCCATTGACCTGGGATGCTTGCAGCGGTTTCGCGACCGGGATCAAATTCCCTCCTATGCCCAGGCTGCCGTTGCCCGGGCCAGTCAACTCCAACTGGTGGTCAATGTTCCTGATCAGGCCCTCCTGAAGCCCAACCAGGCCGCTAGCCGGGCTGATATTGCCGTTGCGGTCTACCAGGCCCTGGTGCGGCAGGGCCGCATGCCTCCCCTAGAGGTCAACCGTGGCCAGTAGCTCGTCAAGGTGCTGACGCAGGTTTTGGGTCCAGCGATCGTAGCCCCTGGCATTGAGGTGGAGCCCATCACCACAGTGGAATTGGCGGTCCAGCTGGCCGTCACCGTCCCTGTCCAGGCTGGCGCTATGGTCAACAAAGCGCCGTCCAGCCTGGCCCGCTAGTTCCTGTTTCAGGGCCTGGTTAACGGCCTGGATCCGTTGGTTATAGCCCCGCAGACAGTAAACTCTGCCCATGGCCCCTTCCTCTACTGGTAAAAGACCGGAGACTAACACCGGTACCGGCGGTAGGGTAGCCAGGATCGCCCAGTAATTGGCCAATAACTCCTGATTGGAACGGAACCGCAGATCATTGATACCTATAGCCAGGACCACCGCCCTGGCCTGCTTCAATACCGGGCTATAGAGGAATAGCCGTTGCCGTACCCCCAAGGTGGTATCACCGTTGATACCATAATTGACAGCATTGGGATCCAGACGTTGGGCCTCCAATCTCTGGGTAATGCTATCACCAATCAGCACCAGGGGCCGGGTAGGGACCTGTCCTAGGCTAAGGGCGTGGCGCCCTACCCTGCCGTAATAGGCCTCCGTCAGCTCCTCCGGTGGGGCCGATCTGGCCCAACCCAGGCGACGCCAGAGTCGTTGCCCCCGATCACTCCTGCCCCAGCGCCACAACAGCACCCCATGCAACCCCAGAACATAGAGCCAGAGTAGGCTAACCACCCTAAGACCCTGTCCAGGCGCTAAAGGGGGCAATAAATTGCTCCAGCTTCAGGCTCTGCACTCCCCTGGTCTGGCAAGCCTGGTGCCGATCCGCCACCGTGTTATAGCCCCACTCCGCCAGGAACAATTGCACCTCCTGGAGGTCCGACTGCTGCTGAACCGCGGTCAGGGCCGGTAGACGGTCCTCCACAAACCAGATCGAGGATCGCCCCTGGCGCCTCAGTTGGCGCAGGGTTTCGTACTTGGGTTGCTTGATCTCCTTACCGAAGATTTGATCAGGGCCCAGGTCCATCCCCTGCTGCCCCAGCAGCTGCTGAATAAACCGCCCCTCCTTGGTGGAAATGATCACAACCTCTACCCCTGCGGCCGCCGCCGTTTCTATCCGGAGCAATACCCCCGGGTAGAAGCGATGCAAACTGAGCCAGTCGGCTAGGTGGGTCTGGATCCACCGATCCCGCACCCCATCCACCGCTGCCCCTAGTTGGGCGGGGTTGAGGTCGGTTTCGGTGAGTAACTGGGGCACCAGGGTGGGCCAGTGGTCTAATAGGTCCTGATCCGCTAGCCCCCTCTGCAGGCCGTGGATCAGCAGGGGCATTTCCCAGCCCGACTCCACCACGGGGCGGAGGGGATAGAAGCGATCGGCCAGTTGGGGGGGAGTCGGGCCCTCTGGTGGGCCAAAGATCTCACCGTAGGCTCGCCAGGCGGTAGCAAAGTACTCCAACAGGCCATCACAGACGACGCCATCAAAGTCCAGAGCCAGGGTTTGGGGAGTCATCATGGGGTAGGAGGGCAGGGGCGCCCCTATCTTATCCTCCCCAAGGCCAGGAAAGGCAGCCATCCCCTGGGGAAAGCAGTGTTATTGTAAAGATATACAACGTCCTGGGGAGGGTAAACTTCCCTGGCTTGACCCGGTGATATGGGAAATTGACGATGACCTTACCGATGCCCCAGACCCTGTCTGGCGATCGTATTCTTTACGTTCGCCTACCCTGTAATCCGATTTTCCCCATCGGTGTGGTCTACCTGGCGGATCATGTGCATAAATGCTTTCCCCAGGTAGAGCAGCGGATCTTTGATCTGGGTGCGGTACCGCCCCTCGACTACGGTGGCGCCTTGGATCGCTGCATTGATGAGTTCCGTCCCACCCTGCTGGTGTTTTCCTGGCGGGATATTCAAATCTTTGCCCCGGTTGGGGGCCGAGGCGGTAACCCCCTCCAAAATGCCTTTGAGTTTTTCTATGCCCGCAACCCCCTACTCAAGCTACGGGGAGCCTTTGGCGGCCTACGCATGGCCAGCACCTACCTGGCGGAGCTCTGGCGTAACCAGGGTTTGATTAAGCGGGGCTGGAACCGGGCTCGGCGCCACCAACCCCAGGCCACCCTGGTGGTGGGGGGCGGGGCCGTGAGTGTATTCTACGAACAACTCAATAGTCGCCTGCCAGAGGGTACGATCATTTCCGTCGGTGAAGGGGAAACCCTGTTGGAGCGGTTGCTGCGCCGGCAGGACTTTAGCGATCAACGCTGCTACGTGGTGGGCCAAACCCAACCCCGCGATCGCCTCATCCACGAAGAGCCTTCCCCCTTGGAAAAAACCGCCTGCGATTACGGCTACATCGAGGGCATTTGGCCCGAGTTTGACTACTACCTGCAGGATCAGGACTTCTACATTGGTGTCCAAACCAAGCGGGGCTGCCCCCATAACTGCTGCTACTGCGTTTACACCGTGGTGGAGGGTAAACAAGTGCGGATCAATCCCGCGGATGAAGTGGTGGCGGAAATGCAACAGCTTTATGATCGCGGCGTCCGTAACTTCTGGTTTACCGACGCCCAATTCATCCCTGCCCGCCGCTTCATGGCTGACGCTGAGGAATTGCTCCGCAAGATCCTGGCCGCCGGCATGACCGACATCCACTGGGCCGCCTATATTCGGGCCGATAACCTTACCCCTGAGCTGTGTCGGCTGATGGTGGCCACCGGCATGAACTACTTTGAAATCGGCATTACCAGTGGATCTCAGGAGCTGGTGCGAAAAATGCGGATGGGCTATAACCTCCGCACCGTCCTGCAAAACTGTCGAGACCTGAAGGCGGCGGGGTTTAATGACCTGGTCTCCGTGAACTACTCCTTTAACGTGATTGACGAGCGGCCGGAGACCATCCGCCAGACCCTCGCCTACCACCGGGCCCTGGAGGAGATCTTTGGCCGTGACAAGGTGGAACCCGCCATCTTTTTCATTGGTCTCCAGCCCCACACCCATCTGGAGCAGTATGCCTTTGACCAGAAGCTGCTCAAACCCGACTACAATCCCCTGGATATCCATCTACCCTGGGTGTCAAAAAAATTGTTGTGGAACCCCGAACCCCTGGGAGCCTTCTTTGGTGAGGTGTGTCTCAGGGCCTGGCAGCGCAACCCCAATGACTTTGGTCGGGAGGTGATGGATATCCTGGAGGAACAGCTGGGATGTGCGCCCCTGGAGGAGGCCCTCACTGCTCCCATCCCTCCCTCCCCAGACCCTCAGCCCGTGGTGGCCGGGGCGATTTAACCTGGATGCTCCGGGGGTGGCCCTAGCTGTTAGTGCCGGCTAATCACTTAGTTTCGTTACAGTACGGCTTTCCCACCTGACAGGGGCGGGGCGGTATGGCAGGATGAAGGCATAGCGATCATAGCTGATTGATCAAGCTCAGGCCTGGGGTTTACCATAGGTCTGTAGCGATCGAGATCTTTTTCCTGACGGTGAGGCAAGTACTGAGGCCGACCGGCTAGGAAAAGACCCCTAAATTTGACCACGGCTAGTTCGGGTTGCTTGTCTTCTCAGCCCACCTGGCATTACCAGGAGGGCAGGCTGATCGCAAGGAGGATAGCCATGAAACTGTCAACACTGGCGGCGGCCCTGGTGACCCTGCCCCTGATGTTAGGGACACCGGTTCGAGCGGAGAACCCCGCACAGCTCCAGCAACTATTGGAAACCAACCTCTGCCAAGGCTGTGACCTGCAGGGGGCCGATCTGAGCCATGCCCACTTAATCGGGGCCGACCTGCGGGGGGCCAATTTGCAGGGGGCCATGCTCATCGAAGCCAACCTGGAAGGGGCGGATTTGACCGGGGCTGATCTGCGGGGGGCCGACCTAACCGCCGCCTTTTTAACCAACACGGTGTTGGACTACGCTAACCTGGATCACGCGAATCTCACCCGGGCCCGGATTTACTTTGCGGAAATTACCGGTACCTCCCTGGTGGGGGTTAACCTGACCCAGACGGATATCGTCGGTACCCCCATCAGTATCGGCGGGGACTGATCATCCCAGGAGTGGCTGGGGAGGTCCTCTGCTGTGGGGTTTTTATCCCTCCTGGTTTCCGGGGAGGTGCTTAGTCTCTTTTATCCTCCTTTACCCCTATGCCCAGCTCCACCCTTGCCGATGCCAATCGTCGCCTTGAGCGCGCCCTTCAGTATGTGGATATTTCGGAGGATGCCGCCGAGCGACTGAGGTACCCGAAGGCCAGTCTAACGGTATCCATTCCGGTGCGTATGGATGATGGTTCTCTGCGGGTGTTCCAGGGGTATCGGGTGCGTTACGACGATACCCGAGGGCCCACCAAGGGGGGGATTCGCTTTCACCCGGGGGTTAACCTGGATGAGGTGCAATCTCTGGCCTTTTGGATGACCTTCAAGTGTGCCGCCCTGAACCTACCCCTGGGGGGAGCCAAGGGGGGAATTACGGTTAACCCTAAGGAATTATCAAAGTTTGAGTTGGAGCGGTTGAGTCGGGGGTATATTGATGCGATCGCCGACTTCCTTGGCCCCGATGTGGATATCCCCGCCCCCGATGTCTACACCAACGCCATGATCATGGGCTGGATGATGGATCAGTACAGCATCATCGCCCGCAGGCTGAGCCCGGCGGTGATTACTGGCAAACCCCTCAGCCTGGGCGGTAGCCAGGGGCGGGATAACGCCACCGGCAGCGGGGCTTTTTACGTGATTGAGGCGATTATGGCCCGCCTGGGTCGCCAACCCCAGGAGACAACGGTGGCGGTGCAGGGGTTTGGCAATGCGGGCAGCACCATTGCCCGATTGCTTTTTGATGCCGGTTACCGTGTGGTGGCGGTCAGTGATTCCCAAGGGGGGATATTTGCGGCCCAGGGTTTAGACATACCCAGTATTCAGGCGTTTAAGGCCGCTAGCCGCAGCCTCAAGGCAGTCTACTGCCAGGGCAGTGTCTGCAATATCCTGGAAAACTACATCACCCTCACCAATCGGGACCTGCTAAATCTGGATGTGGATATTTTAATTCCCGCCGCCCTGGAGAACCAAATTACTGAGGACAATGCTCATACTGTGCAGGCCCGCTATATCTTCGAGGTGGCCAATGGCCCAGTCACCTCCGCCGCCGATGAGATTTTAGAGGCCAGGGGTATTCAGGTTTTCCCTGACATTTTAGTCAACGCCGGCGGGGTTACCGTTAGTTACTTTGAGTGGGTACAGAACCGTAGCGGTCTGTATTGGTCTCTGGCGGAGGTCAACGATCGCTTGCAAACCATGATGGTGAGCGAAACGGAGCGAATTTGGGCGATCGCTCAGCAGCAGCAGATTTCTCCCCGCACGGCGGCCTACGTCCATGCCCTCAGTCGCCTGGGGGATGCCCTCAATGCCAAGGGGACCCGCGCTGATTATGCTAGCCCCTCTACTCAACTGCCCCCTAGAAGGACAAACTCCTAGTAAGATCCTGGGTAATCAGCAACAGGGGCATCGCCTCAGCGGCTAGCCATGGACTTTGAGGATATTAGTCAACTCATTAACCAGGCCGCCCTGCAACAAAAGGGCCGGCCCCTGAAGGATGTGGAGCGCCTGGTGTTGAAGGGTGCTTGGGAAAATCAGACCTACAGCGCCATGGCCAACCTGGGGGTAGGCTATTCGGACGACTACCTTAAAAAAGACGTGGGGCCAAAACTCTGGCGCCTGCTGTCGGAATTGGTGGATCCCCACCGTCAGGAGATGAAGGTGACCAAGCACAACCTCCGCAATGTGCTGCAAACCTGGGCCCGGGACAGTCAAGGGCAGCCCAGCTGGGATGGAGCTAGAAGGATCGCGGATGGACCGCCAGCGGCCTTGACGGTACGAGACCTACCCTGGATTGATTCGTCCAGGATCTACGGTCGTGAGGTGGACCTGGCTATCCTGGCTGAGTGGTTGCAGGGAGGGCCCTCCGGGGAATACGGCCGCTTGCTATTAATCTGGGGGCTCCCCGGACAGGGTAAAACTACCCTTGCCCTCCACCTGGCCCTGCACCTGCAGGATCAATTTGACCGAGTTGGCTACCTGGATTTGCCCGATGGCGTGACCGATACCCAGGTGATGGCGGCCCTGACCACCTGGCTCTGTCCCCCGGGGTCCCCGCCGCCTCAGGATACCGCCCCCATTGACTGGTTGATGGCCCAACTGACCCGGCGTCGTTGCCTGCTGGTGATCGATCACCTGGAGTCGCTGTTTATCCCCAGTCAGTTAGCGGGCACCTATGTCGCCCATACTGAGGCCACTCAACTCCTATTACAACGCACTGCCACGGCTCAACACCGCAGTACCTGGCTTTGCCTCAGTCAGGAAAAACCCGCCGATTTAGCGCTTTGGCTTGGTCCACGGGTGCGGGATTACGGTCTGTCAGATTTGCCATCGGCGGCTTTACCCACTCTTCTACAGAAGTCAGGGAATGTAGTAGCCCAGCCTGAGGACTACCAGATTTTGCACCAACGCTATGGCAGCAGCCCTCTGGTATTGCAGGGGCTGGCCCGCTTAATCCAGGAGGTTTACCAGGGCCAGTTACCCGAGTTTTTAGCAGAGCCGACCGTGGTTCTTCCCGATCTGGTCCGGCAGAATTTGGCAACGGTGCTAGAGCGTATCTCAGAGCCAGAACTAGGGGTGTTGTACTGGCTGGCCCAGGCCCAGGCGCCTCTGTCCCTGACCACCTTAGCCCAGGTCATGATCCCCTATCCCGGCACCGTAGTGGTGCAGTCCTTAATCGGTCGATCCCTCTGCTGGGGTAGGGCGACCACCGATAGCACCCAATTGGACCTGCCGCCCCTAGTCCGGTCCATGGTCTTAAGTCGGTTGTTAGCTGTGCTGGTGGGTGAGCTCAAGCAGGGTGAGCTCCATTGGTTTCACCGTCTTCCCCTGGTGACGGTTACCGCCCCTGCTGCTGTGCAGGCTCAACAGCGAGCTACCCTCCTAGAACCCCTGGCTAGCCAGTGGCGCCAGGGGCTATTGGTGGAGGCTGACTTGAGGGTGGCCTGTGATCGCCTACTCCAGGCGGTGCGCTACTCCCCCCTGGCAACCGCTGGCTATGGCCCGGCTAACCTGCTGCATCTCTGGGGGCAGTTAGGGATTGATCTGGGCCGTATTGACCTGTCACAGCTAGCCCTTTGGCAAGCAGACTTAACCCAGGTCAATTTGCAGGGTGCCAACCTGAGCCATGCTCACCTGCAGGATACGGCCCTAGCGATGGCACTCCAAGAACCACCGGTGGCGGTGGTGAGTCCTGAGCAGGACTGGCTAGTGGTGGGGGATACCCAGGGACAGATGTTGATCTGGAGCATCACCACCGGACAGTTATACCAGCGGCTAGAAATCCCTGAACCACCCGTCGCGATTACGACCCTAGCCCTGAGTCCGGAGGCAGAGATGCTAGCGGTGGGTACCGCAAGCGGCGGCATCTGGCTGTGGTCCCTGGCCCATCCCCTGCTATCCCCGGGGGATGGTCTCAGCTATCATCAATCCCGGTTAACAGCCCTGGCCTTTAGCCCTCAGGGGGAGAGGTTAGCCTCCGCTGACCAAACCGGTGTGATTTGCCTGTGGGACCTCGCCTCAGGAGGCTGTCATAACCACTGGCAAGGTCACCAGGAGGCCATCCATACACTGGTTTTTAACCTTGGGGGCGATCGCCTGCTGAGTAGCGGTGAGGATCAAACAACCTGCCTCTGGTCCGTTTCTCGGGGTGAATGTCAGGTAAACTTTCAACCCCGGTCCACCGCCTCGGTCCGAGCCGCTGGTTTTCTCCCCCCTAACCTCCAATCCGGCCAAACCGAATTGGCCTTTGCCGCTGGTTACGACGACTATGGTCTGGTACTTTGGGCGGTGGAAACAGGTCAACCCCACTGGGTTCAACCTACGGATATCGAGGGTTTACTGACCCTGGCTGTGAGCTCTGGCGGAGACTATCTAGCCGCTAGCCGCCAGGATGGTAGTCTTACCCTTTGGCCCCTAGCTCAGGGCAGGGCTCCCCGCACCCTATCACCCCTATCTGCCCCTGCTTGGGTGTTAAATTTTAGCCCCAATGGTGACTCCTTAGTCAGCGCCAGTGACCAGGGTGTGCAGGTCTGGCAGGTAACCGCGGCAAAACTACAACGGTCCTTTGTTAGTCGCACCTACCCCTTGACCAGTTTGGCTTTCAACAGACATTACCTGCTTACGGGCCATCGGGATGGAGGTCTACGTCGTTGGCTAATGCCAACCTCTAGTACTCAAGCTAATCCAACTGGGCAGGTCCCGGATATCTTGACAAGCCCAACTCAAGGCGGTACTAAGGCCCTGGCAGTGAGCGATGCGGGTGGTGTATGGGCCCGTGCTGGCAACGATCAAACCCTTGTAGTTGGTCAGGTGGCGGATGGCCAAGTGCTCCACCGTAGCCATTTGCCCAGCCCTGCGACGTTACTTCACTTTAGCTCCGATGGAGAGTGGTTAGCTGGAGCTAGGGCAGATGGTGTGATTAGTCTTTGGTCGGCGGCCACCGGCTATCTGCTGGGGGAGATGGACTGCCACCCCAGCGCTCCAACAGCGCTGCAGTTTAACCGGCCAGGGCCATACCCTCCAGGACTATTTAGCGGTGGTCGAGATGGCATCATTTGGGCCTGGGACCTGGATCATTTCAGCGGCAAGGAGATATTTAGGGGTCACCAGCGTCAGGTCCACAGTCTTGCCCTGAATTCCACCGGCACCTGTTTGGCAAGTGCCAGCTACGATGGCACTGTCCGCTGGTGGGATACGGCTAGGGAGACTTGCCTGGGCACTTGGTTAGCCCCGACCGATCACTGGCTGCATGCCGTTGCTATTGATGCCAGGGATCAGATTCTCGTTATAACGAGTCAAGCCGGTCAACTAGCTGTTTGGCTAGTGCAGACCAATCAATGTTGCTATCAATTACAGGGTCATCGTCAAGGTATCTGGCTGGCCATGGTGAAGGATGGTGGTAGGTTACTGATAACCGCCAGTCAAGACTCCGAAATTCGGCTTTGGGACCTGAAAAGGGGAATTTGTCAACAGGTATGGCACCCTAGCCTTCCCTACACTGGCATGGATATTACGGCTACTAATGGCTTATCATCAGCAGCAACCTCCCTGCTAAGTCAACTGGGAGCTGAAGTCAATGCCAGCACTGGTTAGTCAACCATAAGTAGTCAACCATAAGTAGTCAACCATAAGTAGTCAACCATAAGTATATGTAGAAAAACAAAGGGAAAAAACAAAAACTCTAGTCAGATAAGGAGAACATATTGATATATCCACCTGACCTAACTAGAAATTCTTCGGATATCAGAAAGCATTATTTACAGAGGAGTCCAGAATCAGTTGAAGAGATTTCCAACCTATCCAGGCCAAACCTATTAGGGCAGTGACCAATAATAGAGGGCTGCCGGGCAAACCCACAAAAACCAGGGCTAAAATACCTACCCCCCAAGTCAGGGCGTAGATGGTCAGCACAGTCAGACGATGGGATAAACGAATGCCTAGCAAACGATGGTGTAGGTGACTCCTGTCCGCTAAAAAGGGGGACTGTCGACGCATTAAACGACCCAGGATTACCGCTGACATATCTAGCAGCGGCACGGCCAGCACCAGCATGGGTAAGAAAACTGCTATTGAGGTAGACGTTTCCACCAAACCGGTAATCCCTACCCCGGCTACTAAAAAACCAATGAAGTAAGAGCCCCCGTCCCCCATGAAAATCTGCGCCGGGTTAAAGTTAAACAGCAGGAAACCCAGTAAACTTCCTAGGTAAAGGGCAAAGGCACTGTATATCCGATAGCCTATCCGTACTTATCTGTAGCTTAGAGCTTACTCTTGCCAGTATTGTCACTGACATAGAAGGCAAGGAGAAGACCTATGATCTAGGTTTTTGACAAACTTTAAAGTTGAGCTGTGATTGTGAAATAAGAATGTGTTCTTTGCCTAGGTCTTAAAAATATTTGCTTCAAGCAGGGCTTTACCCATCCCATCTGCCCTGCTAGCGTCGACAACAGGGCCAGATGGCGGCCCTGACAGAGCATCAACAGGACTGCCATCCAGATCTGGGAGTTTCCTAGCCGCTCTACTTAAGCGGTTATCGATTTCTCCTTGGCAGAACCAGAAATTAACCAAAAACCTGATCACTCTCCAGGCTTAGGAGGCCGCTGCCAATAGCTGGCGCAGGGTTTCGATGCGATCGCGGTTCACCCCCAGATCGGACTCCCCCAACCGGGAGGCGGAGCGCACCTGGATCACCCCCGCCGGTTGGTCCAGATAAAACTCTCCATCATCGACAAACCCTAGCCAGCGGCTGGTGAACTCGGCGTAGAGGTAGGTGGGGGTTTGCTCAAGGATTTGGGTGCGGGGCAGGGCGGCAATCAGATCCGCCAGTTGGGCCATGGCCCTGGCTGGCTCCCCCGAGTAGGTGAGGGGGGCAATGGCATGACTGGCATCGGGGTTGCCCTGGCTGACCACGCAATTGGGGGACGGGGGACAGGGGGACAGTTGCCCCTGGTGCACCCCCAGGCTGGTGGGTCTAGCGCCAACGAAGATTTCCCCCAGCCCGGGCAGGCGGGCCTGGGGTAGGCGATGCAGGGGTAGGGCCTGGGCGGCGGTGGCCAGCCCCAGGGTGAGCCCGAGCACCAGGGTCACCCCCAGCAGTAAACCCACCAGCCTCGCTCCGGATCTTAATGTCATCATGAATATTAACCCCCAAATATCAACTCTCCCATTCTGCCATGGTCACCTCCCCCCCCGATCTCACCCCCCTCCTGACTCGACAACGGACCTTCTGGGCCAGCGGCGCCCCCCGGCAGCTGGAGTTTCGCCTGGCCGCCTTAAAGCGGCTGCGGCAGGCGATTGTGGACCGCCAGGCTGAGATTGTGGCGGCGGTGCAGCAGGACCTGGGCCGACCGGAATTTGAGGGCTACTTTGAGGTGGGCACCATCAGTGAGTTGGACTACGTCCTCCAACATCTACCGGCCTGGGTCCGGCCCCAACCGGTGCCCCTGGCCCTTAACCAACGACCCGGACGGGCCTGGATACAGCCCCAGCCCAAGGGAGTGGTGCTGATTATCGGCCCCTGGAACTACCCCTTCCAGCTGATCCTGTCCCCCCTGATCGGGGCGATCGCCGCCGGTAACTGCGCCTTGGTGAAACCCTCCGAGCTGGCCCCCACCACCGCCAGGGTGCTGGCCCAGCTGGTGGTGGCCACCTTTGACCCCGCCCATGTGGCCCTGGTGGAGGGGGGAGTGGAAACCGCCCAGGCCCTGCTGGCGGAAAAGTTTGACCATATTTTCTTCACCGGCGGCGAGCGGGTGGGGCGGCTGGTGTTGCAGGCCGCCGCCCCCCACCTCACCCCCGTCACCCTGGAGTTGGGGGGCAAAAGCCCCTGCCTGGTCACCCCCGACATCGATCTGGCGGTGGCCGCCCGCCGCATCATCTGGGGGAAATTCCTCAACGCCGGCCAAACCTGCGTGGCGCCAGATTACCTGCTGGTGGAGGAGTCCCTACAGCCGGCCCTGGTCAGGGCCCTACAGGACCGGCTGAGACAGTGCTACGGGGCCGATCCGGCCCAGAGCCCCGACTACGGCCGGATCGTCAACCCCCACCAGTTTGATCGACTGGTGAGGTTACTGGGCAGCGGCCGCCTGCTCCAGGGGGGCGAGTCCGACCGCCAGAGCCGCTACCTGGCCCCTACCCTGATCGATCAGGTAAGCTGGTCAGACCCGGTGATGCAGGAGGAGATTTTTGGGCCGATTTTGCCCATCCTTACCTATCGCCATCTAGACGAAGCCATCGCCCTGATCAATCAGCGCCCCCAGCCCCTGGCCCTCTACCTGTTTTGCCGCGATCGGCGGCTGCAGCAACGGGTGATCGCCAACACCCAGGCCGGCACCGTCTGCCTGAATGACGTGATTTTACAGGTGGCGGTGTGGGATCTCCCCTTCGGCGGCCGGGGCTCCAGCGGCCTGGGCACCTACCATGGGCGCCATAGTTTCCAGACCTTTTCCCACGCCCAGGGGGTGCTGCAGAAGCCCTTCTGGCTAGATATGGACTGGCGCTATCCGCCCTATGCTAACAAGGTGAAACTGTTTAAGCGCTTTCTCCGGCTCGAGTAAAAACTTAAACCTGAACCTTTGTCCAGGACCAGGGACAAGGATTTAGGTTTTCTTCACATTATCCCAGGCAAGGATTAAGCCTCCTACCCTTTCAGCCAAATGGCCTACAGTCTTAGTCCCCTCCTGACGCCATACTCTAAGGGTCGGCCCTTAGGGGTTAGACACTCCCTAAAAAGAGAAACCCATTTACGGTCTGGGGAACCAGGCCGTTTTTTTATGCTTCCTTTCTGGGTAGGGCCATGATCCCCGCTAGAATAGGCCAGGACGCCCCTGGCTATGACTATCAGGGGGCTGGTCTCTACTGGAGGTACGATGCAGGTTAATTGGCAATTGGTCAAGCCCTACGAGGATATCATCTACGAAAAAACCGATGGTATCGCCAAAATCACCATTAACCGCCCCCACAAGCGCAACGCCTTTCGTCCCCAAACCATTGCCGAACTCTACGAAGCCTTTAGTAATGCCCGGGAAGATAGCCGCATCGGCGTGATTTTACTGACCGGGGCCGGTCCCCATCGCGATGGTAAGTATGCCTTTTGCGCCGGGGGTGACCAGAGTGTGCGGGGGCATGGCGGCTACCTGGATGAGGCGGGGGTGCCGCGCCTGAATGTGTTGGACCTGCAGCGGCTAATTCGCTCCATGCCCAAGGTGGTGATTGCCCTGGTGGCGGGCTACGCCATTGGCGGCGGGCAGGTGCTGCACGTGGTTTGCGACCTGACCCTGGCGGCGGATAACGCGATTTTTGGTCAGACCGGCCCCCGGGTGGGCAGTTTTGACGGTGGCTTTGGGGCCAGCTATCTGGCCCGCATCGTGGGGCAGAAAAAAGCTCGGGAAATCTGGTATCTCTGCCGCCAGTACGATGCCCACCAGGCCATGGCTATGGGTCTGGTCAACCAGGTGGTGCCGGTGGATCAGTTGGAGACGGAGGGCATCGCCTGGGCCCAGGAAATCCTGCAAAATAGCCCCATCGCCATCCGTTGCCTGAAAGCTGCCTTCAACGCTGACTGTGACGGTCAGGCCGGCCTGCAGGAGCTGGCCGGTAACGCTACCCTGCTTTACTACATGACCGAAGAGGGCACGGAGGGGAAACAGGCTTTCCTGGAGAAGCGATCGCCCAATTTCCGCCAGTATCCCTGGCTACCCTAAAGGGGAGGGCTACAGCCCTCCGTGCTGTTGCCAAAATTCCAGTTCTTGGCGAATCCGCTCCCGATCCTCGGGGTTGGCATAGCGCAGCTGATGCCGGAGTTCGTTAATCACCTGGCGACGGTGTTGGGGGGAAATGGCATGACCCATAGAACTAATCCTTAAACTGTAGCGATAACTACAGTTTACCAGGCTACAGGCTGAGAATTAGAAACATCTACTTTTGTAACGCCATCTGGCCAGCCCGGTACCGGGTTACTGGGCAAAGATGAAGGTGGGGGCTAGATCCACGGGGCGATCGCCGGCGGCGATGCACAGCGCCATGGACTCCGTGGTGGTGATCTGGGCCGCCGCCACCGTACCGACTACGCAATCGGCGTAGCGTTGGGGTAAAACGCTACGCCGACAGTGATCCAACAGACCGCTGAGGCTGGGCACCTCCACTTGGCCCTGGATGGTGGTGACGCAACTAGCCAATTCAGCCGGGCGGCGATCCTGACTACAGGCGGCTAGTAGATCCTCTGGCTTGACCTCCAGGTCACTCAGCTGGGCCACACAGTCTCCCACCTGGGTAGGATGGAGAGCGCGACTGCAAGCGGAGGCGGCAGCCTTGGCCTCCAGGCCATTACCGATTAGGCTGCTGGTACAGTCAGCAAAATCATTGGCCTGGGCCACCCGGGGGGAAACCAGCAGCGGTACCCCTAACCCCACCATGACCAGAAAGTGTATTGCGGGACACTGGCGGTACAATCTGGAAGAAAGACAATGAGCCATAGCTAAAGGTTAAGGGTTGTATCCCTTAGTAAACAACTGTAGGGGACGATCAGCTCAGGCTGGCGTCCCTGGGGACCTAATTACCCACCAAGATACCATTCCCGGTTAGGGAGCTAGATATCTTCTGGGGCTGGATATCTTCTACAGTGAAGAGTAACAGCAAGGTTTAATCGCGTGATCTAGAGGTTAGAAAAGTAGTATGCGTTTGAGTGACATAACTCACCCCAACCAATTGCATGGGCTGTCCCTGCGCCAACTCGAAGAGATTGCCCGCCAAATTCGCGAAAAGCATCTAGAGACCGTGGCCACCAGTGGTGGTCACCTGGGCCCTGGGCTGGGGGTGGTGGAGTTGACCCTGGCCCTCTACCAAACCCTCGATCTAGATCAGGACAAGGTGGTGTGGGATGTGGGGCACCAGGCCTATCCGCACAAACTCATTACCGGTCGGTACCACGACTTCCATACCCTGCGACAAAAGGACGGGGTGGCCGGCTACCTGAAACGCAGCGAAAACCCTTTTGACCACTTTGGGGCGGGCCACGCCTCCACCAGTATTTCCGCCGCCCTGGGCATGGCCCTGGCCCGGGACCTGGCTGCAGAGGACTACAAGGTGGCGGCGATTATTGGGGATGGCGCCCTGACCGGCGGTATGGCCCTGGAGGCGATCAACCATGCCGGTCACCTGCCCCATACCAATTTGCTGGTGGTGCTGAACGACAACGAAATGTCCATTTCTCCCAACGTTGGCGCCATTCCCCGCTACCTCAACAAAATGCGCCTCAGCCCACCGGTGCAATTCCTCACCGATAATCTGGAGGAGCAATTCAAGCACCTGCCCTTTGTCGGCAGTTCCCTTTCCCCCGAGCTGGACCGGGTGAAGGAGGGCATGAAACGCCTGGCGGTGCCCAAGGTGGGGGCGGTGTTTGAGGAGTTGGGCTTTACCTACATGGGCCCCGTCGATGGCCATAACCTGCAGGAACTGATCGCCACCTTTAAGGAGGCCCACCAACACACCGGGCCGGTGCTCGTCCATGTGGCCACCACCAAGGGTAAGGGCTACGCCATCGCCGAAAAAGACCAGGTCGGCTACCATGCCCAATCCCCCTTTAACCTGGCCACCGGCAAGAGCCTGCCCTCCAGTAAGCCCAAGCCCCCCAACTACTCCAAGGTGTTTGCGGAAACCCTGATCAAGCTGGCGGAGGAAAACCCCAAAATCATTGGTATTACCGCCGCCATGGCCACCGGCACCGGCCTGGATAAGCTGCAACAGGCCCTGCCCCAGCAGTACATTGATGTGGGCATTGCCGAACAGCACGCCATCACCCTGGCCGCCGGCCTGGCCTGCCAGGGGGTTCGCCCCGTGGTGGCGATCTACTCCACCTTCCTGCAGCGGGGCTTTGACCAGATCATCCACGATGTCTGTATTCAAAAGCTACCGGTGTTTTTCTGCCTGGACCGGGCGGGCATTGTGGGGGCCGATGGCCCCACCCACCAGGGCCTCTACGACATCGCCTACCTGCGCTGCATCCCTAACATGGTGCTGATGGCCCCCAAGGACGAGGCGGAGTTACAGCGCATGCTGGTGACGGGGATTAACTACACCCAGGGGGCGATCGCCCTGCGCTATCCTCGCGGTAGTGGCCACGGCGCCCCCCTGATGGAGGAGGGCTGGGAACCCCTACCGATCGGTAAGGCGGAGGTGCTGCGCCAGGGGGATGACCTGCTATTACTGGGCTATGGCTCCATGGTGTACCCCGCCCTGCAAACCGCCGAGATTCTCAGTGAGCATGGCATCGAAGCTACGGTGGTGAATGCCCGCTTTGCCAAACCCCTGGATACGGAGCTGATCCTGCCCCTGGCCCAGCGCCTGGGTAAGGTGGTTACCCTGGAGGAGGGCTGCCTGATGGGGGGCTTTGGCTCCGCCGTGGCGGAGGCCATTCTAGATGCCCAGGTGCCCGCCTCCCTGCTGCGCCTGGGGGTGCCCGATGTGCTGGTGGATCACGCCACCCCCGCCCAGTCCATGGCTACCCTGGGGTTGACCCCGCCCCAAATGGCGGAGCGCATTCTGGCCACCTACCGGGTTCCTCAACCGATTCTGGTGGGTTAGGTTCAGGCCTCTCCAGACCAAACTCCGCCAGGGTCAGGGCGAAATTACGGTGTTCGTGGCCAGCCTGGCTGAGTTTAATCAGGGCAAACCGTTGGAGCGGGCTGAGGGCCTGCCATTGATCCAGGCTGAGGGGGGTGCCCAGGCGGCTGGCCTGGGC
>Ga0172373_10005109_pt1 | contig 18149 bp, 16 predicted proteins | sample Lak10m_2_FD_114546 | JGI IMG/M metagenome (GOLD analysis project Ga0172373, IMG submission 114546) | Freshwater microbial communities from Kabuno Bay, South-Kivu, Congo - kab_092012_10m | ecosystem: Environmental > Aquatic > Freshwater > Lake | place: Democratic Republic of the Congo...
AGGGCCGCCGCGAACACGAGGCAGCGCTCCGTCGAGGGAGCCGCGGTCCAGGCCTCGGCCGCCGCCACGACGGCGTCGGCCCGGCGCCCCACCCGGCGGAGGGCCTGGGCGCGGACCATGGCGATGAGGCCGCGGTCGACCGTCACGCCGCGATCGGGGATGGCGGCGAGCACCTCGAGGGCCTCGCCGGCGGCGCCCGCCTCGACGAGGAGGGTCGCGAGGATCGTCGCGGCGTGGGCCCGGACCGTCGTCGTGGGCCCGCCTGCGAGGGAGCGGAGCCCGGCGATCGCCTCGTCGGTGCGGCCGGCCCCGAGGAGCTGACCGGAACGCTGCAGCAGCTGGGCGTCGGCGCGATTGCGGGCCTCGTCGACGACGACGAGACCGGGGCCGCGTCGGGCGGCGCTGCGCGCGGTCGGTTCGTCGGACGCCATGGCCACACTCTCCGCGTCGGCGGACCGCAGGTCAAGGCGCCCCGACCCTTGCCCCCGTCGACGCACCTCGCTACCCGGGGGCCATGCCGGTCTTTGCGCCCCTCGACGCCGACGCCTCCTTCGCCGCGGAAGAGCTCCGCATCCTCGACCTCTGGAAACGCGGTGACATCTTCGCGCGCTCCGTGAACGAGCGCCCTGCGGACCAGGCCTACATCTTCTACGACGGCCCGCCGTTCGCGACGGGCCTGCCCCACTACGGCCACATCGTCGCCAGCACGCTGAAGGACATCGTCCCGCGCTACTGGACGATGCGCGGCCACCGCGTCGAGCGCCGCTTCGGCTGGGATACCCACGGCCTGCCCATCGAGATGGACGTCGAGAAGAAGCTCGGCCTCTCGGGCCCCGCCGACGTCCGCGCCTACGGCGTCGGGAAGTTCAACGAGGAGTGCCGCTCCGGCGTGCTGCGCTACGTCGACGAGTGGAAGAAGACCATCACCCGCGTCGGGCGCTGGGTCGACTTCGACAACGACTACAAGACCATGGACCTCACGTTCATGGAGAGCGTGTGGTGGGCCTTCAAGCAGCTCTTCGACCAGGGCCTCGTCTACGAGGGCCTGCGCGTGATGCCCTACTCGTGGCGCCTGTCGACGCCGCTGTCGAACTTCGAGGCCGGCCTCGACTACCGCGACGTCGACGACCCCGCCCTCACGGTGCGCCTGCCCATCGACGGCCGCGACAAGCAGTGCCTGCTCATCTGGACGACGACGCCGTGGACGCTGCCGTCGAACCTCGGTGTGGCTGTGCACAACGACGTGCAGTACGTGCGCGCCTCGGCCGAGCACGACGACGGACTCACCTACTGGGTCGCGAAGGACCTCGCGGCGCAGGTGCTCGGCAAGGGCCACGTCGTCCATGAAGAGCAACCCGGCAGCGCCCTCGTGGGGCTCCGCTATACGCCGCTGTTTCCGTTCTTCGCCGGGCGCAAGGACCAGGGCGCCTTCCGCGTCATCCACTCCGGCCACGTCACGACGACGGACGGCACGGGCCTCGTCCACATGGCGCCGGCCTATGGCGAAGACGACTTCAACGCCTGCAAGGCCGCCGGCATCGACCTCGTCGACCCCGTCGACGACGAAGGCAACTTCAAGGCGGCCGTCGCCCCGTACGCGGGCAGGAACATCAAGGACGCCGACAAAGACATCATCAAGGACCTCAAGGCGCAGGGCAGCGTGTTCAAGCACGTCACCCTCAAGCACGCCTACCCGTTCTGTTGGCGCAGCGGCACGCCGCTCATCTACAAGACGACGCCGTCCTGGTACGTCGGCGTCGAGAAGCTGCGCGAGCGCATGGTGCAGGCCAACGCCGACGTGCACTGGGTGCCGGACTTCGTCGGCGAGGCGCGCTTCAACAACTGGCTCAAGGAGGCGCGCGACTGGTCCATCTCGCGCTCGCGCTTCTGGGGCACGCCCATCCCGATCTGGCGCAGCGACGACGGCGACATCCTCTGCCTGGGCTCGGCCGACGAGCTGCGCGCGCTGACCGGCGCCAGCATCGACGATATCCATCCGCACAAGATCGATCATTTGTCGTTCGTGAAGGACGGCAAGACCTACAAGCGCATTCCCGACGTCTTCGACTGCTGGTTCGAGTCGGGCGCGATGCCGTATGCGCAGGTGCACTACCCGTTCGAGAACAAGGCGGCCTTCGAGGGCGCCTTCCCGGCGCAGTTCATCGCCGAGGGCCTCGATCAGACCCGCGGCTGGTTCTACACCCTCGTCGTCCTTGGCACGGCACTGTTCGGCAAGAGCCCGTTCAAGAACGTGATCGTGAACGGCCTCGTGCTCGCGAAGGGCCACTACAAGAAGCATGACGGCCGCGAGGAGTACGTCCCGCACGAGTTCGTCGAGGAGAAGAACGGCAAGTCCTTCGACACCCGTGACGGCGCCGAGCTCAAGGTCGTCACCGAGAAGATGTCGAAGTCGAAGAAGAACTACACGGCGCCCGAGGCCGTGATCGATCGCTTCGGCGCCGACGCCCTGCGGGCCTACCTTATCAACTCCCCCGTCGTGCGCGCCGAGCCGCTGCGCTTCGAGGACGAGGGTGTTCGTGAGGTCGTGCGGACGGTGATGCTGCCGTTGCACAACGCCCTGTCGTTCTTCGTCACCTACGCCAACATCGACGGCTGGGATCCGACGACGCACCTGGCAACCGCGCCCGCGCTCAAGGACCGGCCCGAGCTCGATCGCTGGCTCGTGTCGACGCTGCAGTCCCTCGTCGCCGAGGTGAACACGCAGATGGAGGGCTACTACCTCTACAAGGTCGTGCCGCCGATGCTGTCGTTCATCGACGACCTCACGAACTGGTACATCCGCCGCAGCCGCGCCCGCTTCTGGGGCAAGGGTCTCTCCGACGACAAGCGCGCCGCCTATGCGACGCTCTACGAGGTCCTCGTCACCTTCTCGAAGGTCCTCGCGCCCGTCATGCCGTTCATGGCCGAGAGCATGTACCAGCGCCTCGTGAAGGAGCCCGGCGTCGCCGGCGCCCGCGACTCGGTGCACCTCTGCGACTACCCCATCGTCGACGCAGCCCTCATCCACCGCGACATCGAGGCGGCGATGGCGGCCGTCCGGACCGCTGTGGGTCTCGGTCGCGCGCTGCGCGACAAGCACAAGCTGAAGAACCGCCAGCCGCTGGCCACCTGCACCATCGTCAGCCACGACGCCGACGTCCGCGCGCGCCTGCAGGCCCACGCCGAGCTCATCGCCGACGAGCTCAACGTCAAGGGCGTGAAGATCATGAAGGACGACGCCGGCCTCGCGTCGCTGTCGTTCAAGGCGAACTTCAAGACCCTCGGCAAGAAGATGGGCCCGAAGATGAAGGCGGCCGCCAGCGCCATCGAGGCCTTCAGCCGCGAGCAGTGGGCCATCCTTGAAGACGGCGGCAGCGTCGTCGTCGAGGGCGAGTCCATCACGAAGGACGACGTCCTCGTCACCCGCGCCGCCGCTGGTGACGTCGTGCTTGCCACCGAGTCCGGCATCACCGTCGCGCTCGACACCACGCTGACCGACGCGCTGAAGCAGGAGGCCATCGCCAACGAGCTCGGCACCATCGGCGTCGATGTCCGCAAGCAGCAGGGCTTCGGCGTTGACGAGAAGTTCGGCGTCGTCGTCGTCGCCTGCGCCGACGCTGGCGTCCGCGCCGCCGCGACGACGTTTGCATCGATGCTCGCCGAGCGCCTGCAGGCCGCTCGTGTCGACGTCAGCGACGCTGTCGGCGTCAGCGCCGGCGACATCGACGGCGTCGCGGTCGGGGTGTCGTTCCAGAAGTGAGCGCGGGCCTGCGCGACAGGCCGCGACGCACACAGCGACGGCGCCCATGGGGCGCCGTCGTCGTCTTCGGAAGCTGTCGCGCCGTCGTCGTCAGAGCCGGCGGACGATCGCCTCGGTCTCGGTCCACAGGCGCTCGGCGAGGGCGGCGTCGCGCGCCGGCGCCGACGACTCAGCCGGCTGGCAGTCCGACCAGTACGTGCCATTGACCGTCGCCGTCGACGGATGGACGGCCAGCAGCGTCTGCGTCGCCGCCCCCTGCGGAATGCTCTTCATGCCGGCCTCGCCGATGCGCGTGAAGATGCCCTCGCCGCGGTCGGGCATGTGGCGCGTGAGGTTGGTCTTGATGACGCCGGGATGGAGGCTGTTGGCCACCCGCCCCGACGAGCCGAAGCGCTGCGCGAGGGCGTTGGCGAAGAGGATGTTGGCGACCTTCGACTGGCCGTAGGCGCGAAACGGCGAGTACCCCTTGCTGCCATCGAGGTTGTCGAAGTCGATGCCCGCCGGCGGAGCGTTGAGGTGGGCCATGCTGCTCACCATGACGACGCGGCCGTGCGGCGCCAGCCGCTCGAGGAGCCCGGTGACGAGGATGAAGTGGCCGACGTGGTTCGTGAGGAACTGCAGCTCGAGCCCGTGCTTCGTCGTCAGCGTCGGCAGGGCCATGATGCCGGCGTTGGCGACGATCGCGTCGAGAGTGCGGCCAGTGCCAACGACGGCGGCGACGGCGGCGCGGACCGACGACGGCTCCGACAGCTCGCAGGCGACGGCGGTGACGCCGCCCGCTCCCGCGATGCCGTCGAGGGCGGCGCGGGTCCCCTCCACGGTGCGGCCCGTCCCGATCACGTGGGCGCCGCGGGAAGCGAGCACCCGGGCGGTCTCGAGGCCGATCCCGGACGTGGCGCCGGTGACGAGGCAGGTGGTGCGGGACAGATCAAGGTCGGCGACGACCTCGGCGGCGGTGGTCTGGGCGGAAAAGCGCATGGCTCTCGCTACCCAAACCGGCGCGGCGCCGCCATGTGGACGAGGCTCCCACCCCACACCACATCCATGCTGTTCGCAAGCTGACGCGCGGCCGACGTCGTGCTAATCCACCGAGGCCTTCGCCGGCAGTGGTGGTGGCGACGTCGAAAGGTCGGGGCCGTGAAAGCGTGCGTGGTCTGCCAGTCGGAGCTGAAGGACGAGGCCCGCTTCTGCCCGGAGTGCGGCGCCGAACAGCCGAAGGTCGAGACGACCCCGGGTGAAGACCCGCTGCTCGGAGCCATCGTCGCCAAGAAGTTCAAGGTCGAGAAGATCCTCGGCGTCGGCGGCATGGGCAAGGTCTACAAGGCCCGCCAGCTCGCGCTCGACAAGGCCGTCGTCGTCAAGGTGCTGCACGACCAGTTCCGCGACGACCCGCAGCTCGTCCAGCGCTTCCAGCGCGAGGCGCGCGCCGCCAGCCGCCTCAACCACCCGAACTCGATCCAGATCATCGACTTCGGTCAGGACGAGAGCGGCGTCGTCTTCATGGCGATGGAGTTCCTGCAGGGCCAGGATCTCTTCGCGCTGCTCAAGCGCGACGGTCCGCTGTCGGCCGAGCGCGTCGCGAAGGTGATGATCCAGGTCTGTTCCGCCCTCGCCGAGGCCCACGAGCAGAACGTCATCCACCGCGACCTGAAGCCCGAAAACATCATGATCGAGGATCGCCGCGGTCAGCGCGACTTCGTGAAGGTGCTCGACTTCGGCATCGCCAAGATCCAGGACCCGGCGGAGACCGGCGGCCAGGCCCTCACCCAGGCCGGCATGGTCTGCGGGACGCCCGAGTACATGTCGCCGGAGCAGGCGCGCGGCCTCAACCTCGACGCCCGCAGCGACATCTACGCCCTCGGCGTCATCATGTACCAGCTGGCCACCGGCCAGCTGCCCTTCACCGCCGACACGCCCATCGGGATCGTCACCAAGCACATCCTCGAGGCGCCGGTTCCCCCGCGGCAGAAGAAGGCCGACATCCCCGAGGCCCTTGAGCGCATCATCCTCAAGGCGATGGAGAAGGACGTCGCCAACCGCTTCGCCACCGTCGTCGAGCTCGGCGAATCCCTCGAGGCCCTGCTGCGCACGCTGCCGATGGAGGGCTCGGGCTTCGCGATCCGCCCCGACCAGAGCGGCCAGAACCCGGTGGCGCAGACGTCGCCCAACACCATCGCCCCCGGCCCCTCGGCGACGGCGACGATGACGAACCCGACCGGCCCCGGCACCGCCGTCGCGATGCGGGCCAACGACGCCCCCGAGACCGTTGGCGACGGCAAGGGCATGAAGATGGCGGCCGCCGGTGTCGTCATCGCCCTTGTCGCCGGCGCCGGCGCCGTCTTCGCGTTCAAGGACAAGATCTTTGGCGGCCCCCCGGTCGTGGCCGTTGTCGACGCCGGCGTGGCCGCCCCGCCGCCCGCGCCGACGCCGCCGCCGCCCGCGCCGGTGCCGGAGCCCACGCCACCGCCGCCGCCGCCGGCCCCCGAGCCGACGCCCACGCCCACGCCGGCCCCTGCGCCGTCGCCGTCGCCAGCCCCTGCGCCTGCGCCTGCCCCGGCGCCGCCGGCCGGCAACCTCACCGCCGCGAAGGCCGCGCTCGGCAAGCTGGTCCCCGTCGTGAACAAGGAGTTCCTCGGCGCCGGCTGCACAGACGACACGATGAAGTCGCTGATCGGGCTGGCGCAGAAGAACCCGTCCTTCGCCGACCCCATGCAGTACATCGCGCGCTGTCAGTTCAAGGCCGGCAACCGCGATGGCGCCTGCTCGGCGGCGAAGGAGTACGCGAAGCGCGGGGCGCCGAAGGCTGCGGCCGATCGGCTCATCGCGACGTCGTGCAAGTGAGCTGACGCTCGTCCCCGCTTGAGCCGGGGGCGGTCCGGTGTCATGGCTGACCTCGTCGGGCCCTGGCGGCCCGCGAGGAGACCACCATGGCGATCACCTGGATCGACACCGCGCCCTTCAGCTTCCACAACCAGCGCGTCTTCGTGCGGGTCGACTTCAACGTCCCCCTCGAGGAGAAGGACGGCGCCCTCGTGGTCGCCGACGACGAGCGGGTCCGGGCGGCGCTGCCGACGCTGAAGCTGCTCCTCGACAAGGGCGCGCGCCTCATCCTCGCCTCGCACCTCGGTCGTCCCAAGGGCGCCGACCCGAAGCAGTCGCTGCTGCCCGTCGCCGCGTGCCTGCAGCAGCACCTCAACCGCGACGTCATCTTCGCCGACGACTGCGTCGGCGACGGCGTGAAGAAGCTCGCCGCCGACCTCAAGCCGGGTCAGGTGCTGCTCCTCGAGAACCTCCGCTACCACTCGGGTGAGGAGAAGAACGACGAGGGCTTCGCCCGCCAGCTCGCCGCCCTCGCCGACGTCTACGTCAACGACGCGTTCGGCGCCGCCCACCGCGCCCACGCGTCGACGGCCGGCATGGCCGCCTTCGTCGACAAGAAGGCCGGCGGCCTGCTCTTGAAGAAGGAGGCCGAGACCCTCTACGGCCTGCTGCGGCAGCCCACGAAGCCCTTCGTCGCCATCGTCGGCGGCGCGAAGGTCTCGGACAAGATCGGCGTGCTCACGAAGCTGCTCGGCAAGGTCGACACGCTCATGATCGGTGGCGCGATGGCCTACACGTTCCTCGCCGCGAAGGGCGTCGCCGTCGGCGGCTCGCGCACCGAGCCGGAGAAGCTCACGCTGGCGAAGTCGATCATCGAGCGGGCCGGCGAGCGTGGCGTGAACCTGCTGTTGCCCTCCGACCACGTCGTCGCCACCGAGTTCAAGGAGACCGCGACGCCGAGCGTCGTCGAGACGATCGGCGAGGGCCAGATGGGCCTCGACATCGGGCCCGCCACGCGCGCCCGCTACACCGAGGCCATCAAGGGCGCTGGCACGGTCCTGTGGAACGGCCCGATGGGCGTCTTCGAGTGGGCGAGCTTCGCTGGCGGCACGAAGGCCGTGGCCGAGGCCGTCGCCGCCTGCAGCGGCTTCACCGTCGTCGGCGGTGGCGACTCGGTGGCCGCCATCAACGACCTGAAGCTCGGCGAGCAGATCGACCACGTGTCGACAGGCGGTGGCGCCAGCCTCGAGCTCCTCGAGGGCCAGAGGCTCCCCGGCCTGCTGGCCCTCGGCTACGAGTTCTGAGCCCGCCCGCTCGGGACGTATCCCACCTGAACAGCCATGGGATCTGCGTCATCGGCCGCATGGGAATGCGGCCGATGCGCTTTTTTGCACGAACCGCCGGACGCCAACGGTGGATCGGAGGGGGCGCACGGGCGCTCCTGCCAGGGGACCGCGGCCGCTGGCGGGTGTTGGATGATGGGAAGGCAGGCCCGGCGCGGTGAGCACCGCGGGACCGGGGTGGAATGGTGGATCTCCGTCGTCGACGCCCCTGGCGCCGAAGGCGGAAGCGTGTGTGGGGGAGGGCACGCGCTCGACACCCGCCCGTGGGAGGGCCCAGGGCCAGAGCCATGCCATGACGAGGTCGCGACGCCGCCGACCTCAGGCCGGCGTGTAGCCATCGTCGACGTCAGCGGCCAGGAGCCCCGCTCACCACTTGCCGCCGCCGCCGCCGCCACCGCCGCCACCGCCTCGGTCGACGAGGGTCGACCCCGACGTCTGGCTGTTGGCTGTGGCCAGACCCGCCGACACCTGCGCCCGGAATTCCGGCGACACCGTCGACAGATCACGCTTCGGATCCTCGGTGCGCACACCGACGAAGGAGGGCTCGTCGTCGCCGAAGAAGCGCTGCGCCTTCTTGCGGCGGCGCTGCTCCTCCTCGTCGGCGTTGAAGGCGTCCACGTCGGAGAAGCCCATGGACTTCTTCACCGAGCTGAGCTGGGCCTTGGCCTTCTTCGCCGCCCCCGATGCCGCCCTGCCGACCGACTGCCCGACGTTGCGCATGGTGTCGCGGAAGCCCGTCAGGCCGCGCTGGAGAAAGCCCTGGTCCGCCATCGTACGCCTCCGCTCCGTCGTGCTCTGCCCAGCATAGCGCGCACGACAGGAACGCGCTGGCCCAAACACGAACGGCCCGCCTCGTTGCACCCTCGGGATCTCTGGTCTAGCCGGCCCTGCGGCCCGAATGGGCCAGGAGCTTCTCCATGGAAATCATCTTCGTCGCCTGGGCCCTGATCGCCACCGTCGCCGCGGGCCTCTTCTACAAGAAGAGCCTCGGCCAGCCGGCCCCGACCTCCCTGCCCTCGAGCCCCGGCAAGGCCGCCCTGCCCACGGCCTCCGTCTCCGACGATGCCCTCAAGGCCACCGAAAAAAAGCTCGCCGACGTGCGCGCCGAGCTCGCGGCCCAGAAGGACAAGCTCACGTCGAAGCAGAAGGAGCTCGATGAGCTCCGCGAGCAGCAGAAGGCGAAGGCCCGCCGCGAGGGCAAGAAGGAAGCCTCCGTCACCGAGGAGAAGAAGGGCCCCGATCCGCGCGACGTCGAGATCCAGTCGCTGCGCAAGGGCATGGCGGCCCTCGAGAGCCAGCTCAACTCGCTCAAGCGCGAGAGCGCGGCCCTCGGCGCCCGCGAGGCCGACCTCAGCTCGAAGGCCAGCGCCGACGTCGAGGGGGCGAAGAAGTCCGCCGAGACCGAGCGTGAGCGCCGCAACGCCCTCGAGGCCGAAAACGCCCAGCTCAAGGCGACGATCGACGAGCTCCGCGCCGCCATCAAGAAGGTCGACGCCCGCCCGGACGTGCCCGGCACCACCATCGACCTCAAGAGCCTGCCGACCCCGGTCGTGCAGGAGCTCGCCCGCTTCTTCCGCAAGGGCGAGGAGTTCGAGCGCCTCTACACCGTGGCCCAGTCGCAGCTGCAGCTCGAGAAGGACCGCACGCTTGAGATCCAGCGTCGCTACTTCGCCGTTTGCCGCGAGCTCGCGGTGCACGCCGGTGTCGCGGCGTCGGCGCCGACCGGCGAGGCCGTCGCCACCGCCGAGGCCGTCATCGACGGCGAGGTGAAGATCGAGGCGAAGCCCGTCGCGGGAGACGCTGCCGGCGAGGGCAAGAAGAAGCGCCGTCGTCGTCGTCGTCGCAAGATCGCCGGTGAGCCCTCCGAGGCCGCCGAGGGCGATGACGCCGAAGGCGACGAGGGTGACGACGTCGAGGCCTCCGGCGAGGGCGCCCCCGTCGACGAGGGTGGCAACGACTCCGGAGCCGCGGCCCAGGCGTGAGCCCGGCGCAGTCGGCCCTGATCGCCGCCCTGCTCCTGGTGGCGGTGACCCACACGATGAGCCGCGTCGGCGGCGCACTGGCCACCATCGGCTGGTGCGTCGCCGCCCTCGTCTACGGTGTCATCGAGTTCAGTGAGCGGGGCCAGGGGCTGGTCTTCCTCGGCATCCAGACCCCGCCCTGGCTCTTCGTGGGCGCCATGGTCGGGGTCGCTGCCTACAACGGTGCCATCGTGTTTCGCGCTGTCCGGGGCCGACGTCGCTCACCGCCGTGAGGCGGGACGTCCGGCGCTGCGGGCCTGGGGCTCGGGCGCCGTGAGGCCCTGCACCAGGTTCATCATCAGCAGCCACGGCGCCGCCCGCGACGACTTCAGCGCGACGTCGGTCTCGGCGAGCATCACGAGGCGACGGGCATGGCGCTCGGGACTCAGCGCCCGCGCGGCCCGCAGCACGGGGGTGGCGCGGTCGCCAAAGAGCCGCAGCTCCTTCGCAGCGTCCTTGCCTTCATCGAGCAGCGCGCGGGCCATCGCCACCTGACGGAGCTGCCAGGCGAGCAGACCGATCAAGCGGATCGGCTCCTCGCGCGCCGCCTGCAGCTGCGCTGCGGCGGCGATGGCGGCCTTGCGGTCACCACCGGCGACGGCGGCGGCGAAGGCGAAGGCGTCCTCGAGGTGGGTGTCGGCGACGTGGGCCGAGACGTCCCGCGCCGTGACCTCGCCGTCGACGGCAATGGCGAGCTTCTCGAGGGCCCGCTCCAGCAGCGTGAGATCGGCGCCGACGGTAACGGCGAGGGCGTCGGCGGCCCCCGGCGCGAGCTTCAGCCCGAGCTTCTTCGCCCGTCGGATGACAAGCGACGGCATCTCCCGCTCTTTGGGATGGTCGAAGCGGCACACGACGCCGCCTTTGTGCTTCTCGAGGAGCTTCGGCAGCTTCGCGCGGAAATCGACGTCGCCGCAGACGAGCATGAGCACGCTCTCCGGAGACGGTCGGTCGAGGTAGCTGGCGAGGGCGTCGACGTCGGCGTCGTTGGCGGCGTCGGCGTCGCGCACCTCCACGAGGCGGCGTGGCGCCATCACCGGCAGGGTCTGGCAGAGCGACAGCACCTCGGGCACGCGGCGCTCGCGCAGGGTCGTGCGGTCGTGGTTGAAGTCGGCGAGGCCGCCACTGAGGACGGCGCCACGGATCGAGGCGATGGCGTCGTCGACAAAGACGCGCTCGGCCCCGCCGAAACAGACCACCGGGGGCAGCGTGCCGCCGTCGAGGAGCTCAAAGAACGCGTCGGTGTCGAGCTTCGCCATCGCGATCCGGTGCTTGCCACCGTCGGCGGCCGACGTCGACTGCGGAGACAGCCTGCCCCGTTGCCACCCGGGATGGCGGCCATAGGCTCGACCTCCCGAGGTGTGGACATGACCCTGCGCGCGACGACGACGACGGCCCTGCTGGCGACCCTGGCGATGACCGCCTGCCCGGCCCCCGAGGCCACCCCGACCTGGCATGGCGACATCGCGCCACTGTTCCAGACCGAGTGCATGTCCTGCCACCAGGAGGGCGGCATCGGCCCGTTCCCGCTGACGACCTACGACGAGGTCCTCGCCCAGAAGGACGTCGTGGCGTTCTCGGTGTCGACGCGCCGCATGCCGCCGAGCAACTTCGACAACTCCGGCGACTGCCAGCACTACCCCGACGCCCGCTGGCTCGACGACGACGAGATCGCCCGCGTCGTGGCCTGGGTCGAAGGCGGCGCCCCCGAGGGCACAGCGCCTGCGACGCCGGTGACGCCGCCGGTGCTGCCGGGCCTCGACGGCGACGGCATCGTCGACGTCGTCATGGCCGAGCCCTACACCCCGGTGCCGACGGCGCAGGAGCAGAACGACAACTACCGCTGCTTCATCCTCGACCCGCAACGCGCCGAAGACGGCTGGCTGACCGGCTACGAGATCGTGCCCGGCGTGCCTGCCGAGGTGCACCACATGCTGCTGTTCTCGCTCCTCTCCGACGAGGCCGAGGTCGCGGCCCAGGCCCTCGACGACGAAGACGCGGAGCCCGGCTTCGAGTGCTTTGGCGACGCCGGCGTCGACGACACCAACCTGCTCGCGGTGTGGGCCCCCGGTCGCGACGCCGTCGAGTACCCCGAGGGCACCGGCCTGTTTGTCGCCGGCGGCCACAAGCTCGTGATGCAGATCCACTACAACCTGCTCTCCGGCGCCGAGCCCGACCAGACGGCGCTGCGCCTGCGCTTCACCGATCAGGTCCAGAAGGACGCCCTGCTGGTGCCGATCGCCGACGACGAGCTCACCCTCGAGGGCGGGCTGCCCCAGACCGAGTACAGCTTCACGCAGCCGCTGCTGGGCCTGCCCGAGCCCATCGAGATCCACGGCACCTTCCCGCACATGCACACCCTCGGCCGCACGCTGACGTTCACGCGCCAGCCGATCGTCGACGGCGACTCGTCGCAGGAGTGCCTCACGCACGTACCGAACTGGAACTTCCACTGGCAGGAGCTCGCGTTCTACGACGCCCCGATCCTCGTCGACGGCAGCGAGCGGCTCGACATCACCTGCAGCTTCGACACCACCGGCCGGGAGGGTCAGGTGTTCTGGGGTGAGGGCACGCAGGACGAGATGTGCCTCGTGTTCGTCTACCTCACGCGCGAGAACGGCGAGCCCGTCGCCGAGATCATCGAGTGATCTGATGCTCGTCGATACGCACTGCCACATCGAGGGCGATCGCTTCGACGACGACCGCGCCGAGGTCCTCGCGCGCGCACGCGCCGCCGGCGTCAAGGCGATGGTGAACGTGGGCTGTGACCTGCCCTCGAGCCGGCGCAGCCTCGACCTCGCCCGCGTCCACCCCGACATCTTCGCCGCCGTCGGCGTGCATCCCCACGAGGCGAAAGACGCTGCCGCCGGCTTCGACGACGAGCTCGTGCGGCTGTGTCAGGACCCGCGCTGCGTCGCCGTCGGCGAGTGCGGCCTCGACTACCACTACGACCTCTCGCCCCGCGACGTGCAGCGCGACGTCTTCGCGCGCCAGATCGCCGCCGCCCGTCGGGCGAAGAAGCCCCTCGTGCTGCACGTGCGCAACGGCGAGAAGGATGGCCCCGCCTTCGCCGAGGCCCTCGACATCCTGCGCGCCGAGGGCGCCCGCGACGTCGGCGGCGTCTTCCACTGCTTCACCGGCACCGTCGACGAGGCCCGCGCCGGCCTCGATCTCGGCTTCATCATCTCGTTCCCCGGTGTGGTGACCTTCAAGAACAACGGCCAGCTCGCCGAGGTGGCGAAGCTCGTGCCGGCCGACCGCTACGTCGTCGAGACCGACGCGCCCTACATGGCGCCGGTGCCCTGCCGCGGCAAGCGCAACGAGCCGGCCTTCGTCGCCCACACGGCCGCGTTCGTCGCCGACGTCCGGGGCACGCCGTTGCCGCAGATGCTCGACGAGACGGGCCGAAACGCCGCCCGCCTCTTCGGGTTGGATCTTCTGTGAGTGTTCCGGACATGGCGGAGGAACCGCCATGTCCGGAACACCCGAAGAAGATCCAGGTCTTCATTGATTTCGAGCGCAAGCGCCCGAAATCCCCGCAGCCGCGCTGAGCCAGCAGCACCAGCTCAATCCACGACGACGAGCAACCACTTGGCGTTGCTCTTGTCGACGACGGTGACGCGGGCGTCGCCGCCGCGCAGCGCCGTCTTCAACCCCTCGAGGCGGTCGGTCTGCACGAGGACGAAGTCGCGGCCGGGGCGGTCGATGGCCATGCGCAGATCGGCGACATTCTTCTTCACCTGGAACTCGGCGTTCTTCGAGTAGAAGGTCTCGCCCTTCCAGTCCATCTGATAGGCAATGAGAGGTTCATCCCTCTCGCGCAATTCATGATAGGTCCGCAGCAGCCAGCGCTGCGACCAGTGCTGGCTCGCGCGCCCCACCACGCCCTGGACGCCGACGACGGCGAGGACGACGGCGCCCACGAGCACCCCCTGCACGAGGCCCCGCCCCGGCCCCTGCCCGAGCAGCGAGCCGTCGTCGTCGAGGACGGCCGGACCGGCCCGCCACCACTGGCGCAGCGCGAAGGCGAGGGGGAGCAGGAGCGCCAGCCCGCCCGCGACGGCCGGCATGATCGCAAAGAGCGACACCGTGACCGCCTTGCTCTCACCCCGGGCCGGCGCGAGCTCGATGGCATCCAGCGACTCCACCGGAAAGTAATACTCCGGCTTGTAGCCCTTATAATGATAGGTAAAGAGATCAATCCACTCCCACGGCGCGGCCACGAGCTCCCGCAGGGCGACGACGCCGACGAGGCCGGCGAAGCCACCGACGACGAGCTGGGCCCGCGGGGGCTCGGTGATCAGGCGATCGAGCAGCGCCCCGACAAGCAGGGCCGCCGGCACCGCGAACGGCAGCGCGTAGTGGTGGAACTTCGTCGTCGTCGCCGAGAAGAACAGGAAGACGCCGCAGGCCCACACCGTGGCGAGCAGGTGCAGGCGGGCCTCGCCACCGCTGGCGCGGGCCCGGAGTCGCTGCACGCCGTCGACGACGGCGAGTGGCACGAAGCCGATCCACGGCAGCAGGCCGAAGGAGAGGCTGCGCACGTAGTACTCAAGGCCGCCGCGGTCGCCGTGGACGCCGGCGCCGACGCGCCCGAGGAGGTCGTAGCGGATGTAGCGGTCGAACCAGGTCTTCCGGGACTCGTCGAGGCCGTCGTAGACGAACATGACGACGTGCCACGGCACGGCGACGGCGAAGAAGACGGCGACGGCGAAGCCGAGGCCCGGGCGGCGCACCAGGCCGACGACGCCGGCGACCCCATCCTGCAGGGCCACGGCGACGACGAGGACGATGCCGGCGAGGCCGACGCCGACGGGCCCCTTGGCGAGCACCGACAGGGCGAAGCACAGCGCCGCGCCGACAAGCAGCGGGTCACGGCCGCGCCGACGCAGCAGGAGCAGGAAGGCGCCGACAACGACGACGCCGACGACGCCGACCACGACGCGCGTGAGCCACTCGGAGCCGAGGACGTCGACGCGATTGAGGAAGGCGCCGGTGCGCGCGATCTCCCAGACCTGGGGGACGAGCGCGACGCCGACGAGACCGACGAGCCAACGCGGGATGGGCAGCGCCTGCAGGCGGGTCCGCTCGTCGTCGTCACCGAAGGCCGTCGGCAGCAGCAACAGCAGCCCGATCGCGGCGAGGCCGGCATAGGGCATGTCGGTGATCGCCTGACGGGACAGAAACGCCCAGTACGGCGTCGTCGCCAGCACCAGCGCCGACAGCATCGCCGCCCGCCGGGACCAGAAGCGCCGCGCCACGAGAAAGACGGCGATGACGGTGAGGACACCGATCAGGGCCGACGGCAGGCGCCCGACGAGCTCGACGCCGTCAGGCATCGGTCCCGGCCCCGTCACGCCGAGCATCCGGTAGAGCGGCGCCGTCAACCAGAACAGCAGGATGGGCTTCGAGAAGAAGTGGGCGTCCTTCCAGTACGGGTAGAGGTAGTCGTCGCGGACGACCATCTCCCGGGCCACCTCGGCGTAGTTGGTCTCCCACGGGTCGAAGAAGCCGGTGGCGCCCAGCAGGGGCAGGATGACGCCGACAGCGACACCCACGACCAACAACAACGCCCACCGGTCGCGGTGGGCGTCGTCGTGGCGGGAGACGTCGTCGGAGGCCATGGGCCCCGGCTATTCCTCTTCGATGCCGTCGAGCTCGAGGTCGTCCGGCTCGACGTCATCGGCGACGACGAGGTCGTCGATGTCGCCGATCTCGGCCGGATCGCGCCCGTCGAGCTCGAGGTACTTCCCGCGCTTCTTCTGGATGTTGTTCACGATCTTGGTGACCGTGACGATGTCGCCGGAGTAGACGCGGTCGACGAGCTTGGTGTCGGCGAGCAGGTGCAGGGCCTCGTCGATCGCCTGGGCGCTCGTCGCCGACACACGGTTCGGGAAGAGGGCCTCCCACACGCCGTAGCGGGAGAGGGGCTTCATGTGGCTGTCGAGGAAGCGGCGGTAGTCGCTGCCCGGACGCAGGTCGAGGCGCTTGCCGCGGCCCTTCTGCACCCGGTAGGTCTCGTAATAGAGCTCACAGAGGCTGTCGGCGGCCTCCTGACGCCAGTCGTCCTCGTCGTCGCCGTTCTTGCGATCGCGGGCGTCTTCTTCCAGCAGCCTCTTCCAGTCGACCATCGTGCCTGCTCTCTCCCCTCGCCAACCCGGACGCGCAATGCGTCAACGCGCCCATGGGCGCGTTCCTGAAAGATATCGATGCCCCGGACGGGCGCTGTTGTCCAGATCTCCCTTCACATCGAGGGCCGGCCACAGCGGTCGCCTGCGGCAACGGGCGCAGCCGGGGCTTCGCGATGCACACCCGGATGGTCGCCCTGCAGGGGCACCGTCAGGTGCGAATGAAGGGCTGAACCGCGCGGTTGTGTCCGGCGTGCCACACCGATGTGGCCAAGGAGCAGCGATGGGCGTCCCCCAGACCGATCTCGTGTCCTGCACCCACGACGAAGCCGACCTCCACGCCCTGGCCGATGGCGAGCTGCCGGATCGGAACGACCGCCTCATGGCCGTGCGCGCCCGCGTCGCCCGCTGCCGCCACTGCCGGGCCCGCTGGGACGGCATCGTCGGCACCCGCCGCCTGCTCGTGGCCGCCAGCCGCGATCGCGCCGCCGACCTCCCCGCCGAACTCGCCGCCCGCCTCACCGGGATGTTCGCCGCGTCCTGATGCGCCGACACCGGGCAGACCTTGACCCGGGTCACAGCCGCACCGACCTCTCCCCACACAACCCGACACGTGTCGTGTCGGGATCGCCGGCCCTCCCGCACGATGCCTCTCATCAAGCCGCCCACCACCACCGGCTTGCAGACGAGGCCCTCCATGTACCCCGCGCCCATCGCCTTCGCCCCGGTCCGCAGCCTCCACGCCGGTCGCCGCCTCCGCCAGCCGGTGCGCTCCAGCGGCCGCGCGGCCCCGGTGGCCCCGCTGCGCAGCGGCACCGGCTCGGCGGTGCGGGTGATCACGAACAGCCAGATCGTCGGGGACGAGCTGGTGGCCGCCGTCGCCTTCCTCAGCGACGCCCTCGGCCTGCCGGCCCTCAACCCCGACGCCGACCGCACCGCCAAGGCCATCGACCTCGCCGCCCTCCGCCGCGCTGCGGCCGCCTGATCAACCGCGGAGCGCCTGATCGGCGCGACGGAGCGGTTGCGGCGCGCTATGGGCACCCTGCATGCGGCCCGCCGACGCGCGACCCACGCTCCCCCACCGACGCGGCCTGCGCCACGGCATCGCCGCCGTCGTCCTTGCCATCGTCTGCGCCGCCTGTGTCGACGAGGAGCCCCGTCCACCGGCCAGCGTCGCCCTCCAGATCGGTACCCGCCAGAGCTGCGGCCTGTTCTCGGGCCTCGACTACGACACCGCCTGCCTCGGCGCCGTCTACGTCGCCACCCGCGCCGTGCCCTCGGGCCAGATCCTCCTCGAGCGCTGCATCCCCCTCGACGCCCGCACGCCGACCCTCGGCCAGATCCTGCGCGGCGCCCCCCTCCTGCAGACCGCGGGCCTGTCGACGCGCGGCGTCGTCACCTTCGAGGTGCGCGGCCTGCACGACGCCGCCGACCCCGGCGCCGATCGCTGCGGCGACCCCAACGACGTGAGCCACTGGCTGTTCTGGGGCGAGAGCGCGCCCTTCGATCTCGGCGCCCTCGACGCCGCTGGCGGCGATCACGCCGTGCGCATCTTCGTCGACTGCCGCGATTGCGGCTTCGAGTGCGCCCCCGGCGACTGCTTCGGCTGCGCCGGCATCGGCGAGGGGACGTGCCCCGCCCTCATGCCGACGTCGTTCTGCGTGCCCGGCGTCAGCTTCCGCTGCGACAAGCGGTGCGACGTCGACGACGACTGCTTCGAGGGCGCCCGTCGCTGCGACGACGGCGTCTGCGACACCCGCGAAGAGACCGGCGAGCTGTGCAGCCCCTGCGCCCTCGTCGACGGCGTCGCCGACGGCTGCAACGAGGGCTTCACCTGCGTCGGCCCGCCCGGCTCGACGGTGGGCTTCTGCGCGATGAGCTGCCCGGACACGTTCTGTCCCGACGGCACCCGCTGCAATCGCGTCGGCAACAACCTCGCGATCATCGGCGGGTGACCTGATCAACCGCGCCAGCGGTTGACCATCCACACATCAAGCGCGGAGCGCTTGATCAACCGCGCCAGCGGTTGACCATCCACACATCAAGCGCGGAGCGCTTGATCAACCGCGCCAGCGGTTGA
>Ga0172373_10005112_pt1 | contig 18142 bp, 15 predicted proteins | sample Lak10m_2_FD_114546 | JGI IMG/M metagenome (GOLD analysis project Ga0172373, IMG submission 114546) | Freshwater microbial communities from Kabuno Bay, South-Kivu, Congo - kab_092012_10m | ecosystem: Environmental > Aquatic > Freshwater > Lake | place: Democratic Republic of the Congo...
ACCCAGCAGAACAATTCGATGATAAAGTCTTCCGTGGTCACGGCTCATACCTCCAACAGTTTGGCGACTATCGGTTGTATGACGTTCGTGACCTTTTTTCAACTAGCACCAACGGTTACTAAAATTTTTTGCTGGTTTCTCGGCTCGTCTAAATCATAGCGTTTGACTAGAAAGGTGTTTAGGAGTGACAACCACATCTAATACCCTCAATTCCCCGACTAGCACCGCCCCGAAACAATCCAAAACACGTTCTGTTGTTCAGCAGCAACGGATTTGGGGGTGGGTGTTTCTTTCACCATGGATTATTGGGTTTCTGGCGTTTACCGCATTTCCAATGCTGGCATCACTGATATTCAGCTTTACCGATTTTCAAATTGGTGAGTGGCCGCCAAGTTTTGTGGGATTAGATAACTGGGCGAATCTATTTGTTGATCCTAACACAAGCCAATCGCTGGGCGTGACGTTCCGGTTTGCAATCGTATCGCTACCCGTAGCAATCGGACTACCCCTCATTCTGGCTTCACTTCTCAATTCAAAAGTGGTTTTTGGTAAGCCATTACTGCGTGTTTTGTTTTACATGCCGTATATGGTGCCAGCAATATCCAGTATTTTTATCTGGCAGAGTTTTTTGAACGGACAAACGGGATGGCTGAATCGGCTGTTGCGTCTCCTTCGAATTGTTGATCCGCCAAACTGGCTGTTTGACCCCAGTGTAATTACATGGGGATTGGTGCTGCTGGGTGTATGGGGCATTGGTAACGCAATGTTGACCATGTTGGCCTCTATGCAAGGCGTTCCAACTGAATTGTATGAAGCGGCTGATGTGGATGGGGCGAACGGGCTGGTGAAGTGGTTGCGCATCACACTACCGATGATTTCCCCGGTGATCCTTTACAATGTGGTGCTGACCGTTATTGGCCTGATGCAATATTTTCTGCCAGCATATGTACTCACCAGCACGACACGTACAAACCCGGAAACGAATTTCTTCAACCTGAACCTTTATCGGACAGCGTTCCAATTCGGGCACATGGGATTTGCCTCGGCACAGGCGTGGATGATTTTCATCATTGCGCTCATCCTTACGCTTGCGATCTTCAGTACTTCTAATCGGTGGGTCTATTATTCAGGCGGTGAGTAACAAACAGCATGGCAACTTCACTAAACAGAGCGCCTCATCCGGCAGTTAATACCTCACCCTACTACAGTCGCCAGTTACGTCGGTTTACGATTAAAGCGATGGTCACACTGCTTGCGATCATGCTGTTGTTCGTTTACCTGCTTCCGCTGGGTAATATGTTGTTGACTGCGATTTCTACTCGTGAGCAACTTTCACAATCTGCGAGCGACTCGGTTATTCCTTCAGCACCAGTGAATTTTACCTACGCGGGTAGCGAAACGATCCCTGCTGGGGATTATCCGGTTTTCAAGGTGCCCACCGAAGATGGGGCTATCCACAGTTGGGCATTGGTGGAGAAAAAGCGGAACACCAGTCAGTTCTTGGATCCGTCGAATCCAGATGCGGGGTTGATTGAATGGAAGGGTAGTTGGCGCACCCTTGAGCCAGACCGCACTTTTGCTCCGGCGTTGGAGAATTTTGGTATTGCGTGGGAAGGCATTAAGTTTCCGCAGGTATTTCGCAATACGTTGGTGATTGCTGTTGCCGGGATGATTGGCACGCTATTGTCGTGCATTTGCGTCGCCTACGCATTCGCCCGTTTTCCGATTCCCGGCAAGAACATCCTGTTCATCATTTTGATAGGCACGATCATTTTGCCATCACAGGTGACACTGATTCCAACATATGCGTTTTTTGCAGCAATCGGCTGGACAAACACCATGCTCCCCCTGATTGTTCCGCACTTTTTTGCTAACGCATACAATGTGTTTTTGTTGCGTCAGTATTTTCTGACGCTGCCACGCGAACTTGATGAAGCTGCAATGATTGATGGGGCAGGGCCGTTCAAGGTGCTAATTAGCGTGATTATCCCCCAGTCATGGCCGGTCATCATCGCGGTTGCGGTATTCCATTTTGTGTGGGCGTGGAACGATTTCTTTGGCCCGTTGATCTATCTTATTGGCAAGCCCGACCTGCAACCGATTTCGGTTGCTGTGCAGGTTTTTAATTTCCAGTTCGGCCCACATCCTGAGCTTATTCAAGCCACTTCACTGATGGCACTGGTATTGCCTCTGCTGATTTTCTTCCTCGCGCAACGTGTCTTTATGCGGGGCGTGGTCGTCACCGGTGTAGAGAAGTAAACCTCTATCGAGAACCTGCTTTGATAGGGACTTCCTATCAAAGCAGGTTTGTTGGCAACAAAAGCAAGTGACATGGTTAATTTTAAAGATGCTTTACGAGATAAGGCGTAAATTTCAATGCGCACGAAACTGATTCTGTATGCAATTTTCATCGTGTTGGTGATGCAGTCATACGGTACTCGTGCTCGACAAGAAACAACCGGTTTGTTTGTTGATGCCGATCATGACCAAGGGGCGATCAGTCCATTTGTGTATGGCGCGAACTATGGGCCGCCGTACCTTGTGCCTCCTGATCTGGTGCCGATGGCCGCTGCATCGGGCGTCACGTATTTTCGCATTCCCGCCGGACGATGGGGGGATGACAACGACATTCCTCACTACATGATTGATTTGTATTCCCATCAGGCAAGTGATTGGGGGATGGAACTGGCAATCAGTGTTCGATTACCCGGTTCCGGCGGCACCCCTGAGAAGGCTGCTGAGCTAGTACGTTATACCCTTGATAAAGGCTACAACGTTCGTTACTGGTCAATTGGCAATGAACCGGATTTGATCGCGGGTTACAAAAACACAGAGCAGGCGCTCACGTCATTCGCTGATGTCCGCATGGATGATTACAACCGCGATTGGCGATTGGTGGCGGAAGCGATGCTGGCGGTGAAACCAGATATTATTTTCATTGGCCCGGACGTGAGCCAGTTCCCCTATACCGAAGAAGGCGATTCGTACACGAATGTGCGGCGCGAATGGGTTAGAGCATTTTTGCAGGCGAATGGCGATCTGGTTGATATTGTCTCGGTGCATCGTTATCCATTCCCGCTGACGAATATTTCCTCCACAACGATTGAGGAGATGCAAGCGAACCCTGCGCAATGGGATGTGGTGGTCGAGAATCTTCGCGCGGTTGTGCGCGAAGCGGCGGGGCGCGATTTGCCGCTGGCAATCACCGAAGCGAACTCGCATTGGTCGCACACCAGCGGCGGTGAAGCCACTCCCGATTCGTTTTACAATGCGATCTGGTGGGCAGATGTGTTAGGGCGTTTGATTCGGCAGAAGTTGGAAATCGTCAGTTATTTTTCGTTCCAATCTGTAGGCTCCAACGGGGAATTTGGACTGCTGGCGCGATATGGTGTGCGCCCTACCTACTATGTCTATCAACTCTATAAGCTGTTTGGTAGCCAATTGGTCGCCAGCCAATCGAGCGATCCTGATGTGAGCATCACAGCCGCTAGAACCGCTGATGGTGCACTCACGCTCATGGTCGTTAATCGAGCGTCCGAAGTGAAAGATTTGCCCCTTGAACTCAATGGCTTTGTGCCAAACGGAAATGCTGAGGTGTGGCGCTTTGATTCAGAACATATTGCGGAATCAATCCCAACTGAGGATGTCCGTAACGGGTTGAGCCTTCCGGGGCAATCTATTACGCTGTATCGCTTGACTGAGGGAAGCTAAATCATGGTGAGCCGATGGTTGATGCTGAGCCTGTTTTTCATCATGAGTGGATACAGTACCCAGACCACGCAAGCGCAAAATTCTGATTCAGTGTGGACAAGTCCATATTATGCGCCCTATGTGCTGGCCGGTCAGATGCCACTGGTGGTGACATTCGAGCATACGGGTGTTCGGTTTTACACGCTGGCCTTCATCCTTGCAGGGCGGGATTGCGAGGCGACATGGAACGGCGCGGGGCTGCTGAAAAACATCCCTTCACTACCCAATGAGATACTCAAGTTGCGGGCGAAGGGTGGGGATGTGATTGTGTCATTGGGAGGAGCCGCAGGAGATGAACTCGCGCTGCGTTGTACGGATGTGGAGAGCCTTACCGCACAGTACCAAGCGGTCGTAGACGCTTATCAACTCACGCATCTTGATTTTGATATAGAAGGCGATGAAATTCAGGATGTGGCTTCTATACAACGCCGTTCACAGGCGATTGTGGTATTGCAGCAACGGTCTTTAGAAGCGGGTCGGAAATTGTGGGTATCTCTAACGTTACCCGTGATGCCCAGCGGCCTTACGCTTGAGGGGTTGAGCGTTCTCCAGTCCGCGATTGACCATGATGTAGTGATTGATGTGGTCAACCTGATGACGATGGACTATGGCACAGAAGATTCAGCCGATGCGATGGGCGAAAACGCGATACGGGCGGCGAACAGCGTATTTGAGCAATTGAAAGTGTTGTATCCGCAGAAAGAGGATGCTGACCTGTGGGCAATGATCGGACTGACGCCGATGATTGGCCTTAATGATGTCGTCCCCGAAGTGTTCACTTTAGCGGATGCTGAACAGGTCACTGCGTTTGCACAAACGAACGGTATTCGCCGCCTGTCTATGTGGGCGATGAGCCGCGATCAATCCTGTGTGAGTGATGCGGAAGTTGTTTCGATTAAGTGCAGCGGAGTGAAGCAAGAGCCGTTTGCCTTTTCTTCGATATTTTCCCACGTTGCGGATGAACACTGACGAGAATATAAGTTGTGAGGTCATCCCAATGGGGATTGATGGTTATTTATGAAGCACCCCATTCGCACACTGATTCTGATCTGGTTGGCGTGGTGCGTGATCGTGATCGGGTATCAGGCGGTCGCAGATTGGCGTTATTCACCACAACGACCGGATCAGGCACTTTCGTGGACAGCGACTGAAACAACACGCAACAGCCAAAAGGGTAAGGCTTATTTGACCGAACCGTTCATGAATCGACAGGTTTCGTTCGATTCGGAATTTTATCTTTCCATCGCAACAGTTGGCTATGACGACCCCCTAGTACATGCGCCGGAAATGCCAGACGGCAGTACCGTGCGTATGAATTATGCCTTTTTCCCGCTATACCCGATGGCTATTCGCGTCTTGAATCTACCACTGAGTCTGTTCGGGTTGAATCCGATTGCGACTTCCACACTGTCCGGTGTGCTGGTATCTATGCTCGGAACGCTGATCGGCGTGATCGCGCTGTTCGATATCACACGGGATGAACTAGACGTAGAAGGCGGCTTGAGATCTGCGTTTTATTTCTTGATCTTCCCGACAGGGTTTTTCCTCGCACAGGTTTTTAGCGAAGGGCTGTTTGTGGGGCTGGCTTTTGGCAGCCTCGCGCTCATGTCGCGCAAAAGGTTGGCATTGGCCGCCATTCTCGCAGTGGGCGCAACGTTTGCTCGTTCAGTGGGGGCGGTGTTATTTGTCCCTCTGGGGATCGCGTGGGTGCAATCGCTGGAGTGGCGAACCTTACGGATAAGCTGGAGGAACCAAAAGGCGCAACTACTAAAAGGTCTGTTGGTTCTTGCGCCGATTGGAGCTTACCTGATCTGGAATACAGCAATGGGCAAACAGTTCGTGCTGATTGAGCGTTATTGGTTCGGGCGCGAAATATTCTACTGGGATGGCCTGAAGTGGGGGTTTGAGCAAATAACTACAGCGTTTGCCGAACGAAATACGCAAAGCATGGTGTATTATGCGCTGGAAGGCACTTCGATGCTGATCGCGTTGATCGCTTCGCTGGTCACTTTGCGGCGGTATCCGGGTTTGAGCTTGTTTGGCGTGATTTCGCTGGCAATCATCCTGACATCTGGCGCTCCTCAAAGTCTGATCCGATATGCACTGGCGATTCCGGCGGTTTTTATTGCTCTCGCTAGATGGGGGCGAAACCCTGTATTTGACCGTTCATGGACGATGATTAGCTTGTTGTTGATGGGCATGTTGGCGGCGTTGTTCGCGTTCGATATGTGGGTGGCTTAGCTACCCCCCACTATATATTTTGTTGGTATACCTGTTCGTGGGAGAAAATGTCATGGCGTTTCCGAGTGATTTCGTATGGGGCGTTGCGACCTCCAGTTATCAGATTGAAGGTATGGGTGAGGGGCGTGGCGAGTGTATCTGGACTCGTTTCAGCAAGACGCCGGGTAAGGTGTTGAATGGGGATACCGGGGATACGGCATGCGATCATGTTCACCGTTATCGTGAAGACATCGCATTAGTGAAGGAACTGGGTGTTCCTGCGTATCGCTTCTCAACTTCGTGGCCCCGTGTACTGCCGCAAGGTGTGGGGGCTGTGAACCCGAACGGGTTGGAATTCTATGACCGATTGGTTGATGAGTTGCTCCAGCAGGGTATTCAGCCGTGGTTGACCCTGTATCACTGGGATTTGCCACAGGTTTTACAAGATAAGGGCGGTTGGGCAAATCCCGATTCGGTGCAATGGTTTGTCGAATACACCGAATTGATGGCACGGCGGCTAGGCGATCGAGTCAAAAACTGGATCACTCATAATGAACCCTGGTGCGCTGCATTTCTCTCTAATCTGTTCGGAGAACACGCGCCCGGCCTGCATGATGCGCCGACCGCTTATAAAGTGGCTCACCATCTCCTGTTGTCTCACGGCGAGGCTGTGCCTGTGATCCGGCAGCACAGTGCTGATGCTCGTGTGGGAATCACCTTGAATCTTGTTCCTCAGACTACTACCGGAACTACCGAAGCCGATCTTGAGATGGAACGGTTAGCGGATGGGCTGTCGAACCGTTGGTTCCTCGATGCGGTATTCAAGGGATGTTATCCGGCTGACATGGTAAAGGCTGCGGGTGATGCCCTACAGGGAATTGACCTTGATTCGGTGAAAATCGCCGCAGTTCCGACAGATTTTATGGGTATCAATTACTATATGCGCAACGTTTTTGAGGCGGATGCTTCGGGTGGGCGGCGAGATTCCTTCCCGGTGGATGCTGAATACACACACATGGGATGGGAAGTATATCCGCAAGGGATGGCGGATATGTTGCTGCGGGTGACTCGTGAATATGGCACGAAGGCGCTTTACATTACGGAGAATGGGGCGGCATACCCTGACCCTGAGCCGGTGAATGGGGTGGTCAATGATCCGAAGCGCGTCGAGTTCTACAAGAAGTATCTGGCGGCGGCGGAGTCGGCCATCGAGCAGGGTGTGCCATTGAAGGGCTACTTCGCATGGAGTCTTCTGGATAACTTCGAGTGGGGATGGGGCTATCAACGCCGCTTCGGAATTGTGCATGTGGATTTCAAGACTCAAAAGCGGACGCCAAAGCAGAGTGCGTTATATCTGCGGGATGTGATGCGCACAGGTAAGGTGTAAGCCCGACGCTGTTTCCATGCGGGTTCTATTTTTGGCAGTAGCAAGCGCATGTTGGACGGGGTACAGTTTTCCCCGTTCACATGCGTTTTGAGTTTTACTAGGAGAGATGAACGGATGACCAAACGACAAAACATTGCCTCTGGGACGGTTTGGGAAGGCATCGTGGGCTATTCCCGTGCGGTACGTGTTGGGAATTTGATTGCGGTGAGCGGCACGACTGCTACGGATGAAAACGGGCAAATTGTGGGCGTGGGCGATGCCTATGCACAAACAGTTTTTATTCTGCGGAAGATTGAGCGTGCATTGGTGCAGGCTGGTGCAGGTTTGGCGGATGTTGTTCGTACCCGAATCTATGTGACGAACAAGGATGATTGGGAAGCTGTGGGTAAGGCGCACGGGGAGTTTTTCAAAGATATTCGACCTGCAAATACGCTGGTTGAAGTGAGCGCATTGATCGGGCTTGAATATCTGGTTGAGATCGAAGCTGACGCGGTTCTGGGTGACTGAGATGAAATTTAGTTTGCGGCTCAATAACGATCATGCGGTGCATACATACGTCGAATTAGCTAAACTGGCTGAATCTGTGGGGTTCGACCAATTCTGGGTGAGCGATGATTTGTTTTTTCGCAGCGCACCGATCATTCTGACGGCGGTGGCTACCACAACCGAGCGTATTGAACTTGGCACCTGTATCCTGAATCCCTATACCATTCATCCGGCAGAGATTGCTATGCTGGCGGTCACATTGGACGAAGTGTCCGGTGGGCGATTCAACCTCGGAATCGCATCTGGTGCATCGGACTTTTTAGGATGGGTGGGGATTGAGGCCGCGCAACCCCGAACGGCACTTGTGGAGAGTATTGAAGCCATCAACCGCTTGATGCTCGGTGAACGCACTGCTGTAGAGGGTAAGTTTTTGCGTTGGACGGAGGAATCTTATCTACGATTTCCTGTACAGCGAAAGGTTCCTATCTACATTGGTGCGATGAGTCCGCGTATGCTCGGTGAAATCGGACGTATCGCGGATGGTGGCCTTCCGCTTTTGTTTCCTCCTGAGCATTACCAGAATGTGATGCCATATATTCGCGCTGGCGTTGCGGATACGGGACGCTCATTAGATGATATTGATGTAGCAGCTTGCATCTGGGCTTCAGTGTCGGAAGATAAACAAGCAGCGGAAGCGGCACTGGCTGAAAAAATCGCCTATTACGGTCATGCGATGAGCGAGATGATTCTCACTCAACTAGGGTTGACCCATGCGGATTTTGAGCCTATTGAGCAGGTCGTGATGGTCGAGGGGGATTTGCTGAAGGCGCGTAGCATGGTTACTCCACAAATGCTGCGTATTGGGATCGCAGGAACTGCAAACGATCTTATCGAACGGCTGGAATCGCTGGCGGCTTTAGGGGTGCGCCATATCAGTTTTGGCCCTCCACTGGGGCCTGACCTGTTTTCAGCGGTGGAAACGATTGGGCGTAAGGTCATTCCGCATTTTCGCAGAGGCGATTAGGGTTGGCTGAAACGCACCCAATCTACTGCAAGAGACAATTTGCGCGGGTCGGCACTTTGACCGACTTCATTTGGAACGATCACGCGATCATAGTCAAATGTGACGGTTAAGTGTTGCCCATCACCGACGAGTGCCGCCGGTAAGTGGAAGGTAAAGGTTTGCAAGGTGTCGGGTTGAACCGTAACAGGCTGACCAATCGGCTGGCCGTTGACCCTGATCTGCATCTGTCGTGGTTCCCAGAACGCCTGCGCGGATACCGATACATCATAGTCCGCAGGCGGCAGGTCAACGTATAGGTTGGTCTGAGGGTATTCGCCCATCCAGCGCAGGGCAAGTCCTGCCACTTGCTCCGACCAATGCCATCCCCAGCCTATATAACGTTCGTCGCCACTTGATCCCACATCAATTGTGTAGCTTCCATCCGCATCCGGGGAAGGGGTGCGCGGGGGGCACCCATCGGGATGCGCGGACGTGCGATACAAAACCGCATCACGTTCTACGCGATACGGGCAAACCAACGCGGGAAGGGTGTTGAGGTATCCGATTATTTCCTGCGGCGTGGTCGTGGAACGACCAATCATATCCTGATGGACAACGATGTAACCGAGAGGCCAGTTTGAAATATACTCCTGTAGCTGCGCGGCAACCGTATCGGGCTCGAGATAGCGGCGCTGACCGAGCCATGCCAGCAGCGCATCGTCGGTGTTGATGCGCCAGAAGTCGTCAATTGGCGCCCGCGAAATGAAACCATTAAGCATGCGTTTCTGATGCGCGATTCCGTACCATTGAAGCTGTGTTGCCTGCGGGTCGCCTAGAATGACTTCGCCTGTGGCTGCACCGGTGGGAACTTCGAGCAGTACCAGATTGTCATATTGAGAACCCTGTTCTTGCCCGATTTCCGAGTAAAAGGCGTATGGCGGAAAAACAGGCTTCAATGGCGCGGTTTCAAATAAGCGCACATCGAGCGCCATCCATACCAACACCACGACCCCTGTTCCTAACAACACCATCCGGCGCTTTTGCAAAATGGGCGTCCAGAGTTTGGCGATGAATACCATGCTGGCGCCGACAAAGATCGGAGCAAGGCGCCAAGGCATACGGAACATGCCGTTGGTAAGCTGATGTAAGAGGCGGAAGGGCATCGGGATTGCAAAGCCCAAAATGTGAATGGTCGGCCCCATTGATAGGATTAATGGGGGCAGCAGTACAACAAACCAGAACCAGCGCGGCGTTTGGAGCGATTGGGGCTGTGGTCTGCGGTCTGAGATGTTCCGACGGCGGATGCCCCATACGATAAGCGTGATGAGGAGTAGTATCATCACGCTGCCTCCGAGCGTGGGCGTGTCCCACCACCACCAGACTGCATCAAGCGAGAAGTATCCACGCGGAAAGGGGATGCCGGGGCGATCTTCTGCTAGTCCGGGAGCCAACGCCCCTTGAAATCGGAGTACATAGGGCAATGGCCCGGCAATCCACAGAAGTGCCCCACCCACGCTGACTGCGAGAAGGCCAGAGAGGACTAAGCGTAAGCGGGCAGGCCATGAACCGATTGCCCATAATGTCCATAGGCCATAGGGAACAAGCCAGAAGGCGACAAAAATTGGGAACTGAAGATCGGTGAGGCCAAGCCCCCAGATGGCAAGCCCGTGAATGACCGCCCAGAATAAAGCCTGTGGCATTCGATTTGCGCGGACTGCACGAGCAATCTGGCTCCAGAACAGGATATGTGCTGGAAGCCAGAACCAGTCCATCAGATTAAGGTGGGTATTGTAGTAGAAGTAACGGGTGACTGGTGAGAACTGTAGCGCCGCACCTCCTAAGAGTGCCAGCAGGGGCGCAGCGCCTTCTCTACGGAGCAGGGCGAATAGAACGAACCCATTTAACCAGCAACCTACAAATAAGATGATATTTACGGCGGCTAATGTGCCGACTAGCGGTTCGGTGAGCGCCCATAAGGGGTACCAGAACGCCGTTAGGGCATGGTAGCCGAAGTTGTTCATTTGCGGGGCAAATACGAAGTTAGACTGAAAAACGCTCAGACCGGGGGTCGTAGATACTTGACGTATCCACCAATAGTTCCAGTTGTAATTAAACCAATCATATCCGGCGACCTGCGCGTTCGTATTGAATAGGATGGCGTGGAGGATCACGAATCCCAAGAGTGCATAAAAGAGTGCTGCCAGTATGTGCAGACGGGTTTCGCGTGGGAAGTGAGGTGTGAAGCGTGTCATGGATTCATGTAAAGAGGTGGCAACGTTGCCACCTCTTTACGTTTGAGAATGTTGTTACTGAGCAGGGGGCGGTTCAGCGATGAAAGTGCTTTCATGGACGGCGGTGGCCGGGCAGCCCACAACCTGCACCACGAATACTTTGCTTTCGGCATCCGGGCCGACGTTCAACTGGTATTCCCCTGTCGTGAGTTTGTATAGCGCGAATTCGTAATACTGCTCGATGAGGGTGTTTTCTTCAGGGAGTTCCGGTAGCTTGGCGAGTTCTTTTGCGGTAGCGCGGATGGCTTCACGCGGTTTGCCGGTTTCGTGATCAATTCCGAGGACAAGGATTTCGCAGTCCCCGTTCTTCAGGGTGTTGGTATAGATGGCAAAGTCACCATAGCAATTGAGGCTGCGGTTCTGGGGGCAAGCGCAGGGCAGGCAAGCATAAGCGACCTGCGAAGGCAGCGCGGCAAGAAGTATGGTGAGTCCACTCACGAGAGCGCATACAGCCGGAATAAACTTGCGAAGCATTGTCTTTATCCTTGAATCAACATACGAGATCGTGTTGCAAGATAGTGTAACGCACAGCCCCAAATGTGACCAGTTGGAAATAATCAAGTTGATGTGTGGAATTGTCAGCCCATTTTGAAAAATTGGCAACGGTTGTGAATGGCAACACATCAATATTCGGTGATTGCTCTTATGGAAGGGGGGGCGCTTCATCCACGAATCCTAATGGTATACAATTCCTTTTTACCAGTGGCTGGATTATGATTGCGCGGTTGTGTGCTGGAGCTGAGCGCAATCCGAGGGTAGGTTATTGAATAGGCTACTGGTCACTGGATCAAGCGGGTTAATCGGGTCGGAAGTCGTGACCTATTTTGACAGTCTGGGATGGGATGTTCACGGCGTTGACAACAATATGCGAGCCTCTTTTTTCGGAGAGAAAGGGGATACGCGCTGGAATCAATTCCGATTGGAAGCGACCTGTGGGCATTTCCGCCATCATGAATTGGATATTCGGGATCGGGACGGGGTGTTACGTCTGGTTGAAACCCTTAAGCCTGATTTGATTGTCCATGCCGCCGCACAGCCAAGTCATGATCTGGCTGCTTCACGCCCATTTGAGGATTTTGATGTGAATGCCGCAGGGACGCATAACCTGCTTGAAGCTGCGCGGCGTCATGCGCCCGATGTCGTGTTTGTGCATATCTCGACAAATAAGGTGTACGGGGATAAGCCGAACGAGATACCGCTTAAAGAGCTAGAAACGCGCTGGGATTATGCTGATCCAGCGTTTACCGATGGCATTGATGAGCATTTTGGCATTGACCAATGCAAGCATTCGTTGTTTGGCGTGTCCAAAGTGGCTGCTGATGTCATGGTGCAGGAATACGGACGCTACTTCGGAATGAAAACCTGCTGCTTGCGCGGAGGCTGTTTGACCGGGCCGAACCATTCTGGCGTGGAACTGCACGGCTTTTTGAGCTACCTGATCCGGTGTAATGTTGAGGAACGCGAGTACACGATTTACGGATACAAGGGTAAGCAGGTGCGCGACAATATACACGCCTTCGATGTTGCGCGTTGCATCGAGCTTTTCTACGCGCATCCGCAGTCTGCTGCCGTTTTTAACCTCGGCGGCGGGAGAGGGAATTCCATCTCGATACTGGAGGCGTTTGACCGCGCTCAACAGATTACGGGTAAGCCGATGCGTTACCGGTATGTAGACGAAAACCGCATTGGCGATCATATCTGCTACATCTCCAATCTGACGCAGCTAAAAGCCAACTTGCCGGGTTGGGATATCACGCGCACGCTGGATGACATTTTTGAAGAAATTGCTGCGAGCTGGCAAAAACGCTTGCGGGATGGAGTTCGATAAGGCTGGTATGAAACTCTCAATTGTGATACCGGCACGAAATGAAGAAGGCAACATCGGACGCACTTTGAATGCGCTGGTGGAACATCTGGACAAGAATGACATCCAGACGTTTGAAATTCTGGTTGTTGATGACGGCAGCACGGACGGCACCTATTCATTGGTAATGAAGGCTGGTGAACGCGATGGGCGTATTCGGGTCATCCAGAATACAGGCCGACATGGGTATGGGCGGGCAGTCACTTTCGGCTTGAATCATTTTGTCGGGGATGCTGTGGTGGTGTATATGGCGGACGCCTCGGATTCGCCTGATGATGTCGTGAAATATTATTATATTTTGCGCGACGAGGCGGACTGTGCATTTGGATCACGATTTTTGCGCGAGTCGCGGGTATATGACTACCCACGATTCAAGCTGGTGATTAACCGTATCGCTAACTTTGTGATCCGCATGATGTTCAATTTGCGCTACAACGATGTGACGAACGCATTCAAAGGGTATCGCGCTCATGTGATTGAGGGCTGCCGTCCATTTGTGTCTCCGCATTTCAACCTGACGATTGAAATCCCATTGAAGGCCATTGTTCGTGGTTACACCTATAAAACGCTGCCGATTTCGTGGCGCAATCGTGATGTTGGCGTGTCCGCACTCAAGCTGAAAGAACAGGGCAGTCGCTACCTGTATACGCTGCTAACGGTCTGGTTTGAATGGTTGTTGGTCAAGCATGACACCTACCGGACGGATGGCGGACAATTCGTGCCGTGGGATGCAAACAGCACTGAACCATAATATAGTGGATGTTTGTTCTCGCTACTGCCCACAACTCTAACAGGACTGCATCTCCCCGAATTTCGACCCAATCCGTAGAATGATCTTTCAATGTGTGATGGTAAAAAGGTGAGCAGATATGGCGCGTATTCTCGTTACGGGCGGCGCAGGATTCATCGGTGGTTATGTGTGTGAATTGCTGCTTGCACGCGGGCATCAGGTTCTTGTGCTGGATAATGAAAGCACGGGGACAAAGACCAATGTTCCGTCTGAAGCGGTCTATAGGGTTGGGGATGTACGGGATTCTGGCGCTCTCGATGGTGCTTTCGCATTTGGCGGTGGACTCGATGCGGTTTATCACATCGCTGGACAAGCCTCAATCCGATTGTCCTATAGTGATCCTGCGGCTGATCTGGGCGTGAACACTATGGGAACGGTGAATGTCTTGCAGGCGTGTATCAAATATCGCGTGCCGCGCTTGCTGTTCGCCAGTTCTATGACGGTTTATGGTGCGGAACCACCCGCCCCCACGCCCGAAACCACTGACACGAAGCCTATTTCATATTACGCGATCACTAAACTGGCTGCGGAACACTATGTCATGGCAACGGCTCTCCGCCCTGACCTCGACTTCGATTTGCGAGTGACTGCGTTTCGGATGTTCAATGTTTACGGCCCACGCCAGAGCCTGACCAATGCGTATCAAGGGGTATTTGCTATTTTCGTGGGGAATGTTCTACGTGGCGAACCCATTACCATCTATTCGGATGGCGAGCAGTCGCGGGATTTTGTGCATGTGCGTGATGTGGCGCGTGCATGGGGTGATGCTCTGGATGCTCAAGACTCGGTGGGGCAGGTGATTAATATTGGGACGGGTGTGCCGACATCGGTCAATACGTTGGCTGATACCGTGCTGGCGGCATTCGGGCACACCCGCGAAAGCTATCCTGTTCAGTACCGGCCTGCGCACGCTGGTGATATGCGTGTTTCGCGGGCCGATATTCAACGTGCAGCGAACCTTTTGAACTGGAAACCGATGATCCCGGTCACTGAAGGCATGACCGAGACCATCGCATGGGCAAAAGGTCAGTTTGCCCCGTAAGTGGCCTCATCTTCAGCTTGAGCGATACGCTGGCCTTCGGGCACATTAACCCGTGTGAGCAGCCAACCGCCAATGATGAAGAATGCGATGAGGGCAAGAATGGCCGGGCGGCTGCTGCCCAGTGTGGCAGCCGCAATTGCAAAAATCAGCGGCCCGATGAAGGACGAGAACTTTTCCATTACACCGAACAACCCGAAGAATTCACCACTCTTGGATGCCGGTGACATGGACGAGAAAAGGCTGCGGCTAAGGGCTTGGCTGCCACCCTGAACAATGGCGACCATCCATGCAAGGAACCAGAATTCGATGGTGGAGTTGATGAAGAACCCCCAGACAGCGATCACACTGTAGACTACCAGCGAAAGTAGGATGCTGCGTTCGGTATTCAATCTGTCGGCAAGACGCTGTACCAGTTTGGCACCAATGAAATCGGCAAAAGCTACGCCGACCACCTGAATGACCAGAACGATTCCGATGATGGTCGTGAGGCTGCTCTTGCTCACCGGGCGTGCGACTTCAATCTGGCTGAATGCAAATGCGCTACCTGTGCTAGACGGGTTGGTGGTACCGGTGTTGACCAGCGACAGAATGTGTTCACCTGCTTGTGGTGCATCAATCGTCTGGGTGACGCCGTAGCGGACGGTGGGGCTGTAGCTGTCTATGACTAACGGGATTGAAGTTTTGTCTACTTCGACCTTCACTGGTTGATTATCAATGAGTACCGCCCACATGCCGTAATTGGAGCCGGTACGGGTTGTGAGGATAATGGTTTCGCCATTGAACGGGAATTCAATTTTCCCATCGGTGGCGGTGCTGACGAGATAAGTGACATCCGAATCTGATCCAATCTCTGCCGCCGAGATTGTGTTTTCTTCCCATGCACCCGATTGCTTGAGCAAAGGGGATTCGATGTTAAACCGACCTGTTCCCGCGACGGTTTCAGTGGTGAGAACCGGTGGGAGTAGCACACCGGTGAGGCTTTCTGGTAGCAACTTGGCACCCATAACCCCCACAAGCGGCAGAGCGACCAGACTAAACAGAATAAAGGCCAGATAGAACGCCCGACGATTATTCTTGGGGTCTGGCAAGCGACCAAAAATGAGGCTGAACGGGATTCCGACGAACTGTACTAGCAACAATGCGAGTATGAGTTCGATGCTGCCGAAGCCAAGCTCAGAACCGTAGATGGCTGCGACGCCAATGATCGTGCCAATGGCATCGTTGTAGATCAGGAAAGCGATCAAAAACTTGAACAGATCACTATAGTGACGAATATCTTTGACTGTGGCCCATAGGCGTTTGAAACTGGCAGCGAGAACCGTTTCTCCCGGCGTCAATGTATTATCGGCAGGCGGTTCCGGGACGGCACGGAACAGGGGAATGCTGAAAATGAACCACCAGATGGCTACGCTGAAGAATGAGAGCCTTGCACCTGCTTCAAAGCCCATCACGAATATCATCACCACATTTACAGCGAGGAGGATGCCCCCGCCGAGGTAGCCCATTGCGTAGCCGCGCGTGGAAACTGAGTCCTGTTCTTCCGGTCTGGCAATATGGGGAAGCAGCGCATCATAAAAGGAGATCGATCCCGTGAAACCAATGCGCCCAACGATGGCAATAATGGACGCGATCATCCAATCGCCCGTGCCGACAAAGACCAGCGTGGCAGTTGCCAGAATACCAATGCCTGCAAAAATGGCAAGAAATAACTTTTTCCCGCGCATGACATCTGAAATGGTGCCGAGGATCGGCGACAGAATGGCAGTGATGATGAGCGAGATGCTGAGGCCGAAGCTCCAGTAGGAGGTTGCAACCGCTTCACTCGGTAGGGTGGAACCTGCGACCTGACTGTAGTAAATAGGCAATACAGCCGCGAGAATGGTTGTGACGAAGGCAGAATTTGCCCAATCGTAAAGTGTCCATGCGCGGATACGGCGTTTATATACTGCCGGGTCTATTGAATCAAAACGGGCGCTGGCAGCGGTCATAAAATCCCCCTCGGTGAAATTATTCGGTACAGTAGCCAGAGATTACTTGAATGATTTTATGTCTATGTTAAGAAAATTGCTTGTTATTCGATAAACTTTCGGAGGAAAATGGCAACATGGCATATAATCCCGTCCGAAGGACTTCAGCGCATTCACAGGGAAAGTGGTTTTGGTTTGTGCAATCGGTTAGGAAAGGCGTTTATCACCTATGGGATACCTTGCAGTAGATTTTGGTGGCACACGAACCCGTGCAGCGTGGTACACCGATGAACTTGAGATGGTCAAGCGTTCGGAAACGCCATCGCAGGTGAATCAACCGGGCGATATTGTCATTCGCCGTATTCTGGATATTGCACGGGCAGTTGTCCCTGAAGGTGAGAAGCCTCATGCGGTGGGTATTGCAGGGCCGGGGCCACTCGACCCGACCAGCGGCATTATCTATTACGCGCATACGCTCCCCGGCTGGAAGGATGTGCCGCTGGTCAACTTCTTGAGCCTTGCTTTTGAAAAAGCGCCTACCTTTATGCAGAACGATGGCAATCTGGCCGCGCTGGCTGAATATCATCTGGGTGCAGGGCGTGGAGCAGACCCGATGGTTTATATGACGATCAGTACGGGAATCGGGGGCGGGGCTGTTATTAGTGGAAGGCTGTTTACAGGCGGGAGTGGCATGGCGATCGAGCCGGGACACCTTCGTTTTACGCTGCCCGATGGAAGCATTCTACGTCTTGAAGAACTGGCCTCCGGCACGGGTTTGGCGCGGCAGGCGCTGCGCCGATTGGAGAACACGGATGAGCCGTCCAGTTTGCGTGAGGCGGGAGAAGTGACCGGGCGTGCTGTGGGAGAAGCCGCGCAAGCTGGTGACGCACTGGCATTAGCCGTCGTTAGCGAAGCAGGACAGTGGCTTGGATTGGGACTCACCAATATTGTACATCTATTGAATCCACAGGCTATTGTGATGGGTGGCAGCGTAAGTGGATTGGGTAATTTGCTGCTGGAACCGGCCATGACGGTGCTTAAGAGAGAGGCGCTTCATCGGCGCTTTGTGCCGGATAACCTGCTGAGGACGGCTGCGCTCGGTGATGATGTGTGTTTGATGGGGGCGGCACTCTGGGCGCGGGAGCAATTGCAAGGATAATCTGGACTCTGACTACCCATCAGACTCTTTGCAAACCTTCATTTTCAGGGAGATTAAGCGTTTGGTAGTGAGATGAGATTATCTCGCACCTCCCGACAAGAACACCGGAGTGAGGAGAATCTCCCGAACTGACCAGCGGTGGTCGGTAAGGTTGAGTGCCATCGCCGGGGTGCGCGGCTCGAA
>Ga0172373_10005113_pt1 | contig 18141 bp, 33 predicted proteins | sample Lak10m_2_FD_114546 | JGI IMG/M metagenome (GOLD analysis project Ga0172373, IMG submission 114546) | Freshwater microbial communities from Kabuno Bay, South-Kivu, Congo - kab_092012_10m | ecosystem: Environmental > Aquatic > Freshwater > Lake | place: Democratic Republic of the Congo...
ATCCCAATAGCGGGAGTGAAAGGCCGTTGTGGATGGAATAGTAGACACGACAGACTCAAAATCTGTTGCTCATTTGGGCGTGCGGGTGCGATTCCCGCCAACGGCATTGGTGGTATTGAGGCTCTGAGGTCGAACAGCAGAGACACCCGACTGTCTATCGGGAAATAGCGGGGGCAGCACCCGTCAGAGCCGTTGGTTTGGTGGTAACGGGTCAGTAGTCTAAAGGATAAGGCATCAGTGTTCTAAGCTGTTAGATGTAGGTTCGATTCCTACCTGACTCATTGTGGTGAAAGAAATTGATTTCTGGATCAATAGCTCAGTTGGCAGAGCAACGCTTTTACAAGGCGAAGGTCACTGGTTCAAATCCAGTTTGATCCATTGGGTTTCATTTGAGTGTTGGGCAGTTTGGCAATTTTGGCATGCATTTGAATGAAGCTCATATTTGTGTAGGTAGTTCAAGAAAGTAGAATCCGGGTCAGAACGATTTACTTCGTGGAACCGGGATGAGGGTGCAAAGCCCTTCTTACACTTCTGGCAGGGTAACTCAGTTGGTAGAGTGCTTGATTGAAAATCAGGAAGTCACTGGTTCAAGTCCAGTCCCAGCCATTATGCTCCCATAGATTACATGGTTAAATCGGAGGATTTTCAATCCTCAGAATCGGGTTCAAATCCCGATGGGAGTATCTGGAGAGTTGGTAGAGTGGTTTATTACACCGGTCTTGAAAACCGGAGGGCGTAAAGCCCCGTGGGTTCAAATCCCACACTCTCCTTTGGTGTTAGACAAGTTGACCGAGTGGATTAAGGTAGGGTGCGCGCAGCGCCCTGGCAAGGAAGCATGCTCACAGGTCCGAATCCTGTACTTGTCCGGCACCATTTTGGAAGGTTGGCAGAATTGGTGATTGCACTTGATTGCTAATCAAGTGTCATTAAGTTGACATGCAGGTTCAAGTCCTGCACCTTCCGTATTGCGGTGTGGCGCAGAGGTAGCGCAACAGGTTCATACCCTGGTGGTCGTCAGTTCAAATCTGACCACCGCAATTTTGCCCCTTTAGCTCAGTGGTAGAGCGCCCGTTTTGTACGCGGGAAGTCATCAGTTCAATCCTGATAGGGGGCTTCAAACCGGGATAAGGTGAAAATCTTATCCCGGTTTTCTTTTGCCTCAAAAAAGGCTATCTGCGGATAGAGGCGAAAATGGATTCTTTGTCTGGATTGCCAATCCTAAAAACAGCATGGGTGGTGTCAATCCCTGTAGAATGGGAAAGTTATTGCTTGGAGTGGCTACTGAAACTAAGTTTGTATCCGATACAGGTGTGTGTTCTTAGGGAAAGGCAAGGGAAATTGGTTTGTTATGTAGAGGCAGACTGGATAGACCAGACAGTATGGTTGATGATCGACCAATTTGAGAAAAATGCACCCTATCTGGAGAAAAAATGAGTGTCAGTGCAACCCTGGTACAAGGGGACAATTTAGAGTGGTTACAACATGAGCCTTCTGGAAAGTATGATTTTATCTACATTGATCCGCCATTCAATACAGGAGTTGTACAGAAAAAGATAACTCAGGCAATGGTGCAGAACCCGATTGACGGGGATCGGGTAGGCTTTCAGAGTAAAAGGTATTCGACAGTCAACATTGGGCAAAAATCATTTGCAGATATGTTTGATGATTACCTTGGATGGCTTGAACCAAGATTGAGTGAGGCATATCGTGTACTTAAGCCTACGGGGAGCTTGTTTTTACACTTGGACTATCGTGAAGTCCACTATGCAAAGGTGTTGCTGGATCAGATATTTGGCCGTGCAAGTTTTATGAATGAGTTGATCTGGGCGTATGACTATGGAGCCAAAAGCAAGAGCCGATGGGCAACCAAGCATGATAACATATTGTGGTATGCGAAAAACCCAAAGGAATACACGTTTAACTATGAGGAGATAGATCGTATTCCTTATATGGCCCCTGATTTAGTTGGAGCTGAGAAAGCAGCTAAGGGGAAGGTTCCAACAGATGTACACTGGCACACAATTGTTCCAACCAACGGAAAGGAAAAGACGGGTTATCCGACACAGAAACCAGAAGGCTTATTGACCCGTTGGATCAAAGTGCATTCTAACCCTGGCGATCTGGTGTTAGACTTCTTTGCAGGCAGCGGTACAACAGGAATTGTCTCTGTCAAAAATGATCGGTCTGTGGTGTTGGTTGATGAAAGCCAGGAGGCAATCAGCACGATACGGGAGCGTTTCAAGGGGTTAGAGTTGGAAATTGATTTCTTGGGAGACTGGAAATGAGAAAGACCAGACAGTTTTTTGTGACTATGCCAAACGGTGAGATTTTGATACGGGAAGCAGAGTCTTTATTGCATGCAAAGATCCGGCTGAAAGAGGAGTACCCCGGTGATTTTCAGAAGTTTCTGATAGAGCCTTGCGATATTCCAATGAGCTTGTTTCGTATGGGAGGGGTGCAAGTGGTAGCGCCGGATATAGACTTTGCACAAGACATATTCAATAGCCTTGTCCCGCTACAACACCACACAGATATCCAAAGCAGCCCTGTAGACCCGGCCTCGGAGTTACCTATGGAGCCAAGCATTTTGACAAATGCAGGCTGGAAATCATTGTAAGGCAAAATATGAACCAGAAGGCAGAACCGGTTACCTGTAGTGTGAGGTGAAAATGCTTTTCTGGTTTTTTGCATGTAGTTCAGTGGCAGATTCGACAATCGACAAGACAGAGCTTGTCGAGCTTTCGATACAAGAGGTGTCTGTCAGCCTTGTGCATCGACATAACCCCAAGGCTGAGATTGTAGAAGTAGAATGCCATCCAGGCTATCAAGGTGTGGGTAGATATCCATCTTGTATAGTGACGGCTGCAACTCATTGCTACACGGCTCACTATGTTGTGGGTTGTGGCGGGAATTGCATAGAAAAAATGTTTGTTTTCCCTTCCTGTGCAGATAACGCTTGCCCAGACATTGAGTGAAGTAAACAGACACGATAGAGTGTCCAGGGAGGCAAGTATGAGTGACACGAATGAAAATACCCGTCAGGACATGACGGTAACTCAGTTGATTGAGGAGCTTAAAAAGCTTGAAGCGGCTGGGCATGGGGATGTGGTGGTAGGCTTTCCTTTTCCAAGCGTTGATCCAGAGTTGGAGGGAGGCATGGATGATTATGAAGATGATGATGTGTTTACAGATTTCGTTCTGCTTCCCGTCCAGGGAGCAGAGATTATCGATACGGATGAGGGGCAAATGGTCATGCTGCAAATGCCCGGAATGCTGCCTGAGAATGAGCTTGAGATCGACGAAATTGCATCGGGCGTATGGGGGTTAGGTTCAGACGAAAACAATTGATTCTTGACTAAAGGAGGTACTTTGGAAAAGTGGTATATGTATGTCCTGCTTTGTAAGGATGGCAGTTTCTATTGTGGAATTGCAAAGGATGTAATGAAACGGTTTGAGCAACACCAGAAGGGAGATGGAGCCAAGTACACGCGCTCTAAAAAAGTGGTAAGGGTCTTGTATCAAGAGGTCTTTACAAATCGTTCACAAGCCTTGAAGGCTGAGGCTAAGTTCAAGCGGTTAAGCAGATCCCAGAAGGAGAAAGTTGTGGGTCTACAGCTTGGGGCGGACATTTCCCGTTGCATAAATGGGGGTTGTCCGTTGAGAACGGATTGTATGCGTTGGATAGTAACGCCGCATGATCGGCAAGTGTATACCCACTTTGAACCCATCATTTTCTCCCCAAACCCAACATGCAAGGGCCATATACCCTTGCCAGTCTCCAACAAAGAGGACTCAAAATGAGTGAACAAACCTTGACCCCAGAACAGCGATATTTCCTTCAATTGCGGGAAGCCGCAGAAAAGTGTGGAGTATCAAAGCAGAAGTACAATGAGCAGGTCTTGAAATATGGCAAGATCGCCGGATATACAACAAAGCACCGGGGATTTCTGGAGGTAGCAAAAAATGTTACCTTCAACCACCTCAAGGCAACGCTGAAGGTACAGGAGCAAGACAAAGATACGCTTGCTCACAGGTGGGTATTTGAGGGCAAGCCTGAGCTTGTGGAAATGTTTATCGGACTTATTGCGGATCAGCCTGTAAAGGTAACCCGCAAGAATTGTATTTCGTATACCTACAAAGCGATTGCCCTGGTAGAATTTGAGCCTTACTACCCGTAAGGGAATTGCTGATTTTTGTTGATACAGCTAAGAGAGAGGTATGAAAAGCCTCTCTCGCATCGTTCAGCCCATCTTTGAAGAAGAACAGACTTCTGAGACACCATCGGGTGAAAAAGGACATTGGATCACGACCCGAAGCGGGAAGCGTATTTTTATTGGGGAACCTGCCTTAGCAAATAGGCGACTTTCTACCCTTGATCCCTCTAAGGTAGAGCGGGGGAGAAAGATTATTGAGGTCAAAGTGCCTCAGAAATCTGGTGGTTTCAAGACGGTCAAGAAATATACCTACTCGGATGAGTGGAACCGGGCCACTATGACCTACAAGTTTGCGATTGCAAACGACATTGAGAAAAATCGTGGTTTGATCGAAGGGGCATTAGAGAAAGAGATATTGAAGAACGGGTCAGGATCTTCCTTGGCAACGTGTGCATTGGTGATTTCCCGCACAGGAATGCGGGTTGGCCAGCCTGGAAACGCGACCCAGAACGAAGCAGGAGAATCAGAGGAGACTTACGGGGCAACGACGTTAGAGCGCCGTCATGTATCTGTAGATGGGGACACCGTGACTTTCCGATTTCGGGGCAAGTCTGGCGTGAATCAGGATATCAAGATTACGGATAAAACGATTGCAACGGGTGTCAAGAATATCCTGGCAAAAGAAGGTGCTGATGATGGTCCGTTGTTTACCAAGACCGTCACGATAAACGGGAAAAAGCAGGAATCTTCTTTGCGTAGAGAAGATGTATCTGACCGATTCAAGCGGTTCAATGAGCATTACAAGCCGAAAGACTTTCGGACAGCCAAGGCGATGGAAAAGGCCATAGAGGGAGTGGAGAAGATCGTAAATCGTACCCATACCCTTCCCAAAAGTGCCTCTGAAGTCAAGAAATATGCGAAAGAGCTTGTGAAAGAGCTTGGATCGCATGTGTCTGGAACGCTTGGGAATACCCCGGCTGTGGCGGTATCGAATTACACCAATCCCTTTCTTGTGGAGTGGATGTTGAAGCAGGTAGGGATCAAGCCTTCCCTGTTGGAAAATCTGATGACGATTGCGAATCGTACCGCATCATCCTATGATACTCCCCTTCTGGTAGCATTGTATGGGGAGGATCTGGTGAATGTGTGGTTTTCATCCCTGGCAGGATCTTTGTCAGATGTGAAAGAACAACCTATAGAGGAGTTGATGGAGGCAACGATGAGCAAGAAATCAATTTCCGAAGCCACCGAGGCATGGGTAGAGGTTCGTGGTGGGTACATGAAGGGCGGAACAGGCAAAGAGGTATCTGCACAAGATGCGGCTATCCTTAACGATCTGATTGATGGATACTGGTCAATGGCACCAGCCGACATTTACCCGAATGGTGAGATTCACAACTTCTTGGATGAAGTGGTGGGTACGATCCCGGTTTCATTTGTGAAGCTGATGAAAGAGCATGACTGGTTTCCCTTGAAAGGTACGATCAAGCAGCGAATCAGTGTGATTGCGTTCTTTGGGAAAGACCGCCAGCCGGTAGCCGTTGCTTTCATTGAGGCGCTATGAAAAGCCTTGCTTTGCTTGTAGAGGGGATATCTGCGATCCGGCGTACTCCAACGGGTAAAAACTCTCAGGAGTTATCTGCTAAGGATAAGGAGATAACCGCATCCTTGAAAGCGGCTGGTGTATCTTTCAAGGTTCCTGCTGCTGTTTCACAGGCAGCAAAAAAGGGTTTGAGTCTTAGGGCTGAGCGAGCTAAGGACACAGAACGCCCAGGAGGTACAGATATTGGGGTAGCGCGTGCAGAGCTTTTATCGAAAGGAGAAATAACGTATTATGGCGTCAAGCGAATGCGGGGCTATTTTACACGACACCAATCAGATAGGAGTGCTGAAGGCTGGGGAGACAATGAAAACCCCTCACCCGGTTGGGTAGCATGGTTATTGTGGGGCGGGGATGAAGGTTTCGCTTGGGCTGAGAGCCTTTGGAAAGAAATCGAAAAGCAGGGATGAATTTGTCAAGAGACTGTCAAGCAGCCTGACAGATAGAGAGAAAGGGTTAATGAGTATGGGTCAACAGGAGATCCCCATGTTTGCTTGTGCCACTCACTACCCGGTCGGCAACAACAACCCCCAGACCTTCTGGGGGAATGATGGCGAAACGCCCTATGAGGCGTGGTTCGCAAAGCGCCATTGGCAATATATTGCCAATCGGATCGGCATTCCCCTTGCGGGTAAGGCAGAGGGGGAAGTATTGCGGGAGATTTCCGCAAAAGCAAAGGAGCTTCAAGAAGCTCTCTTGAACAAGAAGAACGTATGGCTTCGCAAGCATGGGGAGCTTGGCAACAAAGGCCCAGCGATCAGCGGATTTTCCGCGCCGGTCTACGAAGTTGTTGACGCTCTCACACAGTTAGAGGTGTGCATGCGGGATGCCTACAATGATGGGGTTGGGGTAAGCTGGGAATATAAGGAGGTCTAATGGGCAAGGTTTGCAGATCGTGCCCGTTCCGAAAAGATGCGTTGGCTGGGTTATGGCAGCCCGCGCATTATATCGGGATCGCGTACCTGATGAGTTGTGAAGTGCCTGCTCAAGCAGGGATTATGCTTTGTCATAAGGGCAACGAGGTTTTGAGTCCGAACCTTGAAAAAAGCAAAAGACCCGTGTGTGCAGGGTGGGTAAAATCCGCACACACCATCTCTATGATGATGGGGATGATGCGTGGCGAAATTGATCCTAAAATTCGGGAAGAAAAAACACCGGTTATGAGTCCAGTGGAAATGTTGGAATCAAACGGAATTGATAGTTCAATGCTCCCTCCGATCCAATGGTCAAGGGAGTATTATGAGAAAACCAAGAAAAAACCCGATGAATGGGCAGACGAGATCGATGCGCTCAAGAAAGAACTGAATGAAGCGCCGCTTCTGGCATGGCGTTTTGTGAAGAAAGATTCACCCTTGCACAAGAAGGTTGATCGAAAGACAGTTGTAGAAAGGTGCGGAAAGGCGTTTGCTGATGCTTACTTTCCCCAAGAATAGGAGTCTGAATGTCTGAAACTGGTCTTAGTGTGCGGATTGACCCGCACTTTTTAGAGCTTGCTTTCAAGGGAAAGATCCCCTGTGCTAAGGATCAGCCTGCACCTTGGACATACCGGGGTTGGCTGCTCTGGTATGTGCAGCAGTTGCATGGCCTATCAGGGAAATCAATTTCTCATGAGGGCATGAGTCCGATATGGCCAGATCGGTGGGGTTACCTGTCTGATATTGCGATTACTGGACGGCTACCGGATCGGCCTATTCCGCAGATAGCGTTTCATCGATACGCACCAGCTAAGCAGATGTTGGCCAAGTGTGTTTCTCAGATAGAAGGAATGTACGGGTATTCTGGTGCATTTCGGGAGTTTGTAGATTGGCTTGCGTATGGAATGGGGCTGACAGATATCAAGTCACACCTTGATGACCGGGCACAGGGTACGCTGTACCAGATATTTGATGCAAGCAAGATGCTGTATGGCCCTTATGACTATCTTGGGGATATGCTTGCAGAACGAAAAGGAAGGGATAACCCGACCGCCTTTTTTCCTACTCCCTTGGAGGTGGCTGACTGTATGGCTCGGTTGGTGGGTTTTGATGAGGGGAAGGATAAGGATATGCGAATGTCGTCTTTCAACGATCCTTGTATGGGGACCGGGAGAATGGGCTTGTGTGCAAGTAATCACACCTTGAATCTTACGGGTCAGGACATTGATCCATTTGTCTTACTGATTGCTGGGATCAATGGTTGTCTGTATGCTCCCTGGCTGGTTGTGCCGGTTGAGTCTTTTCTGAAAAAAGCGGCTTGATTTCAGCCCAGGAGTTAGATGTACACCATGCTTACATACATGGTTGCCACACTGGTGGCTTACGGGAATGCGAATCAACAGCTTGTGGGGTATACTCAAATTGAGGCTACTTCAATGCTGGAAGCCTCGAAGAAGTATTACTATTACCAGTTGTACGGTGGTGACTTGTCGAAAGTCAATCCAGACGATACGACTGCAATCATCCTTGTCTACCTTGTGGAACCGGATGGAAGTCTGGTAAAAGGTGGGGATGTGACGTTAGGTTTTCGTGACCCAGAACATCGTTCTTACGAAACGATAGATTACCTGGGTTGTGGTGGATATATGTGTTTACCGGGGTATTAAATGATACTGGATCTGTGTGGTGATAGTCCTGCCTTCGACTGGAAAGCCTTTGAGGCGCATATCACAGTTTTTGATGCAAACCCGACCGGGCCGGATGATGTGATCCCGCTTGGGGTGTACAAGTTTATTTCAAGGTATCAAGACAAGGATCTTGAGCGGTACATGAAGTCAAGGTTTGGTCAAGACTATACGGTTGAGCTTGTACATGGAGCAAATGGGGATAATACTTATGAAGCATTCCCGCTCCGGCTGTTTTGCCGGAATGTAGAATCTCGGTGTGATCTGGCAATTTCGTCGGATCGCACTCGCTTTATGGTAGAATTTGAGGAGTATCGAAGCCTCAAGAAAATCAAGGTAATGGAGGTAAATGATGAGCCGTGCATATAAAATCCCGATTTCCGAATCTGCTTCTGAAACGATTGTGGGGAGGGACGGGGTATCTTCTCAGTTGGATCTGATTGGGCTTTTGCCCCCTGAGCGAATGGGGGCGTTGCTGCTTGATTCCTTGCGGGCGCGTGGGTTTGAAAATGACCCTTGCGGAACATCCGTATCCAAAGTGGTTGATGGTGTGACTATCCGAACCGATGGTTCGGGGTTAGTAACGGCTGAGATTGAGCTGAAGCAAGAGGCTGAGGTAACGGTGGATACCTCGATCCGTTGGGATACGGATTATGACACTGAGCGCCATCGTGAGCGCCGTGACAAAGCCATTGAGGAGGCCAAGGAGAAGGCTCAGAGCCTACTGGCTCGCAAGCTCCAGTCAAAGCAAGAAGCTCTTGCTACAGAGGCCACAGCCCGATTGGAGGGGGTTCTGAGGAGCATTAAGAGTGAGCTTGACGCTGCGGTATTGGATACCACTAAAACCGCTCTGATTGAGAAGGCGGCAAGCATTGGGGAGATTGTTGAGCAGACCGAAGGCCAGAATGGTGATATAACGCTGCGTGTTCGGGTGTAAGTTTGTATCGTATGCTCTTAGATATCTTGAATCGTGCCCTTGAAAGAGGGGATGTGAAGTCTCGTACTGCGATTCAAGCGGGCGTGGTGCATACGATTTTTGAGGTTTCCTTAGAGGGGAAATCAGTAGAAATCAATTTCTCGGACATAGACACCCTGACTTGTGAGGTCAATATGACTGGAATTCCGGTCAGGGTGCCCGTGACCAGGAATGAGTATCAGGAGCTATACGCTCTGTGTGTACGGCTAAACACACACCGTACAGTGCAAGCTCTAAAGGCTTTGACTTCTCCACAGGACGGGGAGTGGAAGCCTACTTTCAAGGGTGTGTTAAAGAAGTTTGGTAAGCCTGTTGTGGTTGGGATTGCTCTGATTGTCCTGTTTCTGATAGGAGTTTCAGCGCAGCCTTGAGTGACAGGCTTGAATAGGAGGTTTTACATGGCTACAGCTTCAGAACATGGGTTTTGTCTACTCAAGAAAATGGGCAAGCATTTTATTGTCCAGACACGAGAACCGATCCGGCTACACAATGCAGCTAAGCCGGGAAATCAGTTTATGTTTAATGCAGATGAGACATACACCACCGTCAGGAGATCCCTGATGAAGCAGTTGGGTTACTGCGACCTGTCTACAGAAGTAGATGTATTGGCATATCTGGATACAAAGGGTGTTCAAGGTTTTGTTGTTCTGGCTAAAGATGGGCTTCCAAGTGGTAATGTAATGGAATCCTTTTCTGAGCCTATCTGGTTGCGTCGAATTTCGATTGAAAAGTACATGCTGCTAAAAGGCCATATGCCTCTTATGCAAAGATCGACACCAGATCGTAGCCAGCCGTTTCCTGATCTTGAAATGCCATTCTTGCCAAGACTGAACAAACAAATATTGCGGCAGACCGGCCTTCTGATATTAGGTCAGACCTATAAGTTGAAGCCGGTAGCCAGGGAGATAGATGGGTTTCAATATAAGGATGGAGCCTTTTACTATACAGTAAGTGCTGAGAATACCCTTATGGAAAATCTGAATATTCCAGACTATGGCTCTGTTGATACTATCTTTCATACCTCCAAGGATATACCAGAACCTGAGTCAAGCATTGTTGCCTCAGCAATAATCCAAGCTGCAATCCAGACCACAATCCAGCCTAAAACTCAGCCCCAATTGTCTGATGAAACAATAGAGCGGGAAGTAATAGACTATTTGCTTCGGCACAGTAAGATCCCGAATCAAACAGAACGTCATACCCGGTTGTTAGAGCGGATACGGGTGCGCGTGATGGATGTTCTGACACCGGATTTCTCGATGCCCATTTAGGAGGGGATTCTTGTGATTCCCTTCCGATGTGGAGGCTCATAGTCGTAAGAAATTTCTGTCAAGTCAGATTTTATTTGCTTGAACAGTTTTTTAGATATGGTGCCATGTAGGCTCATAAACCGCATAAAGGCCCCTGGTGTCATACCGATTTCCGTAGCCCGTTTTTCGATATCGGATCGTTCATCTGGGGTAAGCGCGATATTGATCCGTAAAGAAGCGCGTACTTTCTTTCTTGGATAGCGACCGGAAGCCATTTCTTACTCCAAGAATGTATCTACTACCTGATACGTTTTTTTCAAATTTGCGTGCAATTGTTTTGCATAGTTTGTTAGGCTGGTAGAAGGAGATTGCACCAATGGCGAATATCGCAGAACTGGCAACTATCTATGGTGAGCAGATCGTATCTGAAAATCTTGGGCGTGGCCGGGTAATGAAGCTGACAGGATTGGGGGAGAAAGCAGCACGGTCTTTGATTCGTCGGGTCAGAGAACAGCAAGCACAGAAATCAATTTCTTCTAATCCCAAGAGTGCAACACCACAATCTGAACAGGCTTTGAATGATGTGTCAGGTTGGAGCCTTAACGAACAGTCCTATGTGTATGATGAGAAAACGGATACCTACCACAATTTTATTAAGGGGAGAACCCTTCAAGTAACGGGTGAGTCTTTACGCGATATGAAGCGATTGTACTCAGAGTGGGGTGGTGGTGTCTCAATCAATCGGCTGGCCACACAGTTTCGAATTCCCCGTGCGGTACTGGTAGAGTTGATCCGCATCCACAAATGGACCCATGACAGCGAACCATTTACGGATGAAGAAATTGTAAGTCGTGAGATTCCGGCCCTTACAAATGATGCACTCATCATGCGGAAACACCAGCTTGCGGTAGCGATGGATGAAGCCGCTCACGCTGCATTGAAGAAAGACGCTCAGCACTGGCGGGAATTTCAACATCGTGTCTTGGATTGTTTGATTCAGCATGTACCAGGGACAAAACTTCCCTCGGTTCGTGTGATGATGCCAGTGGCAAATCGTCCCTTTGCCCTTGTAATGGCACCACAAGATTTCCATTGGGGTGGCTATGGATGGGTAGATGAAACGGGGGAAAGCTATAATCGTGCTGAGGCGGAAAAACGCCTGCTTGAACACACTCAGTATATTTGTGGGTCTTTACCTGGGCGTCCCGAAAAAATCTATCTGTCTGTAGGGGGAGACTGGTTTCATGTAGATGGAGATCATGCCGCTACCACCAAGGGTACTCCAATGGAGCCGGATGGTAGCCCTGCTGAAATCCTGATTACTGGTTGTGAGTTGGCAATTCGACAGATTGAATTGCTGCGCCAAATTGCGCCTGTAGAGTTGGTGTTTATGGGTGGTAACCATGACCGAAACAACTCACTGACGCTGTTGCTTTACTTGAGTGCATGGTATCGGAACACTAAGGACGTAATGATCCAAGTTACTCCAAAACTTCGGAGCTACCGGCGTTATCGGAATACCCTGATGGGTTTTACACATGGAGACAAGGTAAAGCCGAACCATTTGGGTCATGTCATGGCTACTGAAGCGGCTTCTGAGTGGGGAGCCACAAAATCACGGATCTGGTTTACCGGGCATCTACACCATGAAGTCGTGAGAGAGGTTGGGGGGATTGTTCAATACCAGCTTCCTTCGCTTGCGGGTTCAGATCGGTGGCATGCGCGTCAGGGGTATGTGACCAGTCGGGCTGGCCTGTGTGGTCATCTGGTTGGAGAGGATGGTGTGTTTATGAGTCTCTTTAGCAACGTCAAGGGGGTGTGAAATGGCAATTGGTCGAGTGGTGTATGGGGTCAAAGTGCCCACCGTCAGAGAGTCGGCTAAACTCTTGCTGAACGAGGTTCCAGAGGATTGTATCTGGGATCTTGAAGGGAAGGGGGGAAGTCCTGATATTGTGATTGGTGTATTGATGGCAGAGATAGAAAACCATCGTACCAATACTGATCAGGGAGTCCGGCTTTTTCTGGATGCCTCGGAGAGTGAGGAGATAGATCGGGTTCGTGCGATCTGTGAATCATTGCAGATTGCCTGGAATCCCTGCTTCTATCTGGTGGTAGGAGCTTATTAGGGTTCCTACCTAAAGGAAGGAAATCAATTTCTTGACGGTTTCTTGACAGGCTGAGGCAGGTACACTCAGTTTGCATGGGTTATAGGGTTCTTAGAAAGGAGAAAGCAATGTTCAATAAGCCTGCGCCTAAGTGGTATGAGAAGAATGAAGTGGCCTACGCTATAATCCTGGGGTTTGTCGGTGTCCTGATTTATGGCACGGTTGCAGGGTGGTTTGATGACTGGCATGCCTATGGTTACCAGTGTCCCCCCGGAACCATTGAGAAAGGGGAGTATGTTGGCCCCAACGGACGCGGGGTGATTTGTGAGAACCGTTAAAAAGAAGATTCCACCTCGACCCGTTTTATCTCCAGAGGAGATAGAAGCAGAACGGGTGGCTGATGCCCAGGAAAAACAGATATCAAATGCGGCTATAGCCGCGATTCTGGATCAGTATGGCCCTGAGAAATCCTCTCAGGTACTGAGTCTATCTTTGTCCATGTCTCAATTCACAAAGCCCTTATTTGTGCCGACGTTTCAGCGGCCTGTGGTGTGGAATTCTGAAAAGCAAATTCGGTTCTGTCAGAACGTGCTGAGGGGAATTCCGTTAGCTGGCTTTATGCTATGGGAGCGTGATTGGAAATCATGGGTTGTTGATGGTCAACAACGAATGACGGCTCTTGGTATACCGCTGATGCGTGGCGGTTGGTTTGCGATCACATATCGCATGGGTACGGATGATTACCAAATTCAGGTTTATACCCTTCGGGGTGCGGATCTGAAAATGAAGTATGATTCTTAGGAGGTCGAATGCTTGTCGATGATCTGGTCAAGGCTTTAGGGCTTGACTGGAATAAACCGGATGATGTAACGAATGGATACCCGGTTTTCTGGTACTCTGATTCACGATTTACCAGTGAGAATCAGGTTATCCGGCTCACGATTGAAGATGATGAGTGGAATTACATCGTGTGTATAGACCAGTTGGATTATTCATCGGGTGTAGAATTCACTCCGTTAGACTTTATCATCTGCTACTCTGCCATTGTGGAGGTATATCAGGGAGATGATGCAGAGTTTGTAAAAGACCTGCTTGATGCCTTTGAGTTTATAGCGTCAAATTCGCTTGATCTGCCAACAGATAAGACGATTTCCCTTAAGATGAGGGAGGTTGAAGAAGTAACCAATATGTATTACAAGCGGTGGTAGAGGAAAGCATGGAAGCTCTATGGTGTCATTTCGTTGGAGATTACGTTCTCCAGAATCATTTGATGGCTACGGAAAAGGTCAAAAGCTGGGGATGGGCGTGTATTCATGCCTTCTTTTACAGCTTGCCCTTTCTGGTAGTGTTTCCATCGATTTCATTTCTACAGTGGTTGATCCTTGCAGGAACACATGCGGTCATTGACCATTACCGGCTTGCGAAATACTGGTGCGAATTCTGGGGCGTAGGTCATGCTGGGATCTGGTGGTCAAAGCGGAATGGGGAATTTCAAGCCCCGCCCCCTTTCCTTGGGGTGTGGTTGCTGATTATTGTGGATAACGTCATGCACGTTACAATAAATGCGTTAGTCCTGTACCCAGAGGTCTGGCATAAGCTGTTTTAGGCTTATGGATCTTTATAGGAGGTTTCATGTTTCGATTTATAGTAAAAAATCCTTATCCGGGCATGGTTTTCCGGGTTTTTGGTGAAGAAATATGCCCGGAAGGCGACGAGCTTGTATTTGAACCTCCTCTTGAGATTGGGGCAAATACCCGATTTTCAATAGAAGAATTGAATCCCTGGACAGGCTATCATACACATAGGGTCAGGTCTGGGGATGTAATCAATACTTGTGGAGTAGAGCGTGAGGGGATACGGCCAACCCCGGCTGAGTTGATAAGGGCGTATGGTGGTATAAACAATCGAAGGTCACAAATTGCTTTGTTGATTTTTGATCGGTACTTTCAGCACTTTTATGATGATCCCTTTCATCCAGAGGCTTTACAGTTGTGGCCCTACTTTGTGGATGCAATTTCTTTCCCAAAGAAAGAGGCATTGTTTGAGAAGGTTCAAGGGACTTTGTTGAGCAGGAATGATGCTGATGCTTTGTTGTTGGGATTGTTATGGGGAGCTTCGATAGGTTGGAAGGAACCGGTAAGGTGCGGTTCCTGGTTCAAGAAACTAACCAAAGCCTTATTTCAACCCACAACTAAGCCACCGAGTATTGGGTATGCTCGCCACTTGTATCAATACTTGGCGTACTTTCCCAAACTTAGGGTAGTAATGGATGGTTGGTCAATGCGTTTATACGAGCTTGAATCACAAACACTGAATCCGTACCCATTACCAGAGGATATGGTGAAAGCATGGCCGGAAGTCGTTTCGGGGATACTCGCATGAGAATCTGGCAATCTTTATACAGAGCTTTTGAGATTGCCTTGGAGAAAGAGGGGATCACAGGCGAGGCCGCAGAACGTGTGTGGTGTTCTATGATGCAGGAAGTGGCGCGGGACGGGATAGAGTTTGATCCTGGGTCTATGGCAGAAAGTAGCGAGGGGGGTTTTTAGACGGATCGCCCTCTCAAAATATATTGAGAGCAACATTCGGAATTTCATTGAGATCCCTCAAGAGATAGAGGGAAAGGTATACATGCTTGATGATGAGAAGTACATCTATGAAAATGGATTCTGGACAAAAGAGGAGCTTAATCAAATGATTTACGAGGTGAACAAATGAGCCATTATCAAGTGCTTTCTGAAGCACGGTCCCTGCTCACGGGGCAGATCCAATATTTTCAGAATTGGGATTACCTTCTCAATCAAACCTTGCGAATGAACGGTTTTGATGTGGCTATCGTTGGAGCCTGTATCAAGGTAACCCGCCCCTAATTCCTACCAAATGAGGTGTAGATGGACGCGAATCAGTTTGAAATAGACAAGATTTTGTTGAGTCTGGATAAGTTGAGGGAACGATGGGAAAAGATTTCATCGGAACCCTGGCCGCTTGCCAACAAAGATACTTCCCTATGGTATAGGGAATATCGCAGAACCCGAGAATTGTTGTCAGGATATGAGTCACCAGACTTTGAGAAAACTTCAGAAAGCAATATGAAACGGCTGTATGCTGTATCGCTTGAGAAGATAAAGCGGCTACAGAAAGAGGTTCGCCACCAACAGGAGGTGTTAGAGGCTAAGAATCTTCATCTTCAGACGCTCCATTTTATATGGTGTTCTGGATGTGCGGCTCATCATGACCATACTCTTACGCAAGAGATGGTGCTGAACGCTGTGCATCAAACCAGCCGAATGGTGATAAGCTGGATCAATGCAGCACACCGGAACCCTTCGCGTGGCTCAATTACTCTTGACGCGAATGAAAATGATGGTGGGTTGCTTGGCTCGTATTTGTACGAGTTGTATTCCGAAAGCTCTTGGAAAGCTCTCCCTAAAGATCAGCGGGAACCCTGGTTGAAACTTGCAAGCAAACTCATGGCAGAGGTAAAGAATACCAAGGATGTGCTGAATGGTTGAAGGTATTGGGAAGGCGATAGCAGACACGATGGCGATGTTGTTCATGGGTGTCATTGTGCTGATTGTAGGAATGTTTGCTTTGGGGTGGTATCTTGGGGATCGCTATGAGATTCCGGTTATCCGGGTAGAAGTAAGGAAAGAGGCAAGGGAGTAAGAATGCGGGTAGCAGTCTATTGGAATTTGCATAAGGATTGCTACTCACTGATAGCCCGTGAGGGGGAGCGATACGGTCGTGTAATTGCGTATAGAGCAAGCGTCCTATTGGAGTGCTGTAACTTTACTGTGTCCGAGTCCAGGCGACAGAAAGTGATTGCTGAGCGGACTAAGAATGTGCATGCGTATGTGGTGGGTGAGTGGTTGGAAATTGATTTCTCACCCGAAGGGGAAAGGGTAAGGTACAATCCGTATCTGCACCCGAGGTTTTATGGTGAGTCAGGAGACTGGACGACGGCGCATCGTGTGTATTGTGTTACTGAAAATCAGAAGCCAGTTTTGTATGCTGTGCCATCTAAGGAGAAAAAATGAGACACGATCTGTATTACATGGATTCAGTGCTTTTCGTTGCTACCACAATGATTGTGGGGACAAAAATTGGATTTTTGCTGCTCGATACAATTGAGCAGCTACCTGTACAGGAGCGCAACACCCTCATTCCCGTGTTGATTGCCCTTTGCTTTGTTCAAATAGTATACGTTACTTGGATAACTGAACCAATAAAAGTGTGAAACAAATGAGCAGTTATTTTGATAAGGCTTCGGACCAGTTGCGAAAGTTCCAAGAGCAAGGGTTTATCGCGTGCAGTCCAGAGGTGACAGCGTTTGTGGAGGGGTTTGTCAGAGATATCCTGGTTCGCACCAGTTGCATAGAAGGGCTGATCTTGCCGGAACCGTACTTGAATCGTGTGTACGAGATTCTGCACCACTCACTTATGCTTGAGTGGCCCTACCATCTTTATCCAGACGGCCCGAACATTCCTGAGTGCTATGCAGATGATGAGTATTATCCCCTCCGAAACGGCATAGAACGTATGCACGATCTATTTCATGAAATTGCCCAGGCTGGTTTTCCTGGTGGGGATAGCGTGCTTTTCTATCGTTCTTTGCTTGAGGATAAAGCGCGTGATGCCTTTATCCAGGCATCCTTAAAAAAGGAGCGTTTGCCTACGGTAGAAGTAGATGAAAACCACTGGCCCGATGGTTACCTATCGGTGTACATTGGGGGTAGTTTTGCGGGTCGTGCTACTTACTGCCCAGAAGAAGAATACTACTCTTTCACCTTGAAAGATATGCCCTTGAAAGCAAGGTCAACCGAAGATTTGGTCAAGCAGATAGTGACTTATCTGAGAGCAGGTACTCAGCCTTTACAAGCTCTTGACAAATAGCTTCAGCGGGCGTGTTATAGAAAGGAGGTCAAGAGGGAAATATGCTGGCATTGACTTCCGAGTGTGTGATGGCTGAGGCTGAGAAATTGATTTCTAAGCCCTTGAAACCTTGGATGATCGCGGTATGAGATCTGCGCGCTCAAGCAGAACGGATGATTGAGACTGTGAAAGATCACCCGGACTTTCACAAGTATACCACTCAGTTTGTGGTAGAACAGCTTGCGATCCGGCTTGCCTCACTGGCTACTGAGGCCAATTTGAAAGCAGCCCTCAAGGCGCGCAAGTGATCTTCGCTATCTTCAGCCCTGTGGAATGGGCTTTTATGGGTCCACTCGTTATAGTGACCGTGGGCGTATTTGTGAAAGTATGGAAAGAATTGAAGTCCTGATATCAAAACAGAATCAGGGATATCGTTGTTATGAGGTTGTACACGAATGTACATGCACCCCGTATGAGCGGATCAGTGGGCATAGCATATCGTGTGGATTGTTGTACCTTGGAGACTATGCCCATACGGATGATGTATGCTCTTTACAGGAGCGGTTAAAGCGTTCGTATGGGGAT
>Ga0172373_10005114_pt1 | contig 18138 bp, 18 predicted proteins | sample Lak10m_2_FD_114546 | JGI IMG/M metagenome (GOLD analysis project Ga0172373, IMG submission 114546) | Freshwater microbial communities from Kabuno Bay, South-Kivu, Congo - kab_092012_10m | ecosystem: Environmental > Aquatic > Freshwater > Lake | place: Democratic Republic of the Congo...
GAATGCGTATTCACAAAAAAAGGAAGTGTTTGTTGAGCTTAATAATATATTCTTCGATGAGTTTTTTACCGCTTTGATCATAGTAGATGCACTTTTGCTTCTGATGTCTTTATATTTTTCTGACAAGTTTCATGTCATTGTTCGAAACTCTGGATTTGTCATTTCTACAATTTTACTTAAGCTTTCGTTTTCAACAGACGGAATTATGAATAATGTACTAATTGTTGGATCTGTATTATTTGGGCTATTCATCCTCTTGATTCATAATCTATACGATACAAAGTTGGAAAGTAAGCAACTACAAGAATAATTTGTTCATCAACCTTTAGTTGTCGCAAACTTTACACCTAATTATCAAAGTACCTCCCTTAAATCACTTCAAGACTCTTTTTTCCATTCATCATACATCGAGCGCAACAATTGCACATCTTCCCATGCGGGTTTTTTCCAATTGGGATTGCGAAGCAAAGCGGCAGGATGATACGTGGCAAGCAATGAAACACCGTGATAGTTCATGAGTTTACCACGAATGTCTTGCATTTGATGTGTTTTTTTGAACAATGTGTTAACCGCAGTCAGTCCAAGCGCAAGAATAAATGCTGGTTTAATGAGTTCGATTTGTTTTTGTAGATATGGCTCGCATTGAGCTATTTCGTCCTTCTCGGGTCTTCTGTTTTCAGGTGGCCTGCACTTGATGATATTTGCGATATATACTTCATCCCTTGAGAGTTCTATGGCTTCAAGAATTTTTGTGAGCAATTTTCCTGCTGCACCAACAAAGGGCAATCCTTGTGCATCTTCATCGGCACCAGGTGCCTCCCCGATGATCATGATGTCAGCATTGGGGTTTCCCGAACCAAACACAAATGAATTGCGGGTGCTCCCTAATCGACATTCCATGCATGTATGAATATGATCATGCAAAATAGGAAGCGTATCTGCAGATTGCCAAGTGGGTTTGATGCTCATGATGGACTGTTCGGATTCAGTGGAAATGTGGGGAGGATTGCTTGTTTTGTGGGCATCGATAAACAAAACCGACCCCAAGATTTCTCTTTGTTGTTCGAGATAGCGCTCGAGGTCGAACTTTTTTTGTTTCATGTTCTTATCCTGCTGTTCAGCTAAGCTTTATACCTTCTTCCAATAATTCATTGACTTTGCCCATGGACTCTGCTTCAGCGTAAAAGCGAATGAGCGGTTCCGTTCCGGAGGCGCGAATAAGCAACCAACCATTGTCAACAAAAAACTTATAGCCATCTTTTGTGTTCGATCCGTTGACTGTGAATCTTCCAATCTTTGCAGGACCTTTGGCGCATGCCGCAAGAATTGCTTTTTTCTGTTGCGGTGTAACATGAACATCTTTTCGCATATATCTGTGCGGACCAAATTCCTCATCCAGTTCATCGCATAATTCACGAAGTGTTTTTTTGCGAGTAGCCATCATCTCAATCAAGAGAAGTGCATTGAAGATACCATCACGTTCAGGTATATGCAGCATAGTACCAAGTCCGCCTGATTCTTCTCCACCAACAATGATCTTATCTTCATTCATGTGTTTGGCAACATACTTGAATCCAACAGGAGTTTCTATGCATGGAATTGAATGCTTGGCACAATACTTTTCAACCATGGAAGTAACGGAAACGGTCTTGACCACAGATCCTCTTTTTTTCTTGACTTCCCAAACATACTTTAGAAGTAGCATGAATAATTTTTGAGAATCAACAAAATTGCCTTCATTGTCTGCTGCACCTAATCTATCTGCATCACCGTCTGTCGCAATACCTATATCATAAGTACCTGTTTTCATCAAATCGAGAAATTCATGAAGATTGTGAGGAATGGGTTCAGGATGCTTCACTTCACCGAATGTGGGATTCACTTCAGCATGTATTTCGGTCACATTATTCAATACCTTTGGAAGTATATGTTGCCCGGCACCATACATTGCATCAAGTAGAACTGAATATCCTGAATCATTGATCAAATCGAGATTGATTTTCTTTCTCATATATCGCAAATAGGATTCTTGTGCATCGAATGGACGAATCATTCGTTCAAGAATATACTCATCAAGTGTTTTGGCCGGAGATTTTGGAACTTTGCTCCCAAGCTTTTCCAATTCTTTTTCTATCTCGGCTATCTCCTCCGGATATGCCGGACCACCGAAACGTCCTTTTACTTTGAACCCACTATAAATCGGAGGATTATGGCTTGCGGTGATGACAATCCCGAGAACAGAACCTTTTTGCTTTGTGTGAAAAGACACCTGCGGAGTGGAAGACACATCCTGCGTCAAGTGAACGGTGATACCATGCGAGGCAAATACGCGGGCAGTTTCCTCGGCAAATTCCTTGGACATGAATCGCGTATCATATCCAATGACCGCCGAAGGATTTTTGTCGCCAATTCTTGTAATATAATTGGCTGTGGCTGTAGCAACCAATGCAAGATTGTCATAGGTGAAGTCACGCGCTATGATGCCGCGCCATCCATCTGTTCCAAAGACAATATTCATTTCAATCTCGCTTCAAATGTGGTGAATCATTCAATTCGATCAAAGTATGGACATCCCGGCATATTTGGCGGAACTTCCAAGTTCTTCTTCAATTCTCAATAGTTGATTGTATTTCGCAACACGATCCGTTCTGCTTGGCGCGCCGGTTTTAATCTGGCCGGCATTGGTGGCCACAGCTATATCTGCAATCGTCACATCTTCTGTTTCACCGGATCTATGAGAAATAATCGTTCCGTATTGATGTTCTTTTGCCAAGGCAATTGTATGCAATGTTTCGGTCAATGTTCCAATTTGATTGACTTTGATCAGAATTGCATTTGCGATGTTTTCATCAATACCTCTTTGAAGAAATGAGGGATTGGTCACAAACAAATCATCGCCAACAAGTTGCACTCCTTTGCCGGAAAGCGCCTCTGTCAATGATGCCCAACCAGCCCAGTCATTCTCTCCCATGCCGTCTTCGATTGAAAACAATGGATATTGTTCAACCATGGATGCATACCAAGCAACCATTTCATCAGCTGTTTTGGATGCACCACCGGATTTATACATGTGATAAACACCGTCTTTATACATCTCACTTGCTGCAACATCAATGGAAAGAACTATGTCCTCTCCGGGCTGAAGTCCTGCAGCAAGAATTGCATTCATGATTACATCAAACGCTTCTTCATTTGACTTCAAAGAAGGAGCAAATCCACCTTCATCTCCAACAGATGTATTGTAATTGTTTTTTTTCAGAACGGAACGCAATGAATGAAAAATCTCCGTGCCCATCCGAAGCGCATCTGAAAAAGTATCCGCACCTACAGGCATCACCATGAATTCCTGAATGTCAACCGTATTGTCGGCATGCTTTCCTCCATTGAGGATATTCATCATCGGTACCGGTAATGTATTGCCAACAATACCACCCAGATATCGATAAAGCGGCATACCATAACTTGCAGCAGCAGCTTTTGCGACAGCCATGGATACACCAAGTATTGCATTTGCACCCAAATGTGATTTATTGGAAGTACCATCCAAATCAATCAATAATTCATCTATTTCATGCTGATCATCAGCATCCATGTCTTCCAATGCTTCTGCAATTATTGTGTTGACATTCTCAACTGCTTTTTGTGTCCCTTTTCCCCCATATCGCGAAGAATCGCCGTCTCTCAATTCGCATGCCTCATGTTCACCGGTACTTGCACCTGATGGCACTGCGGCACTTCCAAATGAACCGTCTTCGAGAATAATATCCACCTCGATGGTGGGGTTTCCACGCGAATCAAGTATTTCACGGGCATGAACATCAACAATAATCGGATTCATGATTAAACTCTGGTATTGATAAAAAAAGCAACCGTTGACAAAGCAATGGTTGCCTGAAACATATTCTCTGCAGAGATGGAAATTTCATAATGAGATTGCATCAACTTTACCCGCCAAATCCATATCCAACATCGTCAGACCACCACGATCATGTGTGCTGATCATGACATCAACTTTATTCCAGCCATAAATCCTGATATCAGGATGATGATCCATCGTTTCGGCATGTATTGCAATGGCATTTACAAAACCTATTGCAGATACAAAATCTTGGAGAATGAATGTTCTGCGAATACATGTTCCATCACATTCCCAATTAGACAACAATGCCAAATGATGATTCAATGCTTCAGTTGAGAGAAGTTCGGGTCTGCTCATGAGCGATGCAATCCAATCAATTCATATGCGCTTCAAGGCGCTCTGTGATATATGGCTTGCCAACTGCGCCGATAATCGTATCCACCAATTGACCACCTTTGAAAATCAGAATGGTTGGGATGGAACGAATACCAAATTTTTCTGCGGATTGTTGATTATTGTCAACATCCAATTTTCCGATAACTGCTTTGCCATCATAATCTTTGGCCAAATCTTCTATGATAGGTGCAATCATTCGACAAGGACCACACCATGTGGCCCAAAAGTCCACAAGAACTGGTTTATCGGAATTCAATACTTCCGCATCAAAATTTTCATCGGTGATATGCAGTGGTTGCGACATGGTTCTTTACCTGTTGTTTGATTGATATGAATTATGACGGCTGCTAAATTACAAAAAATACCATCGTGAAATGTGCATTTGATTGTCCCGCCAATCCTAAAATCTACTCAGTATCATGACAATTCACCATGATGAGTCCTTACCAAAATGGTATTGGCTTTCATGGACGCATCAAGGCCAATCTTTCGGCAGCTTGCTCAAGAGTTTGATTATTCTTGCAGAAGCAGAATCTGACATAATTGCCCGCTCTTTCGGGTTGTACATAGAAACTGGCATTTGGGATGCAAGCAATACCTATTTCCTTGATCATCCACGTGGCAAATGCCTTCATATTGGGGAATGGATATTCAGAGGTGTCAGCCATGATGAAATAGGCACCATCAGGCAATATGGGGTGGAGACCGGCCCCCTCCAATGCATGAGCTAGAAAATCTCGCTTGGAACGATACATTTCAGTCAAACCTGAAAAATAGCTATCGGGAAGATCCAGAGCTGCTGCTGCCGCACCTTGAAATGGTGTTGCGGACGAAAAAACCGTGTATTGATGCACATTTCTTATGGGTATTGTCAACTCTTCGGGAGCAATCACCCAACCAATCTTCCAACCCGTGCAAGAAAATGTTTTTCCAAGACTTGAAATAGTAATGGTTCTGTGTTTCATGTCAGGAAGCGTTCGCATTTGAACATGCCCGGCTGACTCGAACACGATATGCTCATACACTTCATCCATAATTGCCAAAACTTCAAACTCTTGACATAAATCTGCTATATACCCCAATTCCAAATGATTGAACATCATACCCGTGGGATTATGCGGTGTATTGATGATGATGGCTTTGGTGGAGCGCGAGAATGCTTCCCTCAATTCATGATGATTGAACCTAAATAGCGGCTCATGCAATGTGACGGGAACGGGTATTCCTCCGGCCATGCGAATCACGGGAACATAAGAATCATAGCATGGCTCAAAAACTATTACCTCATCACCGGGATTGATAAAGGCAAGCAGACTGGATAATAATCCTTCGGTTGCTCCGGAAGTCACCGTGACTTCGGTCTCAGGATCGATTTCATGAACATAAAATCTGGATTGATGCCTTGCGATAGAACGTCGCAATGCCGGCATTCCTATCATGGAGGCATATTGGTTCTGGCCGGAAGCAATGGCTTCCATGGCGAGTCTCTTCATCTCCTGCGGACCATCAAAGTCAGGAAAACCTTGCCCGAGATTCACAGCATTATACTCTTGTGAAAGTCGGGTGATCTCTGAGAATATGGTCATTCCCAAACCGGCAATTCTATCTGCAAAAAGATGAGGCTTCTGAGCCATGTATCACCGTAAATGTATAGGAGGAGATTGAGACTTTGATCTCAAACGAATATTCAATGTTTCCACCAATAAGGAGAAAGCCATTGCTGAATAGATATAGCCTTTTGGAACATGCACGCCAAATCCCTCAACAAACAATGTTAAGCCAACCATCAAGAGAAATGATAGCGCCAACATCTTCAATGTTGGATGCCTCTCCACAAATTCGCTGATTGCCGTCGATGATAAAAGCATGATTGTCAAAGCAATCACTATTGAAGCCACCATGATGGGAATATGATTAGCCAATCCAATAGCAGTGATGACAGAATCGAGCGAAAAAACCAGATCAATGAGCAAGACTTGCCCGATAACCATCGCGAAGGCACTCTTGCCGGCTTTTGCCACTGCACTCTCGGAATGGCCTTCGCCTTCCAATTTTGAGTGAATCTCCAATGTACTCTTTGCCAGAAGAAATAGTCCACCGAATAGCATGATCAAATCTCTTCCGCTGAAATCATGTCCGATCATCGTAAATAGCGGGAATGTCAAACCTGCCAAATATGAGATGCTCATCAATAAACAAAAACGCAAAACCAATGCACCGGCAATCCAAATCCTACGAGCCAAAACATGGCGTTCTTTGGGTAATTTCCCAATAATGATAGAAACAAAGATAACATTGTCGATGCCTAATGCTATCTCTAACATAGAGAGCGTCAATAAACTGAATAACCCCTCGGGTGTTGCGAATATGTGTAGAAAGTCCATGGTTGTTGTTAGTAAGTGTGAAACAATCCTCTGAAATGATTCACCAAAAATAGCAAAGCGGCACTTCATCGGAAAGGAAACGCATATTCAGGCACAGATGATTCATAACATAAGTAGGTTCTTATGGTATGAAATGTAACTAAATTTGTAGAAAACTGTTATTCCACGCGTATGACGAAAAGTCCTGCAGAGCATTCCGACATCGAGCTTTATGCCATGTTACGATTGGGGAAACCCATTTCGGAGCAGGCATTTGCGGAGTTATATGCACGCTATTCCCCACGTATTTTTGCGTATTGCCGGCGGATATTGGGTGATTATGATCGTGCTCAAGATGCTTTTCAAGACACATTTGTCAAATTCTTCAATAGCGCTCAACAGGAAAGAGAAATGTCGAATGTTCCTGCTTACTTGTTGAGAATAGCCAGGAATTTATGTTTGAACATGCAAAGAGGGCAAAAAGGCCATGTAAGTCTTGAAGAGTATCATTTGCCCTTGCACTCAGATATGTCGCATGACAAAAAAGAATTGCTTGATTTGATCACAAAAGCAATGGAACAATTGCCGGCTGATTATAAGGAAGCATTCATCTTGAGAGAATATGAAGGATTGAGCTATCAAGAAATTGCCGAACTGACAGAATCTTCTCTTCCCACCGTGAAGATTAGAATTTTCAGAGCAAAACAAAAGATTCGGGAGATACTCGCCCCTTATGTGGCCGACCTCTCGCAACATTGAAACACTTTGTGATTGACATGAATCAACAAACAAAACCCGAACACATTGATGAGCAACTGATTTCTTATCTCGATGGTGAATTACCTATCGAGCAAGAAGATTCCATGTTTCAATCACTCGCCTCTAATGAGGAGGATGCTCGCGGAACAATGCGTGAGCTCATCTCCATGCGCAATGTGATTCCACATGACATCGAAGCATTTACTCCACCGCCGGCCGCAAAAGATGCCGTGTTCTCACAATTGGGAATGACTTCAAATTCTACTGTGAAAGAACAATCCTCCTGGAAAAGAGCTTTATTACCTCTTGCATTTCTTGCTCTAGGTTTGGCCGGAGGTTTTGGCTTGGGAGATCGATTCTCCAACAATGATGAAGAAATCATGCAGTTGATGCGCAAGAGCTCAGCAAAAGGTGCCGTGGCACCTCTAACATCCATTGGCATTTCTCCGCAAGTGCCAACAATAGTGTTACAGCAAGCAGCTCCTGTAAAAGTGATCTATAGGGACAGAATACTAAATACAGCAAGTGTGACCCCTATGATCACTTTACCCCCGATTGCGGTGAATCAACAAAGTAATGCTCCTGCAGTTGATGAAACACAAACAATGACCACAGATTCAAAACCTGAGGATCAATCACCTATTGCATCAAGTGAAGTTTCATCCCAAACGATTACAAATGGGAACAATATCCAGGATCAAGTCATAAAAGAAACAGAACGTATCCCAATGGGAAATACTCAACCTGTATATCCTCAATTCTGGATTCAGTTGAGAAACATGTCTACTTTACAATCGCCTGAATTCTCAGGCATTCGAGAGCAATTGGGTATTATGGATAATTCTCGTGTGACATTTGCATGGTCATTGGGAGAACATTTCGCAGTTGGATTGGAAGCAGGAAGAGAGCCATTTGTTTTGGAGTATCAAGGGATAAAAGAAGATAGACCTTTCGTCTTCAATCAATACTCCCCAATGCTCACCGGTGGACTATTTCTTCAGGGAAGAACTTCCGCTTTGGATTATCTTGGTAATTCCAGATTCTATGCACAAGCGGTGGCAGGCGGTTCCGAAATTGGAATTCTTGGAAGATTCGGATTGGGTATTGCATATCCAATCAATAATGCAATTTCACTACAATTCGGCTTAGAGCAATCATATATGCAATTTCAATTTCAAGGCAATGCATTTGATTCTCAAAAACTTGATTTACTGTATGGAATCTCCATCACATTATGATGCATATGAAAAATCATACAATACATAGCAGAGTTTTGGTCAAAGTGGCTTCACTCTTCTTGATGATGCTTATTGGGTGCAAGTCACCGATTGATCTCGATAAGGATGTGAAGGAAGTACCCATTCAAACAAAGCTTGTTGAGGTATCCGATATTAGTTTTTCCGTCGATGGAGGTGGAAGATCAATGCGATACATTCCAAATTTACCTCCTGAAGACAGTAGGTTTTTATTCAGGACTTTCAAACTCGAAAAGATTCATATTGATACCACAAATAAACAAACACTGACTTTGGCAATGAAATATGGTATCATTACTGATGTAGGAGATACATCTCGCTTCGAAGAAGTGTTACCTGTATCGCTTTATCATGAATTAGACACCATCAATATCCCAATTTTTGAAAATCCGCCAGGGCCAAGAGATAAGAAACCGTTCATGATGAAAACATCCAGGTTAAAAACCTATATTTTCACCAAAAAGAAAGATGGAGTGAATGGATTTCGAATGGTAAGGTCCGAGAGAGAGTTCGACCTCCTTGAAGATTCCAAAAGTGACAATCATGTCGATTCTTATGTCTATGCTATTAGATCAAGAATGCCACAAGGCAAAACAGGTGTCATTGTATTCATTGAATCAGGTTTTACATTAAACGGTGTTGAGATTGATTCCTATGACAAAAAATTTCGCTCAAATTCGAGCGGAAGATCCTTCTTGAAAATTTCTTTTTGATAATGTATACACTTTCATTTTTAGAGGTCCAAAATGGTCCACATTAACAGATTAACAAGCCTGCTCGCTTTCATGCTCACATTGCTGCTTGCAGGTACTTCAACCGTCATGGCAAATGCTCCCGGCAAACCAAAAGAACTCAAGGTTATTGCTGAAGGCGCAGGCATCGCACCGGCAATCGTCAACCTTTCATGGGTAGCCCCTTCAGATGATACAACATTGGAATATGTTGTCTATATGGCATCCATGACTCCAAATGGAATAACCGATTACAAAGCAATCATTGAAACATGGAAAACTTCTGCCATTGTGAAAGATGTACCTGCAGGTACGCACAAATTCTATGTTGTGGCAAGAGCACGTGGTGCACAAAGCGAGCCTTCGGATAAAATTGCAATCACGATTCGTGGTGAAGAACCAAAAACACTTGTAATCATCATTGATCCATTGATTCAGAACATTTTAGAGGGTAAGTTGTATACCTATCAAGTCAAACTTCAATATCCTGGAAGTTATAAAGGTGGATTTGGATACAAACTTGAAAAAGCTCCAAGCGGAATGGAAATATCAGATAATGGGAAAATAGCATGGGCAAACCCAATTGCAGGTACTTATGATGTAACTGTTTCAGCCTGGATGCTTGAAGCACCAAAATCTCAAGCAGTCAAGACATTCAAGATCATCGTTGGTAAGGAGAGTAAAAACTTTGAAATCATTTCAAAACCAAAAGAAATCGCATGCCTCAATAAGTTATACGTATACGAAGCAGTTGCAAGAGTACCTTTTGATGGCGGCACAGTTGTTTGGTCACTCTTCGAACCAATTGATGGTATTTCAATAGATGAAAAATCGGGTCGCTTGACATGGACTCCTACAAAAGTTGGTTCTCAGCGCGTAAAAATCAAAGCAACATTCATCAAAGGAAATGATACGCTCATAACATATCAGTCATGGACAATTGTTGTCAAAGAAAATTGCGATAATATTCCTGCTCCTCCATGTGCAAAATTCGTAGGCATGCTCAAAGATGACAATGGAAATCCAATCTTGACCGGAAAGGTAAAACTAATCAGACTTGAGAAGGACAATTTGGGTCCATCAGCTTATGAAGCACAAGTCAAGAATGGTCAATGGATGGTTATGGTTCGCGCAGGTTCATATAAGATTAGATTCGAAGGCGAAGGCTTCATTGCTGAATGGTATGAAAATGTACTTGAAATGGGTGAAGCAAAAGTCATGATTGCAGAATGCGATAAAATCATTGAAGTACCTGCAAAAGTTACCGTAAAAGAAAAGCCCGCAATGAAGGTAATCGAAGGAATGGTAAAAGACAGCGAGGGCAATCCAGTACCAAATTCCATGGTTTCGTTTATGATCATTGAAGCGAATGGTGGAAACAAAGATGGCGGAATGAGATTCGCTGTAAAAACAAATGCTCAAGGTAATTATCGCATTGAAGTTCCTGCAGGAATGACCTATATCGCGATGGCAACTCCAAATGAAGCATTGGCAAAAACACATTCACATGTCTATTATGATGGAAAGCTCAATGCAAATGATGCTCTTCGTTTCACCGTAAATGAAGTGATGGTGATTAATTTCACATTAATCAAAAAAGCAGTGTATATCAATGGCCTTGCAGCTTCATTGAAGGATACAAACGGCATTGGCATTAAAGGTCGCATCACATTGCTTCCGGTTCAAAAAGATAAAGAACCTAAAAAAGGAATGGCTATTACGGTTGAAACAGATTCAAATGGCAATGCTTTGTTCTCAAACATTCAACCTGGAACATATATCATTCAAGGTATTCCTCATACTCGCAATTATGCCCCCGGCTTCTATACAACTACCGGTTATGCTGCAATGTCTTGGAAAGAAGCTACAAGAGTTGAAATTGGCGAAGTAATGATTACACTCGTTTATGATATTCGTCTTCGCCCCGTAAAAGGCAAGCGTGGAGCTGCTCGTGTTGATGGCATCATAAAAGGTCGTGGAATCATTGCTAAAGGAGAATCTCCAATTGCAGAGCAAGAGCTTGGTGGCGCACTCCTTTATGCTCTTGATGAAAACAATGATATCGCAGACTATGCATTAAGCGATGGTGCAGGTACATACTCTATGTTTGACTTGGGTCAAGGTACATTTTCTATCATGGCAGACATGGTTGACTATGAGCCGGCATTTGGCACTGTGTCAACAGATTATGTGAATGCAAGAACCGTAAACAGTTCAATAACCTTGGGCAATAATGCTTTGTCTGTGGAAGAACCAACAATGGTTCGCGGTGAGAATGTGTATCCGAATCCGGCAAATGCACAGATCACAGTTTCCGGAATCACAATGCAAGGTGTTGTAACTATGAGAATTTTCTCAAACACGGGAACAATGATTACCGAATTCCCAGTGAATATCAATGGCGATCACATCACATTCCCTGTGAATGACCTTGCAGTTGGTACATACATGTTCAGCATCAAGCAAAACAATGCAATAATGAATGGTCAATTCTCCATCATTCGTTAACGTAATTACAACTAAAAAATCCTCGCTCTCTTCATTGAGGGCGAGGATTTTTTTTATTCATCAAGAAATGTTAGACGAAAGGCAATGTTACAATTTCAGCATCAAATTCTTTACCTCGTGCAGAAATTTGAATGATTGTACCCGGTTCAGCAAGCGAAATCGGTACATAGCCAAGACCAATCCCCACATTCAGCATAGGAGAAATATTGCCACTTGTCACTTCGCCAATGGGCTTTCCACCACTATGTATCGGATAATGTTGACGTGCAATGAATTTGTCAGCCGTCACTTTGAATGCTATGAGTTTTCTTGTTGGACCCTGTTCTTTCACTTTTGCGATAGCATCGGAACCATTAAATGCACCCTTTGCCAATTTTGTTATCCAGCCAAGCCCTGCCTCCAATGGATTGGTATCCTTGTTGATATCATTTCCGTAAAGACAATATCCTTTTTCCAAACGAAGTGTATCACGCGCTCCCAATCCGATGGGTTGTATGCCATGTGCATTTCCGGCTTCAAATAATGAATTCCAGACATGCGCACAGACTGACTCATCACCACGGAAATACAACTCAAAACCAATCTCACCGGTATATCCGGTTCTGGAAAGAATCATGTTGACCCCGGATAGAACTCCATCCGAAAAACCATAATATGGTATATCAGCCAAATTGGTTTCTGTCAAGATCTGCAGAGTTTCCAAAGATTTAGGACCCTGCACCGCAAGAAGATTGATATCATCGCTCACGTCCAGTAAATTCATGTCCATACCTTTTGCTTGCTCATGCATCCATGCAATGTCTTTTTCGGCGCAAGCACCATTGATGACAAGCATAAAATGATCTCCACGATGATAAACCAACATATCATCGATGATGCCACCATCAGGATAGCACATAGCCGAGTATTGAGCTTTGTTTGGAATCAGTTTTGACGCATCATTGATTGATATTTTCTGAACAAATTCCAGAGCTTGCGGACCACGCACTTCAACTTCACCCATATGCGAAACATCAAATACGCCCACTTCCTTACGGACAGACATATGTTCTGCAATAATTCCCGCAGGATATTGAATAGGCATTTCAAATCCTGCGAATGTGACCATCTTTGCGCCTAAACGCTGATGTATTGAATGAAATCGTGTTGTTTTCATGGTATTCCTATGCTTCAATCATGCATTCAGGGCTTTCTCAAGCCTTTGTTCTAATTCTTCAAATTTTTCCGCCATTTCCATGCGTTCTGCCTTCAATGCGGCATTCTCCTTTTTCAATGTTGTGAAGCCTGCTTCATCAAACAAATCGCCTTTAGTGGAGCGTAGTGCATCAATCACATCATCTTTCTCATGTTGTATCGCAAGCATTTCTTCAATACGCGATTGAAGATCACTTTTTTCCTGACGCAATTTTTCAATGGATGATTCAAGTGAAGATTTTCTGTCAGTTGCTTCAGGATTCAAATCTCGAAAAGCAATGATCTGATCCTTTAATTCACGATTCATCTCTTTTTGATCATCTAACAAATCTTCTGTTTCCTTCAAGCGTTGAGTGAGAATCTCCAAATCTGATTGCTTCAAATCCAATTGTAATTGCAATTCTTTGATTTCAGCTTTCAATTCACTTGGCTCGCCATTTGATGAATGGGTATTGCCGGACTTTTCTAGTTGCTTAAGTGAACGGACAAGATCTTTATTCTCTGCTTTCAATTCATCGATTTCTTTTTGTAAAAGATTGACATTGCCATCAGAAACTGAAGATTTCTTTGTTTGTTTTTTTGATTCTCCACGGTATGACTGCAATTCTTCAAGGCGGTCTTCAGCATCAATTCGCAATCCACGAATATATTTCGAGATTGCCTGTGCAATACCTTGCAGTTCTTCATCGGTTTGTGGAAATTCAACAATGTCGAGTGTTTCTTTCATCAAGGTAGAAAGAGCGGAACGCATCGAAATATCCATTGAGCCTTGCTCAGACACTGAACGTTCCAAAATCTCAATCTGACCTTGCCGAATTGCCAATTCCTCATCATGCTTGGATGATTGTCTTTTCAGCGCTTGCATTTCCGTTTGAAGCGCATCATATGACTGTTGCAAACCTGCACTCTGCTGCAAGCTTCGCTCCAAAGCTTTTACTCTGTCCGTTAGCACTTTTTGTTCATGCAACAATTTCACTTGTTCTTTTTCTTTGATCGAGCGGAATTTATGCGTGCTCGACATCTGTTGCTCAAGCTCTGCATATGCGGTTTTTACGGCTGTATAAGCATTTGCATGTCTACGGATCTCTCCCCATAACATATCCAATGCTCTTTGCAAGTCCGGTGAAGCTCCGGTGGGTATACTATTCGGCATAATTGATTTTTTTTTCATTGGTCCTCCATCTTGGCTGCCTACGAAGATACGGATTAGATAGGATTTCTCGATGTGGAAAAGTTCAATCTGCTATGGATAGAAATATCAAAATTCCCCAATTATGCAGGATTAAGGAAAAGTTATCCACATTCTGACAATAAATTACCCGAACCCTTCGTCAAAGCCCGCCATTAGCACTCATCGAATTAGAGTGCTAATATCATATATTGTCCATTATTCAATTCAATTTCTAATCTTTTGGAGGTTCAGATGAACTTGACCCCTTTGCACGATAGAGTGCTCGTGCGCCCGTCAAAACCTGAGGAAGTAACAGCCGGTGGAATCATCATACCTGATACGGCGAAAGAAAAGCCCATGCAGGGTGAAGTAATTGCTGCAGGCCCGGGCAAAGTTAATGATGATGGTAAAGTTTCAGCTTTACAAGTAAAAGTCGGTGATTCTGTATTATACGGAAAATATTCCGGAACAGAAGTTTCCGTCAATGGAGAAGATCTCCTCATCATGCGTGAATCAGACATTTTCGCTGTATTGACAAAGTGATCATTTCAATTTGAATTCTATTTAAGAGGTACATTATAATGGCATCGAAAATCATAACATTTGATGTTGAAGCGCGTTCAGCGCTTAAGCGTGGCGTAGATCAACTAGCCAATGCTGTAAAAGTAACGCTCGGACCAAAAGGCCGAAACGTGATCATCGACAAAAAATTTGGTTCACCAACCGTGACAAAAGACGGTGTGACTGTTGCCAAGGAAATCGAATTGGAAGATCCGATTGAAAATCTTGGGGCTCAGATGGTCAAAGAAGTTGCATCCAAAACAAGTGATGCTGCCGGTGACGGTACAACAACCGCGACAGTTCTGGCACAAGCCATTGTTCGTGAAGGATTGAAGAATGTCACTGCTGGTGCTAATCCGATGGACCTCAAACGAGGGATCGACTTGGCAGTGAGAACTCTTACTGCAGAACTCAAGAACATGAGCCGTGAAGTGACAGGTAAAACTGAAATCGCTCAAGTAGGTACAATCTCTGCTAACAATGATGAAACAATTGGAACCTTGATTGCAGATGCGATGGAAAAAGTTGGCAAAGATGGTGTTATCACAGTTGAGGAAGCAAAAGGAACAGAAACATCCATGGATGTTGTGGAAGGTATGCAATTTGATCGTGGATATCTTTCTCCTTATTTCGTGACTGATGCAGACACAATGGAAGCAGCACTTGAGAATCCATTCATTCTCATCCATGATAAAAAAATCAGCGCCATCAAAGATCTTCTTCCAATTCTAGAGAAAACAGCTCAATCAGGTCGCGGACTTATCATCATTGCAGAAGACATTGAAGGTGAAGCACTTGCAACATTGGTTGTGAATAAGCTTCGTGGCACATTGCGTGTTGCAGCAGTGAAAGCACCCGGTTTTGGAGATCGTCGCAAAGCCATGCTTGAAGACATAGCAATTCTTACCGGTGGAACAGTCATCAGTGAAGAAAAAGGATATAAGCTCGACACGGCAACAATTGAGTATCTCGGTACTGCCAAAAAAGTCACGATTGACAAAGACAATACGACAATCGTAGAGGGCGCAGGTTCATCTGAAAATATCAAAACACGCATCAATGAAATCAAATCACAGATCGAAAAAACATCAAGTGATTATGATCGTGAGAAGTTGCAAGAACGCCTTGCAAAGCTTTCCGGTGGTGTTGCTGTATTGAAAATCGGTGCTTCAACCGAAGTTGAGATGAAAGAAAAGAAAGCACGCGTTGAAGATGCGCTGCATGCAACACGTGCTGCAGTAGAAGAAGGAATTGTTCCTGGAGGTGGAGTTGCCTATTTGCGAGCAGTCAAGGTTCTTGATGGTTTGCATGGCGACAATCATGATCAGGATACCGGTATAGCAATCATTCGTCGCGCTGTTGAAGAACCCATTCGCCAAATCGTGACGAATGCAGGTTTGGAAGCCTCCGTGATTGCAAATCGCATCAAAGAGGGTACCGGCTCAGACGGCTTCAATGCTCGTACCGAACAATATGAAGATTTGATCAAGGCCGGTGTTATCGATCCAACGAAGGTTTCACGTGTCGCACTTGAAAATGCTGCATCTGTTTCCAGCTTGCTTCTCACAACTGAAGCTACTATCGTTGAAAAGCCCGAACCGGAAAAACCAATGCCTGCAATGCCTCATGGCGGCATGGATTATTGATGAACATGTGAGATTTCCTTCGGGGAATTTCCATCCCGCACAAAGAAATGGCTCTCAATCGAGAGCCATTTTTTTATACTAATCCTGCTTTCTGCAATGCCACATGCAATCGCTCTTTGTTCTCGGGTAATAATGGTTGCATTGGAAGACGATACGCTTCTTGACATATGCCCATCATCGATAGAATTCCCTTTACCGGAATCGGATTTGTTTCAATGAAATTCAATTTCATCAATTCAAACAATGCATAATGAGCAGTCCGAGCTTCATCCCATCTTCCTGCCAATGCAGCCTTGATGCAATTGCCAAATTGTTTTGGAGCATAGTTAGACAATACTGAAATAACACCATGTCCGCCAGAAGCAATGATTGGCAGTGCAAGAGAATCATCACCTGCGAGAACCGAGAAATGCGCAGGTCTATGTCTGATGATTTCCATGATCTGTTCCAAATCTGCAGAGGCCTCTTTTGTTGCAATGATATGATCATGACTTTCAGCCAATGCCAATTGCGTTTCAGCATGCATGTTTGATGCAGTTCTTCCCGGCACATTGTACAATATCTGCGGAATATCACATGCATCGGCAATGGCGGTAAAGTGAGCAATCATGCCACGTTGAGTGGGCTTATTATAAAATGGCGAAACCAATAAGACACCATCTGCTCCCAGTTCCTTGGCTTTTTTGGTCAAGGATATGGCCGCAGCAGTATCATTCGAACCCGTTCCTGCTATGACCGGAATTCTGCCGGCAGCATATTCAACGGTTGTCTGAATGACTGAGCATTTTTCATCCATGGTCATTGTAGCGCTTTCGCCGGTTGATCCACAAGGGACAATGGCATCAATGCCACCTTCAATTTGTAAGTCTATCAGTTTTTTCAGCGATGCACTATCAATGGAACCATCATGATTCATCGGTGTGACAAGAGCTGTGATTGTTCCGTGAACAGGAAGTTTTAACATGGGATATATCTCATAAATAAAAGACTGTTGATAAGCCTATACTTCGAAGTATTGGAAAATCAAAACCAAAATCTAACCAGGAATTGGATGGTTTTTTCTGAATCTCTTGATGAGATAACTCAAACATCAATCCCCCATCCAATTGCAAAGCTATTGTTTTTGACAATGCAAATTCATGTCCTAAACGCATGTGCCCATACATATATTCATTGATTTCAAATTCACCATCTTCATGCAAAGCTGAAATACCAATTTTTTCCATACCATGGTGTTTGCCCATACTCATTTTTTGTTAAGAATATGCGAAACAAACAATCAGCGCTCAAAGTAAGCAGAGAACCATTTGAAGGTGCTGATCCAACATTCACGCCGAGTTCCAAGTGATTGACTCTATATCTGGCTCCCATATGCAATAACTCAGGCAGAGAACAACCTATCAAACCTCCTACCTTGGGAACTTCCACTACTTGAGACTCATCTTCCGCATGGAGAATTTGAGGCACCATAGAGAATAACAATATGAAGATATTCATCAAAAATGGTTTCATGTCAATCACCATTGGACATATGTGAATCAAGCAAAGATGTTTTAATGAATGCATCTATTTCATGCTCTTGTATGGCGAGATGTTTCGCGATCACAGATTTCAAGCTATGTGTTTCAATTCTTGCATCATCCAAGAAACGTTTGAGCCCTGATCCGCCGGACAAATGGAACACCTGTTTGCAC
>Ga0172373_10005115_pt1 | contig 18136 bp, 16 predicted proteins | sample Lak10m_2_FD_114546 | JGI IMG/M metagenome (GOLD analysis project Ga0172373, IMG submission 114546) | Freshwater microbial communities from Kabuno Bay, South-Kivu, Congo - kab_092012_10m | ecosystem: Environmental > Aquatic > Freshwater > Lake | place: Democratic Republic of the Congo...
AATTCATTAATGAATTCGGAATTAAAACACGAGCTCTCCGATTGGCTAAAAAAACTACAAGCATCAATTTGTTCTCAATTGGAAAATGAAGATGGTGCAACCACTTTTTCCATTGATGAATGGAAAAGAGAAGAAGGTGGGGGCGGAATAACACGTATTATAGAAAAAGGAAATGTGTTTGAAAAAGGAGGTGTTGCTTTTTCTGCCGTGGATGGCAAAACACCTGATTTTTTAATCAGTGAAAAAGAACATAGCTTACCTGCTGAAGAAAAAATGGACTCAACGTTTTTTGCAACCGGTGTTTCTATTGTTATTCATCCTCAACACCCTTTTGTGCCTATCATTCACATGAATATCCGATACTTCGAAATGAGTAATGATGTAAGATGGTTGGGCGGGGGAATTGATTTAACTCCTCACTATATTAACTTAGAAGATGCAGCTTTTTTTCATGCTGAATTAAAAAAAGTATGTGATCAATTTAGTCCGGAGTATTATCCAAAATTCAAAAAATGGGCAGATGATTATTTCTATATTAAACACAGAAACGAAACACGTGGAATTGGCGGAATATTTTTTGATCGTTTAACAGCACAAAACGAAAAGGAATTTTTAAAACTCATTCAATTCTGGAAAGCCGTTGGGGAAGCATTTGCACCAACTTATCTTAAAATTGTACAGAAAAATAAGACTAAAAGTTTTACGCAGGAAAATAAAAACTGGCAATTGCTGCGCAGAGGAAGATATGTGGAGTTTAATTTAGTTTATGACAAAGGAACTAAGTTTGGTTTGGAAACAAATGGCAGAATTGAATCCATTTTAATGAGTTTACCTCAGCATGCATCTTGGCAATATAATTTTCAACCTGCTGAAAATTCTCCTGAAGAAAAAACCTTACAGTTATTAAAAAAAGAAATTGATTTTATAAATCATAAAAATTTGAATTTAGCATGAAACCTTCCATTCCAAAAGGAACACGCGACATGAATCCTGCAGAAATGCAGAAAAGAAATTTTATTTTCGATACCATTAAAAAACAATTCCAATTATTTGGATTCGAACAAATAGAAACTCCGGCCATGGAGAATTTATCATCGCTTACCGGTAAATATGGCGAAGAAGGCGATCAGTTATTGTTTAAAATTTTGAACAGCAGAATTCACGAATCAAAAAATAAAGAAGCCTTACAAAAAGAATTTTCATTAAGCTTAGAACAAGCTCGTAATTCGGATATATTAACCGAACGTGCGTTGAGGTATGATTTAACTGTACCTTTTGCTCGTTACGTAGTAATGCATCAGCACGAAATTACTTTTCCATTTCGCCGGTTTCAAATACAACCCGTATGGCGTGCCGATAAGCCACAAAAAGGGCGTTACCGCGAATTTTATCAATGCGATGCCGATATGATCGGAAGTCAATCATTACTCAATGAAATCGAGTTGATAAAATTAATGGATGAGGTTTTTTCTGAATTGAATATCCCGGTTTGTATCAAATTAAACAATCGTAAAATTCTTTCCGGAATAGCAGAAATAATAGGTTCGTCAGATAAAATTGTAGATATCACTGTTGCAATTGATAAGTTAGATAAAATAGGAAAACAAGAGGTAATCAATGAATTAATATCAAAAGGATTATCGGAAAAAGCAATTCAGTTAATTGAGCCTGTTTTTGAAATCAAAGGCACTAACGCTCATAAACTTGCGCAATTAAACAATTTACTTAAGGGTTCTGAAATCGGGAAAAAAGGAATTGAAGAATTATCTTTTTTAATTAAAGAAATTGAAAGTATTGGTTTACGAACTGCTCAGCTCGAATTAGACATTACCTTGGCAAGAGGATTAAATTATTATACAGGTGCAATTTTTGAAGTAAAATCATTAACCGGAACTTTAAGCAGCAGCATAACAGGTGGTGGCAGATACGACGATTTAACCGGAATTTTTGGTTTAAAAAACATGAGTGGAGTAGGCATTTCATTTGGTGTTGATAGAATTCTGGATGTAATGAATGAAATGAATTTATTTCCTGAACAAATAAACCAAAATAGTTCATCCGATATTTTATTTGTTAATTTCGGAGAAACAGAACAGCACTATTTGTTACCTATCGTTTATCAGTTAAGGAAATCAGGAATTAAATCTGAAATCTATCCTGATTTTGCAAAAATCAAAAAACAATTTGATTATGCCGACAAGAAAAAAATTCCTTTTGTTGCTATTGTTGGAAGCGAAGAAATAAATTCGGGAACCGTAAAAATTAAAAACATGAAAACAGGTGAACAACAAAGTTGTGCATTAAACGATATAGTTAATGCAATTCAACTTTAATGTTTTGTTCCCATCTCCAAGCGGTTTCCATCATTGCCTCAACATCATACTTGCATTTCCAATTAAGTAATTTTTGAGCTTTTGTGTTATCTGCATACACAGCAATTACATCACCGGGACGGCGATCACCGATTTTAAAATTTAATTTTTGTTTTGCAACTTTTTCAAATGCATCAATCATTTCTAAAACAGTTACGCCATTTCCGCTACCTAAATTAATTACATCATAATTTTTAGTTTGCTTTTTAGCTAATAACATATTCATTGCACTTACATGTGCAGTTGCAATATCAGATACATGAATATAATCTCTGATGCATGTGCCATCTCGTGTAGGATAATCATTACCGTAAACCGTTAAATGATTAATTTTCCCAATTGCTGTGCCTGTAATTATGGGCACAAGATTATTCGGTTTATTAATAGGTGATTCGCCAATAAAACCACTTTCGTGCGCTCCAACAGGATTAAAATAACGTAAAGCAATTGCATTATAATCAGCGTTAACTTTGCAAAAATCTTCAATCATTATTTCGCCAATTTGTTTGGTGTATGCATAAGGCGATTCAGCTTTTGGTAAAGGAGTATTTTCATCAACAGGTAATTTCTCAATGTTGCCATATACTGAACAACTTGAAGAAAAAATAAGATTATTTACATCATATTTTTTACTTAATTCCAATATTGTAACTAACGAACTGATATTGTTATGATAATATTTTAATGGTTGTTCAACCGATTCTCCAACTGCTTTATATGCTGCAAAATGAATAATCCCCGAAAATTTATGTTTTTTAAAAACTTCTTCTAAAACTTCCTTATCACAAACATCAATAGAATAGTGCTGAATTTGTTTCCCAGTAATTTTTGAGATATTATCATATGCTATTACAGATGAGTTACTTTGGTTATCAACTGAAACTACATCATAAGATTGATTTAATAACTCTACGATAGTATGTGAGCCAATATATCCTGAACCTCCGGTAACTAAAATTGTTTTCATAATTTAAAATAATTGCAAAGATAAATTACTTATTTGTTTGTCAATTATAAAATTTGAGTTTGATCTTAATGTTGTATAGAATGAAATAAATTTATGCCAATCAATTTTCAAGTTAAACTTAATAAACAAATTCAGAGTATTCATCAACAAAAGTTTAAAGTAAATTGAATTAAACAAATTCAGTTAAATTTGAAAAGATGAAATGGATTTATTTTCAAATTTTATTTTTTACCAGTTTGTTTGTAAGCTCTCAGGAATACACGTGTTTGAGCATCGTTAAAACATCTGAAAAAATTAAAATTGATGGAGAGTTGAATGAAGAAATTTGGAAAACAGCAGATAAAACATCTTCGTTTTGGCAAAATTTTCCGTACGATAGTAGTGTAGCAAAAAGCAGAACTGAAGTAATGCTTTCATATGATAAAGATATGATTTATGTTGCAGCAATTTGTTACGATAGTATTCCCGGAAAACATATTATACAAACTTTAAAACGTGATTATCCTTTTTCTTCAAGCGATGTTTTTGTAGTTACGTTCGATCCTTTTTCCGATAAACAAAATGGATTTAGTTTTGGTGTTAATCCATATGGAGTTCAACGGGAAGGACTAGTTGCAAATGGCGGTGGAGAGGCTGAAATTTCAGTTATTTGGGATAATAAATGGTATGCCGAAGTTATTAGAAAAGAAAATTGCTGGATTGCAGAAATGGCAATTCCGTTTAAATCCATTCGGTTTAAAAACAACATTAAAGATTGGCGAATTAATTTTTGCAGAAATGATTTAAAAAGCAATGAAAGTTCCGTTTGGAATAAAGTTCCGCGTCAGTTTAATGTTACATCTTTGGCATATACGGGCACCTTACATTTTGATAGTTTATTGGGAAAGTCCGGGCCAAACATTTCTGTAATTCCCTATCTAACGGGCGGAATTTCAAAAGATGCGTTAAGCAAAAAAAATAAACAAACATTAAATGGTGGTGGAGATGCGAAAATCGGTATAAGTTCATCACTAAATTTAGACATTACAATTAATCCTGATTTTTCGCAAGTAGAAGTTGATCGACAACAAACCAATTTAACCCGTTTCAGTTTGTTTTTTCCTGAGCAGCGACAATTTTTTATTGAAAACAGTGATCTTTTTCAAAGCTTTGGTTTTAGGCAAATTCGCCCATTTTTTTCAAGAAGAATCGGATTAAATAATGGGAATAGTGTTCCCATTATTTCCGGATTTAGATTAAGTGGAAAACCAAATAAAGATTGGCGAATTGGATTAATGGATTTGCAAACAGCAGCTACAAAATTTAACGATAATCTTATATTTTCTCAAAATCATTTTGTAGCTGCATTTCAACGGAATGTATTTGAACGATCCAATATTGCTATGATTGTAGTAAACCGTCAACAATTTGATTCAACTGGACTTTCCGGAAAAAATTTTAATAGGGTAATTGGTTTAGATTACAATTTGGCAACAGTAGATAATAAATGGACGGGAAAATTTTTCTTTCATCATTCTTTTTCACCTACTAAAAATGACGGAGCATTTACACATGCAAGCTGGTTACGCTATGCAAATCAAAATTTAAGTATTCACTGGAATCATGAATACGTAAATAAAAATTATAATGCAGAAACCGGATTTACACCACGGATTTTTCAAGTTAATCAATCAACCGGGGAGCAACTAAGAAATTCGTATTGGCGTCTGGAACCATTTGCAACATACAATATCTTTCCTGCATCGAAAAAAATCAATAGATTGTCTACTAATTTATACGTCGATTATTATGCCAATGAAAAGTACCAAACCACTGATTATTTAGCGCAATTTTCTGAACGTATACTATTTAAAAACACTTCTTTCATTAATGTAATGGTTCAGCAAACCTACACTAAATTGCTCTATGCAACGGATGTTACTTTTAGTGGTAAAAACAATTTATTGAATCAGGGAGATTATTTCTATTCCGATGTGAGTTTTAATTTTAAAACTGATCAACGTAAGTTATTAATACTTGGAGGAAATATTCAATACGGCAATTATTATTCAGGTAAAAAATTAAGTTATCAAACGGAAATCTCTTTTCGTAAGCAACCATTTGGAATTTTTAGCTTTACTTATAACCACGATGAAATAAATATCTTAAATCAAACTGTTGGACTTGATTTATTGGGAACCAAAATTGAACTTACATTCACAAAAAAACTATTCTTAACTACTTTTCTTCAATACAATTCTCAACTTAATAATTTCAATATTAATACCCGATTACAATATCGTTTCAAACCGATGAGTGATTTCTTTATTGTTTATTCTGATAATTATTTTGCCACTAATTTTCAAAATAAAAACAAAGCTATTGTTGCAAAACTGGTTTATTGGTTTAACCTGTAATAAAAAAATCAAACTCTCGGATAAAATGCATCGGGAATATGTTCAATTTTAAACTCATTATTTTGATGAATGATGGAAATAATATCAAAACGAATTTCATTAAGAATTTGTTTTTGATCAACGTAAGCATTTGCTGCAGCTATTAAAAAACGTTGTTTTTGTAAATTCACAAAACTTTCAGGATTTCCAAATTGTTCTGAACTTCTGGTTTTAACTTCAATAATGACTAAAGTGTTATTTTGTTCTGCAACAATATCTATTTCATATTTTCTGTAACGCCAGTTGAGATCAAGAATTTTAAATCCTTTATTAGCTAAAAAAGCTACAGCTTGCTCTTCCCCTTTTTGGCCTATTTCTTGATTAGCATTATTTTTTGAATGTAATTTCATTCTTATTATATTAGCAATTTATTCGTTAAATTTAAATGCAAAATTTGAATTATATGCTGAAGTCTATTTTAACCACAATATTTGTTTTTATCTCTATAATTTCATTTTCACAGTTTGAAGGTGTAATAGAATTTAAAATGCAAACTAAAAAAGATACCACAATTAATATTTACTACGTAAAAAACGACCACATTAAATTAGACCAACTAGGCAAAAAATCGGGAAAGGTTGAAGGTAGTTTTGTTTTTGATTTAACTAACAAAGAAATAAAGTTTGTTAATCCAGGACGTAAAGTATGGGGCGATCATAAATCTGAAACACCTCCTGTTATTAAAGGAAATTGCGAGGTTACTAAAACCAAAAACGTAAAAACAATTATAGGTAGAAAATGTAATGAATACATTGTAAAAAACACAGATGAAAACACACAAATAACTTATTGGATATGTGCTGAGAAATTTGATTTTTTTATCCCAATGGTAAAATTGTGGAATAGAAAAGATAAACAATCGATATATTTTAATCAAATAAAAGATTTACCAAAAGGTGCTATGCCTCTTGCTTCTTATGAAACAAGTATTGATGGTAAAATAGTTTCTGTTTTAGAAATGACTAAGATTGATAAAAAACCATTAGAACTGTTGCAGGTTTCTGTACCTGCTGATTATAAAAAGTTTGAACAGTAAATTTGTTTTAAATTTCAATTTCATTGTTTATAAATCATTCATTAGTATTTTAAAGTTATTCCAACTTTGAAAGTGGATTGATTAGTTTTATACTATAAGATTTATATTTATGTCGCGAAGCAATAAACCCAAACAACGTTATTTATTTGAAGAAGTTCTTGATTTTTTAAAACACAATCAAGGTAAAACTTTCAATTATAAACAAATTGCTGCTGCACTTGAAATTGATGGCGACTCCCAGCGTTTTCAGATTATTGAAGTATTGGAAAAATTACTTGGCGAAGGTTTAGTAACAGAAGCGGAAACGGGTAAATATAAATTCAAAGAAAATAAACAATATGTAACTGGAGTAATTGATTTTACTGCAACCGGTTCTGCCTACGTTGTTGTGCAAAATCAGGAGCAAGATGTTTTTATTTCAGAAAATAAAACCAAAGATGCCTTGCAAGGCGATTTGGTAAAAGTTTACTTGTATTCAGGTGGAAGAAAAAGAAAAGAAGGTGAAGTTAAAGAAGTCATTAAGCGTAATAAAGTAAATTTTGTTGGTCTTGTTCAACTCACTCCAAAATCGTGTTTTATTATTCCTGATTCCAATAAAATACATGTTGATTTTTATTTGCCGATTGATCAAACTAAAAGTTTACAAAACGGTCAAAAAGTATTGGTGAAATTAGTGAGCTGGGATCAAGGAAAAACTTGCCCTACTGTTGAACTGCTTGAAGTTTTTGGCTTTCCTGGTGAACACAAAACTGAAATCAATGCGATTATGGCTGAATATGGTTTGCCACCAGAGTTTCCAAAAGAAGTGGAAAAAGCTGCTAAACAAATTAATACAACTATTACCGAAACAGAAGTAGCTAAACGCAGAGATTTTAGAAAAATCACAACATTTACAATCGATCCAATTGATGCAAAAGATTTTGACGATGCACTTTCGTTTCAACGATTAGAAAATGGTAATTATGAAATCGGAGTTCATATTGCAGATGTTACTCATTATTTAAAACCAGAATCCATTCTTGATCAAGAAGCCATTAATCGCGCAACCTCGGTGTATTTGGTTGATCGTGTAATTCCAATGCTTCCCGAAGTGTTAAGTAATTTTGTTTGTTCGCTTCGTCCACATGAAGAAAAATATTGTTTCAGTGCTGTTTTTGAAATGGATGAACAAGCAAAGATTATTCATGAGTGGTATGGCAAAACAATTATTTATTCCGACAGAAGATTTGCTTATGAAGAAGTACAAAAAATTATTGAAACACAAGAAGGCGATTTTAAAGATGAAATTTTAATTCTTGACCAGTTGGCAAAAAAACTTCGTGCTGACCGTACACGCAAAGGCTCTATTTTCTTTGATAAAGAAGAAGTGAAATTTCATTTGGACGAAGAAGGTAATCCTTTGGGCGTTTATTTTAAAGTGCAGCAAGATGCGCATAAATTAATCGAAGATTTTATGTTGCTAGCTAATCGTAAAGTTGCTGAATTAATAGGTAAACCAATTGATGCAGACCAAAAAGGGAAAAAGAAAAAACCAAACGAAGCCAAAGCGATGGTGTATCGTGTGCACGATATTCCTTCGGAAGATAAACTGAATAGTTTAAATCAATTTGTTAATCAATTTGGTTACAACGTAAATCTAAAAGATAAAAAATCAACAGTTGATTCCATCAATAAATTACTGAAGGACGTTAAAGGCAAAAAGGAAGGAAGCATGATTGAATTGCTGACCTTAAAGTCAATGCCAAAAGCAGTTTACACTACACAAAATGCTGGACATTATGGTTTGGGTTTTGATTACTATACTCACTTTACATCGCCTATTCGTCGTTACCCGGATGTGTTGGTCCATCGTTTATTAGAGGCATATTTGGATGGAATAAACTATTCAAGCAAGGAAGAGTTGGAAATGTTATGCAAACATTCTTCCGATATGGAGCGCATGGCTTCTGATGCTGAGCGCGCTTCTATTAAATTCAAGCAAGTTGAATTTATGGAGGACAAAGTTGGACAATCCTTTAAAGGCACAATCAGTGGTGTTACCGAATGGGGCATTTATGTTGAGATTAACGAAAACAAATGCGAAGGAATGATTCGTGTGCGCGATATGCGCGATGATTCTTATCATTTCGATTCGGATAATTTCAGGTATGTGGGCAGAAATACCGGAAAGGTTTATGCTTTAGGTGAAACCGTTTGGGTAGAAGTGAAAAGAGCTGATGTTATTCGCAAGCAATTAGATTATGCATTTGTTCCCAATCCGGAAGAAAAAGACAACAGTTATACTAAAAAATCGAAAAGGAAATAATATTTTTATTCAGGAAATTTTATTTCGAACACATTCCCGCTTGGTTCATTCGAATATAATCGAATTTTAGCATTGTGCATTTCTACTAATTTTTTTACAATAAATAATCCTAAACCTGTGCCTTTGTTTTTGCGCACCTCTTCGTTGCCTGAGCGATAAAATTTTTCAAATACTTTAGTATGTTCGCTAAGCGGAATACTAATTCCTTTATCAACAACACTTAGTAAAATTGAATTTGAATCTTTAGTTAAAATTACATCTATAAAATCATTTGAATACTTTAAAGCATTTTCAATGAGGTTTATAATGATGGATGGGAAAAGAACAATATCTGTTTTAAGGTAAATGTTCTGTTCTATTTTAATGATAATTCGTTGTTGTTGTTCAAGCGTGAAACTTTTAGAAATCGTATCAGTAATGAGTTGCGAGATATTAATACTTTCAGTATGAACAAATAAATTAGATGCGTTTTCCATATCATCTAATCTTGTTGAAATTAAAATATTTTCGATGAGTTGGGTTAATCGTTCATTTTCATGTAATGAAGTTTCAAGAAATTGCAGTTGTGTTACTTTTGGTAAGTCGCGTTTAATTAATGTTTGTAAATTAAGTTTTGTTGTGGCCAGCGGAGTTTTTAATTCATGTGAAACAGATAATAAAAAATTCTTTTGAAGTCGAGATATTTCTTTTTCACGTTGATGAGACTTGTACACTCTTAAAATTCCGATACTGATAAAAATTAAAAAAATGGTACCCTCGCCAATAATCATATAAATGTAATTATCTCTTTTCTTTTGAAGTTCATTTAATTCTCGCTTTAATACCTCAGAATTACTAGTGCCTAATGCAAGGATTTTTTCTTTACTATCAAAAATTTGACGACTTTGTTTTACCAATAATACTTCCCACCAAATAAATTGTAATAAGATATATGCAACTAAAATATAGAATAGTAAATTTTTATTTTTTATTACCGATTTCATTTAAAACAATATAGCTTTTCTGAAAAAACTTATCTAAGCCAAAGTAAATTTATTTTTTTTCCATGAATAAACTATTCATGATGATATTTTTCGCCTTTTAAAATAGAGAATGCTCTATATAGTTGTTCAGCAAAAAACACCCTTACCATTTGATGAGAAAATGTCATTTCAGATAAACTGATTTTATCTTTTACTTTATCATAAATTGATAGATCAAAGCCATAAGGGCCACCAATTACAAATGCAATATGTTTTTTGCCAGATAGATTAAGCTTATTTAAATAGTTTGAAAACTGCATGGATGAATGGCACTTTCCGTTTTCATCCAACAAAATCAAATGATCAAATTTTTGAAATTCTTTCAGTAAAAGCGTAGCTTCTTCTTTTTTTTGTTGTTCAATTGGGCGATTACGATTTGATTTTGGATAAACCAAAGTTGTAACCGTAAATTGAATATAATGCTGCAAACGTTTGGCGTATATTTCAAAGCCTTCCTCCACCCATTTCTGGTCGGTTTTATCAATTTGCAGTAAAGTAATTTTCATGAATTGTAATTGAATAATAAAGAATAACTTCAAACTCAAAAGCTTACAACTACTTAACTTTTCTTTCGGAAAGCTAGTGTGAGTGGTACGCCTGAAAACGGAAAATTTTCTCTTAATTTATTTTCTAAAAAACGTTTGTAAGGATCGTTAAGGTATTGTGGTAGATTGCAGAAAAAAACGATAGTTGGAGTTTTGATTTTCAGCATCGTTACGTATTTAATTTTTACAAACTTTCCTTTAATGGCAGGTGGACCGAAATTATCAATAAGCGGCAAGAAGAAGTCGTTGAGCTTTGATGTAGGAATTCTAAATATCTTATTTTTATACACCTGAATGGCAACTTCAATCGATTTTAAAATACGTTGTTTTTCAGTTGCAGAAGTAAAAACAATTGGAACATCTCGGAATGGTGCAATACGTTCACGAATGGCCGCTTCAAATTCTTTTGCGGTGTTACTTGACTTTTCAACCAAATCCCATTTGTTCACAACAATAACGATCCCTTTTTTATTTTTTTCGGCAAGTGAAAAAATTGCTTGATCCTGGCTTTCGAAACCTAATGTGGCATCAATCATTAATATCGCTACATCACAATCTTCAATTGCTTTAATCGATCGCATTACCGAATAGAATTCAAGATTTTCGGAAACCTTTGCTTTTTTACGAATTCCTGCTGTATCAATTAACCAAAAATCCAACCCAAATGAGGTGTAACGAGTGTGAATGGTATCACGTGTTGTTCCTGCTACATTAGTCACGATGTTTCGTTCTGCGCCCAATAATGCGTTGGTGAGTGATGATTTTCCAACGTTTGGTCTTCCAACGATTGCTATTTTGGGCAAGTCCTCCATTTCTACTGCAGTATCTTCCGGTAATTTTTTAACTACTTCATCCAGTAAATCACCTGTTCCGCTTCCGCTGATAGCAGATATGCAATGTACCTCGCCTAAACCTAATGTGTAGAATTCAGCTGAATAAGCAATGCGTTCAGAATTATCGACCTTGTTGGCAACCAGCAACACTTCTTTTTTCTTTTTACGAATTAATTTCGCAACTTCTTTATCAAATTCTGTAACGCCATCAGAAACATCTACTACAAATAAAAGTACAGTTGCTTCTTCAATAGCAATTTCAACCTGTTTTCTAATTTCCGATTCAAAAATATCATCACTTCCAAAAATGTATCCACCGGTATCAATTACTGTAAACTCTTTACCATTCCAATCGGTTTTACCATAATGTCTATCGCGAGTTACACCAGCTATAGAATCAACAATGGCAACTCTACCACCAACTAAACGATTAAAAAGGGTAGATTTTCCAACATTTGGTTTTCCTACTATGGCTACAACATTTGGCATTTTGAGATTTTTAAGGTGTCAAAGTTAGGAAAATAATAAAAAGCATGGAATATTAGTTTTTGATGCATGAGGAATGAACTTTATGGAGTAAAATTGAAAACCTAAAATGCATCATTAATACCTAAACCAAAAAGAGCAAAATCATATTTTACGGGATCGTTTTTATTCATCAATCTTAAGTTATTATCCAATTCCATCACTGCTTTTGCATCGTTTTGATTGCGCTTTAATAACCCTAATTTACGGGCAATATTGCCTGAATGAAAATCAAGCGGGCAACTTAAAGCGGATGGTGAAATATATTTCCATATACCAAAATCAACTCCTTTTTTATCTTTTCGTACCATCCATCTTAAAAACATGTTGATGCGTTTTGCAGCGGAACCTTTTATGGGATCTGCAATGTGTTTTTCAACATGCAATTCGTGCTTTAATTCTAAAAATTGTTTTCGAAAAACATGAATAGCAGTTTGTGTGTCTTCGGTGGTTGAATGCTGATTAAATATTGCTTCAATTCCATTGTGTTGGGTGTAAACATGCCTGAGTGCTTTTATAAAAAAATGTAAATCACTTTCATTAAAAGTTCGGTAAACAAATCCTTTAAATCGCTTTAAGTGGCTGGGCTTGTAACTCATAATAAAATCATAAGGCGATTCTCCAAACTTATCCAATAAGCGATGCGCGTTTTTTACAATTTGTTCACGGTTGCCCCAGGATATTGTTGCGGCAAGGAATCCGGCAATTTCAATGTCTTCTTTTTTAGTGTAGCGATGCGGAACACTTACAGGATCTGCTTCAATGAAATGAACAGTATTGTATTGATTTACTTTTTCATCTAAAAAATCTTTTAGCTCATCAAATTGCATTGAAATGAACGTTTACGATTTTCTGTTTTTTTGTGCTAATGCAAACTCTTTGGCAAAATAGGTTAGAATGATTTTTGCGCCGGCACGTTTCATGCTTAACAACATTTCGTCGCGCACACGGTCGCCATCAATCCATCCTTTAGCTGCAGCAGCTTTTACCATGGCATATTCACCACTTACGTTGTATGCAGCGATGGGAAGATGAAAGTTATCGTGCAACAATTTTATAATATCTAGGTAAGATAAAGCCGGTTTAACCATTAACATGTCTGCGCCTTCTTCCAAGTCCAATTGAGCTTCCAATAAAGCTTCTCTACTGTTTGCAGGATTCATTTGATACGTTTTTTTATCTCCAAATTTTGGCGCGCTATCTAAAGCATCTCTGAAAGGTCCGTAAAAAGCACTTGCATATTTTGCAGTGTAACTCATGATAGAAACATTAGTAAAACCTGCTGTATCCAATTCATCACGAATATATCCAACACGACCATCCATCATATCACTTGGTCCAATAATATCAACTCCGGCTGATGCCTGTACAAGTGCCATCTTGCCAAGTATTTCTAAGGTTTCATCGTTTTTAATTTCTCCGTTAACTACTAATCCATCGTGTCCATCGCTACTATATGGATCCATCGCAACATCAGACATAATAACCGCTTCGGGTAATTTCTTTTTTATTTCACGTATGGTACTTAAGTAAAGTCCTTTTTCGTTTAAGCTTTCATTCGCTGTTTTGTCTTTTAATTTTTCAGAAATATTAGGGAATAAATCAAAAGTAAATATGCCCAGCTTCATGCAGCTTTCCATTTCTTTAATTAGCAAGTCAGAAGACAAACGGAAAATTCCAGGCATTGATTTTACTTCAGATTTTTTATTTTTTCCTTCAATTAAAAACATCGGGAAAATAAAATCTTTTACGCTTAGTGTTGTTTCCTGTACCAAATCACGAATGTGTTGTGATTTTCTATTTCTTCTTAAACGGTGAGTTATCATATTATACTAATTAGAAGTTGTAAAGTTAAAAGAAAAAAAACCTGAGTTCATTCAATTGTTTAATTTTGTGCATCAAATTAGTACAAATGCAAAAAATACTTGTTACAGGTTCAAATGGACTATTAGGTCAAAAATTAGTTAACATTTTAAAGAAAGATAAATCTATTGAACTTATCGCAACAGCCAGAGGAGAAAATAGAATACCTGATGAACATGATTACGAATATTGTTCAATGGATATTTCATCAAAAGAAGATGTTACTACTGTATTAAATAAATATAAACCCGATACAATTATTCATACAGCAGCAATGACAAATGTTGATGCTTGTGAACTGCAACAAGACCAATGTAAATTAATGAATGTTGATGCTGTGAAATTTATAGTAGATGCATTAAAAGAATTAAAATCAGATGCCTATCAACCGCATTTAATTCACTTATCTACTGACTTTATTTTTGATGGCACAAAAGGCCCGTTAACAGAAGAAGAACAAGCCAATCCATTAAGTTATTATGCTTGGTCAAAATTAGAAGCAGAACGTATAGTAATAGAAAGTGGCTTGAATTGGTCAATAGCACGAACTGTTTTGGTATATGGTATTATTCCCAACTCGAGCAGAAGCAATGTGGTTTTGTGGGTAAAAGCATCTTTAGAACAAGGTAAAAACATAAATGTTGTTACTGATCAGTCAAGAACACCAACACTTGCAGAAGATCTTGCGCAAGGATGTGTTTTACTTGCTAAGAAGAAAGCGAGTGGTATATTTAATATTTCCGGTCCGGATTTTATGTCGATCTATGAGTTAGCACAACGTGTTGCAAGGTTTTGGAAACTGGACGTGAATTTAATAAATGCCAGCACCAGCGAAGGAATTAATCAACCCGCAAAACGACCGCCAATAACAGGTTTTATAATTGATAAAGCCAAAACAAATTTAGGGTATAAACCACATTCTTTTGAAGAAGGTTTAGCGTTGTTAGATTCACAATTAGCAAATCACAAATAGCAGTTATATTAAATGAAATAGCCATGTGCTTTGCGCAGCAAAACAAATGCGTTGCACTGAGCTTGTCGAAGTGAAGATACATGGCGTATACCATATGACAATTGAAAAACAATAAAATCTACATATGAAAATCATATTCATGGGAACACCGGATTTTGCTGTTCCTACACTTAATCTTCTTGTAAAAAATAATTACAATATTGTTGCTGTTGTCACGGCACCTGACAAACCTGCCGGCAGAGGACAACAACTTCAACAAACTGCTGTAAAAAAATACGCCATTGAAAATAATTTATTGGTTCTTCAACCTGAAAAATTAAAATCATCGAAATTTCTTGAAACATTAAAATCGTTAAATGCAGATATGCAAATTGTTGTAGCATTTAGAATGTTACCGGTTGAAGTTTGGGATATGCCCCGTTTAGGAACCTATAATTTACATGCTTCATTGTTGCCAAATTATAGAGGTGCAGCGCCAATCAATTGGGCTTTGATTAATGGTGAAAAAGAAACAGGAGCAACCGTGTTTAAATTAAAACACGAAATTGATACCGGAAATATTTTGTCTTCATTTAAAGTAACATTACATGATCAAACAACAGCAGGAGAATTACATGATACTTTAATGAATGAAGGAGCTTCGCTTATACTTGATACCGTAAAAAAAATTGAATCAAACAATTTTCAACTTATTGAACAAACAACATTACAAGGTAATTGGAAACATGCGCCAAAAATTTTTAAAGATGATTGCAAGATTGATTGGTCAAAAAATGCAGAACAAATACACAATTTAATTCGTGGATTATCTCCATATCCTGCTGCATGGACTGAGGGTATTGATTCATCAAATAATAAATTAAATTTTAAAATTTTTAAATCTACAATTGAAATTTCACAACATGTAATGGAAATTGGAAGTATTGTTACTGATCATAAAACATTTTTGAAAGTAGCTTGTAATAATGGTTATATTAATTTAATAGAATTACAATTAGCTGGAAAGAAAAAATTATCAATAGAAAATTTATTAAGAGGTTTCCGTTTTAATGAAGATTTTAGATTTATATAATTTGCAAAATGCTTTAAATAAAGACGTGTAGATTTTTAATGCGTTGATTATCCTATAAAGATTAAAAAATATATTTAAAATGACCTGTAAGTCATTAAAAATGGCTATTTCAAGCTATACTTATTAACAAATGCTCTATTTTTCAACAATTCAGCGTTTTTTTTATGCAAGTACTTGACAAATTAACTTCTCGTATTACATTTGTATTGTTCAAAGTAATTATTGTTTAACCAAAAAAAATCTAAAAAAAATGAACAAAGGAGAATTAATCGAAGCAATCGCATCAGGTGCAAAATTAACTAAAGCAGATGCAGGAAGAGCATTAGATGCTACAATTGAAGCAGTTGAAAAAGCTCTTAAAAAAGGTGACAGAGTAGCATTAGTAGGTTTCGGATCTTTTTCAGTAGCTAAAAGAGCTGCAAGAAAAGGTATCAACCCTGCTACTAAACAACCAATTAAAATCGCTGCTAAAAAAGTAGTTAAATTTAAAGCTGGTGCTGATTTAGCAAAAAAAGTAAAATAATTTTTACTTTAAAAATTCTACACGAAGAGCTGCTTTATAAGCAGCTCTTCGTGTTTTAAGACATGACTAATAGATTTATTAAATATCATTTACCGGTAATTTTTTGGGCAAGTATTATTTTTCTGCTTTGTAGCACACCCGGCAATAAAATACCACACGTTTCTTGGCTTGAACTTCTTTCATTTGATAAGTTCGTACACGCATCAGTTTTTTTTATTTTAAATCATTTATCAATAAGGGCAATTTATTGGCAAGGGAAAAATAGTATTTACACCGTAACTGCTATTTGTATTTTTTATGGAGGTATTTTGGAAATCATGCAAAGCGTTTTATTTGAACAACGAAGTGGTGATGTCTTTGATTTTATTGCTAATTCTTTTGGTTGTATTATGGCAGTAATGACTTTTCAATCCATAAAATCAAAAATTCAAAAACGATTTAATAAGAGTTATTAAAAAACAAAGGTTAATAATTTATGTAACACCAGCTTCAAATACTCGTTATTGAATTGTAATTTGTGTATTATTAGATAGCGTCAATTTTTAATTGAAAAAATTGGCATTTAAATTTTTTAATTACTAATTTGCAGAAATATGAAGCTACTTTTTTCAATCATAACAGCTTTTTCAATTTCAGGAAAAAATCCTGATACAACAAGACAAGCAGAATGCTCAACCGATCATTGCAGAGACGTTGTTGGTGTAACTAAAAATGATAATGTAACTAAAGATTATGTTTTTGATAAACAAATTTATCATTTGGGTTGCGATACATTAGCACAAGTAAAATTTTGGCAGCAGGTAATGAAATTACCTAAAGATTCATTTTTGGTTAACATTGCTGAAAACAGAAAAATTGTTGCAAAAATTAGTTTGGATGAGTGGGAAAACAAATCAGACGAACAAAAAGAGTTTTATAAAAATGAGATTAGAAAAGCTCATGGATTAGGAGACTCTTCAAAGATTTTTATCACTAGCGGAAAAAGTTATTTCTATGATTTTGATAATGCTTATCGTAATATACACCAAGGTATTCAATGTTTTGTTGCAAACAGAGTTGACCCTTGGTATGCACAGGCAATTTTATTAATAGAATCTCCTAATAAATTACAAAAATCTAATGTTGGCGCTTACGGTCCATTTCAGTTAATGAAATCGGTTGCAAGAATGTACGGTTTAAAAGTAAATAAACATACCGATGAGCGTGCCGATTTTAATCGCTCTGCTTATGCAGCATCTTCACTACTAAAAAATATTTGTATTCCAAAAGCAAAAGAGATGTTAGATACTATGGGAATAGCTTATAACGAACAAGATGTTTGGTTTCGACTTTTAGTAATGCATTGTTATCATGCAGGTGCAGGAAATGTAAGAGCTGCATTAGCAGCAATTAATCCAACTCATGGTGGCATACACATCATTCAGAAATTATGGAAAACAGAAGCAAAAGGATTTAGAACAGCTTCACAAAACTATTCTCAACTCGCTTTGGCAGCTATGGTAGAGATGGATAAACGATTAGCGTTAGAGAATAAAAATTTAGTTGCACTCTCAAAATAATCCGCCTTTTCAACAATTTTTAGTTCAAAATATTGAGATTTAATTTTATAGAAATTTCCTCAGTAAATTGTATCTTTCACTATTATTTACATTAATTATAATTAAT
>Ga0172373_10005117_pt1 | contig 18136 bp, 16 predicted proteins | sample Lak10m_2_FD_114546 | JGI IMG/M metagenome (GOLD analysis project Ga0172373, IMG submission 114546) | Freshwater microbial communities from Kabuno Bay, South-Kivu, Congo - kab_092012_10m | ecosystem: Environmental > Aquatic > Freshwater > Lake | place: Democratic Republic of the Congo...
ACGTGGCTCGTGGTGAGAAGCTCGTCGCCGGGACGGAACTCGAGCGACCGCAGCACCGAGTTGATGCCCTCGGTCGCGTTGGTCACGAAGCCGAAGCTGCCGGGCGACATGCCGAGGAACTCGCCGACGCGTGCGCGGCTCGGCGCGAGCAACTCTCGGATGCGGCGCCCGAGCAGTTCGATGGGCCGCGACTCCAGGCGCTCCTGCGCAGCGACATAGGCCGCACGCACCGCCCGCGGGCACGAACCGAAGCTCCCGTGGTTGAGGAAGCAGTAGGTGCGGTCGAAGGACCACAGCGCGTCAAGCCGGGGCCCAAGCGGGGCCGGCGGCGCCGGGGTCACCGGCGAAAAACTCGATGAGACGGGGGCCTCCGGGGGCATCCCGGAACCATACCGGAGGGGCAAATCCGAACATCGCCAATAAAAAGTGCAGGGAAACGGGTCAATTGGCCGTTGATTCGGGAGCCGTTCGCACTAACATTTCCCGTACAACTTCTGCAGGCGAGCAAGGACGCCTGCCGACAACCCAACAAGCACCGAACGGCCGTCCGGTCCGTGTGCAGAAAGGTCACTCATGAAGCTCCTTGCCTCGCTTTGCTCGCTCCTCGCCCCCACCGCTCACGAACCGCTCGTCATCCTCGGCCCTGGCGGCGACTTCACCGAACACGTCGTCGACCGCAACGGCCGGCTTGCCCTCGAGGCACCCGCCTGCCACAGCCTGCAGGAAGACGACCGCTGCCTTCCCCCTGCCCGCTCCCGTCGCCATCGCCTGAACCGCTTCCTCAGCACGCCCGCCTCCGAACCCGAGTACCGCCATGAACCTCACGCCGAAGCAACTGCGCATCTTCGAGTTCATTCGCTCGCACCGCTCCACGAAGGGGTACTCCCCCACCATGCAGGAGATCGCCGACGCGCTCGGCGTCACCAAGGTGACGGTGTTCGAGCACGTGGAGGCGCTCATCAAGAAGGGCGCGCTGGTGCGCGATCCGAACAAGAGTCGCTCTTTGTCGGTGGCTGAGGACGTGGAACTGCCGAACGAGCTGCCCGACCGGCAGATCACGAGCGACGGGCCCATCCCGATGCCGCTGCAGTTTCCGCTGGTCGGGAAGATCGCCGCGGGCCGGCCGATCGAGAAGTGCGCGCAGGACGAGACGCTGCGGCTCGAGGAGCTCTTTGGCCCGCGCCGAGGCCAGCAGGCGGCGATGTTCGCGCTGCAGGTCGACGGCTGGTCCATGCGCGACGAGGGCATCTTCGACGGCGACTACGTCATCGTCGAGCGCCGCGACACGGCCCGCAACGGCGAGCGCGTCGTGGCCCTGCTGCCTGACGGCGAGACCACGCTCAAGACGTTCTTCAAGGAGCGCAACGGCCGCATCCGCCTGCAGCCGGCAAACCCGGACTTCGAGCCCATCATCGTCGACGACTGTGCGATCCAGGGCGTGGTGGTCGGCGTGATGCGTCGTTACTGAACCAACGCCCGCGCGGGCATCAGCCGCGCACGAGTTCCGCAACCAGCGCCACGGCCGCATCCTCGGGGTTGCGGCCGTTGACGATGGCCTCGCGCATCCGGCGCACGATGGCGCTCCCCACGATGGCGCCGTCGGCGTGCTCCAGCACCGCCGTCACATGCACCGGGGTTGAGATGCCGAACCCCGCCGCGATGGGGAGCGACGTGTGGCGCCGGATGCGGTCGACGATCGGCTTCACCTCGGGAGCCTCCGCGCGCTCGCCGGTGATGCCCAGGCGCGCCAGGGCATACACGAAGCCCGAGCAGTGCTCAACGATCTGCGCGATGCGCGCATCGCCTGACGTGGGCGACACCAGCAGCGTGCAGCCGATGCCCGCGGCATCGCAGGCCGTGCGCAGCGCGGGCGCCTCCTCGAGGTCGATGTCGGGCACGATCAGCCCGCTGAAGCCGGCCGCGGCGGCTGCTGCGGCGAAGCGTTCCATGCCCATGCGGTTCACGATGGAGTGGCTCACCATGGCCACGAGCGCGGCGTCCACCTGGCCGCGCACGTCGCGCACCGCCCCGAACACCGCTTCGGGCGTGCATCCGGCCACCAGCGCCTCGTGCATGCTCTCGGCAATCACCGGCCCGTCGGCAATCGGGTCGCTGAAGGGAATGCCCACCTCGATGACCGACCGGCAGGCCGCACCCAGTGCCGGAAGCAGGCGCCGGGTGGAATCAAGGCTCGGGTAGCCGGCGGTGACGAACGGGAGGACCGCGCGCCGACCCGACGCTCGGCACCCGGCGAACGCGTCCTGGAGGGTCGTGGGGGTTGGGGGCGCTTGCATCAGGGCGGGAATCGTAGACACGCCGCGCGCCTTGCCGGCCGCCCTGCTGATGGCCGGAAGGTCCCGACTGCGTTCCAAGGGGCATGCGCAACGTCTCCACCGGCACGGGCCTCCTCGCCCTCGGCCTCGGCATCGCCGTCTTCCCGCTCGTCAGCCGCCTGTCCACCCCCGCGGAGGCCGCCCTTCCCGCCACCGCCGCGACGACGCTCGCGGCCCTGGCCGCTGCGCAGGCCGGCCCCACCGTGGTCTGGCGCGGCGTGACGCAGCAGAACCAGTACACCTTCTATCACCGACTGTGGTCCGACGGGAAGCTCGAGGTGAAGGCCGCGTCACGCCCCTTCCCGGCGGGCCCGAACTCGTGCAACTTCGGCCAGTTCAACTGCGCCTCGGTCTGGATCACGGTGCCGGGCACCAACAACTTCGACGGCGACAGCGGCTTTGCCGCCTGCACCGGCGACGTCAACGGCGATGCCGCGATCGATGGCACCGACCTCGCGCTGGTGCTCAGCAACTGGAGCACCGCCCCGGGCTGCGCCCAGGAGTGAGCGCCGGCCCGCGCGGGCAGGCGACTCCGCTGATGCGGTACAACTCCCGGGCAAGCCCGGCCCCGTAGCTCAGCGGCCCAGAGCAGTCGACTCATAATCGATAAGACCTCGGTTCGAATCCGAGCGGGGCTATTCAGGCAGCGCACGAATCCACGCGGCCTCCCGGCCGAATACGGAGGTGCGATGGACCGCACCCCCTCAATGCAGGCTGGGACTGGCTTCCGGCCGTGGATGCGGCGGTGGCTGCTTGCCGCCGGGATCTACAACCTGCTGTGGGGGGCCGCCGTGGTGCTGGCCCCGGACGCGCCGCTGCGGCTCTTTGGGGTGGAGCCGCTCGCCGGCACGGGCCGGGCCATCTGGCAGTGCCTGGGCATGGTGATCGGGGTCTACGGCGTCGGGTACCTCGCCGCAAGCCTCAACCCGCTGCGGCACTGGCCGATCGTGCTGGTCGGGTTCCTCGGCAAGATCTTCGGGCCGGTCGGCTTCGTGTGGTGCGCCTCACGGGGCGAGATCGACTGGAAGTTCGGCCTCACCATCCCGACCAACGACCTGCTCTGGTGGATCCCGTTCGCGCTGATCCTGCGGGCCGCCTGGCGCCAGGCGCAGCTCGGAGAGGCGTGCGCCGCCTCCGGCGCCGGAGCCCCCGCCGCACCCCGCACCGTCGGCTCCGCACTGAACCTGGCGCACGACCAGCACGGCCGCTCGCTCGCGCAGCTGAGTGGCGATGGGCGAGTGCTGCTGGTCGCCGTTCGCCACTTCGGCTGCACCTTCTGCCGCGAGACGCTCGCCGACATCCGCGCCCATCGCGCGGACCTCGCCGCGCGCGGCGTGCGCATTGCCATCCTCCACCCGGCCGCCGCCGCGGACGCCGCACCGGCGCTCGCCCGCGCGGGGCTTGCGGACCTCCCCGCCATCGCCGATCCCACCGGATCGATCGCCACGGCGCTGGGGATCGAGCGCGGCTCGTTCACCGCCCTGCTTGGCCCGAGAAACGTCCTGCGCGCCATCCCGGCCTTCCTCTCGGGCCACGGCATCGGCTACCCCGTGGGCGACCCCCTGCGCATGCCGGCGGTGTTTGCCGTGGAGCGTGGGCGGGTTGTGGCCCACCACCACCACCGATTTGCGGGCGAACGCGTGGATATCCGGGCCTTGGCCGGCGTCAGCCGCCCGATCCCGGCCGCCTCGCTTGCCCCGGACGCGTCCCCCGCGCATACTTGAGGGGCTTGGACCGCCAGCCCACCCATGCCCACCCCGCATCCAGCGCGCCCCGCGGCGCGCTTGCGGCCGTCGCAGCGGTGGCGGCGCTCCTTCTCTCGGTGGCCATGCTCGCGAGCGCCCCGCGCGCGGGCCTTGCCTCGCTGACCGGCGCGCGCATCGTGTTCCTCGGCGCAGCCGACGCGGCGCACGCCGCGGCCGGCGAGCACCCCTCGACCTCGGGCTCCGCCCGCGGCGCACGCGCGCCCGCCACGAACCCGCCCCACGCGGCCCTCGCCGCGCGCCGTGCCGTCCTGGTGCGGCACACCTCGCTGCCGCCGCCCGCGCGCGCCTGAGGCCCGCTGCCGAACGGCAGCCCGTTGCCCGGCCACGCGCCGGGCCCTTCCAGCACCGAACCCATCCGTGCCCCCGAGCGCCAAGCGCCCGGGTTCCGGCACCTTGACCTTCACCGCGCGCCGCGGCGCGCCGATCACGGAAAGACCAACCATGTCCGGCAACCAGCTCCTCAAGGGAATCCCCGTCCTCGACTGGCTCGTGCGCTCCACCCTGGGCACGCAGAACCAGCGCCTCGTCCGCCGATACCTGAAGCAGGTGGCGCTCGTGAGCAAGCAGGAGGACGCCATGCGCGTCCTCACCGACGCGCAGCTCATGGCCAAGACCGAGGAGTTCCGCGCCCGCACAGCCAAGGGCGAGAAGCCCTTCGACCTGCGCCCCGAGATCTTCGCGGCGGCGCGCGAGGCGATGGACCGCGCCGTGGGCATCCGCAACGTCTTCAACCCGGACCTCCCCGAGGACCAGCGCTTCGACCCGTCGCGGCTGCCCGCCGAGGCCCGCGCGCTCTACGAGGAGACCGCCGCCCGCATCGCCGCCACGCCGCCCGCCGACCCGACGGGCGCGTTCCGCGGGTGCTCCGCGCCGGTTCCGAGCTGGCAGTTCGTGGACATCGACCCGCGCCTCTACCAGGCCGTGCGCGAGCTCTACCCGGAGAGCCGCCCGCCCTTCCGCGCGCGCCCCTTCGACGTGCAGATCATCGGCGGCGTGGTCCTCTCCGAGGGCCAGATCGCCGAGATGCGCACCGGCGAGGGCAAGACCATCGTCGGCCCGCTCGCCTGCTACCTGGCCTCGCTCGAGAAGATGCAGGTGCACGTGGTCACCGTGAACGACTACCTCGTGCAGCGCGACCGCGACTGGACGTTCCCGTTCTTCCGGGCGCTGGGGCTGACCGTCGGCGCCATCCACCCGATGCACATGCAGGGCCACGAGGAGAAGCGCGACGCGTACCAGTGCGACGTGGTGTACGGCACCACCAGCGAGTTCGGGTTCGACTACCTGCGCGACAACATGAAGACGCGCCCCGAGGAGCAGGTGCAGCGCAAGCGCCAGTTCGCCATCGTCGACGAGGTGGACTCCATCCTCATCGACGAGGCGCGCACGCCGCTCATCATCAGCGGCATGGCGCACGCCATCAAGCCGCGCTACGACCTCGCCGACCGCCTCGCGCGCCACCTCGTGCGCAGGCAGCAGCCCTGGGAGGCCGCCGACGACCAGGTGAAGGCCTGCCAGGCGAAGGCCGCGGGCCTCGAGGGCGACGTCCGGAACACCCGCGAGAAGTCCGCCATCCCGCGCCTGCGCGAGGAGATGAAGGCCGCGCAGGCCGAGCTCAAGCAGCTGGAGAAGGCGCGCGACAAGCACGTCCAGTACTACGAGGTCGAGCTCGACAAGAAGCGCGCCACGCTCACCTCCGACGGCATCGCCGAGGCGCAGCGCGAGGCGCGCATCGGCAGCTTCTACGTGGGCGAGAACGTCGACATGCCGCACCTCCTCGAGCAGGCGGTGCGCGCGCACGTCGTCTACCAGCGCGACCGCGACTACGTGGTCTCCGCCGAGGACGTGACGCAGAGCGCGATCGTGATCGTCGACCAGAACACCGGCCGCAAGATGGTCGGCCGGCAGTGGTCCGACGGCCTGCACCAGGCGATCGAGGCGAAGGAAGGCGTCCCCATCAAGGAGGAGACGCAGACCATGGCCACGATCACCATCCAGAACTTCTTCAAGCTGTACAAGCGGCTCGCCGGGATGACCGGCACCGCCGACACCGAGGCCACGGAGTTCTACGAGATCTACAAGCTCGGCGTGGTCAGCATCCCCACCAACCGCCCGGTGGTGCGCGAGGACCGCAACGACCTGGTGTTCCTCAGCCAGAAGGACAAGTGGTCGTCGATCGTCGACGAGATCAAGCGCTTCCACGACGCCGGCCGCCCGGTGCTGGTGGGCACCACCAGCGTCGAGAAGAGCGAGGTGCTCAGCCGCATGCTGAAGCAGAAGCACGGCATCCCGCACGAGGTGCTGAACGCCAAGCAGCACGAGCGCGAGGCCGAGATCGTGGCGGGCGCCGGGCGCCTCGGCGCGGTGATGATCGCCACCAACATGGCCGGCCGCGGCACGGACATCAAGCTCGGCAAGTGCGACCCGGAGTCGCTCATCGAGCACTGGAAGCGGCGTGACCTGTGCCCCAAGGAGGCCGAGGCCTCGTGGGGCGAGGAGCGCGTGGTGGCCGCCATGCGCCGCCACATGGCCAGGCGCACGCTGAAGCGCGACGGGCGGCCGATCCCGGCCGCGGAGCTCGACGCCATGGGCGACGAGGAGCTCGAGCTGGCGCTCCTGAGGCACTGGGTGCTCGAGCACGTGCAGGGCGTCAGCGAGGCGAAGGTCGAGGACGCCACCGCCGCGGACCTCGAGTCGAACCTCGACGCGCTCGGGAACTTCATGCTGCACCGGCTGCGGTTCTTCCAGTCGGTGGAGGACATGGGCGGCCTGCACATCATCGGCACCGAGCGGCACGAGAGCCGCCGCATCGACAACCAGCTGCGCGGCCGCGCGGGCCGGCAGGGCGACCAGGGCTCCAGCCGGTTCTTCCTGGCGCTCGACGACGACCTGATGAAGATGTTCGCCGGCAAGGCCACGCTCGCCCTGCTCTCGCGGCTGGGCATGAAGGAGGGCGACGCCATCGAGGCGCCGATGCTCACCCGTGCCGTGGAGAAGGCGCAGCGGAAGGTGGAGGAGCGCAACTTCCAGATGCGCAAGACCATCCTCGAGTACGACGAGCCCATGGAGTTCCAGCGCCGCAAGTTCTACGCGCTGCGCCAGCCCGTGCTCGAGCACCGCGCGGTCCGCGACACGGTGCTGCGCTACGTGCAGGACAGCGCGCGCGACGCCACGCACCGCCACCTCGGCCCCGACTTCGTGGCCAAGGCGATCAGTGAGTGGGTCCGCGAGCACTACAGCGTGTCCATCGAGGCCGAGCGCTTCGCGGGCAAGGACCGGGACAAGGTCATGAAGGTGATCGACTCCGAGACGCTCGAGGAGGCGACCGTCACCATCGCAAACACGGTGGGCGAGTACATGCCGTCCGACACCGACCCCGGCGAGTGGAACGTCGAGGAGCTGCAGGCCTGGGCACGCACAAACTTCGGCGCCGAGGTGCCGCAGGCGCTGGTGCTCGAGGGCGACCAGGACCCCGTGAAGCGGCTCATCGAGGATGCCGCGGCCGCCAAGTTCCGCGCGATCGACAACTCGCCCGTCGAGGCGCTGCTGGTGCCGAGCTACGGGGCGACGGCCCTCGCGCACTGGGCCACGTCGAAGCTCGGCATCCCGGTCGAGGCGGAGCTCTTCAAGGGCTGCAAGGACCCGGCGGAGGCCGGCGAGCGCCTGGCCGCGAAGGCCGGCGAGTTCTACCGCGAGCGCGAGATCCGCTACCCCATCGAGTTCGCGATCGAGGCGACGTCGGCACGCATGGCGCAGGCGCAGCAGGACCCGGAGAACGGGCCCGCCGCGGCCACGGCCACGCTGCAGGAGTTCTGCCAGTGGGCCCGGATGCGCTACGGCGTGGACTGGACCCCGGAGACGCTGCCCTCGCAGCAGCCCGCGGAGCTCGCCCGGCTCCTGCTGGAGACCGCGCGGGCGGTTGACGATGCGTGGATCTCGCGGCGCGCGGAGTCCTGCCTCTCCGGCGGCACGTCGGTCGACGCCGTGGCGGCGTGGTTCGAGCGGGAGTGCGGCATCGTGCTCGGCGAGCACGAGCGCGAGCGCTGCGGCGAGGATCCCGCGGGCTTCGTCCGCGGGCGCGTCCGGACGTTCATGCGGCAGGAGCTCGAGCATTTCGAGCGGTGGGTCCTGCTGCAGATCTACGACGAGGCGTGGAAGAACAACCTCCACGCCATGGACCAGCTCCGCGACTCGATCGGCTTCCGCGGCATCGCCCAGAAGGACCCGCGCATCGAGTTCAAGAAGGGCGCGGCCGAGACCTTCGGTGAGATGGAGGAGCAGATCCGCGAGCGCGCGAGCGACATCCTCCTGAAGGGCCGGCTGGCGCCGCAGGTCCGCCCGGCCCAGCGGGCCCAGGCCGACGCGGCGCTCCTCGGCGCGGACGAGCCCGGCCCCTCGGCCGAGCAGCAGGCGCAGATCGACGCGGCCGACCGCGCCGGGACGGCCGGCGAACCCGTGAAGAAGGAACTCTCCGCCAAGGCCATGAAGGTGGTCGGGAGAAACGAGCCCTGCCCGTGCGGCAGCGGCAAGAAGTACAAGTCCTGCCACGGCGCGCAGGCTCCGGCCTGACGCCACGCGCAGGACAGGTACCCCGGAAACCCCGTGGCGGGTGCGGCCCCGAACCGCCCCCGCCACGCACCGTTTTCGCTACAATCCCCCGTCTCACCAGCCTCGGTAGCTCAGCTGGTAGAGCAGCTGACTCTTAATCAGCGGGTCCAAGGTTCGAATCCTTGCCGAGGCACTGAAACGCCCCGTCCGACGGACGGGGCGATTTCGTTTTGCGGCCGGTGCGCGGGGCGCCGATCCGCTACCGCATGACGGCCTGCAGCACCGGGATGCCCGCGAGCGTCAGCATGGCCACGATCAGCGCCACGATCACCGCCGTGCGCCAGCGCCCCGCGAACAGGCCCTTGCGTGCGCGAGGCGCATCGCCACCGAGGTAGGCGAAGCACTTCGGGCACACGTCCGCCTCGCTCCACACCCGTGCGCCGCAGTCCGGGCAGCGGGCGTCGAGGGTCGGGGACTCGTCCCCGAACCGGTCGATGTCATCCTCGGAAGGGCCTTCGTCCGGGTCGCGTCGCGTCGGCACGGCACGAGCCTACCGCGCCGCCGCCCGCGCGCCTACAGTCCGCGCATGCCCCCGCTCGAAAGCACCCAGAAGCTCGCCCTCGGCTCGCCCTGCCCCGACTTCGCGCTGCCCGACGTGGTCTCCGGCCGCACCGTGCGCACCGGCGACTTCGCGGGGAAGCCGCTCCTGGTCGCGTTCATCTGCAACCACTGCCCGTTCGTGAAGCACATCCGTGCCGAGCTTGCGGCGCTGACGCGCGATGCCGAGGCCCGCGGGTGGTCGTGCGTCTATGTCTGCTCGAACGACGCCGCGAAGTACCCGGCCGACGGCCCCGACGCGATGAAGGCCGAGGCGCAGGACGCGGGCTACCGCTGCGCGTACCTGCATGACGCGGGCCAGGACGTGGCACGCGCCTTCGATGCCGCGTGCACGCCGGACTTCTTCGTCTTCGACCGAGCGCACCGGCTGGCCTACGCCGGCCAGCTCGACGACAGCCGGCCGAAGAACGGCCTGCCCGTCACGGGCGCCGACCTCCGCGCGGCGATCGACGCCTGCCTCTCCGGCCGCGCTGACTCCGTCGCCAAGCCCCAGAAGCGCAGCATCGGCTGCAGCATCAAGTGGCGGTAGGCGAGTGCCGGGAGGAATTCCGGAGAAGCCCCCTTGCTATATGTCGGATGTGACATATACTCACGGTCATGAACTGGGATGAGGAGGGAGATCGACCGCTCATCTGGTTGCATGGCCAGGTGCGATCGCCACCGTTCTCCCGGGAGGCCCGGATCGAGGCCGGCTTTCTCCTTCGACGGCTGCAGCAGGGCGAGCGGCTCCAGATGCCGCACTCGCGCCCGATGCCCTCGATCGGGGTACGGTGCCACGAATTGCGGATCGTCGATCGTGGCGCAAGCTGGCGAATCATCTACCGAACGGATGCCGACGCAATCGTCATCATCAACGTCTTCGCCAAGTCGTCCGAGCAGACACCGAAGCACGTCATCGAGACATCAAAGCTGCGACTGAAGGACTACGACCTCCCATGAATCCCCGAATCCCCGCCAAGGAAAGCCGCCGTCCTGAGAACTCACCTTCATCCCGCGAGGCGAGGCGCGCGGCACGCGGCTGGCGCAAGGGGACCGCGGGTGATTTCCTCGGACTGAGCGACGACGAGTCGGCATTCATCGCGATTCGACTGCACCTCGCCAAGGCGATGCAGGACCATCGAAGGCAACGGCGCCTGACACAGGTTGCGACTGCGCAACTTCTCGAGTCAAGCCAGTCCCGCGTCGCCAAGATGGAGGCGGGTGACCCGACCGTCTCGGTGGACCTCCTGATCCGCTCGCTCCTCCGGCTTGGCGCGACGCCGGCCAGCATCGGCCGGGTGCTCGGGAAATGTGGCTGACGGCAGGGAGCCAAGACGAAATCGGCCCCGCCATGAGGCGGGGCCGACTTCGATCTGCGAGCGAGGCGGACGGGGGTCGAACCCGCAACCACCGGCGTGACAAGCCGGTACTCTAACCAATTGAGCTACCGCCCCTTGCGTTCCGGTCGGGCCGTGCGGGCCGTTCCGGACGCGAAATGATAGCGAATCCGCGCGGGGCTGCAAGCCGATTCGGCCGTGGTTTCCTGCTGGTTTTGCAGGGCACGCGCGGGATGCCTGATGAGCGCGCCGCGCGGGTCGCTCACGCCTCGGCCCAGGTGGGCCCGTGCCACGAGCTCACCTCGAGCGGCACGCGCAGGCTCATGGCGCCCTGCATCCGATCGACGACGAACGCGGCGAGCGGTGCCATGTCGCCGGCCGGAGCCTCGAACACCAGCTCGTCGTGGATCTGCAGAAGCATGCGCGCCTTGGGGAACGCCGCGGGAAGGTCGCGGTGGATGTGCAGCATCGCCAGCTTGATGAGGTCGGCCGCACTGCCCTGCACCACCGTGTTGATGGCGATGCGCTCGCCGAGCGCGCGTTCCGCCGGGTTGCGGCTGTGCACCTGCGGCACCGCGCGCCGCCGGCCAAGCACCGTGGCCACGAACCCCTGGTCGCGCGCCTCCTGGACGCACCGCTGCAGGAACGCATCGATGCGCGAGAAGCGCCGCTTGTAGTCCTCGATGATCTGCCGGGCCCGCTCGTTGCTGGTGCCTGCGCCCAGCCGGCGTGCCAGGCCGAACGGCGTGATGCCGTACACGATGCCGAAGTTGACCATCTTGGCCGCGCTGCGCTGCTCGTCGGACACCTCTGCCACCGGCACGCCATACACCTCGGCCGCCACGGCGCGGTGGATGTCCGCCCCCGACCGGAACGCCGCGATGAGGCCCGGGTCCTCGGAGAGGTGCGCGAGGACGCGGAGCTCGATCTGCGAGTAGTCCGCCGAAAGAAGCTCGTTTCCCGGGTCGGCCACGAACGCGCGGCGGATCTCGCGGCCCACCTCGGTGCGAATGGGGATGTTCTGCAGGTTCGGGTCGCTGGAGCTGAGGCGCCCGGTGGCGGTGACGGCCTGGTGGAAGCTGGCGTGGATCCGGCCGGTCTTCGGGTCGATCGCCTCGCGCAGCGCGACGAGGTAGGTGCCGACCAGCTTGGAGAGCTGGCGGTACTCGAGGATCTGCGCCGGAAGCTCCGTCGCCACGCCCGGGTCCTGCGCGAGCTTCTCGAGCACCTCGACGTCGGTCGATGCACCCGTCTTGGTGCGCTTCACGACCTTGAGCCCGAGCCCCGGCGGATCGTCGCCAGGGCCGTTGAAGAGCACCTCGGCAAGCTGCTTCGGCGAGTCGACGTTGAACGGCCGCGGCGCCGCGCGCTCGATGCGTTCCTTGAGCTCGCCGATGCGCACCTCGAGCGCCCTGCGCTGGCGCTCGAGCTCGCCGGGATCCACGCGGATGCCGTTGAACTCGAGCTCGGCAAGCACCTCGACGAGCGGGACCTCGGTGCGCCGGTACAGCTCGCCGAGCCCAAGCCCGTCAAGCTGCCTCTCGAGCGCGGCCGCAAGCCGCAGGGCCACGTCCGCGTCCTCGGCCGCATAGGGGCCGGCGAGCGCGAGAGGCGCCTCGTCGAAGCGCCGCTGGTGGCGTCCGCTCCCGATCAGGTCGGTGATGGGAATGCACCGGTGCCCGAGCACCGCCTCCGCGAGCGCATCCATGCGGTGCGTGCTGCGCGTGGCGTCGACCACGTAGCTCGCCACCATGCTGTCTCCCGCAAGGCCCCGCACCCGCACGCCCGCGGCGCGCAGCGCCACGAGGTCGAACTTGGCGTTGTGCGCGGTCTTGCGGACGGCGGGGTCCTCGAGCAGCCCGCGCACGCGCGCCAGCACGGCATCGGGTGCCAGGTGCGCGGCGGGTTCCGGGGAGCGCATCGGGACGTAGGCGGCCTTGCCTTCCTCGAACGCCAGGCTGATGCCGCACAGGTCCGCCGACACCGGGCTGAGCGAGGTGGTCTCGGTGTCGAAGGCGAGCACCGCGCCTCTGGCGCACGCCGCGGCGGCCGCCGCGACGAACGCCTCCAGCGACGCGGCATCCGCGAGCACGCGGTAGTCGCCGCGCGCGAAGGCCTGGATGGCGGCGCCGTCGACGCCGGGCGCCGCGAACGACTCCTCGGGCGGCGGGTTGAAGAGCCCGAACTCCTCCGGGGCCGCAGGCGCAGCGGAATCGCGGGGCTTCGAACCCGGGGCCCCGCCGGCGGCCGCTGGCGCGCTGCCCGCGCCGCCCCCGGTACCCGCAGTGCCCGCGCCGCCCGCACCACCCTTCGACGGACCCTTCAGCCCAAGCCACGACCGCAGGTCCTGCGCATGCCGGTTGAAGCCGAGGCGATGCAGCTCCTCGTCGAGCACCGCGGCCTGCGCGCGCGTCGGGTCGACCTTCGCCGCCTCGAGCGTGAACGGAACCTCCACGTCGTCCTTGAGCGCGACCAGCCGCCTCGAGAGCGGCAGGATGCCCTTCTGCGCGGCGATGGCCTCGCCGGTCTTGCCCTTCACCTTGTCGAGGTTGGCAAGCAGCGCATCGAGCGTCCCGTACTCGCCGATCAGCTTGGCCGCGGTCTTCGGGCCCACGCCCTTCACGCCGGGCACGTTGTCGGTGGGGTCACCCATGAGGGCAAGCATGTCCACCACCTGGTCGGGGCGCACGCCCTTGGACTCGAAGAGCTCCTCGACGCCCAGCACCTTGTCGGCCTGCGGGTCGAAGAGGTGCACCTTCGGCTCCACCAGCTGGCCGAGGTCCTTGTCGCGGCTCACGATCCGTACGTCGACCTCCGGATGCTCGCGTCGCACGCGGCGCACGACCGTGGCGATGGTGTCGTCGGCCTCGACGCCCTCGACGGCAAGCACCGGGATCCCCATCTGGCCGAGCAGCGAGACGCAGCGCCCCACCTGCGGGTCGAAGTCCTCCGGCGGCGGCTTGCGGTGCGCCTTGTACTCGGGGTAGATCTGCGAGCGGAACGTGCCCTGGTCGCCGGATGCGTCGATCACCACGGCCAGGTAGTCGGGGCGGTCATGGCGGAGGAGTTTGAGCACCATCCCCAGGAACCCGAAGGTCATGTTGGTGGGTTCGTCGGTGACCGGGCTGCGCATGCCCGGGCGGATGGCGTGGTACGCGCGGAAGAACTGCGCGTGGCCGTCGACGAGGTAGAGCGTCGGCACGGTCAGCCCTGGCCCGCCGCGTGCAGCGCGGAGAGCCGCTCGAGGTAGGCCGTGCCCGGGACGGTCCCGCGGCGCGCCATGACGGTGCGCGCGATGTCGGCGAACTTGTCGAGCCGGAACCGCCGCTCGCCGTCGTCGGTCACCCACGCGAAGGGCGCGACCGCACCCGAGATCGCCGCGCCCGCGGCCCACATGGCGCCGGTGCCCACCGAACTGCCGGTCATGATGCGGGTGCCGATGGCGGTCTTGGCGTGGTCACCCACGATGCAGCCCATGAACTGGCGGCCCGAGCGCTCCAGCGCGCCCGAGGGACGCAGGCGCATCGCCACCTCGCCGTAGGTGTTGAGCAGGTTGCTGTTGACGGTGCCCGCGCCGAGGTTCACCCACTCGCCGAGCAGCGCGTCGCCGAGGTGGCCGTCGTGGGCCTTGTTGGAGAACCCCTGGAAGATGGCGGAGCCGATCTCGCCCGCGGCGCGGCACTGCGGGCCGATGACCGCGCGGGCCTTCAGCACGGTGCGCTCGGCGACGATGGAACGCGCCCCGATCCAGGCCGGGCCCGTGATCACGCTGCCATGGCCCACCTGCGCACCCTGGTCGACGAACACCGGCCCGGCCGCAGTGTCGAACACCACGCCGATCCCGACCGTGGCCGTGGCGTGGAGGTGGAGCGATGCGGGCGCGGTGCAGTGGGCGTGCGCCGGCAGCGTGCCGCGGCCTCCGGCGCCCCAGCCGGCCACCGCCGCGGCCATGTCGGCCGCGAGCGCGGCACCAAGGCGCTCGGCATCGAGGAGGTGCCACGGCCGCGTCCAGAGCGGCAAGTCGCAGGGCTCGACCGCAACCCCCGCGGGGACCGCCGTGCGCCCGGCCGCAATGCCCGACGCGAACTCCGAGAGCTCCTTGCCCGCGAGGTGCGCGGCCACCACGGAACCGTCGGCTGCCACCAGCGCGCGTCCTTCGCCGAGTGCCGCAAGCCGCGAACGCAGCGCGGCGTCGAGCGCCGCATGCAGCCGCCCGTTGACGCACAGCGCCGCGGCGGGCACCGCGAACGCGGCATCGCCATGGCGTTCGCGAAGCACGGGCTGCAGCGCTCCTCCGACGGCGGCGTGGATGCGCGCGCCGGTGGTGCGCACGCGCTCGAGCATGGTGAAGCCGCCCGTCCGCTGCTCGAAGCTCGCGCGCAGGTCCGACAGCGGGCCCAGGTCGCCTGAGCCGTCGTCGAAGAGGAGCGTTGCGGTGGCGGGGTCCATGGGTGAAGACTATCGCTCAGGCACCCTGCCTTGGCCCGCGGCCGCCGCCGAAGCGCGGCCCCGCCACCTCGAAGTCCCACGCCGGCACCGTCCACTGCAGGGCCCATGCCGGGAGGATGCCGACGACGGCCGACACGAGCACCTCGAGCACGTCGTTCCCGAGCGCCGCCGCCCCCGACCCTCCGCCCCACAGCGGCGACGGATCGGCGTAGGACGAGCGAAGCCCGGCCACCGCCACGAACGTGAGCGATGCGGCCAGCCCGCACGCCGCGGCCGCGAAGGCCACGGTGAGCGCGTTGCGGCGGTAGAGCCATGCGCGGAGCTCGAGGATGGTCCATGCCCCGGCCGCGCAGGCAAGGACGTGCGGCCCGAACACCGGCACCGCGCGCGGCGCCATCGACCCGATCCCGAGCGCGGGGTTGAGCGCGTCCATCCAGAGCCCAAGCACCACCGCCGCCCACAACGCGCCGCCTCGCGAGGCATAGAGCGCGATGAACGCCAGGAGCGTTGGCCAGAGCTGCGGCGACATCCCGCGCCATGCGAAGGCCGGCATCAGGGCGGCGTCCGCCATCAGCACGACGGCCAAGGCGATGGCGCAGACCCACCACCTCATCGCGCACCCCCCTGCACCGCGGACTCGCGCACCTTCACCACCAGGCGGCTCGTGCGCGCCGGGTCGCTCTCCATGCGCACGGTGATGCGCCGCCGGAGCGGGTTGGCATCGAGCGCACCCACCGACTCCACCAGCCCGATGCGCATCCCCTGCGCCGCCGGCCGCCACGATGCATCGCTCAGGAGGACCGCGTCGCCCGCGCGGACATCGGCGGCGCGGCCGTCGGCGCCTGGCTCGAGTTCGCCGACGAGCGTGCGGTTGCCCTGCGGCAGGAGCTGCACCAGGACCGTCGGCCGCGGCCCCTTGCCCGGTTCGCGGCCGGCGGCGCCCGTCCCGGTGCCCGCGGCGCCAGAGGGATGGACCACGGCGTCGATCCGGCCGGCCCGGCGGTCGTCAAGGGGGACCACCCACGAACGGCCCTCGGAGCCCCCCGCCGCCACGATCCCGAGGAGCTGGCTGCCGCCGACGACCGCCGGGTCGCCCTCGGAGACCCCCTGCGCCACGCCGATGTCGATCCCGAGCAGGCCGCCGGGCCGGGCGCCCCCGCGCTCCACCACGTTCGCCAGGCGCGGCCGCCACCCCGCCCGGTCGGCCGGACGGTAGCCGGTGAGCTCGCCGAGCTCACGCTCGAGCTTGCCGATGCGAAGGTCCGCGGCATCGAGCTCGCCGCGCAGGCGATCGCGCTCCTCGAGCGCGGCGCGCAATTCGTCGGGCAGGTTCGGGTACGGGTCCTCCGGGGCGCGCACGCGGTCGCGCAGCCAGGCGAGCGCCGCGGTGCCGGGCCGGAGCGGTGCCCACAGGAACGATGCCAGCCCGCCCGACCACGGGGCCTGCGCCGACTGCGGCAGCACCGCAAGCAGCGCGGCCGCGCACAGGACGACCGCGAGGATTCGACGGCTGGCCAGCAGCATGGCGGTGGCGTTCGGTCAGCGCCGGCGGTCCGGCGCCCGCGCTCAGACGGAGTCGGCGTCGGACTCGAGGGTGTCCTTGAACAGGTCCAGGTTCTCGAGGTAGTTCGCGGTGCCGCGCGCCACGCAGGTGAGCGGGTCGTCGGCGATGCGGACATCGAGGCCCGTGGCCTTGTTGAACACCTTGTCGATGCCGCGCAGCAGCGCACCGCCGCCGGCGAGCACGATGCCGTTGTCCACGAGGTCGGCGCTCAGCTCGGGCTTGGCCTTCTCGAGGACGCGCACCACGGCCTCGGCGATCAGGTTGACCGGCTCGGCGAGCGCCTCGCGGATCTCCTGGCTGGTGACCTCGACCTTGCGCGGCAGGCCCGACTTCATGCAGCGGCCGCGCACGTCCATCTTCATCTCGGGGCCCGTGGGGGCGGCCGAGCCGATGTCGATCTTGATGCGCTCGGCGGTCTGCTCGCCGATCACCAGCTGGTGCGCGCGCTTCATGTGGTTGATGATGGCGTCGTCGAAGTCGTCGCCGGCCACGCGGAGGCTCTCGCACTCGGCGATGGAGGCCAGCGAGGTGATGGCGATCTCGCTGGTGCCGCCGCCGATGTCGATGATCATGCTGGCGGTCGGGTCGGCCACCGGGAGGTCGGCGCCGATGGCCGCGGCCATGGGCTCGTACACCAGGTACACGCGGCGCGCGCCGGCGCGCTCGGCGCTCTCGTACACGGCCTGCTTCTCGACGCTGGTGATGCCCGACGGGATGGCGATGACGACGCGCGGCCCGAAGATGCGCGTGCTCTTGCCGTTCACCTTCTTGATGAAGTAGCCGAGCATGGCCTCGGTGACGGCGAAGTCGCTGATGACGCCGTCCTTCAGGGGGCGCACGGCCACGATGCCGCCCGGCGTCTTGCCGAGCATCTTCTTGGCCTCGTCGCCCACGGCCTCGCCGTCGTTGAGCACGATGTTGGTGCCCTTGCGGACGGCCACCACGGACGGCTCGTTCAGGACGATGCCCTCGCCCCGGACGCACACGAGCGTGTTGCAGGTGCCGAGGTCGATCCCCATGTCGACGCTGAAGAGGCGCGAAAGCCAGTCGATCTCGAGAGCCACTGCTTGCTCCTTCCTGAAGCCACGGACCGAGGCGGGCTCCGCCGCCTCGGGGGCCGGTCTGCGGCCCATCGCGGGGAGGATAGCGGTTCCCCCGGAGGGTGCGGGGGCGTGGGCCCCGGAACGCAGCGCCGCCGCAGCGGGGGGCGCTGCGGCGGCGGGAGGAATCGAGTTGCGGATGCAGGCGCGAGGCGGCCTGGGCGGAGGCCCGGACCGATCCGTGACGGACCGATCCGCGACGGACCGATCCGTGACCGACCGATCACCGGCCGCGGATCATGTCGAACGGGCCCTGGCCCGAGGCATCCATGTTCATGAGCGCGATCACGCCCGCCCCGAACACCGCGAGGAGGAGCGAGATGGTGAGGAGGCCGGTGTAGACGTTCAGCTGCGGCTTGGCGCGCTTGACTTCGTTGGCGGGGGTGGCTGCGGCCATGGCTGCTCCGTGGATGGGGGGTCACTCACCCTTGCGGGCGATGGC
>Ga0172373_10005118_pt1 | contig 18133 bp, 14 predicted proteins | sample Lak10m_2_FD_114546 | JGI IMG/M metagenome (GOLD analysis project Ga0172373, IMG submission 114546) | Freshwater microbial communities from Kabuno Bay, South-Kivu, Congo - kab_092012_10m | ecosystem: Environmental > Aquatic > Freshwater > Lake | place: Democratic Republic of the Congo...
CCCGATGCCGAGCCGATTGAGGTCAAAGATCGCATACGCGACCAGCTGGCCCGGCCCGTGATAGGTGATGTCGCCGCCACGATCGGTCTCGCGCACGCTCACGCCGGCGCGCTCGAGCATCGCTGGCGTGGCCAGCAGATTCGCGGCCGCACCCGGGCGCCGCGACACCGTGACCACGGGATCGTGCTCGAGCAGCAACAGGTGCATCGGCTCGCTTGGGCCGCCATCGCGCGCAGCGACCACGCGCTCGTGCAGCGCACGCTGCACGGCGAGCGCCTCGTCGTAGCCGATGCGGCCCAGATCCTGGATCACGGGTTCCATGACGATGCGTGAGTCTACGACTACAGTCCTGTCGACCATGATCCATCCAAGCGCAGTCATCGAGGGCGACGTCACGATCGGCGAGGGCTGCGAGATCGGCCCCCACTGCACGATCCGCGGCACCGTCACGCTCGGCGCAGGCAATCGACTGATCGCCGGCGTGCACCTGTCGGGCCCGCTCACGATCGGCGAGGGCAACATCATGTTCCCCGGCTGCTGCCTGGGGTTTGCGCCGCAGGACGTCGGCTTCCCATGGGACAAGCCCGGCGCGGGTCTTGAGATCGGCAGCCACAACACCTTCCGCGAGGGCGTGGCGATCCACCGCGCCAAGACCGACCAGCCCACGCGTGTGGGCAACCACACCTACTGGATGAGCTGCTCGCACGCCGGGCACGATTGCCAGGTCGGCGACCGGTGCATCATCGGCAGCGGCTCGCTGCTCGCGGGCCACGTCGAGCTTGCCGACCGCGTGCTCATGTCGGGCAACACGAGCCTGCACCAGTTCGTACGCGTGGGCACGGGCGCCATGCTCAGCGGCCACGCAGGCAGCGTGCGCGATGTGCTGCCGTGGTTCACGGTGACCACCATGAACTTCTGCGGCAGCGTGAACGTGGTCGGCCTGCGCCGCAACGGCTTCACGCCCGAGCAGATCGACACCGTGCGCTGGATCTACCGCACGCTCTGCCTGTCCAGGAGCCTGCCGAGCTCGCGCGTGGCGGCGGTGCGCGAGCGCGCCGGCGATCCCCTGGTCGACGAGTACCTGCGCTTCATCGACGCCTCCAGGCGCGGGCTCTGCCTGCGCGGCGGCCGCCGCACCAGCGACGAGGGGTGAGGGCGGGGGCATTCCCCACCCCACCCTGCCGTACGCTGCCCCTATGAGCCCTTGCACGAACCGCCGACGTGTTCTCCCCACCCGCGTGGCCCTCGGCGCGGCAGCAGCCCTGTCCATCGCCGCCGCGTCGGGGTGCGCGCGCTGGGCCTCGACCGTGCTCGAGGACAACCACGTGGCCTTCAACAGTTCCATCGCCGATGCGATGGACCGGCAGATGCTGCTGAACATCGTGCGCATGTCGCAGCGGCGGTCCACGCAGTGGATGACCGTCAGCCTCATCAACGTGCAGTCCACGGTCGGCGCGGGCGCCAACGGCGCGGTCGCGGTGCCATCCGATGGCTTGGTCAGCGGCGCTACCGGCGGCAGCATGAGTTTCAGCTACACCCCCAACATCACGTTCGTGCCGCAGCAGGGCGAGCGCCTAGCGAGGGAGTTGATGTCGCCGATCCCGGTCTCGACCGTGGAACGCTTGGTCTCGGCAGGCTGGCCGGCCGAGCTCGTGATCCTCATGTGCGTTGAGAAGCTCGGCGCAACGCAAGGCTTCGACGTGACGGGCGACCGCGGCATCGTGGTGGAGGACGGCAGCTTCGGCAAGCTGCTGCAAGGCCTGCATGCGCTCGGTGCCCGGCACCTTGTGTCGCTCAGCCAAGTGCCCGAGGCCGTGACGTGGAATGCGGAACCGATCCCGCGCGCCGACGTCACCGTCGATCGCATCATGCAAGCCAGCAAGGCCGGCAGCGCGTTCTTCCGGCGGCCCGATGGCGACTACGACTACCGCACGATCGAGCGCGTGCCGGTGATCACGTTCTACGAGGGCATCGAGCAGGCACCCGAGGCCACCGAGGTGACCCGCATGCTCAATCTGCCCCTGCGCGCGGGCAGCTACCGGCTCGTGGCCTCCGAGGACATCTGGCCGGGCGACACGCTCTCGATGCGAGCGCGCTCGTTCGTCGCCACGCTGCAGCTGCTGTCGATGGGCGTGGATCCCGGACCGAACTCCCCGCCGCCGACGCCCGACGTCGACACCGAGGAGGAGCTCTACGCGCGCATGGCGACGGCCGACACGATGCAGGATCTCTCCCAGCACGTGGCGGCGGTCTTCCGCGTGCACTGCGGGGAGTCGCAGCCGAAGGATCCGCTGGTCTCAGCCCACGACGGTCGCTTCTGGTACTGGATCGACCGCGGTGATCTCACCTCGCGCGTGCTCTTCGCGATGGCGCGTGACATGTACGACTTGCAGGTGAGTTCAGAAGGCCAGGCATCGCCCATCCTGACCTTGCCGGTCGGCACCGGGCGCTAGCGCGGGGCCCGCGCGGGCAACGTGGGACGAAGGCGCCACGTCAGGACGTGGGCGAACGCAGCGACCGCCGCGACCGTTGCACCACCGACGGCACCACGACCGGCCACCGACAGGTCAGGGACCAGCGTGAGCATGGACGGAAGCCACATCAGGGTGAAACTGCCAAGCATGCCGCTGGCCTGAACAAGACCTACGCAACCCCCAGCCCGGCGCACGGGCATGGACTGCACCGCTGTGGCCACTGCGATCGGCAGCGCCGATGCGCCGACCCCGAGCATCACCACGACCAGCAGCGCGCCCGCAAGATCCAGCCTGACGGGACTCAGTGCCCAGATCGAGATCGCGACCACGACGATGCCTGTGCTCCAACGCAGCAAGGGCACTGGGCCAGTCGACAGCGCGAGCAGCGCCAGCGATGGCGATCCCACCATGGATGCGACCCGGAACGCGGTGACGACGATCTCCCGCTCATCCGGATCGAGTCCCCAGACCGCACGAGCCATGAACTCATTCCAAAGTGCCCCGAACGAGATCAGGATCCCGCCCAAGACGAATCCTGCGAAGCATGCGACGCGGACCGTGCGATTGGCGAGGAGGTATCCCGCTGGCTCGGCGGTCGCCAAGGTGCCTGGCGCCGCCTGCGGCACCTGATCGCGATCCAGGGCAGGTGCTCGGATCCACCATGTCAACGCGGCAAGGACGGGGACGATCCCGACGAGCATCCACATGCCCCATCGCCACGCACCGTCGCCATCGATGGCGCTGCCGATCATGCCACCGACGACGACGAACGCTCCGAGCGTGAACGACAGGATCGCCATGGCGAGCGGGAACCGCGCAGAGCTCAGCTTGTTTGCGGCAAGCCGTCCGAAGGACGGCATCACCAACGCGTTGGCGACACCAAGCAGTGCGGCTCCACCTGCGGCAGTGACCAGACGCTCCGCGCCCCCGTACACGATGGCGCCAACGCCCGTGGCGACCAGTCCCATCAGGGTGCACACTGTCGGACCGTGACGATCGACGAGCGATCCTGCCCAAGGCATGACCAAGCCGCTCGCCAGATAGACGGCCCCGATCAAGGCGCCCAGCCCCGTCGCCGAGAGCCCCAGGTCCTTTCTGACCACAGCAGCCTGCGCAGCAACGATCGACACCGACAGCAGGATCAGCGCAGGCGGCAAGGCGTACACGGCAAGCATCACCACCGTTGTGCGACGTGCGTTCGCGGGCGTTCGAGGCGAGGCTTCGACCGCATTCGTCATGGCTGGTCCGGTCGCTTGCCGTGCATCACCAGTGGCACGATACAGCGGAACACCGCGCTCTCCCGCCCACCGGCCGGCGCTCGATCGACGCCGTCCCCCGCCTACACTCCCCGCGCCATGGACGGCGCGCAGCTTTCGATCACGATGCTCGGCAGCGGCTCGAGCGGCAATGCCGCCATCGTGCAGTTCGGTTCGCTCACGCGCCGCGTCGTGCTGCTCGATGCCGGCCTGAGCCCGCGCAAGGTCCGCGAGGGGCTCCTGCACCGCTGCCCACCAGGCACCGAACTCGGCGCGATCCTGCTCACCCACCTTGACGGCGACCACTGGCACCGTAGCTGGTCGGCGCAGCTCGCGCGCCGCGGCGTGCCGGTACTCCTGCGCGCCGCGCACTTCGCCGGCGCGCTGGCGCTGGGCATCCCGCGCTCGTGCCTGCACGTGATCGAGGGCGAGGCCGCGCTCGGCGAGCACATGCGCGTGCGCGCCGTGCGCACGCCGCACGACGAGGACGGCAGCACCGCCTTCATCATCGACACCCCCGCTGGCCGCATCGGCTGGGCGACGGACCTGGGCACCGTGCACGATGAACTCATCGAAGCGCTGACGGGCATCGACCTGCTTGGGCTGGAATGCAACTACGACCAAGCGCTGCAGCGCGAGAGCCCGCGGCCGTGGCACTTGAAGCAACGCATCATGGGCGGGCACGGCCACCTTTCGAACGACCAGGCGATGGATGCGCTCGATCGGATCCGCACAGTCGCCGACCCAGGCGCGATCGGCCTGCTGCACCTGTCGCGCGATTGCAACTGCCCGCACCTGGTCTCGCGGCTTCTGGCCGCGCGCCACGCTGACCTCGCCGACCGCACCGTGATCGCGCGCCGCAGCGAAGCGAGCCCGGCGCTGCGGTTCACGCGCTCCAGCGAATCGCTGGAGCCTGCAGGTCACCCAACGCCTGCTCGTGCATGGCCCGCCACGCGGGTGCCTGCGTGAGCCAGCCGCCGATGCGGCGGCCATCCTCATCGATCGGGATCAGGAGCGGCATCCCGGGAGGAAGCTCCTCCATCGGTGCGATCACATCCTGCACCACACGCCCTGCATCGTCGAGCTGTCGATAGACCTGGCTCGGCCCATGCTCGGCATCGCGCACCGCGAGCCCGGGCACGACCAGGTCATCGCGGTCGATCCACCACGCAACCGGCGCCCCCGGCAGCACCGGCGTGCCGGGCTGCATGCACGCGAGCGTGCCGCACGGTTCACCGAGCTCAAGCTCGGGCACGATGAACCGCCCGGGCCCGGGCCACACTGCTTCGCGGCATCCCGCCCGTTGCGAGCGGTCAACGGCGAGCCGTGCATCATCGACGATGTCCGCGATCTCGTCGGGGGCTTCGTTGCCCCACACACCCACGAGCTGCTCGACGGCAGCATCGATCGTCGCGCGCGCATGGTCGCGGCACCACGGGCGCTCGCGTGGCGGGACAGCGGTGATCTCTCCGAGCGCGTGCGTGACCGCCTGCAGCTGGATCAGCCACGGCACGCTCGCACGCGCGCGCCCCGCATCGCCATGCTCGCTCCACGCCCGGCTTGCAGCCGCCCAGTCGGACCAACGACCGACCAAGCCAGCCCACGCGATGCTGCGGACATCAGGATCCATCGGGAAAGCGTAGCGATCCGCGCGCGATGGCTGCGCTACCCTCCTTGCTCCCCATGAGCGATGAACTGACCCACGAATGCGGCATCGCGGCCGTCCGCTTGAAGCACCCGCTCGAGTGGTACCGGGAGCATCACGGCGATGCGCTGTGGGGCCTGCGCCGGCTCTACCTGCTGATGGAAAAGCAGCACAACCGCGGACAGGATGGCGCGGGCATCGCGAGCGTGCGCTTCGACATGCCTGCGGGCGACGAGTACCTGACGCGCCTGCGCAACGCCAAGCGCAGCCCGATCGAGCGGATCTTCGACGAAGCCACCGAGCCTGCGCGCGAACTCGGCGCCCATGCGCTGGCGACGATGCCGACGCTGGAGCTCAAGCGCGCCATGCCCCTGCTGGGCGAGGCGATGATCGGGCACTTGCGCTACGGCACGCATGGCGGCCGCGGCCAGTCGATCTGCCACCCCTTCATCCGTCGTCACAGCGTGGCCGCACGCACCCTGGCACTCTGCGGCAACTTCAACATGACCAACGCCCCCGAGCTCTTCCAGACGCTTGTGGGCTACGGCGTGCACCCGGTGGGCGAGAGCGACACGGGCGTGGTGCTCGAGAAGATCGCGCACTCGATCGACCGTGAGCACAACCACCTGCGCGCAGCCATGGGCGCGGGCTCCCTGCGCAACCTCGAGGGTGCCCAGCTCGTCGAGGAAAGCGCGCGCCAGGTCGACTGGAAGCGTGTGCTCGAGTGGGCCGCCGAGCACTTCGACGGCGGGTACGTGCTGGCCGGCCTCGTCGGCAGCGGCGACCTGTTCGTCTGCCGCGATCCGCACGGGATCCGGCCTGCCTTCATCCTCGAGACCGACGAGGTCGTGGCCGTGGCGAGCGAGCGCCCGGCGCTGGCGGGTGTCTTCGGCGTCGATGATGCGCTCGTGCGGCCGCTGCCGCCCGGCCATGCGCTCACCGTGCGCCGCGACGGCACCGTGCGCTGCGATCGCTTCGCGCCCGAACGGCCGCTGCGCCAGTGCTCGTTCGAGCGCATCTACTTCAGCCGCGGCAACGACCGCGACATCTACCGCGAGCGCAAGGCCCTCGGCCGCAACCTTGCGCCGATCGTGCACCAGGCGCTCAATCGCCGGCTCGAGGACGCCGTCTTCAGCTTCATCCCCAACACGAGCGAGAGCGCCTACATCGGCCTGATCGAGGGCATCGAGGCGATCCAGCGCACGCACCACGCCGACCTCGCGTGGAGCCTGCTGCAGTGCGGCGAGCTCACGCGCGATCGCCTTGAGTTCCTGATGGACATTCACCCGCGTGCGGACAAGGTGGCGCACAAGGACCAGAAGCTGCGCACGTTCATCACGCACGATGCGGCACGCAAGGACCTGGTCAGCCACGTCTACGACATCACGCGCGGCACCGTGAACCCCAACGACACGCTCGTCGTGGTCGATGACAGCATCGTGCGCGGCACCACGCTGCGCGACTCGGTCATCACGATGCTCTCGCGACTCGGGCCAGCGCGCATCATCGTCGCCAGCAGCGCGCCGCCGATCATGTACCCCGACTGCTACGGGATCGACATGAGCCACCTCGGTCGCTTCATCGCCTTCGAAGCCGCCGTGAACCTGGTAACCGCACGCGGCCAGGCCGCGGTGCTCGACGAGATCGAGGCCGCGTGCCGCGCGCAGGCCGAACTGCCCGCCGCGAAGATGCGCAACCACGTGAAGCGGCTCTACGACCTCGTGACCCATCAGGAGCTGTGCGCTGAAGTCGCGCGACTCATCACGCCGCGCAGCGTGACGTGGGCGGGAACGGTGGAAGTCGTCTACCAGACCGTTGAAGGGCTTCGTCAGGCCATGCCCGGCCACACCGGAGACTGGTACTTCACGGGTGATTACCCCACGCCAGGTGGTTACCGGGTCCTGAATCGCGCTTATCTGAACTGGCGCAGCGGCATCGATGGCCGGGCCTACTGACCCACATCTCCAAGCCGCTTGACATCCGACGCGATTTGCTGTGCAATCGCCGATTCCCCAATCGAGAACATATGGCACGCTACACAGGTCCAAAGGTCCGTCTCTCTCGCCGCGTCGGTGTCCCCATCGCGGATACCCCGAAGCACACCGCCAAGCGGCAGCTGACGCCTCCCGGCCCGCACGGTTTCCGTGGCAAGCGCCCGAAGCCCTACGGCATCCGCCTGGATGAAAAGCAAAAGCTGAAGTTCCACTACTGCGTGATGGAGCGTCAGTTCCGCCGCATGCTGGCGGAAGCGGGCGCGAGCAAGGGCAACACCGGCGAGGTGCTGCTGCAGATGCTCGAGCGTCGCCTGGACAACGTCGTGCGTCGCGCCGGCTTCGGCCGCACCATCTGGGCCGCTCGCCAGATCGTGGCCCACGGCCACGTGCTCGTGAACGGCAAGAAGGTCGACCGTCCGTCGTTCCCGGTCAGCCCCAACGACGTCATCTCGATCAAGAAGGAGAATGTCCAGAAGCTCGTTCGCGAGACCATGGAATCGCTCGCCGGCCACGTCACGCCGGGCTGGATCGACGTCAACCCCGCCGAACTGACGATCAAGGTGCTCGTGCTCCCCTCCTCGGAGCAGGTCCCCTTCGACGTCAACACCAACTTCATCGTCGAGTTCTACCGCTGAACCCGGCGACAGCCGCAAGCCCCGAGGGCGTGGACGAGTTCCGTCCGCGCCCTCGTTCGTTTCCGCGATAGATTCCATGCCCCGGCAGGCCACGCTGCCTGCCCTCCGAGGCCCAGAACCATGTTGAAGCTCTTCCGCAAGAACCAGCGCTTCGTCAGCATCGCCATGGCAGGGTTCATGATCCTGCTCTTGGTGTCCTGGCTGCTGACCGACAGCAGCACGAACATCGTCGACAACCTGCGCATGAACACGACCACCTGGGCCGTGTCCGACGGTGAGTCGATCTCGGCCAGCGAGCTCAACGACACCATCGCCGAGATGCGCGTGCTCGAGGGCCTGGGCGACCGCACGATCGCCGGCATGGGCGTGCTGAAGGAGCCGGGCTACTGGTACCTGCTCGTCAAGGAAGCCAACGCCTCGGGCCTGATCCCGCCGCAGCAGGAAACGCTGCGCGAACTCTCGATGACGCAGATGCCTGATGGCGTCACGCCCGAAGGTTTCGTGGCCACGCTCGCCTCGCGCGCGCAGACGAGCCAGGAAACGGTGCTCAAGACCCTCTCCAACCTCACCGGCGTGCGCCGCCTGATCACCCTCGTGGCGAGTTCGGGCCGCATCAGCGACGAGCGCCTGCGCCGCGCCGCTGCCGAGATGACGATGACGATGGATGGCGACGTGCTGATCTTGGACGCCGGGAAGATCGCCGGCATCGACGCCCCGGCGCCCGATGCCGCCACGCTCGAGGCCCAGCTCAAGACCCATGGCAACACCGAGAAGGGCCAAGGCGAGAAGGGCTTCGGCTACCGCCTCCCCAACCAGCTCAAGCTCGAGTGGATCGTCATCCCCGCCGCCACGATCAAGGCCAAGCTCGAGCAGAGCCCTGCGCTCTCCAACGTCGAGCTGCGCAAGTACTGGATCGAGCACGAGGCGGAGTTCCGGGCCAAGGAAGCCGTCTCGGCCACGCCGATGACCTTCGACGGCCAGCGTGATGCCGTGCGCGAGAAGGTGCTCGGCCAGCTGCTCGATGCCGAACTCGCCGCGATCTCGAAGTTCGCCACCGACCGCGTGCAGATGGACCTGCGCAGCGTGCCCAGCGCCGGCGGCTACTGGACGCTGCCGGCCGATTGGTCATCGAAGGCCGTGACCCTTGCGGCGCTCGGCCAGGAACTTGCCCAGCGCTTCGGCATCGACGCTCCCGCGGTGCAGACCAGCGGCGAAGGCTGGATCGAGGTCGCCGACATCGCCGCGATCCCGGGCATCGGCACGGCGTCGAGCAAGCGCGTTGGCGCCAGCGACGTGAAGGTGCAGCAGCTCGCCACGGCACTCAAGGAGTTCGGCGGCTCGCCGACCCTGCCGACGCAGCGCGGGGTGGCGTTCCCCACGCTCGCCGAACCGACCTCGCGTGATCTCTTCGTGGTCCGCGTGACCGAAGCCCAAGCTGCCCGCGCAGCGACGGCCGTGGATGAAGTCCGCGCCGACCTCGAAGCCGACCTGAAGCGTGTGGCGGTCTACGACATCCTGGCCACGCGGCTCGACGCACTGCGCCAGACGGCCGCCACCGAGGGCCTGGGCGCCGTGGGCGTGGCCTACGGTGCGGTGTCGCAGCCCTTCCAGGCGCTGAGCGAAGTCAACCCGCAGTTCCTGCAGTTCGGCATGCGCATGGGCATGCCGATCCCGGGCCTTGGCAACGACGAGACCGCGATGAGCGCGCTGGTCAAGGCCGCGATGGCGCTGCCGACCGACAAGCCCGTGGCCGATGCACCGGCACTCGACCGCACCGTCGTGGTGGCGCTGCCCGACCGGCTCGCGGTCATGGTCGCGCAACTGCGCGGCATCGATCGCATGGACCGCGCCGAGTACGAAACCCTGGCCATGGGCGGCCGCCTGCGCGGCATCGCGATGCAGGACGAAGTGAAGGACATGCAGGAGCTCTTCTCCTACGCGGCGCTCAAGCGCAGGCACAACTTCACGACGATGGCCGAAGTCGTCGCCGAGCCCGCCGTTGCCGATCCAGGCACGATCGGCACGACCGAGGGCCTCGGTACGGAGGGCTCGAAGTGAGCGAGCCCCTGCCGCAGATCGCGTTCGACCACTTCGCCAAGGTCGACCTGCGCGTCGCCACGGTGCTCAGCGCCGAGCCGCACCCGAACGCCGACAAGCTGCTGAAGCTTCGCCTGGACGACGGCACGCCGGAAGGCCGTCAGGTCTGCGCGGGCATCAAGGCCTGGTACGAGCCGGCGAGCCTGGTCGGCAAGCAGGTCGTGATCGTGGCGAACCTCGAACCCCGCACGCTGCGCGGCGAAATCAGCCACGGCATGATCCTGGCCGCAAGCGACCTGAAGGCCGACGCCGCCCCTGCTGCCGACGGCGCCAAGCCCGGCCCCGACGAACGCAACGTCGTCGTGCTCGCGGTCGAGAAGCCGGTCAAGGCCGGCAGCCGAGTCAGCTGATCTGGCGCGCCTCTTTACCGACGCGACTTCTGACGCGACTTCTCCCGAGCCGGGGCGTCACCTCACCGGTCGCGTCCGCCAGCGGGTCCCTTCCTCACGCCACACCGACCGCGGCCGCATCGCGGTCGCTCAGCATGCCGCCATCGGAACGCTGGCGCACGGTGCCGTCGCGGCGCCATGAGCGATCGCAACGCGGCTCGTTGCGCAGGTCGGTGATCGACACCGAGCCTGCCCCGCCAAGGTTCACGCGCGACACGCCGCAGAGATCGGCAAGATCCGCCTGCACCAACGCGAGGGCGGCCAGCGCACCGGGGAGTTCCGCATCGATGCCGCTGCCGATCGCGACGCCGGCATCGAGCGGATTCTCGATGCCCGCGGCCTTGGCCTCTTCGAGCGCCTTGAGCGCACGCTCGCGCACGGCGAAGGCGGCATCCCACGCGACGTGTCGCCCCACGGTGCCCAGATCGACATGCGTCGAGGCCATCACGCTCGCCGCGGGCGAGCCGCCATGCAGCGCGCTCCAGGCCTCGTCGGCGGTGTGGGGCAGGATCGGCGCAAGGAGCTGGCAGAGCACCGTCACCGCATCGTGCATGACCTGCTGCGTGCGACGGCGCCGCGCGGCATCGCGCGCATCGCAGTAGAGGCGGTCCTTGGTCGCGGCGCAGTAGATCGCCGAGAGCGTCTCGTTGCAGAAGTCGAAGATCGCCACGTGCGCGGCACGGAAGTCGTAGGCCGCGTAGGCGCTGCGCACGGTGGCCTGCAGCGCGGCGAGCTCGGCCAGCGCCCAGCCGTCGATCGACTCGGGCTCGACCGCGACCCGCTGGCCCGGCACGAAGCCCTCGAGGTTCGAGAGCAGGAAGCGGATCGTGTTGCGCACCTTGCGGTAGCTCTCGCCCGCAAGGCGGAAGTACTCGAGGTCGATCTTGATGTCGCCGTCGTAGGGCACGCTGCTCACCCACCACCGCGCGATGTCGGCGCCGTAGTCCTTGAGCAGCGCCGCCACATCGAGCGCGTTGCCGAGGCTCTTGGACATCTTCAGGCCGTCCTTGTCGACCATGAAGCCGTGCGTCAGCAGCGTGCGGAAGGGCGGCTCGCCCGTGACCGCGAGCGCGGGCAGCAGCGAGAGCTGGAACCATCCGCGGTGCTGGTCGCTGCCTTCGAGGTAGAGCTCGCTGGGGAAGCCGATGCCGCGCGTGCGCAGCACCGAGTGCCAGCTGCTGCCAGCCTCGAACCAGACATCGAAGATGTCGTTGCCCTTGGTCAGGGTGGCCACGTCGAGGCCCGCGGGTGCATCGGCATCCTTCGTGGCGTCGTAGCCCACGAGGAGCTCCTGCGCCGAGAGCTGGAACCAGGCATCGCTGCCCTTGTGCGCGAAGACCGCGGCGACCGCGCGGATGCTTGCAGCCGTCATGAACGCGCTGCCATCGGGGCGCAGGAACGCCGGGATCGGCAGGCCCCACGAACGCTGGCGGCTGATGCACCAGTCGGGGCGGTTCTCGAGCATGCCGCGCATGCGGTTGCGGCCCCAATCGGGGACGAAGGTGACTCGGTGCTCGACGGCATCGAGCGCGAGCTGGCGCAGCGTGCGGCCATCACGCTTGACGGGCCGATCGACGCCGATGAACCACTGCTCCGTCGCACGGAAGATGACCGGCGTCTTGCTGCGCCAGTCGTGCGGGTACGAGTGGGTGAAGGCATGATCGAAGACCAGGTGCCCACTCTCGCGCAGATGCTCGGTGACCTTGGCGTTGGCATCCCACACGCTCAGGCCGCGCAACCACTCGGGCACGGTGTCGTCGTAGGTGCCATCGTCGCGGACCGGGCAATACGTGGGCAGGCCTTCCTTGAGGCCCGTTCGGTAGTCCTCGGCGCCGTGGCCGGGAGCCGTGTGCACCAGGCCCGTGCCGTCCTCGAGCGTGACGTACTCCGCAGCCACCACGCGACCCGAGCGCGCGCAGAACGGATGCCGGTAGGCCAGGCCCACGAGGGCGGCACCGTCGCACTCGGCGACCATGCGGACCTTCTCGGCCTTGATCGTCGCGGCGACCTTCGGCCAGAGTTCCGCAGCCACGATGCTCAGCGCGCCGTCGTGCTCGACGAGCGCATAGCGGTAGCGCGGGTGGCACGCGATCGCCAGGTTGGCTGGCAGCGTCCACGGCGTGGTCGTCCAGATCATCAGGCACGGGGTCTGGTCGATCTCGCAACCGAAGGCGCGCTCGGCGGCCTCGCGGTCCTCGAGCTCAAAGTCCACGTAGACCGACAGGTCTTGCCGCTCCTCGTACTCGAGCTCGGCCTCGGCCAGGGCCGTGCGGTTGGCGATCGACCAATGCACCGGCTTGAGATCGCGGTAGACGACCCCCTGCTCGACCATGCCTGCGAAGACCTCGAGCGTGGCGGATTCGTACGCCGGCTGCATGGTGGCGTAGGGGTGCGCGTAGTCGGCGAACGTCAGCAGCCGCTGCATCTCCTCGCCCTGCAGCTTGATGAACTTCTCGGCGTAGGCGGCGCACTCGCGGCGGATCGCCATGCGGCGCACGTCGGGTGCAAGCGTTTCGAGCTTCTCGGCCTTGCCGCCCTTGACGATCTCGGTCATCACCTTGTGCTCGATGGGCAGGCCGTGGCAATCCCAGCCCGGCACGTAGTGCACGCGGCGCCCCTCGAGGATGCGGCTGCGCACGACGAGGTCCTTCAGGACCTTGTTGAGCATGTGGCCCACGTGGATGTTGCCGTTGGCGTACGGCGGTCCATCGTGGAAGACGAAGGGCTCGGCACCCTCGCGCGCACCCATGATGCGATCGAAGGCGCCGCCATCCTTCCACGCCTTGAGGGTCTGCGGCTCCGCCTGGGCCAGGTTCGCCTTCATCGCGAAGCCGGTCTTGGGCAGGTTCAGCGTGCTGCGGTAGTCACGGGCGGTCGATTCCGTCATGGGACCGCGATCCTACCCCGGACCGGGTCACGCTTCGGGCTCGTCCTCGGGCTTGACGGCCTCGTCGAGGTACTTCTGGAACGCCGCCATGTTGTAGGAGACGAAGCAGAAGACGTGGTGGACCGTGAACCACTCAAGGTCCTTCGGATCCTTGGGCACGTCCTGGCGGATGCGGTTGAGTTCAGCGAGCAGGCGTTCGGCCTTCATGGGCGGCAGGATAGGCCGCGCGCGCGGTCGCGGCTCAGTGATCGTGGCCGTCGTGGCTGCCGTGATCGTGGGCGCCGGGGCTCGATGCCGGTGCGGCGTGATCGTGGCCGTCGTGGCTGCCGTGATCATGTCCGTCGTGGCTGCTCGCCGCGCCATGATCGTGATCGGCGTGGCCGTGCATGGTGGCCTCGAGCCTGGACATGCCCCACGCGAGCAGGATGCCGCCCACGAGTGCCGCGGTGAGCTTCAGCCGGTCGTGACGGTGGAACTGCACCTCGGGCAGCAGGTCACTGCACGCAATGCACAGGAAGACGCCACCACTGAAGGCCAGCGCCAGCGCGATGACGTGCGGATCGTGACGCACGCCGGCCATGAAGAGGAACGCACCCGCCGGCATGACCAAGGAGAAGAGCACCTGGATCACCACGGCCTTGCCCGCATCGACGCGGTCTTGGCGCAGGAGCGCCGCCAAGGTCATGGCATCGAACGGCTTGTGGGCCACGATCACCAGCAGCGTGCCCAGGCCAGCGAGCCAGCCAGCGCTCGATTCAGCTTGAACGCTCGCGGCAAGCGCCACGCCTTCCATCAGGCTGTGGACCGTCAGGCCAAGCAGCGCGCCCATCCACCCCAGTCGCGGTGCGCGCGTGTGCGCGTCGGCATGGGCGTGCGGGGCATGATCGTGCTCGTGATCGCACGTGTGCGCGACGTGCCCGCAGCTGCCGCCACCGCAGTCCCCGCCGCCGCCATGTTCGTGGGCATGAAAGGGCGCAAAGCGCTCAAGCACGAAGAGTGCCATGAAGCCGATCAAGGCCCAGAGCATCACGTCCATCGGCGCGGCGCCACCGCCGTGCGTGCCCAGAGCGTGCGGCAAGAGATGGAAGAAGACGATCCCCAGGATCATGCCGCTCACGGCGCTCAGCACCAGCTGCAGCGGCGTGTGCGCCAGGCGTCGGGTTCCCACCCAGGCGCCGAGCAGGCTGGCTGCGACGACGAGCGCAGCCTCGACGGCGAGTACGGTGGATGGAGCGGCGGCAAGTGTTGGCATGGGTCCTTCCGATGGCCTCCGGAAACGACGCGGGCGCCGCAGAGCGACGCCCGAATCAAGTGGACTGGATGAGAATCGAACTCACAACCTCCTCGATGCGACCGAGGCGCTCTGCCAATTGAGCTACCAGCCCAGCGGGGCGGGGAGTATAGCGGGATCAGGCCCGCGGCGGCGATGCGATAACACGGCCGGGGCAATGAACGGTCGAGGCGAGCCGCTACCCTTTCGCGCGTGGAGAAGATGGTCCCTCAGGCGCCCGCGCCCAACCGCGACACGCCCGCCATGCGGCAGCACGCGCACTTCAAGGCGCGCTATCCCGACTGCCTGCTCTTCTTCCGCATGGGCGACTTCTACGAGCTCTTCGACGACGATGCGGTGACCGCGCACCGCGCGCTTGGCATCACGCTGACCGAGCGCACGAGCGGGATCCCGATGGCCGGCGTCCCCTTCCACAGCGCCGAGACCTACCTGCGCCGGCTGGTCGACGCGGGCTTCCGCGTCGCGGTGTGCGAGCAGGTGCAGGATCCGAAGGAAGCCAAGGGTGTGGTCGAGCGCGACGTGCGGCGCGTGATCACGCCGGGCACGCGCGTGGACGAAAGCCTGCTCGACGACGGCACCAGCAATCGCATGGCGGCGCTCTGCATGCAGGGCGCTACGGCGGCGATCGCCACGGTCGAACTCTCGACGGGCGAGTTCTCGCTGCGGACCGTGCCGACGGCGCGCCTGGTGGACGAAGCGCTGCGACTCGGCGTGGCCGAACTGCTCCTTGAGGAAGCCGACGACGAGGCCACGCGCGAGCGCCACGCTGCGATGGTGCGGGCCATCGGTGCTGCCCGCACGGAACGCCCGGGCTGGTACTTCCGCAGCACGGAGGCAACCGAGGCCCTGTGCTCGCACTATCGCACCTCGACGCTCGCGGGCTTCGGTCTCGATGCGGACGGTGCGCCCGCGCGCGCAGCGGGTGCGCTCGTGCGCTACCTCCACGAAGCGCAACGCCCCGAGTCGCTGCGGCACCTTCGGGCGCCGTCGATCGTCGAATCCGGTGCCGTGCTGGCCATCGATGCCACGAGCCTGCGAAGCCTCGAACTTGAACGCACCGCGCGATCGGGCCACGCGGCCGGAAGCCTGGTCGCCTCGATGCAGCGGTGCCGGACCGGCATGGGGCGGAGGCTCCTGCGTGATTGGCTCTGCGCACCGCTCGCGCAGCTCGCCCCGATCACGCAGCGGCTCGATGCCGTGGCAGCACTCGCCCAGGACCAGCGCGCCAGCGCCGTGCTCGGCGAGGCGCTCGATGGCGTTCAGGACATCGCCCGAATGCATGGCCGCATCGCCATGGGCCGTGCGACGCCGCGCGATCTCGCTGCCCTGGCGCGCTCGCTCGCACGCTGCAGCGAGATCGCCGTCGCCTGCGCCGGCACGCCGGCCCTCGCTCCATTCGCGCAGCCGATGAGCGATGCGCTGCCCGCGGTCCGCGAGCTGGCGATCCGCCTTGCCGGACAGTGCGTGGATGCCCCCCCATCGCACCTGCGCGAAGGCGGCCTGTGGCTCGACGGCGTGGATGCCGAGCTCGACGAGGCGCGGCTCCTGCAGCGCGATGCCAACGCGTGGCTGGCGCGGTACCAGGCGGAACTGATCGAGCGCTCGGGGATCGACACGCTCAAGACCGGCTACAACCGCGTGTTCGGCTACTACATCGAGCTCTCGTCGGCGCAGGCCGGGCGGGCGCCGGAGTGGCTGATCCGCAAGCAGACCCTGCGCAATGCCGAGCGCTACACGACGCCCGAACTCAAGGAGTTCGAGCACAAGGTGCTCACGGCCGAGGCGCGCGCCATCGAACGCGAACAGCGACTGTTCAACGAGGCGTGCGCGATGCTCGCCGAGCACGGTGCAGCCATCGCCATCATCGCCGAGTCGATCGCCGCGCTCGATGTGCTGCGCTGCTTCGCCACCGTGGCGAGCGAATCGGGCTGGACCAGGCCGCAGCTCGTCGATGACGCCGAGCTGAGCATCGACCAGGGGCGGCATCCGGTCCTCGATGGCGTGCTCCGCGAACGCTTCGTGCCCAACGATTGCCGCCTTGGGCATGATGGCAGCGCACGGCTGGCGCTCATCACCGGCCCCAACATGGCCGGCAAGAGCACCTACATCCGGCAGTGTGCGCTGATCGCGCTGCTGGCGCATGCCGGCAGCTTCGTCCCTGCGCAACGAGCCGTCGTCGGCCTGACCGACCGGATCTTCACGCGCATCGGCGCGAGCGATGAACTGCACTCGGGGCAGAGCACGTTCATGGTGGAGATGACCGAGACGGCGGCGATCCTGAACGCGGCCACCCGGCGGAGCCTGGTGATCCTGGACGAGATCGGCCGCGGCACGAGCACGCTTGATGGCCTGAGCCTGGCGTGGGCCATCACGGAAACGCTCGCGGATCGAGGCTGCCGGACGCTCTTCGCCACGCACTACCACGAGATCACCACGCTCGCGGATGAACGCAACGACATCACGAACCTGCACGTCGCCGTGCGCGAGTGGAAGGACGAGATCGTCTTCCTGCACCGCATCGAGGCGGGCCGGACCGATCGCAGCTACGGGATCCACGTCGCGCAGCTGGCGGGCGTGCCGCGCGCGACGGTCGAACGTGCCCGGGCGATCCTCGCATCGCTCGAGGCCGGACATGCTGCGCCCGCGCGCCCAGAGGCCGCCACCGCGGGCGAGCAGCTTGCGCTCTTCACCCAGTACCTGCCGCATCCGGCGCTCGATCGCCTGCGCGGGATCGATCTGGATCACCTCACGCCGATGCAAGCCTTCGATCTCTTGCGCGACCTGCAGCGCGAGTCGCGCGGCTGAACGAGCTTGCCAGCTCGGGATCCCGCGACCGGCTGCATCGGGTGATGGACCCGCAGCTAGGCTTCGTGCATGATCGATCCCTCGTTCCTGCGTTCGAAGCATGCCGCCGGCGCCCCCTACGCCGACTACGTCCGCTCCAGCCCGCAGCATGAGCCCGCCTGGCGGGCCGTCGAGGCGCGCGTGCAGCTTTCGGATGCGCAGCGCGCCCTCGTGGGCGGCTTCACCCGCAGGATCAACGTGATCTGCCTGAGCGGCATGTGGTGCGGCGACTGTTCCGCGCAAGGCCCGATGCTGCATGCCATCGCTGCGGCGTCACCCATGATCGACCTGCGCTGGCTTGATCGCGATGCGCACGCGGACCTTTCCGACGCGGTCCGGATCTGCGGCGGGCTTCGGGTGCCCACGGTGATCTTCGCCAACGAGGACTTCGAGTTCCTGTCGCTCCTCGGCGACCGAACGCTGTCCCGCTACCGCGCCATCGCTGCGCGCGCCCTGGGCGCGAGCTGCCCTCTGCCGGGCGCCCGCGTTGCCGACGATGAACTCGCGGCCACCCTGCAGGACTGGCTCGACGAGTTCGAGCGCGCGCACCTGATCGCGCGCCTGAGCCCACGCCTGCGGGGCAAGCACGGCGACTGACCCCTGCGCGCTCAGCGCAGCTTC
>Ga0172373_10005119_pt1 | contig 18132 bp, 18 predicted proteins | sample Lak10m_2_FD_114546 | JGI IMG/M metagenome (GOLD analysis project Ga0172373, IMG submission 114546) | Freshwater microbial communities from Kabuno Bay, South-Kivu, Congo - kab_092012_10m | ecosystem: Environmental > Aquatic > Freshwater > Lake | place: Democratic Republic of the Congo...
AACCTGGATTCGGAGCCCTGGGCTGGTCCGTCAGGGCAATCGGGTGAAGCCGATTGCCCTGCCTTTGATCATGCCCTCATGCGCCGGGCGCTGCCTCCGGCAGCTTGGCTGCGCTCCGCCATGCGCCTTCAGCTACGCTTCAGGCCCGCTGCGCGGGGCCTCAACGGCCCAGTCGCCCGCTGCCGCGGGCTTCACCGATTGCCCTGGCTGGTCCGTCAGGGCAACGTGGTCAGGTTAAGGAAAGATTGATGGCGACCCGGCTTGAGGTATTTTGAATGCTGCGCCACCCCTCGATAGCCGTCATGCGCGGGCTTGTCCCGCGTACCCACGCCGTTCCACCAGCATTTTGCCGGACGGGCGGGCGTGGATGGCCGGGACAAGCCCGGCCAAGACGATGAATTCAACCAATTCGAAATCTGGCCCCGTTGCCGTGGGCTGGTCCGTATCCGACTACTCGATCAGTTCGGGGACCTTGGCGGTGTCCGGGCGGTCTTCGCCGATCCGCAGGACCAGCTTGCCGTCGGCGGCGTCGATGCGGACCACGCCGCCCTTGGCCAGCTTGCCGAACAGCAGTTCCTCGGCCAGGGGCTTCTTGATGTGTTCCTGGATGACGCGGGACAGCGGGCGGGCGCCGAACTGGCGGTCATAGCCCTTGCGGGCCAGCCAGGCCCGGGCGGCTTCGCTCAGCTCGATGTGGACGTCGCGTTCGCTCAACTGGGTTTCCAGCTGCATGATGAACTTGTCGACCACCTGGGACACGATTTCCGGCCCCAGGTTGGCGAAGGGGATGATGGAATCCAGGCGGTTGCGGAATTCCGGGCTGAACATGCGCTTGATGGCGTCCTGGTCGTCGCCGTCGCGGCTTTCGCGTTCGAAGCCGATGGCCGGCTTCGCCAGGTCGGCGGCGCCGGCATTGGTGGTCATGATCAGGATGACGTTGCGGAAGTCGACGCTTTTGCCGTTATGGTCGGTCAGGCGCCCGTGGTCCATCACCTGCAGCAGGATGTTGAACAGGTCGGAATGGGCTTTCTCGATCTCGTCCAGCAGCAGTACCGAATGGGGGTGCTGGTCGACGGCGTCGGTCAGCAGGCCGCCCTGGTCGAAGCCGACATAGCCGGGCGGAGCGCCGATCAGGCGCGACACCGAATGGCGCTCCATGTATTCGCTCATGTCGAAGCGGGTCAGTTCGATGCCCATGATGCGGGCCAGCTGCCGGGCCACCTCGGTCTTGCCGACGCCGGTGGGGCCGGAAAACAGATAGCAGCCGATGGGCTTTTCCGGCTCGCGCAGGCCGGCGCGCGCCAGCTTGATGGCGCTGGCCAGGGCGTCGATGGCCTGATCCTGGCCGAACACCAGGGTCTTCAGGTCACGGTCCAGGGTGCGCAGGGCCTCGGTGTCGTTGACCGATACCGATTTCGGGGGGATGCGGGCGATCTTGGCGACGATTTCCTCGACATCCCTGACGGTGACCGTCTTGCGCCGCTTCGATTCCGGCAACAGCATGCGTGCCGCCCCCACCTCGTCGATGACGTCGATGGCCTTGTCCGGCAGCTTGCGGTCGGTGATGTACTTGGCGGCCAGTTCGACCGAGGCGCGGATGGCCTCGGGCGTGTATTTCACCCGGTGGTGGCTTTCGTAATAGGGTTTCAGTCCGGTCAGGATCTTGACGGAATCCTCGACCGAGGGCTCGTTGACGTCGATTTTCTGGAACCGCCGTACCAGGGCGCGGTCTTTTTCGAAATGGCCGCGGTATTCCTTGTAGGTCGTCGAGCCGATGCAGCGCAGTACGCCGGCGGCCAGGGCCGGCTTCAGCAGGTTCGAGGCGTCCATCGACCCGCCCGAGGTGGCGCCGGCACCGATCACCGTGTGGATCTCGTCGATGAACATGATGGCGCCGGGATAGTTCTCCAGCTCGGTGACCACGGCCTTCAGCCGTTCCTCGAAATCGCCGCGATAGCGGGTGCCGGCCAGCAGGGTGCCCATGTCCAGCGAGAAGATGGTGGCGTCGCGCAGCACCGCCGGCACCTCGGCCTTGACGATGCGCAGCGCCAGTCCCTCGGCGATGGCGGTCTTGCCGACGCCGGGGTCGCCGACATACAGCGGATTGTTCTTCGAGCGCCGGCACAGGATCTGGATGGTGCGCTCGATCTCGGCCTCGCGGCCGATCAGCGGGTCGATCCGGCCCTGGGCCGCCTTCTTGTTGAGGTTGACGCAATAGGCGGCCAGGGCCTCTTGCCCCTTCTTCACCACTTTCTCGCCCGCCGCCTCTTCGTCGGCGCCGTGCACCGGCTTGGCCTGACTGCGGCCCGGCGTCTTGGCGACGCCGTGGCTGATATAGTTGACGGCATCCAGGCGGGTCATGTCCTGGGTCTGCAGAAAATAGACGGCGTGGCTTTCGCGTTCCGAGAACAGGGCGACGATGACGTTGGCCCCGGTCACTTCCTCGCGCCCCGACGACTGGACGTGGATGGCCGCCCGCTGCACCACCCGCTGGAAGCCGGCGGTGGGCTTGGGCTCGCCGGCCTCGGCATTGACCAGATCGGCCAGCGAGTCGGCGATGAATTCGTCCAGGTCCTTGCGCAGCCGGTCGATATCGACATTGCAGGCGCGCAGGACGGCGACGGCGTCCTGGTCCTCGGTCAGGGACAGCAGCAGATGTTCCAGGGTCGCGTATTCGTGACGATGCCCGGTGGCGTGAGCCAAGGCCCGGTGCAGGCTTTGCTCCAGATTGCGTGACAGCATGGGCGCGCCCCTTTCGCTTCTATTCCTTTTCGATGGTGCACTGCAGCGGATGCTGGTTCTGCCGGGCCAGATCCATGACCTGGGTCACCTTGGTTTCCGCCACTTCATACGTGTATACGCCGCAAATGCCGACGCCGCGGGTATGGACGTGCAGCATGATGCGCGTCGCCTCGTCGCGGTTCTTGCCGAAAAACCGTTCCAGCACATGGACGACGAACTCCATCGGCGTGTAGTCGTCGTTCAGCATCAGCACCTTGTACATCGACGGCTTCTTGGTTTTCGGGCGGGTCTTGATGACCACGCCGGTCTGGGGGCCGTCCTCGTTACGCCGGTCGTCTCGATGGTCGCTCATGGTCACGCTTGCAAGAGGTGTCGTCGCCGATACACCCCCATCATATTGGTCGGAGGCCTCCGACGAAAAGCCCCTCATTGTGCCGTGGCGGGAAATGGACGCAAAAAAGCCCGGCGGTCGACCCGCCGGGCTTTCAGGCAGATGGCGCCGGATCAGGCGGCCAGCTTGACGATGCGGTCGACGCCGGCATTGATCTGGGCGTTGATCGGGGCGATGGCTTCTTCGACGACCTTGATCGACAGTTCCGACAGGCGGGTGGTTTCCGAGACCAGACGGTCGACCTGGGTCTTGGACAGGGCCGACTGCAGGTCGGTCCACTCGCGGATGGTCTTGGCGGCCAGCAGCTGCTTCGAGGCCTCGACGCCCTCTTCGAGGGTCGCCTGGGTCAGGCCGAACACGGCCTTGCCCAGCTCCTGCAGGCCCGAGGACAGGATCTGGCCGGACTTGAGGACCGCGTCCAGACCGTCCTTGGTCGAGACCTGGACGTCCTCGTACGACTTCAGGGCGGCGGCCTGGACCTTCTGGGCGGCTTCCTGGCCGGCCTTGACGGCGGTCTCGATGCCTTCCTGGCTGGCGGCGACGGCCTTCTGGGCGGCTTCCTGGCCGACCTTGACGGCGGTCTCGATGGTTTCCTGGCTGGCGGCGACGGCCTTCTGGGCGGCTTCCTGGCCGACCTTGACGGCGGTCTCGATGGTTTCCTGACCGACGGCGACCACCTTCTGGGCGGCTTCCTGGCCGGCCTTCACGGCGGTCTCGATGGTCTCCTGACCGGCGGCGACGGCCTGCTCGACCTTCTTGGCGGCGGCGGTGGTGGTCTTGGTCTTGACGGTGCTCATGTGTCTGAATTCCTCTGGCGGGTCGGTTCGGCTGCGCATCGGCATGCTGCAGCGCAACATGCCGGTACTATGATTCATGCCCCGGCAGGGTGTCAAATGATTTTTGTGCGGCGCAGCATAAGTATCAGCGGTAGAGCCCGCGCGGCCCGACCTCCAGGGTGAAATCCGTGGTTTCGCCGCGGCGGACATTGTCGGCGCGCTGGGCGTCGAACGGCACCGGGCCGGCGGCATTGACCGGAATTCCGCTGGGGTCCAGGGCGAACAGGTTGCCGGCGAAGGTCAGGGCGTCGAAGGCCGCCGAGGGGTGCTTCCAGGCGGTGAAGCCGTAGCGGCCGTCGCGGCAGGTCGCCGCCGTCCAGTAATAGGATTGCGACGGCAGACGCAGTCCCACCGGCGGCGGGCCGAACATGCCGTCGCCGGCGAAGGATGCGACCAGACGGTCATAGGTGCCCTGGTCCAGGTGCAGCTTGCTGTCATCGGCCCGCCACGGGGCCAGCAGGTCGTCGGCCTGCAGCCGCCCGGCATTGCCCGACCCGACGATCTTGACCGACAGGATCTTCTGCAGCGAATCCAGCTGATAGATGCGGACCTGCTGGGAATAAAGGCCGTTATAGACGACGCGGAAGCGGTCCGGGGCGCCGGGGGCGCAGTTGGCGCGAATGTCGTCGCCGCCGTCCAGGAACGAAAACCAGTGGAACTTGCGGACCACCGGGTCGGCAATGTCCCCGCCTTGGTAGGCGCAGGCGGCGGTGCCGCCCGCCATCAGCAGAACCGCAAGCAATCCCTTGAGAGCGCGTCGCATGGCATCATTCCTTTTTCGGAGGATCAGGCTCTTAGCAGACCCGGCATGCCGGGAGAAGATGGCATCTGTGTGGCGGCGCGTAAACTGGACAGCCAGTCACCATTTCTTTAATCTGCGGCGATACTCTGGTGGCGTTTGCAAACAACAGAAGGTCGATCCCGGTGACGACGACCCGCTATCTTCCTGTGATCATTTCATTTTTCGCTCTTTCTGTGCTGCTGTTCGCGGCGGCGGCCCCCGGTCGGGCGGCGCAGCCGCGGGAAAGCCGCTATGCCTCGATCGTCGTCGACGCCGACACCGGCAACGTTCTGTACGCGGTCAACCCGGACCGGCAATCCTATCCGGCCTCGCTGACCAAGGTGATGACCCTTTACCTGTTGTTCGACGCGCTGGAATCGGGGCGGCTGACGCTGGCCAGCCAGTTGCCGGTTTCGGCCCATGCGGCGGCCCAGGCGCCGTCGAAGCTGGGGCTGCAGCCGGGCGAACGCATCGGTGTCGAACAGGCCGTGCTGGCCCTGGTCACCAAATCGGCCAACGATGTCGCCGTGGTCATCGCCGAGGCGCTGGGGGGCAGCGAGGCCGCCTTCGCCGGGATGATGACCCGCAAGGCCCGGCAGTTGGGCATGCACAACACCACCTATCAGAACGCTTCCGGCCTGCCCGACACCGATCAGGTGTCGACGCCCCGCGATCAGGCCATCCTGGGACGGTCCATCGTCCGCAACCACGCGCGCAACTACCATTATTTCTCGACCCGGCAGTTCAATTGGCGGGGGCAGCCGATTTCCACCCATAACCGGCTGATGCTGCGCTATCAGGGCGCCGACGGCATCAAGACCGGCTATATCCACGCATCGGGCTTCAATCTGATCGCCTCGGCCCGCCGCGACGGCCACCGGGTGGTCGGCGTGGTGTTCGGGGGCGACACGGCGTCGTGGCGCGACCGCAACATGGCGCAGATTCTCGACAAGGGATTCGCCCGCCTGCAGGGTGGCGCTCCCGAGATCCGCAGCGCCCAGGCCGATGACGACCGCGGCGACCTGGACCGCCTGATCGCGTCGGCCCACGCCGCTCCGGTCAAGGCGGGGGGCAAGCCGGTCAAGATGGCTGCGGCCCGCCCGCGTGAGGATTTGGGGGCCGGCGACAGCGACAGCGACGCCTGGGCCGTTCAGGTCGGCGCCTTCAGCGAACACAAGGCGGCCCATCACGCGGCCAGCGCCGCAGCCAGCAAGCTGGGCGGTCTGGTGTCGCGGGCGACCATCGTGGTGGACAAGGGCAAGCAGGGCAAGGCCCAGGTCTTCCGCGCCCGTCTGGCCGGCTTCACGGAAGATCAGGCGCGGGCCGCCTGCAAGCGTCTGGCCAAGGCGAAGAAGGATTGCAAGCTGGTGCAGCCGTCAACGTGACGGCCGCCCCTTTCCGGTTCTGACCGGCGCCAGCCCTTGGGCGGCCTGGCAGGCGGGGCTGTCGGCCGTTGCCGTTGGGGGGGCCGTCTCGCTTGTCGTCAACGGCTCGGCCAGGGTGCCGCCCACGGCGATCGTCTCGCCGCCGCCGGCCGGCAGCAGCCGCAGATCCAGACGCTCCGTGCGCAGATCGATGGTTCCTCCCCCCAGCAGGCCGCGAGAGTCGAACTCGGCCCCCAGGCTGCGCTCGGCGCTGGCGATGCCGTCGCGGATGGTCAGGCGGGCAAAGCCGCACCGCACCGTGGTGGCGGCGTTCCCGGTCGGCAGCAACGGCGAATCCAGTCGTGCCGTCGCACTGCCGTGGGCCTGGAGCAGCAGGGTGTGCAGGCTGTGCCCCCGGCCGGACAGATCGGCCTGGAAGGCGATCCGCCCTTCGACGGCCAAAGGCACGCCGCTTTCGCGGGCCAGACGGCCGGCATCGATCTGAATTCCCTCGATGCGCAGGATCGCGGTGGGCTGGTCCCGGTTCAGTCCCCGCAATTCGGCCATGCCCTGCAAGGCGCCGCCGGCCAGACCGGCCCGAAGCGGCGAGACCGTCAGATTCCCCTGGCGCAGTTGCATGCCGATGGCGGTGTCCACCAGCCGGACCTGTCCCAGGGCCAGGGTGCCGACATGGGCCGATATCTCGGCGTCGATGCCGTCCAGGGCGGCCAGCGGCAGGTTCAGATCGGGGATCAGGCGGCCGTCGGCGTTTCGGGGCGGCGGCCGGACGTCCAGCTTTTCGCCGGGCCGGGGGGCCGGGGTGGCGAAATCGGCCAAAGCCAGGGCCGTGGCGCTGATCTGCGCCACCAGATGGGGCCGTCCGGTCAGCCGCAGCGACAGCTCTCCGGCCAGGTCGCTGCCGGCCAGGCTGGCCTTGAGATCGTTCAGGCGCCAGTCCCCGGCGCCGCCGCGCAGATGGGCGCCGGCTTTCAGCGGTCCCATCGACGGGATGTCGGTGCCGAGCAGCCGAGACATTCCGGCCAGATTGTCGCTTTCGGCACTGACCGCCAGCTCCAGGCCGGTGGCGGCAATGGCGTCGCGGACGCTGCCGCGGGCCGACAGGAAAAGGGTGTCGCGCCGGCCCAAGGTGGCGTCGACATCGCTCAGGGCCAGCCGTCCGCCGGCATCGCCAAGCTTCATGGACAGCCGGAACGGCCCCATCGGCTGCAGGTGGAAGCCCGCCAGCTTGGCCAGGTCGGCGACTTCGTCCCCTTGGGCGGTCAGCTTCAGGTCGATGCCGCGGCCCGAAACGGGATCGCCCAGGGTTCCGCTGACGGCGGTCTGCATGCCGCGGCCCGATGCCTTCAGTTGCAGCGGCCACGGCCGCCCGAGCCCGATGTCGGCCAGACTGCCCAGCGAGCCGGAGGCTTCGAAGCCCTTGCCCTGGTCGTCGCCCACCATCTGCACGGCCATCGGGCCGGCGCCGGGCCGTTCCGGCTGAATGGCAAGCTTGTGGATGTTGATCGTCCGGCTTTGGCCGCCGCCGGCATCGCGGATGATCACCTGCGCATTCTTGATCTTCAGTTCGCGCAGGTTGAAACGGGGCGCGGCCATCCGGTCCGGCGTGGCCGGGGCCGCGGCCGGGTCGGGGATCCAGTTGCCGCGGCCGTGGGCGTCGGTTTCCAGCAGGATGCGGGGGGCCGAGACGATCAGGCGGACCACCCGGATATCCCGCTTCAGCAGCGGCAGCAGGGCCAGTTCCGCCTCGACCCGGTCGATGTGCAGCATTTCCGGGTGCGACCCGCCGGGACGGTTGGACAGGCCGACCCCTTCGGCGATCAGCACCGGCACCAGTCCGACCTTCAGGCGCAACGATCCGGCGATGGTCAGGTCGCGGCCGGTCGCCGCCTTGACCTGCGAGGCCAGGAAGGCGCGCAGGCGGTTGGTGTCCAGAGATTTCGAGGCGCCGATGACCACGACCGCCACGGCGAAGCCGGCGACGACGGCGCCCTTGGCCGCAGTTCTCAGCCGCATGGACCGTCCTTGACCAGCGAGTCGGCGATTCCGGCCAGGTTGTCGAAATCGTCGATGATCATGCGGGCGCCGGCGCTCCGCAGTTCCTCGATGCTGTGATAGCCCCACGAGATGCCCAGCGGCACCGCCTTGGCGGCGCGGGCCATCTGCATGTCGTAGGCGGTGTCGCCGACCATCACGACATTGGCCGGAACGATCCCGCATTCCGCCGCCGCCCGTTCCAGCATGGCGGGGTGGGGCTTGCCGGGATTGTCGTCGGCGGTCTGGATGGTCAGGAAGCGGCCGTGCAGCCCGTGGGCATCCAGCATCGCCTGCACGCCGCGGCGCGATTTGCCGGTGGCCAGCCCCAGCAGCCAGCCGGCCCGGTCCAGTTCCCCCAGGGCGTCGAGGACGCCGGGGAACAGGGGTTCCTCGTTGTCGGGCAGCAGGCGCAGGCCGCGGAAGGATTCCTTGTACGCCTCGGCCACCTGGCGGTGCATTTCGTGGTTGGCCCAGGGCAGCAGGGCGGCGCAGGCCTCGACCAGGGACAGGCCGATGATGCGGCGGACATCGGCCGGGTCGGGAACCCCCAGTTCCATGTGCGACCATGCCTGGGTCATGGCGGCGACGATATTGTGTTCGGAATCGATCAGGGTTCCGTCGACATCAAAAACGACAAGACGCAATTCGCTCATGGATCCGGTACCGGCAGTCATGATGCCTGACTTTACCCCAAGGCGCCGCGGTTACCAAACGGAAGGATGCGGCTGCGTGACAGGGGGGGGAAAGCGGAGTATGGTGCGGCTTCTGTTGGATTTTCGGAGAACGGATGACGATGCGTTCCATCGCTCTTGCGCTTGTTTTCGGGACGGTTGCCGCGTCCTCTGCCCTGGCCCAGGCTCAGGCCCCCGCCCAGTCCCCGACCATCCCCGAGGCGGCGCAACGCTTCCAGGCCTATGTGACCGGCGAGGTCTACAAGAAGTCCATCAGCCAGCTGGCGGTGATCGGCGACACCATTTCGGCGCCGGACTGCAAGGATCACAAGCCGGTCGAGCGGGTGGCCATCACCGTCTTCGGGCCGCCGGCCTTCACCGAGGCCGAGCACCCGCAGGCCGGCCTGTGGATGGATCGCATCAAGGTCAACCGCTGCGGCACCACCGTGGTGCAGAACATCCTGGTCCGGGCTCAGGCCAACGGCCAGCCGCCGCAGATGGCGCTGAAGATGCCCGGCACCACCGCGGCCAATCCGCCCATGCAGGACACCGTGATGAAGGATGTGATCGCCAGCCTGGCCAAGGGCAAGTGCAGCGACCAGACCCGGATCATCCCGGTGAACAGCAAGATCGACAAGGACACCAAGCCCCGCAAGATCGACGAGAAGGGCATGCTGATCGAAGGGGCCTGGAAAGAAACCTGGAGCTTCACCGCCTGCGGCAAGAAGACCGACATCGGCGTCGAGTTCGCCGCCGACGGCAAGGGCGGACTGAACCACAAGATCAAGTAGCCCGCATTTGCGGACCAGGGGGCGGGTGCGGCCAGTCGGGCCGTGTCCGCCCTTTGTTTTTGCGCTCAGGGAGATTTGTCATGCCGACCATCCTGATTACCGGCGCCAACCGCGGCCTGGGTCTGGAATTCGTCCGTCAATATGCCGCCGCCGGCTGGCGGGTGCTGGCGACGGTGCGCGATCCGCTGTCGGGCCGGGCCACGTCCGAGGCCGGCGGCGAGGTCTATGTCGCCGATATCGCCGACGAGACGTCGCTGCGGCGGCTGAAGACGTCGGTGGCGGCCACCATGTTCGACATCGTGCTGAACAATGCCGGCGTCTATGGCGATCGCCAGGATTTCGGCGATGTCGATGTCGCCGAGTTCCTGCGGGTCGTCCGCACCAACACCATCGCGCCGCTGAAAATCGCCGAAACCTTCGCCGACCGGATGGACGGGCGCCGGATCATCGCCGCCGTTTCCTCGAAGATGGGCTCGGTGGCCGACAACGGTTCGGGCGGGTCCTATGCCTACCGGGCCTCGAAGGCGGCGCTCAACATGGTGGTCAAGGGGCTGGCCGCGGATCTGCGGCCGCGCGGCATCACCACGGTGGCCCTGTCGCCCGGCTGGGTGCGGACCGACATGGGCGGCGCCGCCGCACCGCTTGAGGCTTCCGAAGCGGTGGCCGGCATGCGTGCGGTGCTGGACCGGCTGAGCCCGGCCGACAGCGGCAAGTTCTTTCATTTCGACGGAACCGAACTGCCCTGGTAGGATGCGCCGATGTCCGCTCCGATTGAATTCTATTTCGACTTTTCGTCGCCCTACGCCTATTTCGCCAGCCACGGCATCGATGCCGTGGCGGCGGAATTCGGCCGTCCCTGCCTGTGGAAGCCGATGCTGTTGGGGCCGGCGTTCAAGGCGTCGGGCAACCAGCGCCTGGTCGACCAGCCGCTGAAGGGGGCCTATGCCCTGCACGACTGGCTGCGGCTGGGGCGGATGCTGAACCTGCCCTATCGCCATCCCGACCCGTTTCCGGTGGCGACGACCGCGGCGGCACGGGTTTTCTGGTGGCTGGAGGCAACCGATTCCACCCGGGCCAAGGCCTTCGCCCGCGCCGTCTTCGCCGCCTATTTCGCCGAAGGCCGCAACATCTCGGACGAGGATGTGGTGGCCGGGCTGGCCGAGGGCCAGGGCCAGGACCGTCAGTCGGCCGTGGACGCCATGCGGGACCCGCGCTGGAAGGACCGCTGCCGGTCCGAGACCGAGGCGGCCATTGCCCGCGGCGTGTTCGGTGCGCCGTTCTTCTTCGTCGGCGGCGAAGGGTTCTGGGGGAGCGACCGTCTGGAAATGCTGCGCTCCTGGCTGGGCCGCGGCGGCTGGTAGGGGCGTTGCGCGGCGGCCCGGAAGGGTATTATCCTCGACCGTATGACTGTTGACCAGGAGACTTGCGTTGCCTTTGCTGATCGACCTGAAGCCTGGTGAGAAAGTCATCATCAACGGTGCCGTGCTGGAAAATGCCGGGGCCAATACGAAGATCAGGATTCATAACGAGTCCAATATTCTGCGGCAGAAGGAAATCCTGACCGGGGACGAGGTTTCGACCCCGGCTGCGCGGGTCTATTTCTGCCTGCAATGCGCTTATATCTTTCCGGAAAAGCGCGCCCATTACCTCGAACTGTGCGGCCACTATCTGGCCGAGTATCTGGGGGCCTGTCCTTCCGCCACGGACATCGGCGAGGAAATCCGCGCCGACATCGCCGCCGAGCATTATTACAAGGCCCTGAAGGCGTCGCGCAAATTGCTGCGGCACGAGACCGAGGTGCTGGGGCACCTGGAACAGGATGCCGAATCGTGGAGCAGGGCCATCGGCGACGCCGAAATCTGACGGACCCGTCTTCGGCCATGCATGTCGAGGAAAAGCCTGTCGCCTTGCCGGCGACGCTGGCCGACGACCTGGACCTGATCGCCGAGATGACCGGCGATTTCGCCCGCTCGCGCAATATCGAGGAAACCCTGCGGCTGGGGCTGGAGCACATCGCCACCCGCATGGACGCCGAGGCGGCCTCGCTGTTCCTGATGGAGGCCGACAGCGGCGAACTGGTCTGCCGCGCCTGTTTCGGTCCCGCCGATGTCGCCGGCCTGCGTCTGCCGCACGGGCAGGGCATCGTCTGGCGGTCGGTACTGCGCAATTCCACCGAACTGGTGCGCGACACCGGCGACGACCCGGACTTCGCATTCCGCGTCGACACCCGCACCGGCTTCGTCACCCGGTCGATCCTGTGTGCGCCGCTGGCGGTGCGCGACGAGCGGCTGGGGGCCATCGAACTGTTCAACAAGACGGGCGGCGGCAGCTTCGACGGCGACGACGTCCGGGTCCTGCGGGCCTTGGCGGCGTCGGCGGCCCTGGCCCTGATCAATGCCCGTCAGGCGGCGGCGATGGCCGAACGCCAGGCGCTCAGCCGCGAACTGGCCCTGGCCGCCGATATCCAGCGGGCCATGCTGCCGCAGGCGCGTCCGGCGGAATTTCCCATTCACGGCATCAATCTGCCGGCCCGCGGCGTTTCGGGGGATTTCTTCGACATCGTCGAACTGAAGGACGGGCGGCTGGCCTTCGCCATCGCCGACGTGTCGGGCAAGGGCATGAATGCCGCCCTGCTGATGGCCAAGACCGCCAGCCTGTTCCGCTGTCTGGCCAAGCGTCTGGACGGTCCCGGCGCCCTGTTGTCGGCCATCGACGCCGAACTGGCGGAAACCGGCTCGGCCGGCATGTTCGTCACCATGATCGCCGGCACGCTGGACCCCGCCACCGGCCGGCTGCGTCTGGCCAATGCCGGGCACGAACCGCCGCTTCTGTGCTGCGGCGCCCGCATGGTCCGCATCGACGAAGGATTGCCGCCCCTGGGCGTCATTCCCGAGATGTTCGCCGCCGGTTGCCCGGAAAGCGAGATCGACCTGGATGGCGGCACCTTGTACCTGTTCACCGATGGACTGACCGAGGCCGAGGCCGGCGGCCGCATGCTGGGGGCGGCCGGGGTCGAGCGCCTGCTGGCGCGGCACCGGCTGCGGCCGGCGCCCGACCGGCTGCGGGCGGTGGTGGCCGAGGTCGCTCCGGACGGTGCCGTCCTCAAGGACGACCTGACCATGCTGGTGGTGGAAGATTGCCGCCGGGCGCCGCTGCTGCGCCGGCTGTATCCGGCCCGGCCCGAATCGCTGGCCCTGGTCCGCCGGGCGGTGGCCGGGATCCTGGAGGGGTTGGGCCTGCCGGCCGAGATCGCCGGCGACATCGTCCTGGCGGTGGACGAAGCCTGCCAGAACGTGGTGCGCCATGCCTATGGCCCCGGCAATTCCGGCGACATGGTGGTCGAGGTCCGGCGCGAATCCGGCCGGCTGGCGGTCGACCTGCTGGATTTCGCCGCTCCGGTCGATCCGTCCCGGGTGGTGTCCCGCGATCTCGACGACGTCCGGCCGGGCGGGTTGGGGATCCATCTGATCCGCACCATCATGGACCACGCTGAGTTCGTGACTCCGCCCCGCGGTGCGGGCAATCTGCTGCGGATGACCAAAAGGATCGAACCGTCATGACCGTCGATATCCGCGAACAGGGGGGCTCCGTCGTCGTCGGGCTGGAGGGCGAGATCGATCTGCAGCATTCGCCGGCGGTGCGCAAGGCGCTGATGGATCTGATGTTCGAACGCCGCGACGTGGTGGTCGAGATGAGCGGCGTCGCCTATATCGATTCCTCGGGCGTCGCCTCGCTGGTCGAGGCTTATCAGATGGCCCGCAGGAACGGCAGCCGCTTCGTCCTGGCCGCGGTCAGCGCCCCGGCCCTGCGGGTGCTGCAACTGGCCCGCCTGGACAAGGTCTTTGCCCTGGCCGCGACGGTCGAGGCCGGACTGAGGGGCTAGCGCCGATGCCGCACCGCCTGCCGCCGCTGCTGGAACGGGTCGGGCGCGCCGCCGTCGGCGGCGTCGCCGAACTGGGCTTCGCCGCCTCGCTGCTGGGCCAGTCGCTGTACTGGCTGGCGCTGGGCCGCGCCCGCGGGCAGCCGGTGCGGCTGGCCCCGATTTTCGCCCAGGGCATGGATATCGGCATCGCCGCCTTGCCCATCATCACCGTGCTGGCCGCCACCATCGGGCTGATGCTGGCCATCCAGGGCATCTACACCCTGAAGACCTTCGGCGCCGAAAGCCGCGTCACCCTGGGGGTGGCGCTGTCGACGGTGCGCGAATTCTCGCCGCTGATCACCGGCATCCTGGTGGCCGGGCGGTCGGGCTCGGCGCTGGCGGCCCGGCTGGGCACCATGCGCATCAACCAGGAAATCGACGCCCTGACCGTCATGGGCATCGCGCCGGTCCGCTTCCTGGTGGTGCCGCCGCTGGTGGCGATGGCGGTGCTGATGCCGCTGCTGACCCTGTGGGCCGATCTGGTGTCGCTGGCCGCCGCCGGCCTGTACATCGCCGCCGAACTGCAGACCGGCTTCGCCGCCTATGCCGACGAGGTGCTGTCGCTGCTGAAGCTGAACGATCTGATGCACGGCCTGGCCAAAAGCGCCATCTTCGCCGTGCTGGTGACCATCGTCGGCGTGGTCAACGGCGCTTCGGTGTCGGGCGGGGCGGAAGGGGTCGGGCGCATGACCACCCGCTCGGTGGTGCAGGCCATTTCCGCCATCGTCGTCACCGACATGATCTTCGTCTTCATGGTGACGCGATGAACCAGCCCCCCATCGTCGTCGAGAACCTGAACACCCATTACGGCGACCGCCATATCCTGAAGAACGTCTCGCTGGCCGTCGAACCGGGCGAGATCTTCATCATCATGGGCGGGTCGGGGTCGGGCAAGACCACGCTGCTGAACCATCTGCTGGGGCTGCTGGTCCCGACCTCGGGCACCATCCGCATCCTGGGGCAGGACATCCACGCCATCCCGGCGCTGGAACGCCGGAAGCTGCGCACCCGCATGGGGGTGGCCTTCCAGTCCGGGGCGCTGTTTTCCAGCATGAGCGTCGGCGACAACATCGCCTTGCCGCTGCGCGAGCATTCGAACCTGGACGAGACCACCATCGGCATCGTCACCCGCCTGAAGCTGGAAGTGGTCAGCCTGGCCGGCTTCGAAAGCCTGATGCCGTCGGAACTGTCGGGCGGCATGATCAAGCGGGCCGCCCTGGCGCGGGCCATCGTCATGGACCCGCGGCTGCTGTTCTGCGACGAACCGTCGGCCGGACTGGACCCGGTGGTGGCGTCGTCCATCGACGACCTGATCCTGCGCCTGCGCGACGCGATGGGCATGAGCATCGTGGTGGTCACCCACGACCTGGAATCGGCCTTCAAGATCGCCGACCGCATCTGCGTGCTGGACCGGGGCGAGGTGCTGGCCCTGGATACGGTGGACGCCATCCGCCGCTCGGACAACGAGCGGATCCAGAATCTGCTGAACCGCCGTACCGAAGAGGCGGAAATCGACCCCGACGCCTATCTGCGGCGGCTGATGGGGGAAAAAGAGCGGAGTTCCCGCTTCGGACCGGACGCAAGGAAGGGTTTATGAGGGACGCGCGCACCAATTACGTCGTCGTCGGGTCGTTCGTGCTGCTGATGCTGGCGGTGCTGGTGGTCACGGTGGCGCTGCTGACCGGGCGGACCGGGGCGGCCGACATCTTCTACACCGAGCTGCCCCATGTCGGCGGCATCAAGTTCGGTTCGAAGGTCACATACGAAGGCTTCGTCGTCGGCACCGTCGAGGACATCGAACCCCGCCGCGCCGACGGCCGCACCGCGTTCCGCCTGAAACTGGCGGTGCGCCAGGGCTGGCCGGTCCCCGAGGGCTCCATCGCCCGCGTCACCGCTCCGGGCATCCTGGCCGCCGTGGTGGTCGACATCAAGGGCGGGGCGGGGAATGCCCTATTGGTTCCCGGCGCCACCATTCCCGGCGGCCCGGCGGCCAACATCTTCGCCGTGATGAACGAGATGTCCGGCCAGGTCGCCCGCCTGAACCAGGAAGGTCTGCTGCCGCTGATGGCCACCTTGAACCAGCAGGTGGCCATGCTGGGCACCATGCTGGAGAGGCAGGCCCCCGACCTGCTGGCCAATCTGCTGTCCATCAGTTCCGATCTGGCGGCCAAGGCGCCGCGCATCACCGCCGACGTGCAGAAGATGACCGGCACCCTGGCCACCCAGGTGGTCAACGACCAGAATGCCGCCCGTGTCGGCGAGTCCCTGAAGAACGTCGCCGACCTGACCGCCGGCCTGCAGGACAGCCGCAGGAAGCTGGACGGCATCATCACCGCCATCGACGCCAACAAGGGCAATGTCGACCAAAGCCTGAAGGACCTGCGCCACACCCTGCAGGCGGTGGCCCGCACCATCGATTCGGTGACCTACAACCTGGAAGGCACCAGCCGCAACGTGCATGAATTTTCCCGCCAGATCCGCGACAATCCCGGCGTGCTGATCGGCGGCACCAAGGGCAGCGGCGACGGGCCGGGACGGAGATGACCATGAAACGCGTTTTTCCATCCGCCGCTCTGGCGCTGTCGCTGGCCGCCTGCGCCCAGCCGGCGCCGCCGCGGGACAGTTTCCACCGGCTGGAGATCGTGCTGCCGGCCCGGCATCTTTCCGCGCCGGTTCTGCCGGGCATCCTGGAAGTGTCGCGTCTGGACAGCGAGGGATTGCTGGCCGAGCGGCCGCTGGCCTATCAGGATTCCGACGGCTCGCTGGCGCGCTACCGCTACGACCTGTGGAGCGACGTGCCGGCGGTGATGCTGCAGGAACATCTGGTCGACGCCCTGCGCGGCGCGGGCATTGCCGATGCCGTCGTCACCCCGGATCTGCGGGTGCCGCCGCACTGGGTTCTGCGCGGGCGCATCAAGCGGTTCGAGCTGATTCCATCGGCCGGCAAGGTGGCGGTCCGCATCCGTCTGGCGGTGGTCTCGGCCCGCGACGGCACCCTGGTGCTGCAGGAAACCTATGACGCGGAAATGCCGGCGGCGGCCGGACCGCAGGCCGAGGCGGCGGCCCTGGGCCGTGCCGCCAGCGACGTCATCGCCCGTTTCATCGCCGACCTGGGCCGGGCCGGAGGGCGGTCATGAGCCTGCGCAAGCGTCATGCCGCGCCGCCCCGCGGCAAAAGCCGCCAGGCCCCGGCCCTGCGGGCGGTGGAAGTGGTCATCGACGAGATCGGCGCCCGCGGCGACGGTGTCGCCCGGTTGCTGGGCGATCTGGTCTTCGTCCCCTTCACCGTTCCCGGCGACCGCGTCGTCGCCCGGGTCGAAGGCAAGCGCGGCGACGGTCTGGCCGCCGCCCTGATCGAGGTTCTGGACCCCGGGCCGGGCCGCGTCGCCCCGCCCTGTCCGCATTTCGGCCGGTGCGGCGGCTGTTCGCTGCAGCACATGGACCCTGCGCTCTATGCCGGGTGGAAGCGCGATCTGCTGGTCGCGCAACTGGCGCGCGGCGGTCATCCCGACGCTCCGGTGGCGCCGCTGATCCAGGTGCCGCCGGCCAGCCGCCGCCGGGCGACCTTCGCCTTCCACCGTTCGAAGACCGCGACCGTCCTGGGCTTCAACGCCCGTGCCAGTCATTCGGTGATCGACATCGGCACCTGCCTGCTGCTGGAACCGGCCGTGGAGGCCGTCATGGCGCCGCTGCGCCGGATGCTGGGCGAGGTGGTCGCCGCAGGCGAGGACGGCGACGTGGTGGTGCTGGCCACCGAGGCCGGGCTGGACGTGCTGGTCGAGGCCGATGCCCGCCTGGATCTGTTCGACCGCGAACGGCTGGCCGCCTTCGCCGACGCCCACGATCTGGCCCGGCTGTCGTGGCGCCGTCCCGGGGCCGGCTTCGTCGACCCCATCGCCCGGCGTCGTCCGGCTCTGGTCCGTTTCGGCCCGGTGGCCGTCGAGCCGGCTCCCGGCGGTTTCCTGCAGCCGACCCGCGGCGGCGAGATGGCCATCGCCCAGGCGGTGCTGGACGGCGTCGGCCCGGCGGTCCGGGTCGCCGACCTGTTTTCCGGTTGCGGCAGCTTCACCTTTCCCCTGGCGGCCCGGGGGGCCGCCGTGCATGCCGTCGAGGGCGAGGAAGCCCCCGTCCGTGCCCTGGAAGCGGCAGCAGCCGCCGCCGGACTGAACGTCACCGCCGAAGTGCGCGATCTGGCCCGCCGTCCGCTGCATGCGGCCGAACTGAAGCGGTTCGACGCCGTGGTGTTCGACCCGCCCCGGGCCGGGGCCGCCGCCCAGGCCGAATTGCTGGCCCAGGCCGGCCCGGCCCGGGTGGTGGCGGTGTCGTGCAATCCCGCCACCCTGTCGCGCGATCTGGATATCCTGGTGCGGGGCGGCTATGGCCTGGATATCGTCACTCCCATCGACCAGTTCGGCTGGTCGGCCCATCTGGAAGCGGTGGCGGTGCTGACCCGGCGGTGATTTTTCCTCCGGGGTGATCGCCTTTGGCGATCACCCCGGCTTCTTTCATGTCTGCCTCAATCGCCGGCGGGGGGCATCCGCCCCCTTCCTCGCTTTCCCTCCGGGGCTCCGCCCCTCCGG
>Ga0172373_10005120_pt1 | contig 18131 bp, 19 predicted proteins | sample Lak10m_2_FD_114546 | JGI IMG/M metagenome (GOLD analysis project Ga0172373, IMG submission 114546) | Freshwater microbial communities from Kabuno Bay, South-Kivu, Congo - kab_092012_10m | ecosystem: Environmental > Aquatic > Freshwater > Lake | place: Democratic Republic of the Congo...
ATCCAGAAGCCGTTGCATCGGCTCCAGCGCACGCGGGAAATCAATCGCCCGCACCGGACGGCACATCACTTCTAACGCCTGATAATAATCCATCACACACCTTCAAAATGGATACGCAATAAGCCAATCTTTCGGCCCACGATCTGTTTCCCCGCGCTGTTCACCGCCTTTCGAAAAGCATCCCCCCGCTGCGCTTCCCCTCTACATTTCATTTCAATGGAGAGGGGATAAGCGGGGTGAGGTTCTTACCGATCCGTGAAACCCAGTATACTCATTTCCAGCCGCCGTACCGCATCCGGCAGTTCGCTCAGGTTGAGCAGCAGCGCGTCCGCGCTCACCGGTTGATCGTCGGCATACGGGTACAGCAAGGCACGAGCGAACGGGTCTTTGCTGTGCAGGCGCGTCGGCACGCTCTCCAGCGGCGGAATCCACACAGTCTTAAAGCCATGTCCCGCCGGATACAGCACATCATCATCGTAGCGATCGCCCACCATGATTTGCAACTGCGTCTGTTCCGGCCACGCGCCAAAAAAGCGCCGATCACGCTTCAGCCCGTTGTGGCTGTCCGGCGTGAGGACGGCGCTGAACAGCGGAGTCAGCCCCAGCGCGTCCAGCACCGGCTGTTGATACTTCGCCAGCCCTTTCGTCGCCACCACCAGCGCCCGGTGCGTCGCCGCCAGATCACGCAGCGCGGCCTCCGCCCCCGGCAGCGCGTTCGAGTGGCTGGCGGCATATTGCCGGACGAGCGCCTCCGCGCTGCCTTCCACCGTCACCCCCCAGCGCCCCGCCACCGTCTGCGCGATGTCGTCCCAGTCCATCGCCCGCAGCGGTGGATAGGCCGCGTCCGCCTGCCGCAACGCATACTCGGCTTCCACCGCCTCGCGCACGGCTTCTAACGGCTGTCCGGCTCTGGCGGCGATGTCGCCCAACAGCGCTGGCCACACGGCACGCTCGAACGGGTTGACCATGATCGTCCCGTCCAAATCAACAAAGACCACCACTGGCTGCGTCATGTTCCCGCCCTCCCATCATCTACTTTGTCGTCCCCGTGTACCAGCGCCCACAAGCGCGGCACATCCCGCGCCAGCACGTCCGCCTCGCTGCGCCAGCCAAACCCCGGCCCCACACCGCCATATTCCAGCGCCACAATGCGCGGTTGCGACCAATCCCCCGCGTGAATATGCGCCAGCGCCCATTCGGTCAGCGACCAATCGACATCGGTCATCGGGAAGTGGTCTACCCACCGCTGTTCCGCTTCATCATAGCGCGTGCCGGCGATATGCAGTTCGCGCAGGGCGTGTAGCGGCATCCGTTCGATGTAGGTGCGGGTGTCCTCGCCCCGATGCACCGCCGCCATGTGGGCATGAGCGATGTCCAGCAGCAGGCCGCAACCGGACTCGTCCACAATCTGCGTGATGCGCTCCGGCGCAAGCACCGCGTCCGGTATTTCGTAGTTCGGGTCCCAGTTGGCATTTTCAAGAATGACGCGCTCTGCCCCGAACAGCGCCACCAACCGCGCCACGTCCTCGCGCATTGCCTGCATCAGCACATCGGCCTGCACAGGCGAACAACCCGTCAGCGGCATCCCCGTGAAATCGGAAGCCTTCGGCGCGAGGTGCGTGTTGATGAAGGGCGTGAGGCTGCCCGCCAGCAACGCCTCGATATGCGGCAGCCCCAGCGCGTCGAAGTTATTGCGCCCCGCCATCAGCGGGAAATGCACATAGGCCGGAAGTTGCATTTGCGCCTCCGCCACCATATCCGACCAGTCCGGGCATTTATACAGGTCGAAGCGCACCGCGCCCGCCGTCAGCAGCGCCGCCGCCTGTGGCGAATAGTTAACTGCAATCTGCATAGCGACCTTCCTGTGTGCGAGGCACAAAATCTTGCGCCGCTGCGAAAACCTATGGTAGACTACCCACACAGCCGTTAGCAACGGCGAAATGACTCGGACGTGTTGCAGAACGACTCAGATCATCCTCCCCCATGTTTGAACATCCTTAACGGAGACATTTTCCGGTGTTAAGGCTTTCTTAACTGCCGGTTTTTACATTGGGCGGGGGGCATTGGCTCAGAGAGGGAATCCAGCTTTGGACGTAGGCAGTATTGCGTTTTTATTCGGGCTTATCGGGGTTCATGCCGCCATCACACTGGCATATTCGGCTGTAACCAACAGCCGTGAAACACTTTTCAAAGAACATGAAACCGCGCATGGCGACGACATCCCGCCGCGCCTGCATCTCACCTACCAGTTGAGCCTGCTGTTGGTACGCTTCACCATCGCGGCGGTGGCGGTCACGCTGCTCGGTCAAACGCTGGCGGCGCAAATGGTGATGGACAACCTCGATCTGGCACGCATCCTCGCCTATATCGTGGTGTTGTTCCCAACCGCCATCCTCACGCTGATTCTGGGCGACCTCGTGCCGGAAGCCATCGGCACAACCCGTGCCGACCGACTCGCGCCCGGTGCGCTGCGGCTGCTGCGGACGCTCACGCTCATCCTCAGCCCGCTGGTGACGGCGATGATCGCCCTCAGCCGCTGGTTAGCTGGCATTTTCGGCAGCGGCGACCGCGTGAACATCTTCACCGAAGAAGAAATCCTGACTATGCTGGATGCCAGCGAAAAAGAAGGCGCGATTGAGAATGAGGAGAAGGAGATGATCTACTCCGTCCTCCAGTTCGGGGATCGGCTGGCACGAGAAGTCATGGTGCCGCGCATTGACATCGAAGCCGTCGAGATCAGCACGCCGCTGGACAAAGCCCTCACCACGCTCATCGAAACCGGACACTCGCGCATCCCCGTCTACGAAGACACGATTGATAACATCAAAGGGCTACTGTACGCCAAAGACCTGCTGCGCGAACGCAACCACCCGCGCCCGCTGAAAGACATCCTGCGCAAAGCCTTCTTCGTGCCAGAGAGCAAACAAGCCGATGTGCTGCTGCGCGAACTACGCGCCAACAAAATCCACATGGCGATTGTGGTGGATGAATACGGCGGCACAGCCGGACTCGTGACGATTGAAGACCTGATTGAGGAGATCATCGGTGACATTCAGGACGAGTACGACTTGAACGAAGAAGCCGAATACGTGCAGCAGGGGCCGGATGCCTACATGGTGGATGCCAGCATCAACCTGTCGGACTTCAACGACCTGATGGATGTAGAATTTTCCAACGAGGACAGCGACACGCTCGGCGGTTTCCTGTTCACCCTGTTCGGGCACGTCCCCGAAGTGGGCGAGAGCGTGGAGCATGGAAATTTGAAGCTGCGGGTCGAAAAGCTGGATGGCCGCCGCATCCGCAAGGTGCAGGTCACGCGGCAAACACCGCCGCCGCAAGCCTCTACCGACAGCGCGGACAACAGCGCCGCGCAACCGCAACCTGTATCCGAATAACGCTCATAGAGGAGATCATCATGCCGGTTCGCATTGATGTCTGGTCAGATTTTGCCTGACCGTGGTGCTTTCTAGCGTCTTCCAGTTTGGAAGAACTCACCCGGTCGCACGATGTCGAAGTTTTCTGGCACGCTTTTGAACTGCGCCCGAAAGGGTCGCCGCCCATGCCCGCCGAATATGCCGAGTACATCCGCACACAGGCGCAACCGCGCTTTCAAGCAATGGCGCAGCAGCAGTACGGCATCGAGATCAACAGCGGCAAGTTCGGCATCGAAAGCCGCGCCGCGCTGATCGGCGCACAGTTCGCCGCCGAACAAGGCAAAGCGCAAGCCTATCACGATGCGGTGTTCCGCGCTTACTGGCAGCAGGCACAGTCCATTGATGACCTGACCGTGCTAACCGACCTCGCCCAGCGGGTCGGCCTCGATCCGGTGCTGTTCCGCGCCGCGCTGGAAGATGTGCATTACGAGGAACAGGTGGAAGGCGACATCGCGCAAGCGCAAACGCTCGGCTTAAACGGCGTTCCGGCGCTGGTCTTTGACAGTCGCTATCTGGTCAGCGGGGCGCAGTCGTACACGGTGCTGTGCCGCGTCGTGGAAGATATCCAGTCGCGCCAGAGCAACGCATAAACACCAGCGGCGGGGGTGGCTACCATCCCCGCCGCCGTTCGCGCCGCAGCGCCCTCAATCCATCTGACGCTGCGCCAGCGTGTAAAACAGGCCGTTCGAGTCGCGCATCAGTTCGGCGAACGTCCCTTCTTGCACGATGCGCCCTTTGTCCATCACCACAATCCGGTCAGCGGTCATAATCGTACTCAGCCGATGCGCGATCACGATGCGCGTGGCATCCAGCGCCGCGAGGCTGCGCGTGACCACCGCCTGCGTCTGATTGTCGAGGGCGCTGGTGGCCTCATCGAACAGCAAAATGCGCGGCTTTTTGGCGATCGCCCGTGCGATCAACACGCGCTGCCGCTGCCCGCCGGAGAGGGTGCTGCCGCCCGCGCTGATGAAGGTGCGTAACCCCATCGGCATCCGGCGCACGTCCTCCTCCAGCCCCGCCATACGCGCCGCATCCCACGCTTCATCCAGCGTCAACGGCGCTTGTCCGGCGATATTGGTGTACAGGTCGCCCGTCATCAGTTGGCTACTTTGCAACACCACGCCCAACTGCCGCCGCACCGCCCGTAAATCGAGGCCGTTCAGGTTCTGCCCATCATAGAACACGCCGCCCGAATCCGGTTGCTCGAAGCCCAGTAGCAGCCGCAGCAGCGTACTCTTGCCCGACCCCGATGCCCCCACCAGCGCCACGAATTCGCCGCGCCGCACATGCAGCGAAATATTATCCAGCACCAGCGGCGCTTTAGCGGTATAGCGGAAGTTCACGCGGCTAATTTCGATCTCCCCGAACAGCACGCCGGGATCGGCTTTGGTCGCGCTCACTTCCGGCGCGGTGTACAAAATGGGCAACGTGCGCTCATAAGAAGGCACAATCCGCAGCAGACTGGTCACGGCGCTGCTCAATAGCAACCCCGCGCCGAGGAACTGATTGAAGGCCGCCACGAACGCCGCGAACGCACCGCTGTTCAACCCCAGCGAACGCTCGCCCGCCGCCGCGAACAGCACCAGCAGCGCCAGCACCGTGAACGCGGCGTTGAACACCAGCAAACGGTTATTGATCTCCCGCACGCGCAGCGCCAGCCGCCGTTGGGCGCTGTACTCCCGCGCCCAGAACGCGAACGCCCGCGCCTCCACCCCTGCGATTCGCAGTTTGGAGATGCCCGTAATCAGTTGCAGCACCAGCCCGGAAATGCGACCTTCTACGTCGCTCAGGCCGCGCAGGGGGGCGGTTTGCGTGGCGCTGACCGCGACGGTTGCCACCACCGCCACCAGCACCAAGCCCGTCGCCAGCAGCGCCAGCGGTGCGCTGATGAAGAACAGCAGCGCGAAGTTGAACAGCGAAAACACGCCCGACAGGATGGACAGCACCACCGAACCGGATACCGCGCCACGAATCGCGCCGATGCCCAGCGCACGGCTGCTCAGATCGCCCGCCGTGTAAGCGCGGAAAAAGGGCATGGGCAGCTTGAGCAACCTGTCCCACACCGCCGCTTGCAGGGTAGCATCCAACCGGCTTTCGATGCGTAAAATAGCGACGCCGCGTGTGATTTGCAGCAGCGCCGCCGCGATGGCGCTGCACACCAGCGCAGCGGCCACCAGCACCAGCAGCGAACGCTCGTTCAATGGAATCACCGTGTTGAACAGCCAGCCCAGCGCCAGCGGCGGCAGGATGCCCAGCGCCCCGCCCGCCACGCCCATCAGCAGCACCGTCCACAGGTCGCGCCGCGCCCCGCGCAGGCCGAAACGCAGCACCGCCCACCACCCGCGCAATGGTTCATCCGGCAGCGGGCAGTAAAAAGCGTAAGCACGGGAATTGAGCGCCGCCGCCACCGCCGCTGTCAACGGCGTTTCAGACCGCGCCGACGGGTCATGCAACACATAGCGCCCCGGCGAAACCGACAACAGCGCCACTGGACGCTGATCTTCCGCGCCGAAGGCCAGCAACGGGCCGTTATCCTGTTGCCACCAGCCCTCGCGCAGCGCCACCTGCCGCACCCGCATCCGCGAGGCCGCCGCGATGCCCTCCAGCGTTTGCGCTTCGGCCTGTCCATCCAGCGGATCAGGACGGGGGCGCACCTCGATGCCCATCGCGCCGCCCACCAAGCGGCAGGCCGTCACCAGCGGGTCTTCCAGTCCGTACCCCGCCAGCAGCGCCACCGACTGATGCGGTTGCAGCACTGAAGCCAGCAGCGCGGAGGCATTCCGCAGCGCCGTCTGATTGGCGGCAGCACGCGCCTTCAGCCGTTCGCGTTCGGCGCGTTCCTCGCGCTGCACGTTCCAGATAATCAGGTCGAGCGCCATGCGGTGAAAGTTATCCAGACAGTTGCGGGCGTAGGGCTGCGTCAGAAACGTTTCGGTATCCAGCGCCAGCAGATGGGAAGGGCCGACGGCTTGCAACCATGTCTGCTCGGAAATCGGCAGGAAGTCGTCCTCGCCCATCAGCGGCAGTTCTTCCCATCCCATGAAGCGGGTGATGCCCAACGGGGCACTCACCCACAGCAGTCCCCGGCGCGGTCTGGCAATCGCGCCAGCCTTCAACGCCAGTTCATGCCCGGCCTCCAACGCCTCAAAGCCCCGCGCCGGCAGCGCCAGATATTGCGCCAGCCCGGACGACAACCCTTCCGCCCACTGGCGCACCAGATCAGCGGCTTCGGCAGCGGTTTCAGGATCGAGCGCGAAGGCTTCCACCATCGGCCACGTCAGCGGTTGCAATTCCGTGCCGGCGGAGCCTACCGCCACCAGCCCCACCTCACGCCCGTAGTGCTTCAGGTTCATGCCGAACAGGGCGCTACCTGCTTCGGCGCGGAACACATGCCGCCGCGCCCCATCCGGGCCGTCCGCGCCCAACCGCACCGCGAACACATCCACCGTGCCGGACACGATCAGCCACACGCGCTCCGGTTCATCCAGCATGAACGGCTTATGGCTGCCCACCAGCAACCGCCCCCCGGCCTGTTCGGGAAGCCGCGCCAGCAGCAACGACTCCGCCGCGCTCATGATTGCACCTCGTGCATGGCGGCGCGCACACTCTCCGAAACATCGGCGGAAACCAGTTGTTGATACAGCCCCGGCTGACCGCGCAGTTCGTCGTGCGTGCCGCGCTGCACGACTTTGCCAGCCTCCAGCACAATGATCTCGTCCGCGTCGCGGATGGTACTCAGGCGGTGCGCCACGATCAGGCAGGTGCAGCCGCGCCGCCGCAAATGGTCGTCAATCTGGCGCTCGGTCAGGGTATCCAGCGCACTGGTGGCCTCGTCCAGAATCAAAATAGTCGGGCTGCTCACCAGCGCCCGCGCAATCTCCAACCGTTGCCGCTGTCCGCCGCTGAAGTTGCGCCCGCCTTCTTCGATGCGGTGTTCGTAGCCTTCGGTACGATCCAGAACATCATCATGAATCGCCGCGTCTTTGGTCGCCCGCAGGATGCTGGTTTCCGGCAGGGTATGATCCCACAGCGTCAGGTTATCGCGCACGCTGCCCTCAAACAGGAAGATGTCCTGATCCACCATCGCCAGCGAATTGTTCAGCAGCGCACGGGGAATCTGGTCGCGGCGCTGACCGTCAAACAGGATTTCGCCCGACCACGCCGGATACAACCCGGCCACCAGCCGCGCAATCGTGGATTTGCCGCTGCCCGAACCGCCCACTAGCGCCACCCGCGTCCCCGGCTTCAGCATCAGATCGAGGTTCTCGATCAGCGGCGGCGCAAGTGGGTTGTAGCCGAACGTCACCCCGCGCAGTTCCACCTGCCCCTTCAACCGTGCATCGGCGACTGGCTCTTGCGCCGCTTCAACCACCGCCAACAGCGGGTCAATCTCGTAGCGCAGCACGTCATCCAGCCGGTTCAAATCGCCTTCCACTTCTTGCAGCCGCCCGCCCAACACCACCAGTTGATTGACCGGATCGAGGAAGCTCAACATCAGGCTGTAAAAGGCCACCAGCATACCGGGCGTGAGCGTCCCCTGCATGATTTGCAGCCCGCCGATGCCAAAGACCGCCGCCGTATTCAGCGCCAAGAGCAGCGGCGGCACGACGGCGAGAATCTGCGTCAGCCGTCCCAACCCCTGCTGCGCGTTCAGCATCTTGGCCTGATAGCCTGCCCAGCGGGCGAACGCATCCGCCTCCGCGCCCGTCGCCTTCAGCGTTTCCACGCTCTGCAAGCTGTTCATGGCGGTGGCGACCATCTTGCCGCGATCTTGCATCATCCGCAGGTTGATATCTACCCGCCGCCGCGACACTGCCCGCAGCGCCAGCGCGTTCAGCAGCGCGATACCGATGCTCAACACGCTCAACACGGGACTGTAAAGCGCCATCAACAGCGCGAAGAACACGATCAAAATCAAGTTGAGCAGCGTGGTCGCCAGTTCTTCCGAAACGGCCCGCGCCACGCGGTCATTCGCGCCCACGCGGTAGCCGATCTCGCCGCCGTACCGCTGCGTGAAAAAGCCCATCGGCAGGCGCAACACATGCCACAAAAACTGTGCGGAACTGCTCAACGCCAGCCGCATTTCCAGCCGCATCAGGTAGGATTGCTGCAAATAGGTGAGCGCCGCTCGCACCAGCGCCGTCAGCGCCATCACCAGCAGCAGCCCCGGCAGCCAGTCGGCGCGGCCTGCCAGCAGAATATCGTCCAACAGCACACGGGCGAAGGCCGGCACCACCAGACCGGGGATGATGAGCGCCACGCTCGCCAGAAGCACGAACAGCAGCGCCCCCCACGCCCCGCCCAACCGTCGCGCCAGCGCCGCGATCACCCATTGGCGTTCACCTGCGCGGGTAAAATTCGCGCCCGGTTGCAATTCCAGCGCCACGCCCGTGAACGACTGGTCAAATTCGGCTTCGCTCACAGTGCGCGGGCCGTAAGCCGGGTCGTTCAAATACACCTGCCCGCGCCCGAAACCTTCCAGCACCACAAAATGATCGAAGTTCCAGTGAATGATGAGGGGCAATTTCAGGTCGCGCAGCCCCTTCGGTTCAGATTTATACCCCCGCGCCTCCAAGCCGTAGCGCCGCGCAGCCCGCAGGATGTTCCCGCCCGTCGCCCCATCGCGGGAGACACCGCACTGCGCCCGTAGTTCTTCCAGCGGCACGATGCGCCCGAAGTAGCCCAGCACGCTGCCCAGACAGGCCGCGCCGCACTCCAGCGCCTCCATTTGTAGAACCGTCGGCGTATGCACACGGGTCATGACGCGCCATCCAGCAAAAAATCAATCGGATGGCGCTGCCGCACGATGATCTGCGCCGAGCAGGGCATCCCGTCCAGCAAGGTGAACAAGTCCGGCGGAATGCTCTTTGACCAGCGATAACCGTTGGCTTGATCGGCAGCGCCGCCCGCCCGTTCCAGATCGAGCCGCGCCTCTACCAGATCGCCGCTTACCAACAGGCGGTCTACCCGCGCCGGATCGCCCACCACCGCCAGCAAATCGTCGCGCAGCACAGGCAGGCGCTCTACGTTCATCACCTGCCCCAGAATCATCCCGCGTTCGCTGGACAGGCCAAACGGCAACACTTGAGCCGATGCGCCTTCAGGGATGGGCTGCGTTCCCGGCGGCGCATAAACCACCGCGCTGAATGCCTCGCCATCCGGCAGTCGCTTCAGGACGCAGTAGGCGGCAGTGGTTTGCACCGGAATTTCGGCGAGAAGCGCCACCGCCGCCGCCAGCGCCAGCAGCGCCAGCAGGGCGATCAACGCAAACCACCCTTTGGGGGTCGTCACCTGCAAAAGTTGATCGAGCTGTTCCGGTGAGGACAGTCGTTCAAGTGCTGTTTCACGAAAAATGGGGTCGGTTTCAGGCTGCATTTCGGTTCGTCTATCGTTGATGTTAAGGCAACTCTAGCACCGAGGCTGTATTTTGCAAAACAGGCGAGGCCAATAAAAACGGGACAGCGTGTGCTGTCCCGTTTTGTGGTTCTGAAACTGAAGTGCGAACTTAGATGTTGCGGATGAGGTTCGAGAAAATGTTGCCGATGGCCGGGCCAAGCAGCGCCAGAATGACGATCACCACGACGGCGACCAGCACGAGGATGAGCGCATATTCGACCAAACCCTGACCTTGTTCACGAGGCATGTACAGCATGGCGGATAACTCCCTGTTAGATAAAAGTGCGAGAATAGTGCTTCTGCATTCACATTAACATTAACCATGAAACTTCGTCAAGGGGTCAACCGTTAAGATGGCGAAGCACAGGATACAAGTACCATTAGATTTTGCGAATGAGATTTGAAAACATGTTGCCGATGGCCGGGCCAAGCAACGCCAGAATGACGATTACGACGACGGCGACCAGCACGAGGATGAGTGCATATTCGACTAATCCCTGCCCGTCTTCACGAGGCTGATATAGCATGATGAAATTCCTCTCAGATAATGATTGATGATCTGACTGCGAATAATTCCACCTTATCATGTCTATAAAGAATAAGTCAAGCACAACTCGACAACTTTTTACAAAGGGTACAAAAATTTTACGCCGGTGGGGGCTGTTCTAAATGATTCGCTAGGCGTTGCAGGCTGTGTTGCACAGCCGACGCTTGCAATTCAGGCGCTTCGAGCAACTTCAGCACCGCATAGTGATCGTTGAAATTGGTGGCATAAGCCGCGTTCAACCCGCGCAGGCCAGCAGCATTCCGCAGCAGGTTCGGGTACTCCTGCGCCGCATGGAACTGCACCGCTGCCAGCAGGGTTTCGACGCTCACCGCCCGCCCGTCCACCCGGATTTTGAGCGTCGCCACATCCAACCCCGCCGCTGCTGCTGTTTGGCGCACGGCGGCCACCAGCGGCAGCGTTTGCCGCGCCCAATCCATCAGCGGATGGGCAGGCGCAGGCGGGGCTACCGATTCGCCGCGCAAGGTCAGGCGCACCGCGCCCACAAAAGCCTTCAGATAACGACCCGCACCAGACATAACAATCCTTTCAACGACGGCGCAACCGCCGCAACAGTTCGATTCCAGCCACCAGCAACACCCCCACCTGCACCACCAGCCCGATGATTAACCACACCGGCGGGCTGTTGTTGGGGGTGATAGTCACGCCACCGCCGGAGTCACCCGCAGGCGTGTTCACCAGCGCCACCGCTTCCGGCGTTACAGTGGGTAAGTGCGTAGGGATGAGGATTTGCACCTGTTCGGGAACGCTGTTGGCGGTCGCCGCAATCACCACCGGCGTGAAAGTGGGCGCAGGCGTATCGGGCAGCAGGAGCGTAGGGTCGGGCAGCAGCGCGGCTCCGGGCGTGGCGGTCACAGGCTCCGGCGTGGCGCTGGCAGATTCGGGCGTGCTAGTCGGCGCATCGCCCGGTGTGGGCGTGTAAGTGCCTGCTTTGGGCGGCACTAGAAAAATCGAACCCACTTCCAGATCGCGGTAATCGTTCTGGTTCAACCCGTTCAACGCCACCATCGTCGGAATATCCGCCCATGTGTAGCCATAGATCAGCGCGATGTCGCCCAACGTGTCGCCCGGTTGGATTTCGTGCATGATGTTGCCGCGTGAATCCAGCCCCACCACATACGAAGGTGGCCCACTGGCGGCGCTATTTCCCCCGCCGCCGGAAGCCGCTGGCGGGACATAAGCCGCGCCGCCCGGATTGCCGAACACCAGCACATAGGCGCTGCCCCAGCCACCGCTGGCGATTCCCACGCCCACTTCCTTATATCGAGCGTTGGTCAAACCCGCGTAGTGGATGGCGGAGTTAATCCAGAAGTTCCACGCATCATCGGATGTGGCATTGGTGCCGCCGTAGATGTTCTCGCTCACTTCGGTGGTGGTGTAACCCGCCGCCATCGCCCGTGCGCGGGGCGTGGAACCATCCGGTCGAGCATGAGCAATCGTGCCGGTGTCCACCATCCACTGCGCCTGACTCTGCGCGGCAGCCGCTAATGCGCTGTTCCATGTATAGGCGGGCAACCCTACCGAAGTGCGCAAGTTGTTGATGCGCCCCATTAGTCCGGCACCGTCCTGTGCCGAAACTGGAACGCGATACAGCAGCAGCGCGAACGCGATGCAAAAGATCAGTTTCTTCATGAGCAAGATTGTAGCATGGGCAGCAGATGAGGAAAACGCGCAAAAAAAATGAGACTTTGAAAGTCATACACAACTTTAATGGAGGTTAAGGGTTATCATCATTACATCATGTTTTTTAACGTAAGATCAAGCCAAATAGGGTATAGGGTTGGGAACATGCACGAGACACCGGTCATACAATGGTCTATCATCATCGCCGTCAGCTATCTGCTAGGTTCCATCCCTACAGCCTATCTGGTTGCCAAGCGCAAGAACCTGAACATTTTTGAAGTGGGCAGCGGCAACATGGGCGCGACCAATGTCATCCGCGCAATGGGCTTCTGGTGGGGCATTCTGGTATGGGCATTCGACAGTACCAAAGGCATCCTCGCCATTCTCATCGCCACCGCCATTATGCCAGATCACAAACCCGCTGCGACGGCTGTCGCGGCTACGGTGTCGGTCATCGGGCATAACTGGTCGCTGTTCGCCTCGATGATTACCGGCACGCTGCGCGGCGGCAAAGGCGCGGCCATCTGGTTCGGCACCATGCTGGTCATGGCGCCCCTACAGGTGTTGATCGGGATGGGCTTGCTAGGCGGGCTGGTGATCGCCTCCACGCGCTATGTTTCGCTGGCGGTGCTGGCGATGTGCGCCCTTTCTACGCTGTGGGTCTTTGTGCTGATTAGCCAGAGCCAACTGCCCATCGAGTATACATTCTACTTTCTCATCGTCACGCTGCTCATCGTCATCCGCTTCCGCGAGAACATTCAGCGCCTGATTTCCGGCACTGAACGGCGCTTGGGCGAGAGCGCCTAACCCGTCCACTCATGACTCGAACCCTATTTCGCGCCGCAGCCTGTGCTGCGGCGTTGTTATTCGTGGTCAGCGCCTGCGCCGCGCCGCCAGTGCCGCCCACTACCCCCGCGCCCACTGTGACCGCGCTTGTCCGCGCCACGCTCCCGCCGACATGGACACCCACGCCGCCGCCAACGGTTGCGCCGCCCACCGCGCTCCCTTCGCCCACGCCCACCCGTACCCCCGCGCCCACCCTCAGCGCCGCCGAACGCTGCACCAACTTTGTCGTCAATTCCAACGTAAAGCACCTTCGCAGTTTTGGGCGGGGCGATCAAATCGCGTTTCTGGTGAACGCCAGCACGCCGGACGGCATTCGCTTGACGGTACGGCAGCGATTCAGCGGGGAAAACCTGAACGCGGATGTGCCGGGGGGCAGCCTCGTCGGGCTGCAACTGCCGCTGAAACGGCTGTCCGCCTACGGCCTATACGACTGGACGCTGACCTTGCGCGACGGCGAAACGGCGGTCTGCACCGTGTCCGGCGCATTCATTTACCACGCAAATCCCTTCCCCCCGCAGGCCGATTGACGAGGCGAGAGGCGCTTTTCCGCCACCTTCAACCTCTTACAGTATGTAAGAAGTTCGCGCCAAACAAAAAGGGCGCGAAGGTTCGCGCCCGCTTAGAGACATTTACCCTCATCCCCCGTCCCCTTACTCCCTCAGGGCGAAGGGGTGCAAGGGGGTTACGCGACTCTTAAGTCCCTCACCCTGAGGGAGAGGGATTTAGGGTGAGGGTGGGTTTCAGGCGGCTTAGAGCTGGCGGATGACCGACAGCACCTTGCCTTCGATGCGGCAATTCCGCGCTTCCACATAGATCGGTTCCATGTTGGGGTGGGCAGGCTGCAAACGCACCTTCGAGCCTTCTTTGTAGAAATACTTGAGCGTGGTTTCGCTGCGGTCGGTCAGCCACACCGCCACCATATCGCCATTCTTGGCAGTTTCCTGACGGCGGAAAATCACAATGTCGCCTTCGCGGATCATCGCGTCCATCATCGAGTCGCCCTTCACGCGCAGCGCATACGAGTCGGCGGGGTCGTTGCCGCCTAGCATATCGGATGTGACCTCGATCAGGTCGTCCTCATCGTAGTGGTAATCATCCGGCACAGGCACGGGGTTGCTGGCGAAAATATGACCGATGACCGCAATCTTCTGCGGCTTGAGTGCTGCCACTGTGCGCCCCGCTTTGCGGTCGTTACCCGGCACCGGGCCAGTCAAGCGCAGCCCGCGTGAGACATGCTGCGAACGATTCAGGTAGCCGGCCAGCACCAGCTTATTCAGGTTGTAGTTCACCACCGAAGTCGAATTGATGCCCGTGTTTTCACCAATCTGGCGAATGGTGGGGGGGAAACCGTTTTCCTCGATATAGGATTCGATGTAGCGCAGCATATTACGCTGCCGTTCGGAAAGTTGATTAAAGTCCTTGTTGGGCATCATCTCACCTCAATGGTTTCATGAAAGATTGTTCTATAGTATAGACGAACCCCTGTTCGGTTGTCAAATTTTCACGGGAACAACCCGCGAAGTATGCCGAAAACTTAATGAGAACGCGGTTTGTTCCGCCTCAATCTTCATGCCACATCAAGCTGGCGGTTCGCCAAAACACTCGCCCGACAGGTCATCCCCGAAGCAGGCGCGGTTGTGGTCTGCCGTCATCGTCACCACCTGCCGATCCGGGAACAGCGCCAGAATCCCCTCGCGCACCCCTGCGCCGCCGTTGTCCCATGCCGCCACAATCGGGCTGTCCAGAAACGGGCTGGTAGAGGCCATCAAAGCGCCGAACGCCCGCCAGCGCACATCCGAACCGCGAATCAGCACCAGCACCGGACGCGCCCCTTCGCGCCGCGCTTCGACGGCCTCAATCAGCGCCGGACTCACCCAGTTGAACCGATACAACGGCTGAATGCGCGGCATACTGTACCCGTACAGGCTCACCAGCAGCGCAGCAGTCAGCGCCCCGCCCACTGTCCAGCGCCAAGCACGCCCCCGCGCCGCCAGCGCCCCCAACGGAACCGCCGTCAGCAACGCGCAGGCCGTAAGCGCCTCATAGTAGTAGCGGGTGCTGTAGAGTTGCGACCCGATCCAATAAGCGATATACAGCACGATCAGCCCCACCGGAACCGCCAGCAGCAGCGCCGTCCACACCGCACGGCGGTCAGGGGTGCCGACAAATAAGGCGGCGAACGGCAGCACGAACCACAGTCCCGCCCCGGCCATCCAGACCACCGCCACATCACGATCGCGCAGCCAGTTCACCGGCAAATTGGTGCTGGCGGCATAGATCACCACGCCGAATGCGAACCACGCCGCCCATACCCACGCCCGCCGCCGCAAACCGAGCGCCACGCCCAGCGGAAGAAGCACCGCGCTCAAACCCACCGCCGGCCAGTACACTGCCGACAGGCGTAAACGATCGGTTTCCGGCGGCATTCCACCCACCTGCCAGCCGAACAAATCCGCCGCCGCCAGCGAGAGATCCCAGCGAGTCTGGCGTAAGCCTTTTTCCAGCGTGTGACCGTTGCGCCCATAGCCTTCGCCAAAACCCACCCGATCATAAGGCCACACCAGCAAATACAGGTTGGCACGCGGGTCGCCGGTGGCTGCCGCGTTACAGGCCGGAATCGCCAGCGCGAACGCCACCGTCAGCCCGCCCAACGCCAGCAGCGGAGCCAGCGTCCGCATGACCGCCGCCCACCCGAACGGCAGCAAGCGTAGCAGCTTGATCGCGCTCCACAGCACGAACGGCGCAGCCACCGCCACCCCCGCCAGCGGACGGTTGATGACGGTCAAGCCGAGCGCCACGCCCGCCAGCGCCCCCCACCTCAACGCCTGCCGTCCGCCGCGTTCCAGCCGCCAGTAGGCGTAGAAAAACAGGGTGGTGCTAAACAGGGCGGCAGTATGCCCCATCAATGTGCCGTTGAGCAGAAGCGCCATCGGGGAAAAAGCGGTGAGCGCGGCGGCAATCACGCCGGTTTCCGGGTTGAAGATTTCGCGCCCCAAGCGGTAGCCCAGCGCCACCGTCAGCGCCGCCAGCCATGCGTTCACCCACCACGCCTGCCCCAGCGCCGTCCCCACCGAGAGCAGCAGCGGCCAGCCTAGCGGATACTTGCCGAACCGCTGACCGCCGCGATCAACCACAAATGGCTGCCAGAACGGGCGGGCGGGGTCGGGCGAGGCCAGCACCGGCTGACCGCCGTTGAGCGCCCGCGCCTGCCAGAGATAGGCCATCTCATCTTCGAGGTGCGGTAGGCGTTCGTACACGCTGCGGCTGACGAGCGCAGTCAGGCCGATGCTGAACGCGACCAGCAGCAGCACAACGGCGGGATACAGAAGGTGGGGGGGGGTGGGTTTTGGGTTCATGAGGCGGGATTATACACCCGCCTTGACTCCGTAGGGAATAACTCAGTTCGAGATATCCAACGGTGAAAGCAACGTGATTTTGTCCGCAAATCGCTTCAGATCAGCCACATTCATCGTAAGCAAGGTGTCTATACCATAAACAAGCATCGTGGCAACCAAATTAGCGTCATGAACCTGTTTACCCAGAGTGGGATATTCCAGCAATAATTCCAATAACTGGCTACGCACCGCTGAAGTCTCATCAGCGATATGAAACAGCCCGTCGAATGCCAAAACCTCATATACAGCTTGCCGAATCGTGAGAGGAACATTCAATGTACGCGGATGAGTCGCTTAAACAACAAACTCCCGAATCACTTGTCCACTAATCCAGAGTTCTGCGCCTTCGCTGATGACACGCTTCAACAGTGCATCCGCTTGAGCGTGCTGACTCATTTCGGACAGAACAACCCATAATAGGATATTGGTATCCACAAAGACCCTAGCGGCCATCATCATCGTACCAATCCTCACGCCGGATCGAGGGTTCTTCTCGAACAGCAGCATGAATCTTTAGGCTATCCAGCAATTTGAGTTTTTCCTCAATCGTGAGAGGATGTTGGCGGGCACGCTGCGTCAATAACCGCTGAATAAGGTCGTTCTGCTGTTCCTCAGAAAGCTGGTCTACGAGTTCAATCAATTGTTCATATTGAACAGGCAATTGGAGCGCCATTAGACCGATTCCTCACTCATCAAAAAACGGCGCGAGATACCCCCACCTTTAGGTGCGGGGTTGCTTACCATCACGGCTTGTCTCTGCAACTATTCTACTACGGGTGCGCCGATCTTGATTCGGCGCTGATAGAGGGGGGGGCGAGTGGATTTTGAGTTCATGAGGCGGGATTATACACCCGCCCCCCGTGAAACCGGTAGTTACCCGCCCTTTGGAAGGGTCACACGAATCGGATCCATCAGCAAGCAGTCGGCCTTTTCCGGGTTATTCAACGACGGCGTGCGAATCACCTTGCCTTCAATCTGAACAAGATCACCCGTGTGGATTTCCTGCCCGTTGTCGGTGTGGATGAGCATATCGGCGTCGCTATAGCTGTCCGGCGGCTCGACCATTTGATTGTTGCCCGTCCCCAACGTCATGCTCACCCGCACCATCTCGCCACCGCGATCCGGTTGCTCGAACAGTTCCATGAACATCGTGTCGGTCGCCAGCGTCATAATCCCACCCGGCAAATAGGCATAGCCGGAAATGGCAATCTGCTGCTCGGCATTTTCAACGGCGCATAACGTGGCATGGGTGACAGGCTTACCCGGCGGAACTTGCTCGCAAGCCGTCAGCAGCAGCAGCACAGCCGCCAGTAACACAGACAGGAATCGTACCCCAAATCGCATCAGAGTCCCTTTGCATTATTTCATAACCAGCTGCATTATAACCGGTTTCGGGCGCTGAACTAGCCCCATCAAGCGCCGGGTTGCTGATTCTCACCCTGCTGGTTACGTACCAACCGCGCCAACAATTGCGTACTGGCGCGGGTGTTTTCCTCAATGGAAACCACCAACTGAATCAACTCCCCGATGGCAATTGAACCTAGCGAGGAAAAAATAACACCGATCAAGGCCGTAAGAAAAACCCCGACATTAAATCGCCCATATATATCTTCAGAAATCAGGATTGCGCCAAAAATCCCAAACATTAAAAACGTCACGCCACCGTATCGATATATATTACTAATCGTTCGTAATGCCTGATACCGGGGTTTCATCTCTGCTGCTCCTTCGTTGGGAACATCTCCAATTACTAATAACCGTTGGTGCTAGTTCATAAAGCGAACTGGGCGAAGTGATACAGGCGATCCTCTGGGTCAGCATCGGGCTCAAGGCGATGATTGAGACCGAGCAGCGCATTGAACAGCGCGACCA